>ERZ1026772.312-NODE-312-length-37299-cov-11.516244_pt1 | contig 37299 bp, 33 predicted proteins | sample MGYA00380124_ERZ1026772 | MGnify/ENA primary metagenome ERZ1026772 (study PRJEB33269, sample SAMEA4719760) | human gut metagenome | biome: human-associated habitat; feature: organic feature; material: feces | place: Cameroon | collected 2013-10 ...
TCGCACGGGAAACAGGCATGGACCGCACCACGGTACAGAAATACTATGACGAGGTTCGGGCGGAGATGGCTACACTGGTTGCCCAGCAAAACCAAGTTTAACCGGAGCAAGGAACTGTTACTGGGAACGATTAAGAGAAAAAGGCACTATCTTCTTTCGAAAAATTATGATAGAATACAATCAACCCTATATGCAGGTGATGGATATGAAAAACTTTATTGCCAAACAATTAAATAGTAGTGCCGTAGCATCTATTTGGAACTGTGATGCGTTGAAGTGCTATAGTAAATGGCCATCCCCAACAGCGATAATAGTAGACGGTCCTTACGGGGTAGGTGGATTTCCTGGTGATCCCAAAACTGTAGACACCTTACCTCAATGGTATGCAGCGCACATTGCCGCATGGTCTGCTGCGGCAAAGCCAAATACAACACTTTGGTTTTGGGGTACCGAACTGGGGTGGGCTACAGTCCATCCTATTCTACTGGTAAATGGCTGGGACTACCAAGAGGCCAATGTTTGGGATAAGGGTATCGGTCATATTGCAGGCAATATTAATTCTAAAACAATTAGAAAAACACCAGTTGTTACGGAAGTGTGCGTCAGATATACAAAGAAAGTTTTACTTCCATTACATGATGGCACTGCCGTTCCCATAAAAGAGTGGTTGCGTGCAGAGTGGAAACGCACTGGCTTACCATTATCAAAAACCAATGAAGCATGTGATGTAAAAAATGCAGCAACAAGAAAGTATTTTACTGCCGATGGTTTGTGGTACTTTCCGCCAGCCGATGCAATGGAGAAGTTATCCTTGTATGCCAACCAACACGGAATAGAAACACCTAATCCTTATTTGTCCATTGATGGAAAAACACCTGTTACTGCTGAACAGTGGCAGCAAATGAGAGCAAAATGGAACTATAAACACGGGGTTACAAATGTCTGGCATATTCCTGCCCTGCACAATGCAGAGCGACTTAAGAAGCGTAACGGAAAATCTCTGCACTACAATCAAAAGCCTAAAGAGATTATCAACTATCTTATCGAGACTTCCACAGACCCTGGAGATGTTGTGTGGGATCCATTTGCTGGATTGGCTACCGTGGGTGTCTGCAGCCTTGATTTAGGAAGGAAATGCTACTGCGCTGAAATCATGAATGAAGTATACCAAAATGCCGTCCGACGGCTCCAAAATGCTATTAAAGTAGAACTCGAACTGAACGGAGATGTAATATGAGTATTATTGAAATTGCATATGACAAAGCTCTTGAAGGCGAGGAATTCAATAAAATAGATATCTCCACAATTCCATCCGAAATTATTCCTGTATGTCCCGAGAAGGTATCTGATTGGATTGATGATGGAATAGAAGTTGAAGAAGAGTTGGTCAGTTTGGCAAAGCGTATTCGCGAGGTTGCCTTGCCTGCACTTGTTGACTACTTTGAATTTGACCAGGAGATCGGCGGAATTCGTGCAACAGATTTATTTAGCCTAAACTCACTAATGGGTGCAACAATTGAAGATCAAGTTGTTAATACGCTCAACAAGCATCGTAACACTTGGGATGATGGTCATTGGGGGGAATATACATTTGTCCGATCTGCTCAAGCGTTTCCGGATGTTCGACTGGTGCACCGGAGCAATTCTGAAGATATCAAACTTGGAATTGAACTGAAAAGCTGGTTTTTGCTGTCTAAAGAAGGCGAGCCATCTATGAGATTTGTTCCTCACCCAGACGCTTGTGCAGCATTGGATATGGTATGTGTTGTACCGTGGTATTTGAGCAATGCAGTTTGCGGAAAGCCGCAAGTTGCACGCCCTTGGGTACAACAAGCAAAGTATGCTACGAAATGGAGCATGTTTTTTTGGCAGTTTTTACGGCAAACTGATAAGGCAACTACGCTGGAGTCACGAAAATTCAAGGCTATTCCCCCGTGTTCCCCGTATCCTAAAAAGTCCGATAATATTTCCCTGCATCCGGTGAATGACTCTGGTGGAAATTACGGCAGACTCCCCCGGTATAGGCCCATTATGGATACATTCTGTGAGGAAGCACTTAATACCGAAATTTTAGGAATTAAAGCCGAAAGTTGGAGGTATTTTCTGCAAATACAAACTGACAGCGTAACTGTTAATGACATAAAAAAGAAGTTAGCTTCGAAATTTGGCATTACTGATTTTTCAGATTCTGATCGAGTAATCGAGCTGATCTCTTCAGTCTTAAGAGAGTTGCCAGAGAATTTAGTAAGATAAGCCTGTTCCATATATGTCTGAGCAGAGAAGATTGCGGGCGGTGAGTTTTCAGCGCTCACTGCCCGTGTTCTCGTAAAGTGGTCAAAAATATAGCCGTCTGTGGTATAATTGTGGTCAAACGAAAAATCACCGCCATTTTGGCGGTGATTTTTCTCGAAATGGTGGACCCAAAGGGATTCGAACCCTCGACCTCTCGGATGCGAACCGAACGCTCTCCCAGCTGAGCTATGGGCCCATATCGTCGCTTTTTGCGGGTTTTTTGCAACAAAAAGCGGATTTTCAAGTTTTTCGATTTTAGAAGATTCCGGAGGAAATTCTCTCCGAAATCATGGGCTGAGACTCGCAGGTCGATGTGCGACCATAGGGATGCGAACCGAACGCTCTCCCAGCTGAGCTACAAGCCCATAACGTACCATACCATTATACACATCCCGCGGCAAAATGCAAGGGGTTTTCCGCATCTTTTTTCGCGGGCGTTTCGCAGCGCTAATGTCCCCTATTATTTTTTTGTATTTCACTTATGCCGCTTTTGTGGTATACTAAGGTGTCCTGCGGAAGTTCGCCGCAGTCTGACGAGACAAGCAACTGATAATATACATATTACGAAGTAAAGGAGCATCCGCTATGAGCAGAACACTGGGTACCGTGGTACGGGGCGTGCGCGCCCCCATCTTCCGCGAGGGCGACGACGTGGTGAAGATCACCGCCGACACCGTTTTGAACGCACTGAAGGAAAACAGCATTGCCGCCCGCGACGGCGACGTCGTGGCGATCACCGAGTCCGTGGTGGCCCGCTGTCAGGGCAACTACGCTACGGTGGAGCAGATTGCCGCTGACGTGACCGCCAAGACCGGCGGTGAGACCGTGGGCGTCATCTTCCCCATCCTCAGCCGCAACCGCTTCTCCCTGCTGCTGCAGGGCATCGCCTCCGGCGTGAAAAAGGTGGTGCTGATGCTCAGCTATCCCTCCGACGAGGTGGGCAACCATCTGGTGTCCATGGATCAGCTGGACGAGGCCGGCATCGACCCGTGGCACGATGTGTTGTCCCTTCAGCAGTTCCGGGACGCCTTCGGTGAGGTCATCCACCCCTTCACCGGCGTGGACTATGTGGACTACTACAAGTCCATCATCGAGTCTGCCGGCGCGGAGGCGGAGATCGTGTTCGCCAACCGCGTGCAGGCGGTGCTGGACTACACCGACACCGTGATCTGCTGCGATATCCACACCCGCCAGCGCAGCAAGCGCCTGCTGACCGCCGCCGGCGCCAAGCGGGTGCTGGGTCTGGACGACCTGCTGACCGCTTCCGTGGACGGCAGCGGCTATAACCCCCAGTACGGTCTGCTGGGCAGCAACAAGGCGGACGAGGAGCGGGTGAAGCTGTTCCCCCGCGACGCTATGCCTGTGGCGGAGGCCATCAGCCGCGCCATGAGCGAAGCCACCGGCAAGCGCATCGAGGCCATGGTCTACGGCGACGGTGCGTTCAAGGACCCTGTCGGCAAGATCTGGGAGCTGGCGGACCCCGTGGTGGCGCCCGGCTACACCGGCGGTCTGGTGGGTACGCCCAACGAGCTGAAGCTGAAGTATCTGGCGGACAAGGAATTTGCGGGCCTGTCCGGTCAGGCCTTGCAGGACGCCATCTCCCAGAAGATCCGGGAGAAGGACGCCAAGGTCAGTCTGGTGGGCAACATGGTGTCCGAGGGTACCACGCCCCGGAACATCACCGACCTGATCGGCTCCCTGTGCGACCTGACCAGCGGCTCCGGTGACAAGGGAACCCCCATCATCTATATCCAGGGCTACTTCGACAACTACACCAACGAGTAATAGATTCTTCCCTATAACGAGAGAGGCGCGGGCCATTGGCCCGCGCCTCTCCCTTATCTTGTTTCACGCTTCGCCGTAGGGCAGCGCCACCAGTGTGCCGTCTGCACGCCGGTAGAGCTTGCCGCCCTCCGCGTAGTATGTCTCGTTGTTCTCGTCGCAGGTCACAGACCACACCGGTGTGAGGATGTAGCTGCTGACGCCCGCCTCATAGCCGAAATAGCCGGTGGGCGTGGGCAGACTGTAATCCGGCTCGATGCTGCGGACGTAGCGGCCGATGTGGATATGCACCGGCAGCGTCACCTCCACCGCGTTGACGGGCATGGTGTACTGCGCCCGCTCCGCGCCCCGGTATGTCTCCGGCATAGCCACATACAGACCGCTGTAGGGCGCCTTCTTCAGCGTGCCGACAAAACCGCCGATGGCGGTGACCCTTGCGCCCTGCACCGTGTCGGGGATGGTGTAGTCAATCGCATCGCCGGTGCCGTCCCACCGGTAGGCGGAGGCAAAGGCGTCCCGGCCGTCCTTACGCAGGTAGAACAGGACATGGTCCTTTTCCACGGCGTTCTCGGCGGGATAGCTCCGCAGGCTCACCAGTCCCCATGCGCCGAAGACCAGCAGCACTACGGCTGCCGCCGCACACAACAGCCCCCGCTTCATGACACAGCCTCCGTGGCCGGGACGTCCGCCGTGCTGTTGGTGAAGTCCAGCCCGTCGATGAATTCCTGCATACGGGTGCAGTAGCTCATCATGGACAGATAGCGGTCTCTGGTGCCGCCGTCCGCCGTGGTGGAGTAGATCACCATCTGATAGCGCCACGTCTGCGCGGTATCGGTGTCGATGGCCGCCAGCACATCGGTGTCGACGGCTGCCGCCACATCCTGCTGGGCGGCGCGGCACAGCGCCAGTGCCTGCTCACGGGTCAGATCCACGGAGGCGCCTGTATCAGAATCCTCCACGAAGCCGCCGCGGACGGTGTCCAGCTCCTCGTCCGTCAGATCGTTGATCCCCACGGCGTAGCTGCGGGCCTGCGGCAGATTCAGAAGCTGGTTGATCTTGCGGTACGTCTCCGCACCCTCCCGCTCCGCGATGCCGTAATTCCGTCGGATCTCCTGGCCGTTCTTCATCGTGTAGTAGAAGGAGACATACAGCACACGGCTGCCATCGGTGTTTTCCGATCCTTGCTCCAGAATGGCGCGGTGCAGGGAGGTGACAGTTTCGATGGCGGTGCTGTCCGAGGCCAGAAAGTTGCCGCCGTCACAGCGGGAGACCATGACCCGGACATTGTCCACCTGCGGGACGTCCGGCACGCGGTACTGCACGCCCAGTACGTCCGCACGGATGGCGAGGGTCAGCGCTACCATGGCTGCCGCCAGCGCCGCCAGCTCCTTCCAGCTCCGGCGGAAGACGCGGAACGTCTTTTGCAGCAGCATCTGGGCAGCCACAAAGCACAGCAGTCCCATGAAGACCTGACAGAGCAGCAGCTTTGCAAGGCTGCGGGGACCGCCCAGCACGAAATTGCTGAGGAACAGTCCCAGCCCCAGACCGCCGCACAGACCCACGGTCCAACGGACGAGGATCCGCAGCCACGGGAAGGCGATGGCGTCGCCCGCCGCCTCGCTGGGGCGCTTGCGGTACAGCAGCCAGCCCAGCGCCAGCAGCACCAGTCCCACCGCCGCGTAGATGGCCGATGTGGGCAGCGCCTGCGCCGACAGGCTGCGCCAGTAGACCTCGATGCCGTTGCGGGTGATATACTCGCCGTCCAGAAAGCCCACCGCCTCCGCCAGCTTTATGATGGGCGTCAGCCACTGTACGAAGGGGGGATAGGTGGTGTACTGAAAGCCGAAGTAGAACCAGCGCTGCAAGAACTGCACCACGCTGCACAGAAGCAGGGCGGCGAAGTTCACCGTCACATACAGCACCGGGATGGCCAGCAGCCAGCCGGTGACCATGGCGCACAGAGCGCCCAGCGACAGGAAAAATAGCTCCAGCAGCTCCGTCAGCAGCAGCCACTGGCCCAGCGCCGACCAGTCCACTATGCCGAAGGGCAGCTGCGCCAGCACCGACAGCAGGAAGATCAGCAGATTTCCGGCGGTCAGCAGGCCGAAGCCCGCCAGAAAGTGGGAGAAGTACTGGGTGGTGCGCTTGACCGGCAGGGCGTGCATCATACCCACGGAGCGGGGCGCCATCAGGTAGGCGTACACCGCCATGGGGATCACCACGCCGCACACCACCGCCAGCACCAGCGAGCCGACGGACGCGCCGACGATCACATTGTGCAGCAGTGCCTCCAGATTTTCGGCCAGCAGGCCGTCATCACGCGGGGCGTCGTAGCCGGCGCGCAGCAGCTGGATGGGCAGGATCATCAGCCATATCAGCACATAGACGAAGCCGGCGGGCCAGAAGTGGCGCAGGTCGCTGCGCAGCAGCGTTCCGTTACAGAAGGATGTCTTTTGCGGCATAGTCCACACCTCCCAACTCATAGATAAAGATCTCCTCCAGCGTCAGCGGGATGGATTCCAGCAGCACCGGCTCGGTGATCTGCATCCGGCGCAGGATATCCTCCCGGCTTCCGCGGACGATATAGGTATACACCCGCCCAACATGGCTGCGGTGCAGGATCTGCATCTCTGTCGGCAGCACCGGCTCGGTCACACCCGGATAGGCCACCTGCAATTTCACGGTGTTGTCCTGCAGGTCGGAGAGACTCCGCTCCAGCAGCACCCGCCCGTGATCCAGAATGCCCACATGGTCGCACACGTCCTCCAGCTCCCGCAGGTTGTGGCTGGACACCAGCACCGTGGTGCCGCGCTCGGCCACGTCGCCTAAAAGCAGCGACCACACCTGCCGCCGCATGACGGGGTCCAGACCGTCCACCGGCTCGTCCAGAATGAGGTACTCCGGCATACAGCACACCGTCAGCCAGAAGGCCGCCTGCTTCTGCATACCCTTGGACATCCGGCGCAGCATCATCTTCTCGTCCAGCGGAAACACCTGCTTCAGTTTTTCGTACCGCTCCCAACTGAAGGCGGGGTACAGTCCGGCAAAGAAATGCGCCATCTCCCGGATGTTGGCCTGGGGAAAGTAGTACCAGTCGTCGCCGATCACCGTCATCCGCCGCTTCACAGCGGGATCCTCGTAGACCGGCTGGCCGTCCAGCAGCACCTCACCGCTGTCCTGCCGGTAGATACCCGCCAGATGGCGGATAATGGTGGATTTGCCCGCACCGTTGGGGCCTACCAGTCCGTAGACCGCGCCGGTGGGTACCGTCATGGTCAGACCGTCCAGCGCCCGGAAGCCGTCGAAGGTCTTGACGACATGTTTCGCTTCAAGCATGGCTCTCTCCTCCTTTCCAAAGCTGCAAAAGGGCCTCCTGCGTATAGCCCAGCGTTTTCAGTTCCTCCAGCACCGGCGTCAGCTGCTCCGTCAGCTCCCGGATGCGGCGCTGCTGCTCATCACCGTCCGAGGCGGCAAAGCTGCCCTTGCCCGCCACGGAGTAGATGTAGCCCTCCGCCTCCAGCTCGCTGTACGCCCGCTGGATGGTGTTGGGATTGATGGCCAGCTGTGTGGCAAGGCTCCGCACGGACGGCAGCTTCTCGTCCGGCGGCAGCAGACCTGTCAGCATCATCCGCCGCAGGCTGTCCTTCACCTGCTGGTACAGCGGCCGCCCGTCCCGATAATCCAAGGAGATCATCTGCTGTCCACTCCTTTCCGTGATGTGTACTAACTGTACTGTGCATGTTAGTACAGTTAAAATACCACGGGACACCGTGCCTGTCAAGGGCCTTTTGAAAAAAACAGGGAGCGCGGCTCACAGGAGCCGCGTTCCCTGTATACTTTTTCCGCCGCGGGGCAAACTCCCCTTGTCCCAAAATTCTATGTATGGAGGCGATTTTTTATGGAAGCCATTGTATTGCAGAAGGCGTGCATCCAGTGCGGCCTGTGTACCTCCGTCTGTCCGGAGGTGTTCTCCATCACGCCGGGAGAACCGGCGCAGGCGATCATCGGGCCGGTGCCGGACGACCTGCATCTGGCGGTGCAGGAGGCGGCGGATGCCTGTCCCGTGGCCGCCATCGAGGTGCGGTAGGCGCGTTTCCGCGTCAGCGGGCGGCGGCGCCGAGCCTCAAGCCGGCCTCAAAGGCCTGCCGGTTCAGGGGCAGCAGCGCCGGCTTGCTCCCCAGCTTCCGGGCGATGGTGTCCCACACCACCTCGGCGGGGACCACCTGCGTGCAGCCGATATAGATGCCCAGCATGATGATGTTCAGCACCTTGGCGTTGCCCATGTCCAGCGCCATCTCCGTGACCGGTGCGGACACCACCTTGATATCGGTGCGGGTGATCTCACTTTTCACGATGGAGCTGTTGATGAACAGCGTGCCGCCGGGGAGCAGCTTGTAGAGGAATTTTTGCAGGCTGGGGTCGTTCATGACGATGAGATCGTCCATGCTGTCGCCCAGCGGCGCGCCGATATCGTCATCGGAGATGACCACATAGCAGTTGGCGGTGCCGCCGCGCTGCTCCGCGCCGTAGGAGGGGAAGAACGTCACGTTCTTGTCGGTGGCGTCGCAGGCGGCCTCCGCCAGAAACTTGCCCAGCGTCATGACGCCCTGCCCGCCGAAGCCGGCGACCATCAGATTCCGTTCCATCGTTACGCCTCCTCTCCGCTTCTGTCCCGGATGACGCCCAGCGGGAATTCTCTGAGCATCTTCTCCTCCAGAAAGTCCAGCGCCTCCAGCGGGTCAAGCCCCCAGTTGGTGGGGCAGCTGGTGACGATCTCCACCATGGAGAAGCCCTTGCCCGCCAGCTGGTTTAGGAACGCCTTGCGGATGGCGTCCTTCGTCCTTGCCACGTTGGCGGGGGTGTTGCAGCTGGTGCGCGCCAGATAGCAGGGCGCGGTGAGCTGGTTCAATATCTCACACATATGCATGGGGTAGCCGTGCTCCTTGGGATCGCGGCCCTGAGGCGCGGTGGTGGCCTTCATGCCGAGCAGGGTGGTGGGGGCCATCTGGCCGCCGGTCATGCCGTAGATGCCGTTGTTCACGAAGATCACGGTGATGTTCTCGCCCCGGTTGGCGGCGGACATGGTCTCGGCAAGGCCGATGGAGGCCAGGTCGCCGTCGCCCTGATAGGTGAACACCAGCTTGTCGGGCTCGGCGCGCTTTACGCCAGTGGCCACGGCGCAGGCCCGGCCGTGGGGACTGGTGGTACAGTCGTAGGTAACATACTCCATGGCAAGGCCGCAGCAGCCGACGCCGTGGACGGTGATGGTCTTTTCCAGCATACCCAGCTCCTCCAGCACCTCGCCGATGAGCTTGAAGATGGTGCCGTGCATACAGCCGGGGCAGAAGCCCACCACCATGTGGTCCCGGATGCCCTTTGTTCTCCCGTATATTTTCTCCATCATGCACCCTCCTTGTCCAGAATGGCCTTTGCTGCCGCCACCACGCGCTCGCGGCTCATGATCTCGCCGCCGCTGCGCAGGCAGGTGTGGATGGGGCAGCGGTCCTTCACCGCCAGCGTCACATCCAGCACCAGCTGGGCGGGAATGGACATCTCCACATCCAGCACCGCCTTCACCCGGCTGTAATCCAGCTTGTCGAAGCTGGCGTAGGGCCACGGGCTGACGGTTTTGGGCCGGATCAGCCCCACCTTATAGCCCTGTGCGCGGAGGGTGCGGACAGCGGACTTGGCGATACGGCCGCACACGCCGTAGGCGGCGATGATCAGCTCCGCGTCGCCGGCCATGAACTCCTCCACCTGCACGTCCTTTTCCCAGGTGTCGTACAGGGCGGCGTTGCGCTTGCAGCGCTCCTCCTGCCCCGACCAGCCGCCGGGGAGGATCAGGGACTTCTGATTGGCGCTGTGTCCCACCAGCGCCCAGTCGCGCAGCTCGTCCTTCAGGCGCTTCACCTCTTCGTCGGAGCGCATCTCCGGCAGCACCACCGGCTCCATGATGGTACCCAGCACGCCGTCGGCCAGGATCAGCACCGGGTTGCGGTCGCGCTGGGCATAGTCGAAGGCGGCGTAGGTCATGTCCACCGCCTCCTGCACCGTGGCGGGGGCAAAGACCATCATGCGGAAGCCGCCGTTGCCGCTGGCGCGGGTGGCCTGCAAATAGTCCTGCTGGGCGGGCTGGATAGCACCGATGCCGGGGCCGCCACGCTGCACGTTGCAGTACACCATGGGGATACGGGCGCTGGCGCAGAAGCTGATGCCCTCGCTCTTGAGGCTGATGCCGCAGGAGCTGGAGCTGGTCATGGCGCGGGTGCCGGTCTGGGCAGCGCCGTAGACCATGTTGACGGAGGCCACCTCGCTCTCGCCCTGCACAAACACGCCGCCTACCTCCGGCATACGGCGGGCGAAATACTCCGGGATCTCGTTCTGCGGGGTGATGGGATAGCCGGCGAAAAACCGGCAGCCGCTGCGTACCGCCGCCTCGGCGATGGCCTCGCAGCCCTTCATGAATTTTCTTGCCATACCCACGCCTCCTTACTTATAGACCTCAATGGCCGCGTCGGGACACATACGCCCGCAGACGGCGCAGCCGATGCAGTCTTCGGGGTGAACGGCCACCACATAGGGGTAGCCCTTGGAGTTGACCTGCTGTCCCACGGCCAGCACGCCCTTGGGACAGAATTTCACGCAGTAGCCGCAGCTTTTGCAGCTCTCTGCGCGGATGATGACTTGCGGCATGAGTTGTTCCTCCTTCTATTCGTCCAGTCCCATCTCCGGGACGGTGATGCGGGGTGTGATGCGCAGCAGCGGCAGGCCGGTGTGAGGCCGCACCTGCGCATACAGGGCGTCCGGCACGGCGGCGGCCTCCACGGTGACGTAGGGCGTCAGCAGGGCGAGACCCTGCGCCAGCCCGTCCAGATACTCCTCCGCCGTGGTGCCCCGCCCCAGATTGGGGTTCAGCAGGAACCGGGGCGTCCGCAGGCGGGAGGCCCGCAGCACGGCGCTGAGCGTGCCGTCGATGTGCGCCGCCGTCCCCGACCACGGCCGGTAGGGGTTTACCACGAAGTACACGGCAGCAGTGCGCAGCAGGTGGGCGCAGCCGCCGATCAGCTTCGCGCCGGTGTCGCCGCCGCCTACGTCCAGCAGAACGACGGCGCTTTCATCCATCAGCAGGGGGAGAAGTCCGCCCGTTTGCGTGGGGATATCGGCATACTGCTCTGCAAAATGGAAGGTGACGCCGCCCGCCTCCAGCAGCGCCGCCGCGTCCCGGGCGCGCATCAGGGGCTTTGTCTGGTCCAGATCGAAGAAATGGACGGCACCGCCCTGCGCGGCCAGCGTCAGCGCCAGCTGCATGGCGATCTCCGACTTGCCGCAGCCCGCCTCCCCTAAAAAGACCAGCTTCCGCGCCGCTGGCAGAAAGTTCCCACTCATGCCTGTGCGTCGGGAAGCGCAAACTGCTTCGGGCGCTCCTGCCCCTCCAGCACGCGGCAGGCGCCGGCGGCCAGCGCCTCCAGCTCAAATTCGCCCGGCATGATCTCCACCGGCGCGATGAAGGACAGCTTCTTCGTCAGATATGCGGCGACATACTTGGAGTGGGCGATGCCGCCGGTGAGGATGACCCGATCCACCTGTCCGTCCGCGGCGGCGGCCAGACCGCCGATGGCGCGGGCGGCGCTGTACAGCATCCCGTCGTAGACCAGCTTGGCCTGTGCGTCGCCGTCGGAGATGCGCTTTTCCACCTCCCGGGCGTCGGCTGTGCCGAGATACGCCACAAGACCGCCCTTGCCCCGGATGAAGTCCGTCATCTCTTTTTCCGTATACTTGCCGGAGTAGCACAGGCGCACCACCGGCTGAAGGCTGGCGCCGCCGAAGCGCTCCGGCGCGAACATCCACTCGTCGTCCCGGACGCCGTCCACCATTTTGCCGCCGATGAACAGGCGGGCGGAGGCGCCGCCGCCCAGATGCAGCACGATGAGGCGGCAGTCCTCCAGCGGCTTGTGCAGCACCTCCTCGGCGCAGCGCCGCGCCATGGCGCGGCAGTTCAGGGCGTGACCCAGCATGGTGCGCCGGATCTCCGGCAGGCCGGTAATACGGGCCTCCTCCGTCATCTCGTCCACCGAGACGGGGTCGCAGATAAAGGCGGGGATGTGCAGGGGCTGCGCCAGCTCCAGCGCCAGCACACAGCCCAGATTGGAGGCGTGCGCCGCGTGCTTGATGGTGTACATATAGTCCACCATGCGCTGCTCCACCAGATAGGTGCCGGACTCGCAGGGCGGCAGCTGTCCGCCACGGGCGCAGATGCCGTCCAGCTGCGCCATGTCGAAATCGTGGGCGGCCAGCGCCCGCTCGATGACAGCGCGGCGGAAGTCCACCTGCTCCATGACCCAGTGGAAGGGCGCCAGCTCCTCCCGGCTGTGGCGCAGCGTCTCGTCAAAGACCTTCTCCGCTCCGCGGAACACCGCGATCTTGGTGGAGGTGGAGCCGGGGTTGATGACCAGAATGCATTTGCTCATAGCTGTATCGGCCGGACGCGGGGCATCCGGCGCTCCTTTCCTGCAATATTCCATCGGCAGGGGAATTTGCCGATGGGCGCGTGTTTTGTTATAGTATAAAAGACCCGCCGCTCCCGCGCAAGCGGGAATCCTTTCGCGGACCATGAAATTTCTGCGGAAAAAGCTTGCGGCGATGAAACATTTTGCCGTTCCCATGTGTATTCCCAGTGAAGGGCCTTTTCAAAACACAAGGAGATCGATCTATGACAGAGCAACAGTTTTCCCCTCTGGCAGAGCGATATATGGATACGGTGTTCCGGGTGGCGTACAGCTATCTGCGCTCCCCCGCCGACGCCGACGATGTGACCCAGGACGTGCTGCTACAGCTGTACAAAACGGACAAGGCGTTCGATGACGACGCCCATGTGAAGAACTGGCTGATCCGCGTCACGGTCAATCGATGCAAGAACGTGCTGCGCGCCCCGTGGCACAGGACGGAGGACATCGCCGACTACGAAAACAGCCTGTCCTTCGAGGAGCCCCAGTGCCACGAGCTGTTTGACGCGGTGATGGCGCTGGACAGGCGCTACCGGGTGCCGGTGCTGCTGTACTACTACGAAGGCTATCGCCAGAAGGAGATCGCCGGGCTGCTGGACATACCGGAGGAAACGGTGCGTACCCGTCTGGCCCGGGCCAGAGAAAAGCTGAAGCACATTTTATTGGAGGTGCCGCAGACATGACAGAGCATGAACTTTTCCAGAAGACCTTCTCCGCGCTGCACGCCTCCCCCGACACATTGATGGAGGTTCAGAAGACCATGGAGAACAGCAAAAAGACCCATCGTACCCTGAGCCGCGGCGTGGTGATCGCCATTGCCGCCGCCCTGACGCTGACGGTGGCCGCAGCCGCCGGGGTGGTAACACTGATCAAGGCCAACGTGTCCCCTGCCGACAAGGTGGACGACACCACCTACCACGCCTTTACCGACGATATGGACGCCTCTACCCCCACGGTGGAGGGCAACTCCGGTGAGCTCATCACGCTGCCGGACATGGAGCGCATCCCCGGCGACCGGGATACCGTGCAGCGCCTGGTGGGCGATTACCTGTCCAAGCTGGACGCCGAGCTCACCGTAGGCAGCACCACTATCACACTGGAGACGTTCCTTGTCGACGAGAGCGGCTGCGGCATCCTGACCTACACCGTGGACGATCCCGAAGGCGTATCCTACGAGGACGCCGGCTACGGCGAGGTGTACAGCCTGCCTTTGCAGCCCAGTATGTACCTGCGCTCCCCCGACTACCAGCAGGGCGGCAGCATCAATGTCAAGCTCCACGTGGACAAGACCACCAGCACCGCCACCCATCTGGACGTGGTGGCCTACTTTGCCGCCGGTGAGACGTATCAGAAGGGAGACAACTTCTACTTTACCGTTTACGACGGCGGCGGCGAGGGCCGGGAGCCCTACGCCGTGGCCATCCAGCCCCGCACCTACGCCCCTGTCCGGACGCTGACCGCCGCCGATGGCGAGGAGGCCCGCATCTCCGCCGTGGGCATCACCACGGGCAACGCCTCCCCCGACCGGGAGCTGGCCGCGCAGGAGCTGACGCTGCACTATGCCGACGGCACCTCTTATGTGGTGACCAGCGAGAGCCAGAACCTGATGAACTGGGTGCTGGGCTATATTTACGGAGACGGCGAGACCGCCCCCTTTGCTCACTCGGTATACATCTTCAACCGTCTGGTGGACGTGGATGCCATTACCTCCGTGTCCTTCGACGGCCACTGGTTCGACCTCACCGCCGAACAGTACGTCCCCGTGCAGCTGACCTACCTGCCCTGACCGGCACGGTTTTCTGCCGAGGCGGCGGAGGTCTTAAACAGTCAGAAACGGAGCGGCTTTCGCCGCTCCGTTTCTTTTTTCAGCGCAAGGCACTGATGATGCTCTGGTATTTGTTGATGTCCGAGCCGCCGTTCCACGTCATGAAGCCGCCGGTGCAGCCGGTGTCCCGCAGCGCCTTGACCTCCGCGGCGATCTCCGCCGCGCCGTAGGTGTTATACGGCTCCCAGAGGGCGTTGTACGCCTGGATCCATGTGCGCACCGCCGCGGGAGAAACCGTCTCCTTCTGCCGTTCCGCCGCCGCTGCGCCGAACATATGCACCGTATCATAGGGATGCTCCCACGGCTTATAGTCGCCCTGCGCACTGTAATGATCGGGGTAGGGCATCCCGGAAATGGCGTCCACCGCCGCGCTGATGGCGGGCCAGTACTGGCCGCAGGCAGTGACGTAGGGGTTGGCGCACTCACCGAACACGTCGCCGGACAGATAGTACCCCGCGCCGTGAAGCCGCTCCGCTGCATACAGCAGGAAGCGCTGCACCGCCTGCGCCTTGCTCTCGCCGTAGGTGTTGCGGTAGTCGATGGTGCCGGCCTTTTCATAGCGGTACGCCCCATCGGGGAAGCGGATGTAGTCGAACTGGATCTCGTTGAAGCCGAGAGACGCCGCCTCCAACGCCAGATCCACCTTATATTGCCAAACCGTGCGGTTGTAGGCGCTGGGCCAGTACATGGAGCTGATCTTCAGCGGTGTGCCGTCAAGGTCGGAGATCACATATTCCGGGTGATCCGCCGCCAGATGAGCGTCGTTGAACACGGTGATGCGCCCGATCAGATAGTAGCCCGCGTCCTTCAGCTTCTGCACATTGGCGCGGAAGCCCTCCATGGTATCCATGGCCGCCGCGTAGGCGGAGGGACTGTACTGCTGCATCACCGGCGAGGCGTAGGACACGGCGGTGCCGTCCACGATGTCCACCACAAAGGCATTGACGCCGCTGCCCTCCGCCACCCGGAGGTAGTTGTCCGCGTATTGGACAGCAGAGCCGTTGAGGTACAGCGCCCGCACCTCGTCGGGCATATCGTTGCCTGCGATGGGGCCCCTTTCCACCGGGAAGTAGTCCAGCCCCGCCGCGTCGCCGCCGCCCCAGCTATCGCCCCGTGCGGCGTGGAGCTGGTACAGCGCCTCGTCGTACTGGGCCTGTGCCTCCGGCTCCGTCATGCGGATGTTGGCGTCGGCGATGTAGCCCTCGCCCCGGTCGCAGGAGACCTTCCAGCGCAGCACGTTGCCGTCCGCGTCCAGCCCGTCAAAGCCGATGACCGTCAGCGCCATGCCCTTTTCCACGGCGCAGCCGGGGACGGCGCCCGTCTCATCCAGCAGGCTCATGCCCCGCAGGGCGTACACGATATCCACCTGCACCGTCTTGGCGGGGTCGTCGGTCAGACGCGCCGCGTCCAGCAGCACATAGCTGTCCTCACTGCTGACGATGCGCACGCGCCCATCCTCCCGGGGCTGCTCCAGATCTGCGGGTACATAGGCCACCTGACTGCCCCGCACCAGCACGCCCAGCATCTCGCCGCTGTCGATGTCATACACCGGCGCGGAGGAGCCGTCCGAGGCCACATAGCCGATGGCGGTCTCGGGACGGGGCGGCGGCAGCTGCTGCCGGTATAGGTATATGCCCAGACAGGCCAGACCTGCCAGACACAGCAGGATGATGACGATCCCCACGGTGCGGCCGGCGCTGCCGGTTCTTTCTTTCGTTGACATAATGATTTCTCCTTGTTCTTTTCGGGCTTGTGCTGGCCATTATACGATAGTTTTGACGATATTTCTACCCAAATGTTGTGGTTTGTTCGACAAAATTTTCGTATTTTTTGTGTTTACGCCGCATTTCTGGTAGACAACGGCAAAAACCGATGGTATACTGTCAATGATTATTATTATGTAAATCAGCGGGGTTTCCGCACCGCTTTACCAGTATGTGATAAAGGCAGGGTGTTTGTGATGAAAAAAATAAAACGAGGAACTGCGATCGTGCTGGCCGCTGTGCTGGTGCTGAGCCTGCTGGCCACCGCACTGCTGGCCGCCAGCAAAAACTGGACGGGCGCCGGGCTGGGCGACCTGAGCCAGTACTACGAGACGGGCAACAGCGCGGATCCCGGCTATATCTCCACCGTCAAGGGAGACAGCGGCGGCACGTCCTATGGCATCTATATGTTCGCCAGCAACGCCGGGACGCCGCTGAGCTTCGTACAGTGGCTGCAGGAGTTCGGGGAAGGCTCCCTCTATCGGGATATGGGCGACACACTGTACAGGGCCTACGCCTATAACCAGGCGGGGCAGTATTCCCCCGGCTACGGCAGCAACTTCAACGCCACGTGGCGCAGTGTGGCGGACGCCCACCGCACCGAGTTTACTGAGGCGCAGCGGGACTACTGGGAGACCCACGCCTATACGGATCTGCTGAACAACCTGAAGGCGGGGGAGCCTGCCTTTGATCTGAAGGACTACTCCGTGGCGCTGCGCAACGTGTTGTGGAGCCGCAGCGTGCAGCACGGCGCCGGCGTTCTCAGCGGCGCCAACAGCAGCGACGGCCGCAGCGGCGCCACCGGCGTGGTGCTCCGTGCCTTCAAAAAGCTGGGCGGCTTCAAAAACCAGAGCGAGGCCCAGTTGATCCAAGCCATCTACGATGAGTGCAGCCGACTGGACGACACCCCGGCCAAGAAGACGATGTCCGGCGATACCGCCGAGAAGTACGGCATTTCCGGCCAGTCCATGGCCTATTTCAGCGCCAACTCCGGCGATGTGCAGGTCAGCGTGTACCGCCGCCTGTCCGTCAACGAGCCGGCGGACGCACTGGTGATGCTGTACGCCAACTCCGATGCCCCTGTGCCGGAGGGCGCCTACCGTATCTCTCCCCACGGCGACACGGGACAGGCCATGAAAAAGGACCTCTCCGGGCTGACTGCCATGGCCACCGCTGCCTCCGTTCAGCTTACTTACTATGCCAGCGGGTACTATACCCTGACCGTTGACGGCAAGCGGCTGACCGGCGGAAACGGCACGGTGGCGTGGGCGGACGCGACCTCCAAGAACGACCAGCTGTGGGCATTAGTGGGCGACGGCCCGCACTACCTGCAAAACCGCAAGACCGAGCAGTATCTGGTGCTGTCCGACAAGGGCGTGACCACCGTTAAGGATCAGGCGGCGGCCACCAAGCTCCAGCTTGTCGCCGACGGCAGCACATGGAATACCTACGGGATGTTCTATCCCACCGGCGACACAAGACTGCTGGCCAAGCAGTCCTCCTACCCCGTCCGCGGCGTGGTCACCAGCAGCCTGCCCATCAGCAGCGTGGTGGTGAAGGTAGCTTCCAAAGACGGCAGCACCGGCTTCACCGCCTCCAGCAGCATCAAAGGTACCACCTACTATTACGATCTGTGGAAGCTGGACGACGCCTGCGCGTTCAGCCGCCTAAAGACCGGCGAGTATACGCTGACCATCACAGCTGCCAATAAGGCGGGAACTGTCAGGCTGGCGGAGAGCACCTTCTCCGTGAAGGAGAGCACCACGCCCCTGCCGGATGGACTGGGCGACGAGGAATACGTCGTGTCCTTCCAGGTGGGCGATGCGGTGATCGAGAGCCGTATATACAGCCTGACCAACACCTACGGCGAGCTGCCCACGGTGGACGAGTCCGGCTTCCAGGGGTGGTTCCGCGAGGACGGCACCGAGGTCTCACCCAACTCTCCTGTGGCGGCCTCCAACCACACACTGTACGCCAAGTTCGGCGACCTCTACACCGTCACCTTTGAGGTGGACGGCAAGGCAGTCCGCACCTTCAAGCTGGCCAAGGGCGAGCTCATCAAGGCGCCCGCCAATCCGGTGAAGGCGGCGGACAGCAAGTACACCTACAGCTTCAAGCAGTGGACGGATCAGGGTGGAGAACCCTTCGTAGCAGACGCCACCTATATGGGAACGAAGGATATCACCTACACCGCCCAGTTCAGCAAGACCGCCAAGGCCGGGGGCGGCGGTACGACCGACGATCCCACCAAGCCCTCCGGCGGGTTCCTGACCGGTATCGCGCCGGAGACCTCCGTCAAGAGCCTGACCGACTCGGGCTACACCGTGTACAGCGGCAAGCAGGAGGTCACCTCCGGCTATGTGGGCACAGGCATGACCGCCGTCAGCGGCAGCACCAGCCTGACCATCGTGGTCACCGGCGATGTCAACGGCGACGGCCGCATCACCATCACCGATGTGGTCAAGCTGCAAAATTACGCCGCCAATGCCGGTGATCTGGACGAGGCGGCTATGATGGCCGGTGACCTCAACGGCGACGGCCGCATCACCATCACCGACGTGGTACAGGCCGCGCAGGTCACAGTGGGCCAGCGCACCATCTGAGTGGGAGGTAACTCATGAAAAAGAAACTGTTCCGTGCCGTCCTGTCCATGGCAGCGGCGCTGCTGATCGCGGTGTCGGCGCTGCCCCGGACGGCCTATGCCGCAGGTGCGTCCCTCTCCGGCAGCAGCAGCGTGCAGCCGGGCAACTCCGTGACGCTGACGTTGTCGGTGGACAGCAAGGTCTACGGCCTGACGGCGGATCTCAACTGCGGCGAGGGCGTGACCTTCACCAACTACAGCTGCTCTGTCAGCGGCTGGAGCATTCTGGTCAACCAGAACCGCTTCAGCGTGTACGGCACCAACAGCGCCAGCGGCGGAGTCATCACCGTGACGCTGAAGGTGGCATCGGGCGCCCAGCCCGGCGCGGCACTGTCCGCCAAATTCGAAAACATTGTGGCGTCTGACGGCGAGAAAGATCTGGAGCTCGGCACCGCCAGCTGGTCGGGCAGCGTGGGCGCTGCACCCAGCGACAACTGCTCCCTGTCCGCCATCATGTGCGGCAATTTCACCCTGTCCCCGGCCTTTTCCCCCGATACGACGTACTACACCACCAAGGTCCCTTACAGCGTGTCCAAGCTGAGTCTGGATTATAACCGCGCCGACAAGGGGCAGAAGGTCTCCATCAGCGGTACGGAGCTGGCGGTGGGCGTCAACACCGTGACGCTGAAGGTCACGGCGGCCAACGGCAAAACGAGAAGCTATGTGATCGAGGCCACCCGGGAGCAGGATCCCAACTACAAGCCGTCCACCGACGCCTCGCTGTCGGAGTTGACCGTGGAGGGCGTCAGCCTCAGTCCTGCGTTCAGCAGCACGGTCACGGATTACATCGTGTACGTCCCCTTTGAGACGAAGACCGTGAAGCTGGCCGCTGCCGCCAATGACAGCAAGGCTCACGGCATTGGCGGCACAGGCGAGGTGGCCATTGAGAAGGAGGGCGACAACGCCCTTGTCGTCACCTGCACCGCCGAGGACCGGGTCACCAAAAAGGAGTACACCGTCCATGTCCTCCGAATGCCGCAGTATACCGGCACGGTGCCGAACATCTCCCTCCCGGAGCCGGAGCCGGAGCCTGAGCCCGAACCGGAGCCGGAGGTTCCCATGCTCAAGATCCCGGTGAATGTCAAGCTGCCCCTGCTGGGTGAGGTACGCACCGTTGTCGCCATCGGCGGCGGCGTGGTGCTGGCATTGATCCTGCTGTTCCTGCTGGGACTGCTGATCGGACGCAGCACCGGCGGCGGAGACGATGACGATGGCCCGGACGGCCCCGACAGAGGAGACGATCCCCGCGACCGCCATGACCGCCGGCGGCATGACCGGGACGACCGTGACCGGCGGCAGGAGGAGCGGCGCACGCCGGAGCGTCCCCGCTCTGTACCCCGCATCGTGCCTCGGGAGGAGGCACCGGCGAAAAAGGCCGCGCCGACACCCCGCGACTGGAAGGATTTCGATATCCCGCTGGATGATGATGCACCTGCGGCGGCTCCCGCGCCCAAGGCGACATCGGCGGCGTCCGCCCCGGACTTCCCCGTGATGGAGGAAACGGTGGAAAAGACGCTGGCGGAGGAGCCCGTGTCCAAGGACGAGGAGGATGTCCGCACCATGTCGCTGGAGGATCTTCTGAAGGATATCCACGATATGTAACAAAATGAAAAAGCGTCCTCTACCCTGCGGCAGAGGACGCTTTTTACCGTCATGCGGCGCTGCGGCGCACAATGCTCCTTGACAAAGCGCACCTGTCCTCCGTAAAGTAGTGGTATTGTATGGAGACGCCGCCTTTTTCCATTGTGCGGCGCTCTCACCGTGGAGGTATGGACATGGAGCTTCGCTTTCCCCTGATTCTGGACGGCGCAACCGGTACGGAGCTGCAACGGCGCGGCTATACCGGCGACATCAGCATGGAGCAGTGGACGCTGGCGCACCCGGACTGTATTCGGGAGCTTCAGCGCGGCTATGTGGATGCGGGCAGCCGGGTGCTGTATACGCCCACCTTCGGCGGCAACGCCGTCAGGCTGGCAGCCCACGGCGTGACGGAAGATGTGGCGGCGTACAACCGCCGTCTGGCGGCCCTGACCCGGGAGGCTGCCGGCGGCAGAGCGCTGGTGGCCGGCGACATGGCCCCCACGGGGCTGTTCCTGCCGCCGCTGGGCGACGCCTCCTTCCGGCAGCTGGTGGACGCCTACGCCCAGCAGGTGGCCGGACTGGAGGAGGCCGGTGTGGATCTGTACGTTATCGAGACGATGATCTCCCTGCCCGACGCCCGGGCCGCGGTACTGGCCGTCCGCGCTGTCACCGACAAGCCGATCTTTGTCACCTTCGCCTGCGACGGAAACGGCCGTAGCATCTCCGGCACCGATATCACCGCCGCTCTTACCGTTTTGCAGGACATGGGCATCGACGCCTTTGGCCTGAACTGCTCCACCGGGGCGCAGATGCTGCCCCAGCTCCGGCGGCTGCGGGCGTATGCGCGTGTGCCGCTGATCGCCAAACCCAGCGCGGGGCTGCCCGTTATGGTGGATGGCCGGGCGGTGTACGATTGCTCACCGGAGGCGTTTGCCGCCTGCGTACCTGCCATGCTGGACAGCGGCGTGATGATCTTCGGCGGCTGCTGCGGCACCACGGCGGCACACATTGCCGCCCTGCGCCGCGCCCTGTACGGGGGAGATCTGTCGGAGGGGAGCTGCCGTTGACAGACCGGTGCGGCCGCCTGCTCTGATAGAAAAGCACACCGCTTGGTAGCGCCAAGCGGTGTGTTTTTATGTGCGGGTGAGTTGGGCGCACAGCAGGCGGCTGACCGCGTCCGCCAGCCATCCGGCGGTGGGGATGAGCTCCAGCGCCGCGCCGTAGATATGCCGGGCGTTGTCCAGCTCCTGATCGGAGCCGGTGAAGATGCACACGGGGCGGATGCCCTGCCGCCGGAGAACGGCTGTCTCCCCGGCGGTGTCCTCCACGCCCCGCTTGCCGCTGTACGCATACCCGCCCAGCGGCAGCGCGCCGATGGGAATGCGCTGGTCGTCGTTGGGGCTGGCGTCGGACAGCAGGAGCAGCAGCCGGTTCGGCTCGGTGCTGCGGCGCATGAGCCAGCCCATGGCCCGCAGCGCCAGACCGTCCCGGTTCCATCCGGCGGCGGTGTAGTCAAAGCAGGCGTCGTTCTCCTCCGGATGGCCGAAGTCCCGGAGGATCCGAAGCACCGTGCAGCCGCTGACGGAGCAGAAGAAGCTGACCCGCACCGGGATATGGCAGCGGGTGAGGCTCTCCGCGATGAGGTAGGCCTGGGTGGCCAGCTTCTCCTGCTGGAGGTTCTGGGAGGCGGAGCCGTCCAGCAGGATGTCCACCGACAGCTCCTCCGGCTCGTCGGGACAGCGGCGAAGAAAAACCTGCTCGTCGTCCAGTGCAGCGGCACGCCACGCCAGCCCGGGCTGCAAGCGGCCTGCCCGCGCCCCTGCGCCGCCGTCATCCTGCCGCAGCAGCAGGACATTTTGCAGCTTTTGTGTCAGCTGGTGGAGGGTCATCTGGTTCTCGGCGAGGTGCGCCTGATAGTAGGCGCGGTTTTTGACACGCTGCTGCCGGAAGTGCTCCGCGTCCCACGCGGCGTTGGGGGCGGGAGGGCGATCCGGCGGCGCGCCCTTGGTAAAGTGCAGGCGGCAGTTTTTGTGGACACCGGTACACAGCAGGCGTTCCGCCTCCGCCAGCTCCGATGGCGTCAGCATGGATACGCCGAAGCAGTCCTCTACATAGCGGCGTAAAATCGGCTCCGGTGTGCGTCCCTGCAAGAACGACAGGAGCTTTGGCGCTTGTCCTGCACCGCCGCCGCTGTCCGTATGGGACAGCGCCCGCAGGGCGTTGGGCTTGATGAACCGCACACCGCCGCCCTTCGTCAGGGAGCGCCCCGCCCACGCCGCCCACTGGCGGTCGGTGACGCTGCGCCGTGCCCGGCGGAAGTACCGGTACAGCAGCTCCTCCGTCCGGTGGATCAGCTGCTGCTCATCCAGCTCGGGGGCGAAAGCCAGCTCTTCCAGCAGGGCAGTCTGCCAGTCATCCTCCGTATGGGGCTGCCCAAGCACCCGGGACGCCCAGATCCGGCGCAGCGCCGGGATCTGCCGGGGGTCGCCGGCCTCACCGCTCTCCGCTAACAGACGGCGGGCGTGCTGCCGCCGCAGCGCCTCCAGCGCCGGACGGCGGGGCGATTCCTTTTCGTAGACGGCGTGTTCCAGCCCCAGCCAGAAGATGTCGCTGTACAGCCCGCCCTGCGGCTGCTGCTGAAAGGCATGGAGCATGGGCTGGAAGCGGGCAAAGTCATAGTCCCGGCGGGCAAGGCCCATCACCGTGTTCAGATACAGCTCCGGGTCGCCGCCCTCGTCGAAGGCGGCCTGCTCCGGCTGTACATCGTAGCGCCCTGCGCCGTTCCAGATCTGGTTGACCGCCCGGCGGCTCTGTAATTCCTGCCGCTCCATGTCACGCTCCGAATAGCTGGCTGTCGCTGAGATCCTGCGGGATCCGCGCCCACACCGTGTCGGCGGCCAGCTGCCGCTCAAAGGGCTCAAAGGCCTTGTTGATGATGCCTAGCTTCAGGGCCTGTCCGGAGGGAATGCCCGTCTCCATCAGACGCAGCGCCGCCAGCAGACCCCGGAGATCCAGCGTCTTGGTGGAGATCTCGCCGCTGTCGCACTTCTGCCGCAGGTCGCGGAACAGCAGGGCGAACTGCTCCGCCCACTTGGCCGACAGGGTAGGGAACGTGCGGCGCAGCAGCTTTTGCAGGTCGGTATCGGAGATCACCGGCATATCCAGCACCGCAAAGCGGGACACCAGCGCCTCATTGAGCTCGCGTGTACCGGCGTAGCCGTAGTTCATGGTGCCGATGAAGCGGGTGGCGTCGTCCAGCGTGATGCGCTCGTAGCCCGGCACGTCGATGACCCGCCGGTGATCCAGCGTGGCGTGGAGCACAGCCAGCGCCTCGTTTTTGGCCATGTTCACCTCGTCCAGCACGCCGAAGCCGCCCAGCCGGGCGCAGCGGCAGATAGGCCCCTCCCGAAACACCACCTCGCCCTTTTGCAGGGTGTCCGCGCCGATAAGGGCGGCGGCGTCCACGTTGACGTACATGGACACATCCCACACGGGGCGGCCGAATACGGCGGCCAGATTTTCCGCCAGTACGTTCTTGCCGGTGGCCTTCGGCCCTGCCAGCAGCAGGTGTTGGCCGCACAGCAGCGCCGCCGCCGCGCTCTCCCAGACCTCCTTGCCGTAGTAGAGGCACTGGGGCGTGGGAATGCGCGCCGCCGTCTCGGGCGGCACGGGGTGTGCCGCCCGAAAGTGCTGTATCTCCTCCAGCAGCGACGGGTCGATGCCCTCGTCCCGCAGCTCCTTCCAAATATCCATAACCTCGCTCCGTTTCTTCTGTTGATGCCGTATTATACGCCCATTGGACGCTAATGGCGCGTTAAGGATACGGAATGGGACGAAAAAAGGCAGGAGAATGTCCATTGGACACTCTCCTGCCTTGGAAGGTAGGGTCACATCAGATCAATGCTCTTCATTGGGGAGCGGGACGATGCGCTTCTCGCGGCTGCGGGCGCGGAAGGGGAGCAGGGACGCGGCCAGACCGAACACGGCGGCGGGGATCAGCCAGCTCAGACCCAAGTCGTACAGCGGCAGACTGGGTATGACGGGGATGTTGACGCCGTGGGCGGTGAGGGTGCAAAGCACACTGGTGATCAGCGCGCCGATGCAGGCACTGCGGCTGACGCGATCCGGCATCCGGGGCATCAGCAGGGAGATGAAGATCAGCACCAGCGTGGGGGGATAGATGACGTCCAGCACGGGGGCAGCCACTGCCACGATGCGGTCAAGACCCAGATTGGACACCACGGCGCTGAACACGCAGATGGCGATGACGAACGCCTTGTAGGGTACCTTGCCGCGGCACAGCTCGGCGAAATAGGCGGCGGCGGAGCTGGTCAGGGCGATGGCGGTGGTGACGCAGGCCAGACCCACGACAACGCCGAACAGGATCATGCCCACCTTGCCCATCAGCGCCTCCACGATGGCCATGACCAGCTGGGCGCGGCCGATGGTGCCGTTGTACTGACCGGACACAGTGGCGCCCAGATGGGCAAGACCCATGTACACCGCCAGCAGGAGCACGCCCGCCAGAATGGCGGAGCCGCCGACCACGCGGAACTGCTTTTTGCTGTTGTCGTAGCCCTTGGCGGTGACGCTTTGCAGCACGATGATGCCGAAGGGCAGGGCGGCCAGCGCGTCCATGGTCTGGTAACCGGCCTTGATGCCGGTGACGGCCACATTGGAGATCTGGGGCAGCGCGGAGATCTCACCCACGGGGGTAATGACGCCCTTGATGATGATGGCGAACAGACCCAGCAGCAGCAGCGGCGTCAGGATCTTACCCACGATGTCCACCACGGCGGACTCCTTGATGCACAGCACAAGGATCAGCGCAAAGAACAGCACGGAAAACAGCACCGGGGACACACCGGAGAGGTTGGGGGAGATGGCCATCTCAAACGTGGTGGCGGAGGTGCGGGGGATGGCCACCATGGGGCCGATGCACAGGATGATGGCGCACATCAAAAGCTCGGCAGGCACCTTACCTACGCGGCTGATGACGGCCTCGCTGCTGCCCACGCGCAGCAGGGCGAACATACCCAGCAGCGCCAGGCCAATGTCCGCGATGAAGTAGGCGGAAAAGCCCGCCAGCCACTGGGGGCCTGCTTCCATGCCGAGATAGGGCGGGAACACCACGTTGCCCGCGCCGAAAAACATGGAAAACAACGCGAAGCCCACCACGATCACATCGCGGAGGGAGTTGCTTTTCTTCTGCATAATGTTATCGTCTCCTCTTTTTTGTTCCGAATTTTGCAAGTGTTCCGTCATGCAAAATATGAATATAGTGTATCATTTTTTTCATGACCGCGGAAATGACCGTTATTGATGGGGGCATTAAAAAAAGTTATGGCAACAAAAAATGTACCAGAAAGGCAGATGAAATCGGCGAAAAATTGACAAAAATCATGTTGAAATCAAAATTGCATTGTGATATATTGAAAAATAACTATGCAATTGTTGTGCAAAATGTCGAAGGAGAGAGCCCTATGGATGATAGTAAGCTGCGGGCGCTGCTGACAGCCGTACAGTGCGGCAGCTTTGGAAAGGCCGCCGCACAGTTGGGATATACCCAGTCCGCCATGACTCATCTGGTCAGCAAGCTGGAGGCGGAGCTTGGCTGCACGCTGCTGCTGCGCAGCAGCAAGGGCGTCTGCCTGTCGGAGGAGGGCGAGCGTCTGCTCCCCTATATCCACGGCGTTATCACCGCCTGCGACGCCCTGCGGCAGGAGGCGGAGGCACAGGGGGAGGCGCACAGCCGTGCCCTGCGGATCGGGTGCTTTGCCAGTATTGCCCGCGCCCAGCTGCCGGAGCTGCTGCGGAAGTTCCGCAAGCAGCACCCGGAGATCAAGGTGGACGTGCTGGTACAGGGCAGCGAGCTGGCCGCCGCACTGGACGAGGATCGTATCCAGCTGGCCATCGTGGACGAAAACTGCGCCCGCGGGTTTCAGTGGACGCCGCTGACGGACGCGCCGTTGGTGGCGGTGACGCCGCCGGACTTCCCATGGACAGGGGAGACCATCTCGCTGGCGCGGCTGATGCAGGAGCCGTTCCTCTCCTGCCCGGAGCAGTATGTGGAGCAGTATCTGCCGGCGGACACGCCGCGGCTGGAGGTAACGGCCTCCGACGACGGCGCCATATTGTCCATGGTGGCGGGAGGACTGGGCGTATCGGTGCTGTCCGCCTACTCGCTGGCGGGCTACGAGAATCAGGTGCGGGTCATCCCGCTGGATCAGCCGCTGTCCCGGCGTCTGGGCGTGGCGGTGAAGGCCATGCCGGCAGCCAATTCCCCGGCGCGGCTGTTTTTGTCGTTCCTGAAGCGGCAATACCAGAACGCCCGTTGAGAAAAGAGAAAGAGTGCCGTTTTCGGTCATTCCGAAAACGGCGCTCTTGCTGTGTGGCGCGGTCGGTAGGAGGCGTAGGCGCGGCCCGCGCATTTAGGTGAGGAAGCCCATGCTTTCGCATACGATGCAGAGCGGTGCAGCACGTTAAACGATAAAATTGCCTAAAAGGAAGAGGCTTGTTCTGTAAGAAGTGTGTGAAAAACGGCGATTGACAAAAGAATCACAAAGACCTATAATACGCACATCAAAGGCAAAGGCGCCTGAGAGAGGTTCTCTCTGGCGCCTTTGCCGCTTTTTTTAGTGCGCAGGCACCCTGAAAAAATCTGACGAAGGAGGCATCTATCATGCGGACGATCATGGGTTTTTGCGGAATATGCAGTGATATTACAGACTTTACCAAGGGCTTGACGCAGGCAGCACCCCACGGCCATGGGGAGAACCGCATCGTAGATGTGGGCTGCGGCCTGCTGGGATATCACCGTCATGCGTCGGGGGAGCATCCGGCACAGGAGTTGCAGCCGTTGACGCTGGACGGCAGCTATGCGGTGTGCAGCGGCGAGCTCATCGGCTACGGCGGCCTGCGGGCAGGCTTGCAGGCCAGAGGCTATACCTTCCGCAGCCGCTGCGATTGTGAGCTGCTGCTGCCGCTGTACCGGGAGTATGGCGTGAAAATGTTCGGAATACTCAACGGTGAGTTTGCGCTGATCCTGTTTGACCACCGCAGTGGGCATTTCATCGCCGCCCGTGACAGCTCCGGTCAGCGGCCGCTGTACTACGGGCAGGATGACGCCGGGAACACGGTGTTTGCCAGCGACGCGGAGAGCCTGATGGGTCTTTGCCGCCGCGTACAGCCGTTCCCGCCGGGTCACTATTACGAGGATGGCCGCTTTATCCGCTATGACGACAGCGTAGGCGCGGCCTGAATTTACTTTGCCAGACTCTCTCCTTACATACAGTGCAGGGCCGCACACCTTTTGGGTGTGCGGCCCTGCGCGCTTCTGCGGGCATAAGTGCTCTCGGCAGGGCATATAGATAGACCAACCGACAGTTAGGAGTGGTGCTCTATCCGAGAGAATCTGGAACAGCGGGCCGAGGAGCTGGCCCTTTACCTCATAGAAAACCGGACGACCGTCCGCGCCGCCGCCAAAAAATTCGGGGTCAGCAAGTCCACGGTGCATAAGGACCTTTCGGAGCGTCTGCCGCTGTATGACCGGGCGCTCTACACGCAGGTCAAGGCGGTGCTGGAGGAGAACAAGGCCCAGCGGCACATCCGGGGCGGTCTGGCCACGCGGAAAAAGTACAAGGGTACATAAAAACGGCGCCCCGTCTCTTGACGGGGCGCCGTTTTTTCACTGTGCGTCCTTGGGTACCTGCTTCATGGAGAGGCTGATGCGGTGTTTTTTCTCATCCACCTCCAGCACCACCACCTTGACGATATCACCCACGGCCACGATCTCCGAGGGGTGCTTGATGAACTTATTGCACACCTGCGAGATATGCACCAGACCGTCCTGGTGGACGCCGATATCCACAAATACGCCGAAGTCGATGACGTTGCGTACCGTGCCGGTAAGCACCATACCGGCCTTCAGATCCTTGATCTCCAGCACGTCGGTGCGCAGGATGGGGGCGGGCAGATCGTCCCGCACGTCCCGGCCGGGCTTCATCAGCTCCTTCACCACGTCCCGCAGGGTAGGCAGGCCGATGCCCAGCTTGGCGGCGGTCTTCTCCTCACCCAGCAGCTTTACCTTCTGGGCCAGCAGGGGAATGTCGCCCTTTTTCACATCCTCCGCCGTGTAGCCGCACAGGGCGAGAAGCTGCTCCGCCGCGGCGTAGCTCTCCGGGTGGACGCCGGTGTTGTCCAGCACGGAGCGGCTCTCCGGCACGCGCAGGAAGCCGGCGCACTGCTCAAAGGCCTTGGGGCCCAGCTTCGGCACCTTCAAAAGCCGCTTCCGGTCGGGGAAGATGCCGTTGTCCTCCCGGTACTTCACAATGTTCTTGGCGGTGGCGGCGGTGAGACCGGACACCCGGCTCAAAAGGCTGGCGGAGGCGGTGTTCACATCTACGCCCACGGCGTTGACGCAGTCCTCTACCACGCCGGACAGAGCCTCGTCCAGCCGCTTCTGGGGCATATCATGCTGGTACTGTCCCACGCCGATGGCCTTGGGGTCGATCTTCACCAGCTCGGCCAGCGGGTCCTGCATCCGCCGCGCGATGGACACGGCGCTGCGCAGGTTCACGTCGTAGTCGGGGAACTCCTCTGCCGCCAGCTTGCTGGCGGAGTAGACGGAGGCGCCCGCCTCGTTGACGATCATGTAGCTGACGCCGGGCAGCCCGCGGAGCATCTCCACCGCCATCTGCTCCGTCTCGCGGCTGGCGGTGCCGTTGCCGATGGCGATGTGGATGACGCCGTGCTTTTTGCACAGGGCCGTCAGCTTGGCGATGGCATCCTTTTTCTGGCGCTCACCGTAGGTGGGGTAGACCACGGTGGTGTCCAGCACCTTGCCGGTGCCGTCGATGACCGCCACCTTGCAGCCGTGGGCATAGCCGGGATCTAAGCCCATGGTGACGTGGCCCTTTACCGGCGGCTGCATCAAAAGCGGCTTCAGGTTCAGGGCAAACTGTCCGATAGCGCCCTCGCTGGCGGTATCGGTCAGGGTAGAGCGCGCCTCCCGCTCCAGCGAGGGGTAGATCAGCCGGTCGTAGGCGTCCTCGCAGGCGGCGGACACAAAGGCCGAGGCCGCCGAGCCGGGCTTTACCACCGCCCGCTGCACCTTGTCCAGCGCCGCGACTCTGTCCAGCAGCACGGTGACAGAGAGAAAGCCCTCCTTTTCGCCCCGGTTGACGGCGAGGATCTGGTGTCCCGCCAGCCTGGGCAGCGGCTGATCGAAGTCGTAGTACAGCCGGTAGACGCTGTCCTCCTCCTTGGCGGCCAGACTCCGCAGGTGACCCTGCCGCATCAGCAGACCCCGCAGCGTCTTGCGGAGGTCTGCGTCGTCACTGAGAAGCTCGGCGATGATGTCGTTGGCGCCCTGCAAGGCGTCCGCTGCCGTCTCCACGCCCTTTTCCGGGTCGAGGTAGGCTTGGGCGGCGTCCTCCGGCGCGGGGCAGTCCTTTGCCTGTGCCAGCAACAGCTCCGCCAGCGGCGTCAGCCCCTTTTCCCGGGCAATGGTGGCGCGGGTGCGGCGCTTCTGCTTGAAGGGACGGTACAGATCCTCCACCTCCGCCAGCGTGGCGGCGTTGTCGATGGCGGAGGCCAGCGCCTCCGTCAGCTTCTCCTGCGCGGCGATGGCGGACTTGACCTCCTCCCGCCGGGCGGCCAGATTCCGCAGATAGCGCAGCCGATCCTCCAGCTTACGCAGGGCGGTGTCGTCCATGGAGCCGTGCTGCTCCTTGCGGTAGCGGGCGATAAAGGGAATGGTGTTGCCCTCGTCCAGCAGGGCGATGACGTTTTCAATATACGGCTGGGGCTTGTCCAGCTCCTTGGCCAGTATCTGGGGGATGGTCTGCATAAAGGCTCCTTTCAGAAAGCTATGCCCGCGCACGGCGCGGGCATAGGGCGGTATGTTCTGTCCGATGTGTGGGGCTTACTTCTTATGGTACAGGGACTTGACCTCGTATTTCGGCTCGCAGCTGACATTGATGCCCAGCCGCTTATACAGCTTGGCGTCCTCCTCCGAAATGATGACGGAGAAGTGGGCGTCGCAGTCCCGCAGGGCTTTCAGCTGCTCCTGCACCATGGCCGCCAGCGGATTGGTCAGCCCGGAGATCGCCAGCGCGATCAGCACCTCGTCAGAGTGGAGGCGGGGGTTGCGGTGTCCCAGATACCCGGTCTTCATGGCGCTGATGGGCTCGATGACGGAGGCGGGGATCAGCTCCAGCTTGTGGTCGATGCCCGCCATGTGCTTCAGGGCGTTGAGCAGCAGCGCCGCCGACGCGCCCAGCAGGGGGGAGGTCTTGCCCGTGACCACGCAGCCGTCCGGCAGCACCATGGCGCCGGCGGGCTTGCCGGTCGCCTCCGCCTTCTCCAGTGCGGCGGCCACGGCGGGACACAGCTCCGGCGTGACGCCGGCCTGCTGCATCACCAGCTCCAGCTTCCGCACCACGCACTCGTCCGCCTGTCCCTTGGCGCGCTCCACGCAGCCGGCGTAGTAGCGGCGCAGGATCTCCATGCGGCTGGCCTCCTGACAGACGTCGTCGTCCACGATGGCGAAGCCCGCCATGTTCACGCCCATGTCCGTGGGGGATTTATAGGGACACTCGCCCTGGATCTTTTTGAACATGGCGGCCAGTACCGGGAAGATCTCCACGTCCCGGTTGTAGTTGACGGTGGTGACGCCATAAGCCTCCAGATGGAAGGGGTCGATCATGTTCACGTCGTTGAGGTCGGCGGTGGCGGCCTCGTACGCCAGATTGACCGGGTGCTTCAGGGGCAGGTTCCAGATGGGGAACGTCTCGTACTTGGCGTAGCCGGCGGGGATGCCCCGGCGGTTGTCGTGGTAGAGCTGACTCAGACAGGTGGCCATCTTGCCGCTGCCGGGGCCGGGCGCCGTCACCACGATCAGGGGGCGGGACGTCTCGATATAGTCGTTGCGCCCCAGTCCCGCGTCGGATACGATGTGCGCCACGTCGGAGGGGTATCCGGCGATGGGATAGTGCTTGCAGCTCCTGACGCCCAGCGTGTCCAGCCGTTTGATGAAGGCGTCCGCCGCCGGCTGTCCGGCGTACTGGGTGATGACCACCGAGCCCACATAGAAGCCGAGGTCGCGGAACACGTCGATGAGCCGCAGCACATCGGCATCGTAGCTGATGCCCAGATCGCCGCGCATCTTGTTCTTTTCAATGTCACCGGCGCAGATGGCGATGACGATCTCCACGTCGTCCTTCAGGGTTTGCAGCATCCGGATCTTGCTGTCCGGCTGGAAGCCCGGCAGTACGCGGGAGGCGTGATAGTCGTCAAACAGCTTGCCGCCGAACTCCAGATACAGCTTGCCGCCGAACTGGGCGCGGCGGGCGGTAATGTGCTCTGCCTGTAATTGCAGGTATTTTTCGTTGTCGAAACCGATCTTCATCTCCGTATCCCCCATTCCTTACAAACTCGCTCCATTATACAACATCCGGCGGCTCCGGGAAAGGAAAAAACCCGCTTTTTCACAGGGAAAAATAGCCGAACTTGCCTGCGCTTTTTTGGCGAAACCTACCGTTGCAATTTGACAGGCGGCGGGGTATACTAAAAAATACACCCCTATTTTTACAGGAGGAGCATCCATGCGTTTTCACGTTGTCTGGCGCAAGAGCCACGAGCCGGAGTCGGCCTACCGGGATTTTTTCGAGACAAACGACATTGACGAGGCCAAGGACTTCGCCATGCGTCTGGCGTTTGACGAGACGAATCTGGTCTTCGTCCGGGACGAGAAGCGGGACGAGGTCGTGCGGGACTTCGACGCCGAGGTCTACCGCTGAGCGCCGCATACTTCAAATAGGAAAGAAACACGTCACCTCCGGCCATACTAAGGCCGGAGGTGATTTTTCATGCCCAAAAGAAGCAGCGGCTTTCCCTACGACGCCACGCCGGACGTTCACCAGTTCCGGGGCGTGCCGGAGAGCTGCTTTGACATGGTGAATATGTACGGCACCTACAACATCCAGCCCACCTGCGACACGCCCAACCTGTTCCCGCTGATCGGGCCGGGGCTGCCCCGCCGGTGGCGGGAGATGCAGCTGGGCAAGCAGGAGCTGGACGACCTCCCGTAAGCGCCGCCGGAGATGCCCGGCAGCGAAAAAACAGGTCTGCGGCCACGCCGCAGACCTGTTTTGCGTTTTTTTTACGCCTCGCCCCGGAAATACGCCCGTGTCTGGGCAATGTTCCGCTGGATGCCCTGCCGCAGCGCCTCCAGCGAGTCGAATTTCTGCTCGCCCCGCAGGCGGCGGCAGAAGTCCAGCCGGATGGCCTGCCCGTACAGATCGCCGTCGAAGTCCAGCAGGAAGGTCTCCACGGACACGGCGTCGCTGTCGGACACCGTGGGGCGGGTGCCTACGTTGGTGACGCCCGCGAAGCTCCGCCCATCCGGCAGGTACACGCGGGTGATATACACGCCGTGGGCCGGCACCAGCACGCGGGGCGGCATGGTCAGATTTACCGTGGGGATACCGATGGTGCGGCCGATGCGCTGACCGTGCTCCACCGTGCGGCTGAGACAGTGGCGGTGTCCCAGAAACTCCGCCGCCCGCTCCACGTCGCCCGCCTCGATCAGCGTGCGGATGTAGGTGGAGCTGACGGTGATGCCGTCATGCACCACCTCGGGGATGATGTCGCAGCCCAGCCCCAGCTGGGCGCATTTTTCCTGCAGGAGCTGGGCGTTTCCGGCGTTTTTATGGCCGAAGCGGTGGTCGTGACCCGCCACCAGATGCACCGCGCCATAGCGCTTGACCAGCAGTTCTGTGACAAAATCCTCCCACGACATGGTCATCATCTCGTGGTCGAAGGGAGCCAGTATGATCCGGTCGATGCCGTAGAGGCGGCGGATCAACGCCTGCCGGTCCTCCGGGGAGTTGATGAGGTACACCGGCTGGCCGGTGACCACCTCCTTGGGCGGGCGGTCAAAGGTAAAGACAGCAGGCTCCGCGCCCAGCGCACAGGCGCGCTCCGCCGTTTTTTGCAGCAGGGCGCCGTGGCCCCGGTGTACGCCGTCAAAAAAGCCGAGGGCTATTACAGTTCGTTCCAAAGTGTTCACGCTCCGAAAAAGTTTTTCTGGGAAGTCAGGACGCCGCCTTCCGCCCGGCTCAGGCACAAAAAGGCGCCGTCTCCGCCGTATACGCGGTACAGACCGTCCGGCACCGCCGCTGTCAGGGGATTGCCGCAGCGGCAGCGCCGCTCCTCCTCGGCGGAGGGGATGGTGTAGGCGGGATACTGCCGGAACAGGGAGTCCGTGGGCGACAGCAGCGCCTCACCGCCGCTTTGCACCTCCTCCAGTGTGTGGCAGTCCGCCAGCGTAAAGCCGGCGGCCATGGTGCGCCGCAGGGCGCTCATGCACCCGCCGCAGCCCAGCGCCTGCCCGATGTCGTGGCACAGCGTCCGGACATAGGTACCCTTGGAGCAGAGGATCCGCAGCAGCCAGTCGCCGCGCTCATCCTGCCCCAGCACCTCCAGCTCGTAGATGGTCACGGGGCGGGGGAGACGCGCTACCTCCTTGCCCTGCCGCGCCAGCTCGTACAGCTTCTGCCCATTGATCTTGATGGCGGAGTACATGGGCGGCACCTGCATCAGCTCCCCGGTGAACCGGGGCAGCAGCGCCTCCAGCTCCCGCCGGGTCACAGAGACGGGATGCTGCGCCAGCACCTCACCGGAGGTGTCCTGCGTGTTGGTGACGCAGCCCAGATGCAGCCCGGCTACATACTCCTTGCTGCCGGACTCGGCAAAGGACACGGCGCGGGTGGCCTGTCCCACGAATACCGGCAGCACGCCGGTGGCCATGGGGTCCAGCGTCCCGGCGTGACCCACCTTTTTTGTTTTCAGGATGCCCCGCAGCTTGCCGCACACGTCCATGCTGGTCCATCCGGCGGGCTTGTCGATGATGATGATACCGTTTGCCATAGTTGCTCCTTTTTGCGCCTTATCCGACGACCGACTGATAGGCTTGCAGCACGGCCTGCCGCACCTCGTCCATGGTGCCGTCCACCGTGGCGCCTGCGGCGGCTCTGTGTCCGCCGCCGCCCAGTCGCTGGCACACGGCGCTGGCGTCTACACGGGGGCCGGTGCGCAGGGAGATCTTGATGACGCCGGGCCGCAGCTCCCGCAGCGTCACGCCGCAGTCGCTGCCCTCTACCAGCGCGGCAAGGGAGCTGAGCTCCTCGATGTCCGCCTCGGTGGCGTGCATCTCCTGCCGCAGGGACAGGGGGATGGTCATCACCACCACCCGATCGTGGTCATAGAGGGTCATATCCGCCACCATCCGGGCCTCCATGGCAAGGCGCGTCCGGCTTTTCGTGCGGAACAGGGCCTTGTTCACCGGCCCCACATCAATGCCCGTCTCCAGCAGCTCCGCCGCGATGCGGTGGGTGTGGGCGGTGGTGTTGGTGTAGACGAAGCAGCCGGTGTCGGTGGCGATGGCCACATACAGCAGCATGGCGATCTCCGGTGTCATCGCCGTCAGGCCGCGGATGATGCCGCAGACGATCTCGCCGCAGGCGGCGGCGTCTGCGTCCAGACAGACGTTGGGTGCAAAGAACCCATGGGAGCCGTGGTGGTCGATGGCCAGCTCAATGCGCGGGGCGTAGACTGCCGCGTTATCCGGCAGCAGGTTCAGCGCCGCGATATCGGCGGAGACGATATGCGCCGGCGCAAAGTCCTCCGGCGCCCAGTAGGGCGCGGCGTAGGGCGCGTAGGTGTCGGTGATCTCCGGGTTGTACAGCAGGTAGGCGGTTTTTCCCATGTCCCGCAGGGCCTGACACAGCGCGGCGGCCGAGCCGATGGTGTCGCCGTCGGGCCGCACATGGGTCAGCAGCAGCACATCGTCCAGCTTCCGCAGGTACGCCGCCGTCTCCTGTATGCTCAGTTTGCTGCCGCTCATTCCTGATCCTCCGGCAGCACGATGTCCGCGTTGGCGGGGTTGGCGGGCTTCACATGGTTGAGAAGATCCAGAATGTGGGCGCCGTGGGCGATGGAATCGTCCATAATAAATTGCAGCTCCGGCGTGTACCGCAGGTCGATGGCCTGCCCCAGTTGGTGGCGCAGGTAGCCGGCGGCGGACTTCAGCCCCTTCATCAGGCCCTTCTCATCCTGACAGTTCAGGGCGCTGATATAGACCCGGGCGTACCGCAGGTCGTTGGTGGTGTCCACGCGGGTGATGGTGAGCATCCCCTCGGATACGCGGGGGTCCTTCACCGTCCGCAGCAGGGCGCTGAGCTCCTTGCGGATCTCCTCGTTGATGCGGCCGATTCGGTTGGATGCCATAGTTCATCGCTCCTTTCGTATAAGAAAAGCGGGGCGGGCGTTTCGCCCGCCCCGCAGGTATCAGACTTCGATCTGCTCCATGGTGAAGGCTTCTACGATGTCGCCTTCCTTGATGTCGTTGAACTTCTCGATGCTCAGGCCGCACTCGTAGCCGGCGGCCACCTCCTTGACGGAGTCCTTGAAACGCTGGAGGGAGGCCAGTACGCCCTCGTGAATGACGATGCCGTCGCGGACAAGACGTACCTGGCAGTCCTTGCGCTGCAGCTTGCCGTCCTGCACGTAGCAGCCGGCCACCGTACCTACGCCGGACACCTTGTAGGTCTGACGCACCTCGGCGTGACCCAGCAGGACCTCCCGGAACTTGGGCGCCAGCATACCCTTCATGGCGGCCTCGATCTCGTTGATGGCGTCGTAGATCACGCGGTACATCCGCATATCCACATTGGCGCGGGCGGCGCTGTCGCGGGCAGCGGCGTCGGGACGGACGTTGAAGCCCACGATGATGGCCTGCGAGGTGGAGGCCAGCATCACGTCGGATTCGTTGATGGCGCCGACGCCGCCGTGGATGACGCGGACGCGGACCTCCTCGTTGCTCAGCTTCTCCAGAGAGGCCTTCACCGCCTCCACGCTGCCCTGCACGTCGGCCTTGACGATCAGGTTCAGGTTCTTCATCTCACCAGCCTGGATCTGGCTGAACAGATCCTCCAGAGAGACCTTGGTGACAGGCGCGTTGGCCTTGGCCTTCTCCTCAGCTTTGCGCTGCTCCACCAGCTCGCGGGCCAGCTTCTCGTCGGCCACGGCGTTGAACGTAGCGCCGGCGGAGGGGGCCTCGCTCAGACCGGTGATCTCCACGGGGACGCTGGGGCCGGCATCGGTGATGCGCTGGCCCTTGTCGCTGAGCATGGCGCGGACGCGGCCCACAGAGGTACCGGCGATGATGATATCGCCCTGATGGAGGGTGCCGTTCTGCACCAGCAGCGTGGCCACGGGGCCGCGGCCCTTGTCCAGACGGGCCTCGATGACAGTACCCTGCGCGGCGCGGTTGGGATTGGCCTTCAGCTCGCCCACCTCAGCGGTGAGGGTCAGCATCTCCAGCAGGTTGTCCACGCCCATGCCGGTCTTGGCGGAGATGGGACACACGATGGTGTCGCCGCCCCACTCCTCGCACACCAGACCGTGCTCGGTGAGCTGCTGCTTGATGCGCTCGGGGTTGGCCTCGGGCTTATCCATCTTGTTGATGGCCACGATGATGGGGATCTCCGCAGCCTTGGCGTGGTTGATGGACTCGATGGTCTGGGGCATGATGCCGTCGTCGGCGGCTACCACCAGAATGGCGATATCCGTGACCATGGCGCCGCGGGCGCGCATGGAGGTAAAGGCCTCGTGGCCGGGGGTATCCAAAAACGTGATGGGCTTGCCGTTGATCTGCACCTGATAGGCGCCGATGTGCTGGGTGATGCCGCCGGCCTCGCCGGAGGCCACATGGGCGTTGCGGATATAGTCCAGCAGGCTGGTCTTACCGTGGTCAACGTGGCCCATGACCACCACCACGGGTGCGCGAGGCACCAGATCCTCGTCCTTGTCCTGATGGTCGTCGATCAGGCGCTCCTCGATGGTGAC
>ERZ1026772.313-NODE-313-length-37296-cov-5.952337_pt1 | contig 37296 bp, 28 predicted proteins | sample MGYA00380124_ERZ1026772 | MGnify/ENA primary metagenome ERZ1026772 (study PRJEB33269, sample SAMEA4719760) | human gut metagenome | biome: human-associated habitat; feature: organic feature; material: feces | place: Cameroon | collected 2013-10 ...
TTGTCGATGCCATAATCGCAAAAAAAGCGCCACCAAATGTAATAATTGCTGACGGAGGATCTATGTATCGCCCAAAGTTCTCTGCACCTGCATTACTGATAATACCATATATACACATGCCAAAGCATAACACTAAACCAAGAATTGACGCTAAATCCACTTTGTATCACCTTTTTGCGTTAATCTGCAAAAATATCCTTTCTATACGATTTTACAAGATTTTTGACCTCTTGTCTACTTTCTTTTATAATTATTTTCCTTCCGGTTGTAAATAAAACAACCGTATCCGGCGTTTCTTCAACAAGTTCAATAAGATCCGGGTTTACCAGTACTTTTCTACCATTCATCTTCGTAACTTCAATCATCTGTCCATACCTCCGGAAAACGCCTTAAGGGAACGGGCAGCTTCTGCCCGTTCCCTCAGCTCTTTATTCATTTTAAAGCATTCCTCTGCTTCTCTTTTAATTATTAATTGTAACTATTCATCACTACCGTTTCAGATTGGTCAGCTCTTCCAATAAGGTATCGGATACGGTGATAATCCGGCTGTTGGCCTGGAAACCACGCTGGGTCGTAATCATTTCGGTAAATTCTGCGGAAAGATCCACGTTACTCATTTCCAGTACGCCGGAGTTCATATAACCACCACCTGCGGTAATGTCCTCACCCACTCCGTTAAAGTCTCCGGAGTTCTGTGTTGCGGAATAGAGGTTATCTCCCTCCTTGGAAAGACCGGATGCATTGGCAAAGTTTGCAACTGCGATCTGTCCTAACAGTCTCTTCTGTCCATTGTCATAGGAAGCATAGATCTTACCATCCTTCTGAATGGCAATACCACTCATTTCACCCACCTTACGTCCGGAACCGATACCCTTGCTGTCACCCTTCGATCCTACGAAGGTAGAGCTTCCGTTGTTGTTCTGGTTCGAGGTTGCAGAAAAGTCTGCGGTAATATCATCAAAGCTTGGCAGATTTGCCTGATTAAAATCCAGGGAAACGGTACTCTGTCCGGTTGTAGTTCCATCCGTACCGACACTTAAGAAGGAGCCATCCTTCGTGCTGTAACGAAGATAAGCGGTTGTATCAGCAGTCGGGCCCTGTGCATTGGCGAATTTCACATAATCCGTAAGTGCAGCTCCGGCTGCCACAACACTCTTGCCATTGGAGTCAAGAATATCATCGAGCTGCAGGAAGAACACACCATCATCCTTGGTCGTATCAGCATCATGTAACGAGCATCGTACCGTGTACTTAAATCCCTTGTTATCATATATCTCAAGGTTGACCACTCTTCCTTCTTTGCTGGTTACGTTGGTATCATTCGTATCTATAATACCGGCGAAGGTTGCCTGGCTGGTTGCCTGTGCCGGATAGGTCATATTGGCTTCGGTCATAACGCGGAGTGCCGTTACGGTGTCCTGCTTGATTGTGGTAGGATCTTCCGTATCCGGAAGCCATCCCATAACATTATAACCGGTACTGGTCATGGCAAGGTTACCGGCGCCATCCACATAGAAGGAGCCGTCCCTTGTAAAGAAGTTCTCACTTCCGTTATTCACAACGAAGAAGGATTCTCCCGTAATCATCACGTCAAACGGATCGTTCGTTGTCTGCGTTGCACCCTGCTGGGTAATTGCAGTTTTAATCGCACTGGTCTTGGATCCAAGACCGATCTGACGTGCATTCGTACCACCGACACCGGTTGTTGCATTGGCACCGGATGCTGCCTGTGTGGTCTGATACATCAGGTCACTGAATGTCATGGACTGTGACTTGTATGCGGTTGTATTTACATTGGCGATATTGTTACCAATAACGTCCATTCTTGTCTGGTGTGTTTTAAGACCTGCCACACCAGCATATAATGATCTCATCATAATGAAATGACCTCCTTGTTTTGAGTCGTCTTTTCATTCCGTCTGTCAGTCTGGAATGTCTGCCTCCGTAAGGTCCGGCTTATATAATAACGGCTCCATCAATATTTGTAAAGATATTTTCATCTGTTTCGTTCTGCTGCATTGCGGTCACAACAGTATTATTGGGAATGTTCACAATAAATGCCAGCTGATCCACAAGCACCAGGGATTCTCTGATTCCCTTTTGAGAAGCTTTGGCGGTTCCTGCCTGCAAGCGTTCCTTCTGATCCTTTGTCAGTTCAATGTTTCTGTTTGAAAGCCGTTGTGCAGCATGCTTGGAAAATCTCACTTCCCTGCTGTCCTGTGTGCTTTCCAGAATTTCCTGAAAGCTTTTCCCATCCGTGGTCTTTACAGGAGTGTTACCTGTTGTTCCATTCAGGTACTGATCCTGCAGCTGCTCAATCGTAAGGAATCCATTATTCTTCACGATCATGGTTATTCTCCTCCCTGAGATCCTTATGCTTCCTGTGTCTTATCTGCATTTTCACCGGTTTCACCCTTATCTCCGGATTCTCCTGCATTTTCCTGTGCACGGTCATGCTCCTTTACCAGCTCTTCCATACGCTCCACATACTTCTGAAGCTTCGTCACATAATCATTCGGAACAAAGCTCTTCTGATAGGTTGTCATCGCTTCATAGCCCTTCTTCAGAGTTTCTACGGTTTCTTTATCGCCATAGGTTAACTGGTCAATACCCGGAAGCTTGTTCATTGCTACGCAGAATGCTACGGCAAGATCATAGGAAGACTGATATTCCTCGCTGATGACTGCAGTGACATCTTCTGCGGAATACTTCGTTCCGTCAATGGATACATATGCCTTGTTGTTTTCGTAGGTAACGTATTCCACCGTTCCCTGAATTGTCTTGGATTCTCCGTTTGAATCGGTCGAGGTTACTTCTACAAGTTTTCCTACCATAGAGGATGCTCTGGATAATTCCATGGAGGACGCCATGTTCTGCATCTGCTCTACCTGGGAAAAGGTTGCATACTGGGATATGTATTCGGTATTGGATGTAGGCTCTAACGGATCCTGGTACTTCATCTGTGCTACCAGCAGCTGTAAAAAAGCATCCTTATCCATACCACTGTTGCTTTTTGTTGCTTTTTTCGCAGAGGTTTCTGCTGCGGTCTTCTGAATCTCGCCGTCTTTAACTACTGCACTTACTGCCATATTCTCTCCTTTCTGACTTTCCTATGCGGTAAAGTCTACGGTATTTCCGTTTGCTTCCATCATCTTTGCGGCAAGCACCTCTTCTTCGGTTGCCTCATCTTCAAAAGCTGCATCCAGGGAAGCAAGATTGATTCTTCTGGGTGTTCTGCGCTGCTGTTCATACGCTTCCTGTCCGGAATTGTCCTGTCCCTGCCATAAGCTGCTCTCAAAGCCTCTGGTGTCTACGGATACTTCAATAGCTTCTACCTTCACTCCCTGATCATTCAACGCTTCCTTAAGCTGTATCATCTGTGTTTCCACAGCAGTTTTCACGGCTTCATTCTGTACATGGAACATTGCGGTAATCTCTCCTGCATGGTTCGTAAGCTGTACATGAACGGTTCCAAGACTCTGCGGATGAAGCTGCATTTCAAGGGAATCTACATTCGGTGTAATCCGGATCTTAATGTTACTTAAAATCTGATCCATGATTTCCTGCGTGTTCGAGGTATAAGCGGTCGTGCTTTGTGTAAACCCGGTTTCATTTACCGCCGTGCGGTTCTGTAACGGATTGTTAAGCATTGCCTGATCGGATACCACATTGGCTCCGGTATCTTTTCCTGCGGAACTCTGCCTGCCGCTTTCCTGTTTCATGGCACTTCCCGAGTCATCGGAATCGGCTTTCGTCATCTGAACGGTTCTTGTTACATTTCCTTTGCCATCTGTTTCCAGAGAAACCTCCTGCCCGTTCACACGAATGTCCACATTCATTCTCTGCTCTTTTTCTTCTCCATTGACATTTCCATTCACAGATTCTTCGCCGGATGTCTCATCTGCCGGAACATTTTCCACGCTCTGCATCCATTCCTGTACGTCCGCCATCGCACCGGTTAACTCTTCCGGTGTCAGGGAAAGGGTCTGCTGCAGCTCCCGGGTCAGTTCGCCTGCCGTCTGCTGCAAGGACTGGAGATCCTGAAAAAGCGCCTCATTGGTTAATAATGATGAGGGATCCGCTTCGCCGCTTAAGGTTAAAACAAGCTGGGATAAATTTGCCGGATCCAGTAAAGATACCATATTAAATCCCAGAATTTCCATTGCCTTCTGTAAATCTTCTTCCGACACATCAAGGGTTTCCATTATGGAATTCTTCATCTTGTCGGCGGCTTTGGTGATTTCATCGGCCTGTTTTTCAAAAGAGCCGGTCTTTTGTGGCTGGTTTTGACTTTTTACATCAGTAACCTTAGAACTGTCTGCCGTATTCTTCGACAGTTCCGCAGCCTTTACCGTCCCGGTACTCTTCGCCGCAGCTGACGGACGCGTCTCATACAGATTGCGGTTTCCTGTCGTTGCCTTGTTCATCGCACTTCCGAAATTATTGTCTGTTCCACAGGTTTTAGATGGAACAACATTTCCGGTATTGATGTAATTGGGCAGCGAACCCGCGTTCTTTACAGGTGCACTCGTCATCTTTTTTCCTCCTTTATTATTTTTTCAAGGTACAATGAATATATCGGTCAAAGGAGTAACCTCCTTAAGACTCCGGATCCATAATTTTAGTAAGCTGGGCGGCAACGACCGGATCCATCGCGCCTAAAATCTTTCCCCGGTCGGCAGCATCCATCACACTTAAAATTCTTGCTGCCAGATCAAGATTGTCGGTCATATCTTCAAAAATTGCAGCTGCCTGCTTGGGCTTCATCTCGGAATAAGCCTTCGCATAATCCTTGACTTCATCCGTTTCTTCTGTCTGCGCTGCCACCTGTTTATACAGATACTCTGCCGTAGCAGGATCCATGGCTTCGTAATACTTCTTATATTCCTCGATTCCCGGTCCCTTATCAGCATAGACTACTTCTTCATAAAACTGGGTCTTAATCTTCTCAAATTCCAGCTGACTGTCCTCAAAGGTCTTCAGACGTTCAATCTCTGCCTTTAACTGGGAAACCTCATCGGTATTTTCGGTATTGGCAGATTTCGCCCGTTCCAGCTCCAGTTCCAGCTCCTTGATATAATCCACGGCCTCCTGCAGACTGCTATAGCCGCCGTATGACTGTGAATCATCGGCAGGAACTTCCGTATCGCTGTTCTTTGGAAGGATCAGATTCACAACCGGCACATCCTTTAATACCGGAGTCAGCACATTACTTCCAAATCCACCCAGATCAAGCTTTACAACCAGACACAGAATTGCAATCCAGATCAGTACAATGATAAAGGTTACCAAAAATACCGATCCGCTGCCTGTCTCCTCCTCATCAGCAAGATCTGCCTCCTGGCTGGCAATTTCCTTTGCCCTTGCCCTTGCTGCCTTCTTCTGGTCCTTCTGCTCCTTTTTCAGTTGTTTCTTTTCTTCCTTCAGACGCTGCTTTTCCGCTTTTGCCTCTTCGGGAGTCATTACATCTCCTACTTCCGAACTCAAAATACTCTCTCCTATGCTTTCCTGCCGTATGTATAACTGACAAGCTCATCGATTTCCTTGGATTCCCTTTTGTTTTCTTCCTTCACAAACTGCTCGAACGCCTTCTCACGCAGCTTCTCCTGTGTTTTGCTCTCCTGCATGGCATTCTGAAGGGCAAGCCTTGCTTCCTCCATGCGGTCCTGTGCACGCTTCACATTAAGCTGCTGGTCTGCAATAAACTCATCCATACGAAGCAGTGCTTCTTTATTCTCAATAATATCCATGATATTCAGGGTGTTTTCCCGTAAAGCGCGCCCCTCGTCTTCATAAGCCTCTTTACGTTTCTTTAACTGTTCGAGCTTATCCTCTTCCTCGTTCAATGCTGCCCTCGCTGCCGCGAACTCATTCTTTGCCTGCTCTTCCAGTTTCTTTTTTATTTCCAGAATGCTCTGCATCCGGTATCTAAACTTAGCCATCGAAAATTTCCTTCAGCATGGATACGGTCTGTTCAAAGGTAAACTTATCGGACACATCCTGCATCAGGAATTCATTGACTGCTCCGATCCTGGAAACCGCATAATCAATGTCGGGGTTGCTTCCTGCCTTATATGCACCGATATTAATCAGATCCTCTGCCTCTGCATAAGTAGCCATGACATTCTTAAGCCTGCCGGCATAGGACTTGTGCTCCCTCGTTGCAATCTGGCTCATGCAACGTGAAATACTCTGTAACACATCAATCGCCGGATAATGATTTTTATGCGCCAGCTTACGATCCAGCATAATATGTCCATCCAGAATGCTTCGTGCCGTATCGGTGATCGGTTCATTAAAGTCGTCACCGTCCACAAGTACGGTATAAAGTCCGGTAATTGAGCCCTTATCCGAACATCCGGCACGCTCTAAGAGCTTTGGCATCTCCGAATAAACACTTGGCGGATAACCACGCGATACCGGAGGTTCTCCACTTGCCAGTCCAATCTCTCTTTGTGCCATGGAAAAACGCGTCATGGAGTCCATCATCAGAAGGACATCCTTTCCCTGATCGCGGAAGTATTCCGCGATCGCCGTTGCTGTCTGTGCTGCTTTCTTACGCTCCAGCGCCGGCTTATCTGAGGTTGCAACCACAACGACCGAACGCTTCATACCCTCCGGTCCCAGGTCTCGCTCAATAAATTCACGCACCTCTCTGCCTCGTTCGCCGATCAGTGCGATGACGTTAATATCTGCTTTCGTATTCCGGGCAAACATGCCCATTAAGGTAGACTTTCCAACTCCGGAGCCTGCAAAGATCCCGATTCGCTGTCCCTTGCCAACGGTGATCAGGCCGTCTACAGCCTTTACTCCTAACGGAAGCACTTCGGAAATAATCTTTCTCGACATGGGATCCGGGGGCTTCGCCTCTACCGAATATTCCTCACCCGATAAGACCATCTCTTCATTCGGGCGTCCCAATCCATCCAGTGTATGGGATAAAAGAGACTCATCCACGCGTACCTTTAATGGTGCACCCGTATTCTCTACACTGCTTCCAGGTCCGATTCCTTCGACATCCTCATAGGGCATCAGCAGATTTCTTCCGTTTCGGAATCCAACCACTTCAGCAAGTGCAGGCTTACTGCCTGCATTCGCCGCACTCGGATAAATCATGCAGATATCCCCCAGCTTTGCTGAAGGTCCCGCTGACTCAATGGTCAGCCCTACAACATTTACTACCTTTCCGCGTACCTTGAATAAATCATCTGTGCATACGGATCTATATTTATCAAACTGAATATCTGAAATATCCATCCCGGTATTTCCTTTCTGCTTCGTAACTGTTCAGTACCCTCACAGTTACAATGCAAAATCCATTCCAAAACCGGCTTTGCCAGTGGGCTTTGCTTTACTCAGGACTTCTGATAAGCAAGCAGCATCAACCGGCGTTTCAGTTCTGCAAGCTCGGTATCGAGCGAACAGTCATACACACCGCCTTCTGTTTCAATCATACACTGTGCCCGTGCAAGTGCTGCATCCGAAACGATCTCCACCGATCCGCTCTGCATACCGGCTTCTTCCAGTAAAGCTGCCTTCTGTTCCTGCACATAAGCATAATCTTCTTTTGCCACATGAACAATGACAGAACCTGTGCCATCCACCTTCAGCAGTGTATCCTGTAAAAGCTTCAAAACCAGCTCCTTGTGTTCCTTCGCCTCCACCTTGAAAATATGACTGTAGACATCACATAAGGTATCGACCATCAGAGGTTCCATTTCTTCGAGCTTCTTTTGATATTCCTGTTCCTGCTGAAGCCGTTCATCCTCACACTGCTTCTGCAGCTCCTGCACGGAATCAAGTCCCTTCCGGCACCCCTCCTGATAGCCCTGTTCATTTGCTTCTTCAAAGGCTTTGGCCTTCATCTGGTCAATTTCAAGCTGTGCCTGTTCCTTTTCCTGTTCAATCTGTGCCTGCAGGCTCGCCAGTTCATTCCTTGCTTCTTCAATTTCCTGCTTTAACTGCTCCTGCTCCTGAATGGATGCATTCTGCAGGGAAGCGGCTTCTGCATCCGGCTCTAATAAAACATCGACCTTCTCGGCATTCAGTCCCTCCGTAAATCCATCCTGTGCTGCCACAAGCTCGTGCTCCGGCTGACGGCTTCTGCGCTCCGCTTCCTCCTTAAGGCGCTTTTCCAGTATGGCATTCATATCAATCACACGGGCATCCTCACCCAGGTGAACGAAACCCGCTTTATATAAATTACTAAACAATGATCTCGTCACCTCCGCCTCTGGAAATTACGATCTCTCCGGAATCCTCCAGCTTACGGATGATATTTACAATCTTCTGCTGTGCCTCTTCCACATCCTTCATGCGGACAGGTCCCATAAATTCCATATCTTCCTTAATCATGACAGCAAGACGCTTGGAAAGGTTATTAAAGATTGCATTCTGTACCTGTTCGTTTGCGCCCTTAAGTGCAAGTGCCAGGTCGTTATTATCCACATCACGCAGCACACGCTGAATTGCACGATCGTCCAGAAGAAGAAGATCTTCGAATACGAACATCTTCTTGCGGATTTCGTCTGCCAGCTCCGGCTCTTCGATTTCCAGAGTCTCCATGATGTGTTTCTCGGTTCCACGGTCTACTGTATTTAAAATATCTACAACCGCATCGACACCGCCGATAATGGTGTAGTCCTGATTTACTAAGGATGACAGCTTGGATTCGAGCACCTTCTCCACTTCCTTCACAATATCCGGGCTTGTCCGGTCCATCACTGCAATACGCTTGGCAACATCTGCCTGACGGTCCGGAGGCAGGGCGGAAATAATCAAAGCTGCCTGCGATGGTGGCAGATAGGACAAAATAAGGGCAATTGTCTGCGGATGCTCATCCTGAATAAAGTTAAGCAGCTGGGACGCATCGGTCTTTCGTACAAACTCGAACGGCTTTACCTGCAAGGATGCGGTCAGCTTGCCAATGACATCCATTGCCTTCTCGCTTCCGAGGGCCTTCTCCAAAAGCTCCTTGGCATAACCGATACCACCCTCTGCTATGTACTGCTGTGCCAGACAGACCTGATAAAACTCCTCAATGATCTCTTCCTTAACCTGAGGGGTAACACTCCTGGTATTGGCAATTTCCAGTGTCAGCTCTTCAATTTCTTCTTCCTTTAAATGTTTAAATATCATTGCTGACTTCTCCGGGCCTAATGCAATCAGCAGGATTGCCGCCTTTTGAAGTCCGCTCATATGTTCTTCGCTCATGATTATCTAACCTTCCTAAAGTGCAGGTTTAACCCCAATCCTCATTCAGCCAGTTTCGTAAAAGACTCGCTGCCGCCTCCGGATTTTCATCCACAAACCGTTCGATCAGTCTTCTTGTCTCAGACATCTGCTCGGTATTGATATTTTCAAGCTCGGTCTCAGGCTGGGACTGTAACAGATCCTCCACAGCAAGCTCTTCGGGCTGTTCTGCTGCCTTGTCTCCACGCATGCTTCGCAGTACTACAAAAACAAGAAGTGCCAGAATGCCAACGATAAGAACTATCGTCATAATATCCGTAGCAGAAATACCCAGGCCCTCGGAATCCACAAACATATTCTCGGAATATGCCATAATGGAAATGTTGTCCGTCGGGAATCCGGTTGCTTTGGATACCATATCATAAAAGCTCTGATCCACATCAATTGCAGTCTGGCCTTCATTTGCAAGCTTGTATTCTTCCCAGGTCACCCCGTCTAAGAGTCCCTGCGCCTTCACATCCTCCTCGCGAACCATCACAATCTTGGTAAACGCACAGGAGATGGACGAATTGGTATAATTAATGGTACCTGCCGGGATCTGCTTGTCTGTAATCCGTTCACTCGGCGTATATTTACGCTCTTCCTCAGAGGTCGTGGAGGAGCTTTCGGAATTATCCTGATAAACGTATTCCTGATTACCGTTGGAATCGGTTCCGGGTACATCGGAATTGCCATTCGTTGCCTCGGAGCTGTAGATCCGCTCAGAGGATAAATACCCTTGCGTCTGTCCGTCCGCTACATAAAATTCATGATCTGTCTGGCTGCTTGTAGAAAAATCCAGATCCAGATTAACGGCTACCTCCACCTTGTCAAACTGGTTGGTTCCCATAACCACCTGGCGGACATTATTCTTGACCTTGTTCTCCCACTGTGCCTTGACACTGAGCTGGGAGCTTGCAGTTCCGGAAACGCTGTAGCTTTCCGAACCGGAATACAGGGTGTTTCCCTGCGTATCCATAATTACAATGCCTTCTTCAGTCTTATTTCCGATGGCAACCGCAATCGCCTTCGCAATACCTGCTGCCGTATCCTGTGTAATTTCCTCCTTGAGTTCCAAAACAACCCACGCCGAAGAATCCTCCTGCTTCGAAATCAGGGTTCCATCATTCTCCGGAATATTCAGTTCCACTACTGCAGACTTTACAAAAGAAAAGGTTCCCAGAAGATCCTGTGCCAGCCTTGTTTCCATGTAAAGCTCGTAACGCTTCTGCTTATCGGACTCTGTTGTACTGAATCCGCCGCTTGTCACGTTATCGATGGTATATGAATTCGCCTGAATATTATTGGAGGCCAGCAGTAGATTTGCCTGTGAGAGCTGCTTCTTATTGATGGTAATCTGATAGGCATCATCCGAAACCTGATAATCAAGCCCTTCACTGTCAAGAATATCTGCTATCTCGGACGCTTCTTTCGTCGTATCGCAGCTGCGGAGCAGCGTGTACTGTGGTCTTGTCAGGACAGTAACCAAAATAGCCAAGGCAAGAATCACTCCTGCCCCAGCTGATATAATGAACGTTTTTTGTTTGGTGGAAAAGTGATTCCACCATTCCAGAACTTTGTGAAAAAGCTCTTTTATCTTGTCAGCCATGATCTAACTCCTTAAATCTGAATCTGCATAATTTCCTTGTATGCTTCTAAAAACTTGTCACGTACCGCTACCGTATAGCTTAATGCGGTTGATGCCTTACCAAGTGCAATACTAAGGTCATGCGTATTTTCAGATTCGCCAAGAGCCCATTTGATCTGCTCATTCTCCGCATCCGAAAGGTATGCATTCGTTGTTGACAGATTCTCGATTGCCTTATCAAGCAATCCTTCAAACTCTCCTGTAGAATGACTGGCATTCTGAATAGATGTACTCTCTGCTGCCTTGCGGATGGCATTAGAAGATATATTATAAAAACCGGATATATCTACCATGATGTTGTTATCTCCTGCATTTCATTTCATTTTATTTTATTTCCTTAATAGGATTCCGGATTAAGACTGTGCAATCTCGAGTCCCCTTGCAGCCATGGACTTGCTTGCATTAAAGGCTGTTGCGTTCGCCTCATAGGAACGGCTCGCATCAATGAGGTTCGTCATTTCGGTCACCACATTGACATTCGGATAAGTCACATAACCGTTTTCGTCTGCATCGGGATGGGACGGATCATACACCATATTCATCTGTGTCCAGGTGTCTTCCTTCACAGAAGATACCTTAACCCCCTGATTCTTATAACGGTCGCTCGCAGTTCCAAAAATACTGCTGAAGGTTCCCTGTTTCGGTCCCTTCTCTTCGAATGTCACTACCTTACGACGGTAAGGTGTTCCATCCTCGGTACGGGTGGTGTTCATGTTCGCCACGTTCTCAGAAATGATATCCATGCGGTAACGCTGCGCTGTCATTCCTGACGCATTTACATTAAAGGAAGTAAAGATGCTCATCTATGTATTCCTCCTATTTCATAACCATTTTCAGATTGGCAAATTCCTGATTAATACTGTTGATCAGACCATTATATTTGATCTGGTTGGAGGCCAGTTCCACATTCTCCGTATCAATATCCACGTTGTTGCCATCAAGGCGATATGAGAAGTTCGCCGCATCAGTATAAACACGTGCCTGCAGATCTCCGACATTTAAGGAAGATACCTTGTCATCCACCGATTCATACCGGCTGTTTCCAAGAGCCTGCCGGAGCTGGGCTTCAAAATTAATATCCTGTCTCTTATATCGTGGAGTATCTACATTGGCAATATTATTGGAGAGAATTTCATTTCTCTTCCAGGATGCATCTGCCGTCTTCCCCATTACATTAATATAATCAAAAACATTTGAATTGATCATCAGGTAATTCCTCCCTTGTTACATTATAGAAATATTCAGCCAAAAACACAAGATTTTTTTAAGGTACATGACTAGTACCTATGTCCCGATTGCTACTGATTCAATAAAAACGGGATCTACGAAGCCTGCTTCCTAAATCCCTTTAATCCTTTGTAAAACTAATCCTTTAGTTCCTGTATTCCATTATGCCGAAGCATTAATGCATATTCTCACGCTTTAATTTCTCAACTTCATCAAAAACCATATCATTCAGCACCTTGATATAGGTTCCCTTCATTCCGGAAGATCTGGATTCAATGACGCCTGCACTTTCAAACTTGCGAAGTGCATTCACAATGACAGAACGTGTAATTCCGACACGGTCTGCAATTTTGCTGGCAACAAGGATTCCTTCCATGCCGTCGAGCTCTTCAAAAATATGAACTACCGCTTCCATCTCGGAATAGGAAAGTGTATTGATTGCTGATTTAATCACGGCAAGCTTTCTGGACTCTTCTGCACTCTCTTCGTTCACAGCACGCAGCATTTCAAGTCCGACCACCGTGGTTCCATATTCACAAAGAATAATATCGTCAATATCATACTGCTGATCACACTTGTAAATAAACAGGGTGCCAAGACGTTCGCCTGCAATCTCGATGGGGGTAATGATGGCCTGAAACTTACGGACATTTTCATCCTCAAAGCCCAGTGTTTCAAGGTTCACATTCTCCTTCGTGGAAAGAACTGCCAGAAGACGTTCATTCAGCATGCCATCTATAAAGCCGCCTACCTGATCAACAATCAGTTCTGTGATAGATTCTACACCCTCACAGTCACCAACGCCTAATACCTTGCCCTTCCTGCTGATCACCAGTACATTGGAATCAAGAATCTCACACAACACGGAGCAGATATCGTTAAATACAACCTTACTCGAATTGTTGTTATGAAGAAGCTTTCCGATCTTTCTTGTCTTATCTAATAACTGTACACTACTCATAATTCACGCCTTCCCTGTAACCAGATACAGGCATCACTATTTAACACCTGTTGAACACAGTATAACACAATTGATCTTTATTTACAATGATAATGCGTGAATTTTTGAATAATTTTATACTACTGCTAAAATTTTCAGAAATTATATTCAATAAGGAGTTAATCTTCCTTTTTTTCAATCTTTGTTACATACCCGCAATTTTCATTCATGCAGGCCAGCTTATTTCCCTTATAAAGCATTAAGGAGCCACACTTCGGACACTTGTCCCCGGATGGCCGCTGCCATACCATAAAATCACACTCAGGTGCACCAAGACAGCCATAATACTTTCTGCCCTTACGGGTCATCTTCTGTACCAGATCCTTACCACACTTCGGACAGGCCACGCCGATCTTCTCATAGTACGGCATGGTATTGCGGCACTCCGGAAAGCCCGGACAGGCAAGGAATTTACCATGCGGTCCGTATTTAATCACCATCTGTCTGCCGCAGAGCCCACAGACCTGATCGGATACCTCATCCTTAATCTCAACCTCGGCAAGCTCCTTTTCAGCAATCTTCACTGCTTCATCCAGATCCGGATAAAAGTTCGAAATAATGGTCTTCCAGTTCGCCTTTCCTTCTTCCACACTGTCTAAGAGGATTTCCATATTCGCGGTAAAGTTCACGTCCACAATACTCGGGAACGCTTCCTTCATGATGTTGTTTACTACTTCACCAAGCTCGGTTACATAAAGGTTCTTATTTTCCTTCACAACATATCTTCTGGCAAGAATCGTTGTAATGGTCGGTGCATAGGTACTCGGACGTCCGATTCCAAGCTCCTCAAGGGCACGGACCAGGGATGCCTCGGTATAGTGCGGGGCAGGCTGTGTGAAATGCTGCTTCTCCTCAAATTCAATGAGCTTCAGCTTCGAGCGTTCATCGAGTCCCTTTGTTAAGGTATTGGTCTCTTCCTTATCATCCTCCTGGATGTAAACACTCATAAAGCCGTCAAAGGTAAGCTTTGATGCTGCTACGGTGAAGCGGTGCTTTCCGGCATCAATCTTTACCGATGTGGTCTCATAAACAGCAGATGTCATCTGGCTTGCAAGAAAACGATTATAAATCAACTGATATAAGCGCAGCTGGTCTCTGGATAGGGATTCCTTTAATACTACCGGACTGAAGGTAAGGGAAGTCGGACGGATTGCTTCGTGCGCATCCTGAATCTTCTTATTATCCTTACGATCCTCTCTTGTTCCGCCGGCAGCATAGCGGTCTCCGTAATGTTCTTTGATAAAATCTTCTGCCACAGCCTGTGCTTCCTCGGAAATTCTCGTCGAATCGGTACGCAGATAGGTGATGACACCCACTGTTCCGGAGCCTTTGATTTCCACGCCTTCATAAAGCTGCTGTGCAAGACGCATGGTCTTCTGTGTAGAGAAGTTCAGTACCTTGCTTGCTTCCTGCTGTAAGGTTGAGGTAGTAAACGGAAGCGGAGACTTCTTGGTTCGCTCTCCCTTTCTGATTTCGGCAACCTCATAGGAGACTTCCCTGCACTCCTTCATGATCTCCTCAATCTGTTCCTTACTCTTAATATTCACCTTTCCCTCTTTCGTTCCATAATACTTGGCAACGAGAGGCTTCTTCTCGGAGTCTACCTGTAAGGACGCATCCAGCGTCCAGTATTCCTCCGGGATAAAGCTGTTGATTTCTTCTTCCCGGTCACAGATGATCCTGAGTGCCACAGACTGTACCCGTCCTGCGCTTAAGCCACGTTTCACCTTCGCCCACAGCAACGGGGAAATCCGATAACCCACCATGCGGTCCAGCATACGTCTTGCCTGCTGGGCATCCACCAGATTCATATCGATTTCACGTGCATTCTTCAAGGATTCCTTCACAGCATTCTTCGTGATCTCGTTAAAGGTGATACGATATACCTTCTTATCCTCTAACTTCAATGCACAATATAAATGCCACGAAATTGCTTCTCCTTCACGGTCCGGGTCGGTTGCGAGATAGATCTTGTCTGCCTTCTTGACTTCCTTACGCAGATTCGCTAAAATATCGCCCTTGCCACGAATCGTAATATATTTCGGTTCATAATCGTGCTCCACATCAATTCCAAGCTGACTCTTCGGGAAATCCCGTACATGGCCGTTACTCGCCACAACCTCATAACTGCTTCCCAGAAATTTCTTTATAGTTTTCACCTTGGCAGGTGACTCCACGATTACCAGATATTTCGCCATTTCAAACCCCTTTTTTGTTAATTAGCCGCATCCCTTCGGATCCTTTGAATCACCGGAACACTTCTGTATGCTAAAGTCTTAAACCATATACGATTTTACACTATACAATACTTCCGAAAAAGTTTCAAGCAGAAATTTCCGAAATTTTACGAAACGGAAATCTCTGCCTGATGAATTTCTTCCATATATAAAACTTTACTGTTCCGGATTCCACCGTCAGAACCGTTGCCCGGATTTCTGCTTTACTCCAGAAGGAAAAGCTGTGTACGGGTAAAGGTCACGGAATCATATCCACGAACCTCTTTACTTCCTGCGCCTTCCGAACCATCCGGACGCTCCAGCGCAGAAACCACTTCCACATAAATCTTTGCATTCGTAGCCGCTGTGTTATTCTGAAGTGCAATCACCGGTGCCTTAAACCGGTAAACCTTTCCCTGCCGGAGCTGGGAGGCAGCCACTTCCGTAAGGGTATTGTCCTGTACCGTCCACAGGCTGCTTGTAAACGGCGTCACCTGTACCTTCTCATCTCCCACATCAAGGGAGGTTCCCCCTGCCGCATCCTCATAATAGAAGTTTACGGCATATGCATTGGAAAGTGTCAGGTTGCTGTTTTTGAACTTAAAATAAACATCCACGGTCTCATCGAGCAGACCGTTCTGCGCCTTGATTTCCTGATCGAATGGGATACTGATGCTCGATACCTTCGCCTCATCCGTATCAAAGCCAGCCACAATATCTACCTTCAGGTTATGCACACCGGCATCATAAGCAAGCATCATGGCATTTACGAACATCTGACTCTCCTGAAGCCCGGTTCCTGTCGGATTCTGTGGATTATCCACATCGTAGGTATAGGAAGAATAATCGTCATTTCCGATAAAGACCACATTACTTCTGCTGTATAGATAATAGTTGTTCGCGCCATCATTCGGTGAAATATCATAAGCGTTCTGTCCACTGCCGGTAAATACAAACCACGGTGTGACAAACGGCGTCGTTAAATTACTTAAATCAAGCAGGTAATCATACGCTTTATAGCTCCTGCCGCCATCCAATGCCACGCTCTTTCCAATGGCATAAGGATAGCGGAATACACTTCCCTCATTCAGACCGGATGCACCCAGATTGCTCTGTTCATTAAACATTCCTGCATCCAGGCCTGCATACCGGAAATAGGGATTTCCACTTGTCCGTCCAAGACTGCCATAGGTCTTACGATCCAGTTGTCCTAACAGCGTCTGATCAAGCAGTCTTGTTCCCTCGATTGCTTCTTTTCCGGTCACCAGTACACTATGTCCCTCATTGATATAATTGGCAATCGCATTCGGTGCAAAATTCTGCGATCCGTTTCCAAAACCGATAATCAGAAGATCCCACTGATTCAGACAGTCCGGATTCTTGGCAAAGCGTTCATTCCATGCAGACGGATCAATGGTTTCAATCTCGAACTTCACGTTCATCGTATTCTCTGCTGCCTTCAGATAATAGCCAAGGGTCGAATTCTCCTGCTGATACAATGTCGCTAGGGAAGTACCATCCTTCGCTCCGATCTGCAATACCTTAATCTTCTCTTTCGTTCCATCCGTCACCTGCAGGATTCCCTGTACCGAGGATCTGCGGTAGGAATTGTTGTTATCGACAACCCGTATCCGGAATGGTATGGCTCTTGAACCCGGAGACTCCGTAAAGAGCACCGTTGCCTGTCCGTTCTCTGCAGCTGCACGGAGTACCTTTCCCTCACCGGTCAGATTGTCCATGCGTTCTGCATCCGTATAACTGCCATCGTCATTGATATCAAGATAAAATTCGGTATGGTATTCTCCTGCGTAGCTCTCCCCGTTCTGATCAGTAATTGCGTAAGTAAAGCTTGCGGATAATTCTCCGTTCGCTGCTTCTGTAAGCGTCAGACCGGTAGTATCCGATACCGAAATCACCGGATGATCAATATTCAGCTGCGCCATAAACAGAATGTTGCTGTGCACATCATCAATTGTATAAATCCGGTCGGCAAAATCGGTCACGGCCTGCTTTAAGAAATCATACATCTGCGTATCTTCTGCCACATATTTCGCGTTAATCCTGCCAGATCCGTTCTTGGCTGACTTTCCGGTAAAGAAGTCATTTTCTACCAGAATCGGATAGCCTGCCCTCATGAAGTCCAGAAGTTCGTTCTTCTTACGCTCTGTAATATCGGACGGATCATACTGCCCGCTGCCGTTTGCTGCCTGATCTCCCATATGATAAAGCTTATTATTGAGGTCTATATTGTTATAAACCGTGCTGCTCCACAAGCTTTCCGCATGATTCAGCTTCTGTCCGTCCAGTCCGATGAACACCAGATTATAATTCTCATTGATATCTTCCCACTCACTGTTAAACGCCGAGGTGGCTTTGGTTGTCACCTTCACATCGATCTTGCGTGAGCTGCGTAACACCTGCTTCTTTATTGCACCGGTCGCATTACGCTGCCAGTAAAGGGTCGTACTGCTATCCGTCGGGTTCTCTGCCTGCAGATCCGCTTTGTCATTATTGGTCGGCTGTAATTCCAGTATCCGTAAATTGGTAAAATCTGCAATAAATCCAACGGAATAATTAATGATATATTCGATTGCTTTTGCTTTGCTTACATTTTCGGGGATCCGGTTTTCTTCTGAAAGCAGGGCATTTTCGGACTGGATCAGATTTAAGACCTCTGAAAATCCACCTGCTGTGCTTCCTCCATCAAAGTTCTCCGGAAAATCCCGGTTAACAAGCGGCGTACTGCTATTTACCACATACACATTCCGGTTCACATAGTGATTGCCGTTATCGGAACGATTCGGATAATCGGAATCATCCAGATGATCAAACAGCCAGTCCGTCGCCGTCTGGGCATCATTCACATAGGTTTCCAGATCCTCCTTCAGGAACATCTTCGCCAGCTTCTGATAATCCAGATTGCTGTAATTGCTGTTCGTAACGGCATTATAATCCACGATCACCGGAAGCAGCTCCACGGCTGCCCGGTACACCAGTACATACGCATTCGCTCTGGTGAGTCCTTTGGTCACTGAATTTCCGTTCTCCGTAACGGTCTGCGTATCCGAAGTGAGATATTGAAGCGTTACTTTCGTACTGTCCTGATTGATAAAGGGAGCTGTTCCGCTTTCCAGATATACGAGGTCAGCCTGTTCCAGCATATCCTGTGTCAGAAGATCGGCGCGGATCGTCCGAACCTCAATCTTAAAGTTTTCATTCGCATTATCGCCACCCAAAAGTGCATGGAACACATATTGCTTCAGCCAGTCACAGCCGCCATTAAACCTGAAATAGGTCGGTGCATTCCGCACCTCCATCCATACCGGTGCCTGTTTCTTCTTATCTGCATCACTTAAGTCTGCTTCATCCGTCAGCTTATAGTCTCCTGCTCCCGGTCCGACATAAAGAAATACCTTATCGGTCTTCGCCGGCGTTGCAGACAGTAAAGCCACGGATACAGCAGCCGGAGAAGTACCGGCAGAAGCCGAGGCACTTGCGGCTGCATCTGCTAATGTGGAAGGACTTGCACTTGCCGCAGCAGAAGCCCCACTCTTCCCATATACATCATAGGGACGATTACTGTTGTCCAAAGAAAATTCCTTCTCACTTCCCGGAATCACTTCATAAACAGTTCTTGTATCATTTTCTGTAAGATCCGTTACATACTTAAAGGTAACAACATAATAGGTGGTTCCGGTTGTAGATACCGGATTTCCATTTACAGTGCTTTGATCATTACCAGTGCTATTACTATTACCATTGCCATTGCCTGTACCATCATCATTTCCTGTGCTATCATCATTGCCTGTATGACCCTCATCCATCTGCTGATCATCCTGATTTCCATCTCCGGAATATCCCGGATCAGTCGATGATGAAGTCACCGGAACTGCACCGGGCGTTGGTGTGGTGGTCTGCTTTATTTCACTATAATAAATAGAAGGAATCGTAATGGCATGATTCACTTTGTTGCTGACTGTTGTGGTCGTTACCGATAAATCAGAATCGTCAACCACCTTTGGTGTTGCAGAAGGCGTTGCCGATGGTGTTGCAGATGGCGTCACCGTACTGTCCTTTGAAAGAGACGTGCTTTCACTTTTCTTAGGCGATGTCGTTGTCACCGGATCTGCTGTGGAGGCAGTTCCACTTCCTGCTGAAGGAGTCGCTTTCGGAGTACTTAACGCCCCTGTTTTATCCGAATTTGTATTGTCTGAAGCTGTGTCATCTGAAGCTGTGTCCTTTGATGAATTCTGTGAATCCTGATTATTATAGTATTCACTTAAGGAAACACTGCTGCCTGTTGAAAACAGGGAATCTATTGTTCCGGCATAGGCATAATTCGATTTGTCATCCATATAATACAGACTGGTAGAGGATTTATAGGTACCCTTATCAACATCCTCCTGCGTAATTGCATTGGTTTTCTCCGGCACGTATCCCTCTGTCAGACCGGTTGATCCGGATCCGTTTAATGCTTTGAACTGTACCTGATACGTTCCTTTATCCGGATCAAACTGATAAGCAGACTGTGATGCTTCTCCGGAGCCTTCGTCCTCACTCCAGTCTCCTACCTTAATATAATCATAGCCTGTTTTATCCGGTGTTGTTGCTGTCGGATCGTTCGGATCGGGCTCTACATACTTCTTAAAATAGCCCTTCATCAGTCCGCTGTGTGCGGTATCCCCTTTCTTCTTATCATCATCCGGAAGCGTCTCGGTGTCGATCAATAACTGCCAGCCATTGGCATCCGGTGTGTTCAGATCCTTACGTGTATTCCCGCTTCCATAGGCTTCTTCATACTGAAAAAGTGCATCTCCATTGCTGTTTCGATATTTCCAGATGTCATTTACCAGTGCAGCACGTTTTTCATACGTGGATAGGTCTTTCAAAAGATCCTCATAAATCCGCATATAATCCGCTGCCATAGGGGATTGTCCGTTCACCAGATACCCCAGCGTGCCGGTGCTGATCTCATAAGAGGTATCCGCATCCCATGCGTAGGTCGCATAGCTGGGTACCACATCCAGAATCACGAATGGATTACTGTCTCCGGTATGACTTTCCACAACCTGCTTTGTCCCGGTAAAGGACTCCTTCGCATACGTTTCCATCGGTTCCATATGATGAAAGACTCCTACGGTACCAAGTGCAGCCACCAGAACAGACGCCGTAATGACAGTCGCAATTCTTTTATTCTGTTTTCTCTTCTGCTTGTTATGCCTTTTCATACTCATGTATAGCTTCCACTTCACTTATTCTTATGCGGGTTCGTTATCCCATGCACTTTTTATACCTTAAAATAATTTTATTTATACGAATAGTCGTAAATATTTTATTGACATACATATTTACTAATTGTATTATCAAATCGTCGATAATAAAGTGTACAAAACACTTAATGCAGCACATTATAAAGAGAGAACATACAACATTAAATGTTCTTTACTATTAAAGAGAAATACTGGTAATGTTTTTGGTTGCACCAGAAAAGGTTTACCAGTATTTCTTTTTTATTAATTCACTTGTGTCCAGACAGTTCCGGTTTTAGAACATTGCACCTTAAATATTACATTTTCTTTACTACCATTACTGTAGTCTACTTTTATCATCTGTAATGTGTATGTACCTGTTTCCTGTACTTCGGACACTCTGATATAAGTATAGTCTGCCGTAATCGAACTGTTCAAATCTGAATGCTTATATAACTGTAAATTGCCATGTCCCCAATCCGGATTACTATACCCCCATTTATACCAGAAATCGTCACTGGAAGGTAATGGAATATAAGCATCATACTTCTCTCCATTCCAACTGATATTCGTATTGGCAATGTTTTTACTTTCTATATATGTCCCCTTTACCTTCGTCCACTTGGTGTCTCCCGGCTTCCAAGTATAATCTCCCAGATATTCCGTCTTTTGAATAATTCCGTTCATTTCCGTCTTATTAGCAAACGACAATTTATATCCTTGTGTTTGTGCATCATAATCACAATAGATGACTTTGCACTCTATAGATCTTGACTCATTGGAATTCTGTTCATTATAACCTGTAATCTGAACCCCCGTTTTAATCTGTTGAGTTGTTTGTCCCTTAGTGAACATAAACTGATCCGATGTAGGAAGTTCTACTAATGCATCATAGGTTTTACCATCTAATATAAACTTGATATTACCTATGTTCTCTGTCAAGGTACCCTCACCCTGTTTTTGATCCCACTTTGTATTTCCAGGTTTCCAGGTATAAACACCTGCAATTCTGATTGTTGTAACGATTCCCTGCTTCTGTTCATCTGTTACCAAGGTTAATTTATATTCACCAGTTGCCGCATCATAATCACAATAAATTACCTTACTATTCAGATCTTTGCTCTCATTGTAACTATCTCGTTTATATCCTCTAATCGTATAATTCGTTTTTGACTGACGCTCCGTGCTTCCCTTTTTAAACATGAAATCATCATCTGTCGGAAGCGGCACATGGGCTGACCAGGTTGCACCATCCTTCTTAAATTCAAGGGTAATATTATTGGTTTCCTGTGCTCCTTGCCGGCACTCCCACTTACTACCATTTGCAGGACACTTGTAAATACCGTAGGAATAACCCAGCTTCAATCCGCCATCCTTGAAGGTTTCCCACATTGGTTCCACTTCGTAGGCATTCTCACTCTGAATATACCGATATCTGATCCGGTTAAACCGGATAGAAGACAGATTTCCACTGGAATCTACCGTATTAAAGGAGTCACCGTTATTTCGATCCTGAATGTTGGCATCCTGCCATTCTGTGTTTTGCAGATTCGTGAAGATCGTATTATTCTTCATCTCGGCAGGTAACGGGAAGCATACGCTTCCGGTAAAGCGATCCGAAGTAATATCCATTGTTCCTTCCGCGGTTACCGTTACATGGAAGGTGTTCTCCGGAAATTCCACATATTCCATGGAGGCAGAATAAACCGGGAACTGATATCCTGTTGGGTAGACTTCTTTGGGAATATTACCGATTTTCGCTTTGGGATTATACCAGATCCCCGGCACAACATGATAGGTTCCAACAACATCTGATAAATTGTTACGCTGTACTTTAATTGTCGGTAATCCGCTTGCTGTACCAAACTGGACATTGCCATTATATAAGCTGTCACTTCCCTGATAGGCTCCCTGCTTATAAACGCGCAATGCAGACCAGTTTGCAGCATCGTTTCCACTTCCTTTATAAATGCTGTACTTCACATCATCTACCGTAAAGGCATTGATATCAATATTGGATGCTTCATCTTTGTAGAATTTCAGCTTGTCCAATATATTCAGTCCATCCGAAGGATAATTGCTTACGGAGAGAACATTCGTTGTATTAAAGGTGATTTCCTGTGCACAGTATTTTTTACTATTATAGCCATAGGTCAACTGCACCGGTTCCAATATCGTACTGAATACCTGACTGGCTTTGAACATATCACCTGTATAGGCAAAAGGAGCCGTCGGATTGCTATGCTTATCATATTCTGCTCCGATGGTTTCGATTGAGGATTTATGCATGGTTCCATGATCTTTATCGTATCTCTCATGCTCCTGTTTGGATACGCTCTCAAGTCCCTGTAAATAAAAGGTATAACTCTTCTTTAAATCCAGATTGAAATAATCCGGTGATAACCAGATATTCCATCCCTGTGTCATACAAACCGCATAAGCAGCTACCTGTCCGGTACTGTTATCTACAATATGCACAACCAATGCATGTGCATCTACTCTGGTATCAAATCCCTGGAATACGATATTATCCACACGTGTCTGATCACCATGTTTTAAAATACCATCAAATGGGTTGATTGGGTTCTTCTTCTCCACAACCTTCAAGGTAATCTCGCCCTGTACCGGCCCGTATGGACGTCGTTTGGACAAGTCTGAGACTGCCCGAATGGTAATCATAGACCCCACCGCTGCATCTGCCTTGATCTGAATGGTAGCTGTTTCATGGTCAGAGTCCTGAATTCCATTCTTCAACAAACCGGAACCGGACACAACCGTCCAACCGGTCAGGTATCTATCTCTTGTCGGATCCTCTCCACAGGAATCGCACTTGCTTCCCAGCTTCACGCCATCTACCGTACCGCCAAGAATAACGGTGCTTCCCTGCATAACCTCCATTGCACCCGGAGTACTGTCGTTGGAATCAGGCAGTTTCTCACTCATCTTATGTAAGGTCACTTTGGTTACACGTTTCACATAAACCGTAATCGTTGCTTCTGCCGGACTGTTGTCTTCATCATTCTTTGCGGTTGTGGTAACCTTTACCTGAAAGCTCTGGTGGTTTTCCTTTTCACCGATTTTCAGAATACCGTTTGTGGCATCTGCCATCTCCGTTCCTTCACCCACTGCACCATCAATTGACCAGGTAACCGCTTTATTCAAAAGGTTTGTTCCGGTTACCTTCGGGGTAGAAAAGTGGAAGGTTTCTCCGGGTTCCAACACTACAACTGGTTCCTTCACCTTGATATTTACGCGGACACGCTTATCTAAAGGCTCAATATCAGCATTATTAATCACTACCTTATTCCGGACGGTGATGTTATTTGCCATTTCAAATTTACGGGTTCCGGTCTGAAAGTTCAGTTTGAGTTTTACCACACGGCGTTCCTCTACCTGACTTAGATCCACCTGAAATTCTGTTACATTTTCAGCCAGAAGTACGCAATCGGCCTCTCCCGGCATCGGGAAGCTTCCACCTGCATCCGCTACGGAGAAATACAGGTTCTCATCTGATTTCTGCCAGTAGAACATATAATTATGAAGCTCTGTAGAAGTATCTTCTGCCGGTGCGCCCGGATCCGCATAGGTAGAAGGCTCCTCTGTGCCTTCTCCACTTGCCGGAGTTGCTGTATTATATACAATCAGTGCCTTTTTCTCCGGCGTAAAGGTGAATTCGGAGTCCTTCAGTGCTTTCACCGGCTGGTTAGACTCATCATAGCCTACGTAATTAATACTCTGTGTTGCATCAATAATCACATCCGACATCTGATTTAAGGCAAGCTGTGCCTCCTGCTGCACACTGATGTCGTTATTGCCGTTTGCATAATTTCTGGACGTAATGATGATAAAGCTGCACACTGCACCTGTCACAATAACCAGTATGGCAATTGCAATAATCAGTTCCACTAAGGAAAATCCACTATTCTGTTGCTGAATCCGTAACTTTTTCCCCATATACTTCTCCATTTAACATTTATCCAGACAATAATCTCCTGCGATTTCTGCACTATTCCCTAAAATCAGCTTGTTGTCCGGTTCACAGCAATCTTTCCCGTAAGCTTAATAAAATCCAGCTTATAATCACGGCTCCCTCCCTGAATTCTCATCTGCAATGGAGCCTCCTTAAAGGAACCGGAGGAACGATCGAATTCAATACGAATTCCGGCAGCTGCTCCTGTCGGGAGTTCCAAATCGGGAGTTCCGGAAGCATCCTTATAGGTTACAGACACACGATTTCCCCCTATCTTCTGTGGTTCCTCGGTAATCTCTTCAAGTTCACCTGCCGCCCCGCCTTCCTTCTGCTCCATAATATGAAGCTGGCTGTAGATACGGCCATTCTCGCCCCGGTAAACAATCAGCCATGCCTGTGCCTTCCCCATTGTTGTCACCTTACAGTCCGCAATCGCGCGCTGCAGATCGTTGGAGCATGCCTTGGCATTCGCACTGAACACCATGGAAACGGACAGAACGACCGTACCGATCAATGCCGCAATAATTGCAATGACAATAATCAGCTCTACCAAAGAAAAGCCACTGTTATTTTTTGCCAATTTCTTCTTATCTTCTGCCATTTCTGCCTGTTCCTGTTTATTTCCATCACTGTCTGTTCTTAATTTCTGTATCTGTTTTTACTGCTTCTATCCGGATTTTTCATCACTTCACTTCTGACAATTCCACTACTTCTTTTTGTCCTATACAAGGAAGACATTACCTTCTTCTATCAGACAGGATTGCTTCTTTATCGTTTCTCCCAGTTCACATAGCGGACGATCCCGGTATAATCAATATTCAGATTACCGGCATCATCGGTCGGCGCTTCCTGTGCTCCATCCGCAAGACTGGTTTCCCCGTTTACGAAGAACGCCATGGGGGTTATGGTATCTCCCTCTGATCCGGTTGTCGCATTTAATACCTTATACAATTCCATCTTATTCCGTTTGAGAGAAGATGCACCATTCGTGATTGCACCATTAATCGTGATCGTTCCCTTTGCAATAGCAAGACCTGTAAAGTTCCGGTCGATCGTAATATCTCCCAATGAAACAATCAAACGAACCTTGGATGCTCCGCCCGTTGCAGAGGAAAGTGTATAATTACCGGTAGTGATAATTCCCTTTAATCCATCCTCTGTCGTGAATTCCATCGTTCCTCCGGTTCCGTTATTCACCAGATATTCCTGTATGGTATCGACATGATCCGTTCCATCTGCCTGCTTCGTTGTGATCTTATCCTTAATCACACTGTCAAAAACATTCCGGAACGTACTTGCCGAAGCTCCATCTTCACTTAAATTCGTTGTCAGTCCCTTATAAACATTGGCAATCTCTCCGGACTTCTGGAAAACTTCAGCAGGTGTCATTGTATTCGTTGTTGTATTCGTACTTGCAAGAAGGCTTACTCCACTCTGGCTCAAAGCATCCGATACCAATGCATTACCGAGAATCGTATAGGAGTTCTGTGCAGAAGTATAATCCCCCAACAGGATTCCTCCTGTTGCATATTTCTTGAAATAATGATCTATGGATTCCTTATTGCTTCCATTCAGATAATAGGTCTGATAGTACTTTGCAGCATTGTCTGCATCCATCACCAGATAATAATAGGTCAGGGATTTACTTTCTGTACCACCACCCACATACTGCGTGCTGACTTTCCGGATATGATCCATGTCTGCAACACCAAAGGATGCAAGACTTTGCCCACCGAGCCTGCTTACCAGACGAGTGAAATCCACTTCCTTAAAATTATCGCCAGATTGATCCTTATAAGCCTGCATCTTCGTTGCCTGATCCTGTGTCAGCGGATTCTGTCCGATGATCGTTTCTCCATTATAAACGCCCAGGCATTCCGTCGGAACAAGGTATGCGATCTGTCCGCCCTTCACGGTGATGGACTCGCCCATCAGAACTGCCTTTTCATTCTTCTTACCTGCATCCTCTACTGCCGCTGCTGCATTCTGATCCAGTTCTTCCTTCGTGGTATTCGTTCCGATATAGGCACGCCCTGCCAGCATCAGCGTATTCACGCCACTCATATCCACCGTAGAATTCTGTCCATTGATAATAATGGCACTACTGTTTTCCTGATCCGTCGGATCTCCTTCAAGTCCGGTTGCCATAGAGGTTCCATACCCATAATATTCCTTGGTCAGTGTTGCCCTGCTACCATTTCCGGAAAGGGTCAGGTCATTTGCAATATAAGTCTTACTATCTAAGCTGATCGTTCCGCTCTGCAGATCAAGGCTCTTCGCATAAACGCTGCTTCCGGTCTCCTTCGCATCACGTACAATGAAGCCTGCACCCGGTCCAACCACGTCAATTTCACCCTTTGAAATTACATATCGTCCGTTATTAATAGCCAGGCTGCTTGCCGGATTAATGATAATACCACCTTTCCCCTTATCATCTGTTCCTGCATAGATGCTTCCGTCCCCGGTCACCTGTCCGCTTCCCTGTGTCAGACTGATTCCCTGATTTCCGATCAGGAGATAATCATACAGATCATCAATGGAGCCTGACTGGGTAAACACGATCTCCGGTACATCCAGGCACAGATCCGTGCTTACGATGGATAACCGGTCGCCGTCCATATAGGAAACAAACACATTCCGAAGAATTAAGCTATTTCCATTCACAAGTTCCATAACCGGAGCTTTGACCTTCGATGCATCTGTCTCATCCGTACCGTTATTCCAGGCGGTCTTGTTCACATTTCCCCAGATCGTTGTATCCACATAACCTTCCAAAATATCCCTGCTATAGTAGCCATCGCCCTTTTCTGAATCACGCAGGTGCTTTACCAGTGTATCCAGATACATGGAAGCAAAGGAACTGTAACGGTTGGATTCACTGTCAAGCTCCTCCCAGTTGGATAAAACCTCCTGATAGGCAACTGCCACCGCATCCGAGGTCTCTTTCTGCAGACCTGCCACGATCTGCTCCATAACCGTTTCTGCGGAATAAAAGCTGTTCTTATTCCGGATGTCATTCACTTTGATTTTATAATTGATATAAGACATCCACAGCAGCGTTGTTGCCAGAATCCCGATCATTGCCATAGCAATAATGACAATAACAATCGAAGAACCGCTGTTGCGCCTCTTTCGATTCCACAATTCCATCTGCAGTTGTTGAAATGGTTGTCTTATCATGGTTCTCTCTCTTAACTGTCTGAATTACTCTTTCTACAGGTGATTTCTAGTGGTTCTTCGTTCCATCAAAGGTTACTTTTCGCATATCAGCCGGAAAGCCGGTATCTGCTGCTCCCTGCTCATAAACCTCAACGACAATATCATAGATAAATTCGGTTACGGCATCGTCCGTTCCTTCTTTCCCATAATTGGTATCACGAATTCCGGAAAGATCATAAATATCAAGTGTTTTTGCTGTCACTGCCCCGTTATGCTGAAAAACTGCCAGATCCTTTAACTCCCTGATGCTTTCCGGTTTTTTCGGATCAGACGGTGTTTTTCCTATACTGGTAAGAAAGCTTTCATTTACAAGATTTACTCCCAGATTGGTAAAGATCCGGAAGGTATCAGCACCTGCTGTAAGAATATTGACCACCGGTTTGTAGTTTGTCTCTGCCTTGTTCAGATCCGTGTCCGATAACGAGGTATCGGTCTGCTTCGCAATATAAAGGTTCATCGTCTCGTCCTTCGTCCAGCCTGCCGCCGTACCATCAAAAATCAGCTTGTCCGCTTTGGCATCATACAATGGATAATAGAAGAAATAGAAGTTCCTTCCTGTAAAGCTTCCACATGGAAGTCCGGTATTTCCTGCATCATCCACTCCTGCCATTCCATCCGGAATATAGGTATAGGTCTCTCCTCCATAGGAAAATTCATATTTACAGGTCACAAACGCCTCTGTCTTCTGCTTTGTAATACCCTCTTTATCAGTCTCCGTTCCTGCATCTTTGAAGGTGACGGTAAAGGTTCTCTCGCAGGTAAGTCCTGCGGTCTTATAGGTCACGTTATCTCCCGGAATTTTCAGTTCAAGCTGTGCTTTGGAAAGTGCTGCCTCATTCATAAGTGCCGACTGCTCATAGGAAGCATCCGTACTCTTATTCATGCTGGCAACCTTCGCCACATCACTGGTATTCAGATAAGAATCGTGCTTCGTTGGTGTAGTACCTTCCACATATCCGGTTGCATCTATGGAAATCAGCACATCAAACCTGCTGTTTTCCAGTTTCGCATTTTTAAGAACAAAGTAATACTTCCCGGGCTTGGCTTTTGAGGAATCATCCGGATCGGAACCGTTTTCGGCGATTTCCCTATCCACATCCTCTTTATAGGTACAGTCTCCTGCAATGACAGAGGTATTCAGCATCTCAAAGTCTTCCACACCGTTAAACTGATCCTGAATCTCATCGATATGATACGCCTTCAGCCCCTCTACAATATCCTGTGCCAGCACGGTTGCCCGCAGGGTGATCCGGGACTTGCCATTGATTCTGGCGGAAGTCACGAACATATGCAGCATGGGAATCGTAATGATTGCCAGAATCGTAACGGCAATCAGAAGCTCCAACAGGGAAAAGCCCGCGTTCTTATTCAGTTGTTGACCTTTTTCCTTCTGCTTCATGCGTATCCTCTGTCCTGCTTATTCTGTTCAGGTTCTCTATGCGGACTGTTCTTTTCTTCGGCTGCTTCTTCCTGACGGGTATCCGTAATCAGACCGCAGCTACATATCTTCACCGTTATCCTCTTCTGTTTCTTCCTCATCCACATGAATACCTGTCACATTCTCTGCAAGTCCTGCAACATCTGCTTCATAAGGCATCGTGATGGAGCCGAACGGATTATCCGTTCCGGTGATGACTGAAGAGAAGTCCGGCTGTACATAGGTCTTGTCTTCCTGTCCGGTAATAAAATACATATTTAAGTTTGCCACGCAGGTAAGTAAGCCTGTCATTTCATCATAAGAAGCGGTGATCCCGACGATCTTCGTACGGTTTGTCTGCAGTGCCACGGTCTTCACATAGCGCTTCAGGGCCTCGTAACTTGAAACAAACTGCATGGAAACCGGATTCCGGTAAAGTCCAAGCTGTATCGTTTCTCCCGTATCGACCGGTTCTGCCTCTTCGGATTCCTGTGTATAAAGCTCGAAGTCCACCGGTTCTGTTTCATCCATAGTAAGCGTGGTTACAATCATCGGAGATAATAATTCCTCCGTTAATGTCAATACAATAGCATCCTCTTCCTTTAACTCCACAGGAAACATCTGCAAAATACTGTCCATCTCGGTTGCCATTTCCTGAGTCTTAGACACATAAGTGTCCTTGTTATCCATCTTACTTTGCAGATCTGCGATTTCTATTTCCAGAGAACGGCTCTCTGCCTTTAAGGCATCCACCTTTTCCATAGCCGGCTGATAAACCCACAGGAATGCACAGAGGAAAGCGAGGACTCCCAAAAATCCAATGATTAAATAAATATCTCTCTTTGATACCTTCATCGTTCTTCTCCTTTACTCTGCTTTCGCCACTTCGTGGTTTTCTGTATCTTCCAGATTCTGCTGCATCGCTTCTTCATCGGTCATCTCATCCTCCGGAACTTCGTCCATATCCCGGTAGGATCCGACAATTGTAAAGTTATAGGAAAGCACGGTATCCTCGCCATCCACATCTGCGGTAATCGAAGATACCGACACCGTATCGGGAAGGAGGGAATCAAAGGTACGGAACTGTTCAATCATCGATGCTGCCTCCGTCTTCGAAGATACCGACATGTTGATCGTTACCGTCTCCGCATCACTGGTAAAGGAAATGATTACTCCGTTACTTGGCATCTTGCGTTCCAGTTCTTCCATAAACTCATATAAGTCATCGTTCCGGTTGCGGGTTGCATCATGCATGGCCGTCAACCGGTCGTAAGCTGTTTTGGTACTTACATAATTATCATAAATCGGCTTGATTTCCTGTAAACCTGCCATCTGCTCCTGCAGTGCCCGGTTCTCTGCCTTTGCCGCAACATAGGTAATTGCAGAAACTACACTCAGAATCACAGCACCCAATATGCCGAATACAAAGACCGCAGCAGCAATCAGAATTCCGTTCACCTTGCCCTTGCTCTTCGTATCTCCGGTCTTACCGCCTTTGCCCTTTTCATTATCGGCTTTAAAGCCAAGCGGAGCCGCTGTGGCACCCACACAGGCAACATATTCACCGAAGAACTTACCTTCAAAGCTCTTTTCCAGGTTCCAACCCTCTGCCTGACGTAAAATTTCAATCGGATAGTCCAGCTGCTGAGCCAAAAGTCTGTGAATACCCTTCATATTTGCACCAAGACCGGTTAAGAGAATCTTCTCAATCGGGGTATTGGCATTATGGGAAACATAGTAATCCACAACACGGGAAACCGCACCAACCAGTGGAACCAGTACATCTGTCATGGATTCGCAGAATTCCTGTTCTTTGGACTTTTCTTCTTCACTGCCCTCAGTCTCTTCGGAACCATCGTTCAGCACCACAAAGGACTTCTTGGACAAAAGCTCCATCGCCTGTTCCGGCGTCTCAATCCGGTTCTTTAAAGGAAGGTTATAGGTCAATTCCAACGCTTCCTGCACACCGTAGGAAACGCTTCGAATAAAGGAAATCACCGACTGATTCACAACCAGCACCATGGTTGCACCCTCTTCGATCTTTACGATCATCTGTGCTTTCTGTGCACACTCATCCTTTACGACCTGATAAATACTGTTTCCGGCATAGTCAAGGGCCACAAGCTCCAGCTTCAGTGCCCTGGCAAGCTGCTGATAACCATCGAGAAGTGCCTGCGGCGCTGCCAGAACCAGAAGCTTATACTGCTGTCCGGACTTCGGATTTCCGGTCACACCAAGCATGCTGTACGCAAGCTGATACTGGCTTAAGTCCACCGGAAAATAGTCCGATGCATTGGCATTTACAACATCCATGATCCGGTTTTCTTTCACAAAAGGAATCGTAACCTCACGGCTGGCGATCTTGGTCGAAGTCAGGGTAAACACCACCTGCTTCGATTTCATCTTATACTCTGCAAGAGCTTCCCTCAAATCCGCCACAAAGGTTTCATTTAAATTCAAAATACCGTCATTAATCATTCCCTCCGGAGTCGGCAGGGAAAAATACCCGTATACCTTATGGGTTTTTGATTTATAGTCAACCTCACATACTCTTGTCAGTGAATATCCGATTTCTATACTGATTACTTTACCAGCCACGAATCGTTTCCTCCTTTGTCCTGAAAAAATGATGTTATATATAAGAAACCTGCCGGGATTACCAAGCAGGTAAAATATTCGATCTAAAGTTTAAAAACCCAGCAGTCCCATGTACCACTGAATCATGGTATTTCCCCACAAAACTGCAAGGAGTACTCCTAACGAAAGGTATGGTCCCATCGCCAGAACCCGGTCGGCTCCAAATGCCTTCATCCGGATAATATGAATGACTGATCCTAAAATGCATCCTAAAAAGAATGCCAGCAGAACCAGCTTCCAGCCAAGCACCAGTCCACAGACGGCCATCAGCTTCACATCGCCTCCACCGATTGCTCTTCCTTTGGAGGCATAATAAAGAATAGCGAGCACAACGCTCACGCTTAAGAATCCAATCACGTAGTCCAACACATGGGTAAAGTCTGTTGCTACGCGGACGATTCCGAGAATCAGAATGAAAATATTGATTCCAAGGGGAATCTCAAAGGTTCTGAAATCAATGACACTGATTACCAGAAGTGCAGAAACCAGCAGGCAATATAATATAGAAGTAATTGTCATTCCATGAATCCACACGATCATTACATAAAGAATGCCGTTCGCTGCTTCAATCAGCGGATACTGTACGGAAAGCTTCGCATGGCATTTCCGGCATCTGCCCCGCAGAAACAGATAACTGAATACCGGAAACATGTCATACCACTTGAGCTGATAACCACAGGACATGCAGTGTGACCGTGTCTTCACGATATCTTCATGCTTCGGTATGCGGTAAATGCAGACATTTAAAAAGCTGCCGATCACGATTCCGAAAAGAAATATGAAGATGTAAAAAATAATTTCTGCGAGCATAGGGAATATCCTTGTCCATAAATGTTGATTGTATTAAAACTGTTATTACTTATTTTTCAATCTTTTTCGAGCTTTGATACTCTTCTTAAACCCACAATTCTCCTGCGGCATATACCGCAGGAGTCCTTGTGGCACTTCCATCCATTCTGATCACAGAATCGCGGGCTCTCGCTTCATAAAGGTCGTAGGGTACACGAGCGATCAAGGGATCGTCGAAACCGACGACCTTAAGGCTCTGCTGTGACGAGAGGGGGTGGAAGGAGGTGTTAGATTGTTTCATACCACAATAATGTGGAACGCTAACAAATAAACCGACTATTCTTTAAGGATTCTCAGTAGTAGTCTTTGATTTTCCAGCCATTGCATCTGCAAAAGCAGTAGTATTTGTGCCTTCATTGGAATATGAGAAATTCAACCCACCATTGCCATCTGCCGTACCAGTAATTGTGTAGGATGTCCATGTAGTCTTGCTCTGACATCTCATGCTCAATTTTCCTGTTGAATCAGCTAAACCGGCATCTTTTAATGCTGCTACTGCGAAAGCTCCTGATATTGTGGCTGAACCACTGCTATCAACTTTAATTGAAACACTCCCTGTACTTGGAATTGGCTCTGTTGCCTCCGGATCAGATCCATACACCTGAAGCGCTGTAACAATTTCTGTTGCATTCTGTAAATCTGTTGAATTTCTGGATCTCTCAACATACTTTAAGTACTGAGGAGCAAGAACTACAACGAGTACTGCCATAATGGCAATAACGATGATTAACTCAACAAGTGAAAAACCTTTGTCATTCATTTTTTCCTTTTTCATAAAAATTCTCCTTTGTTTGTTGTTTTTTTATTTAAAAATGACTGTCCCTACGTCGCAGTCACTTTTATTCAAGTTGTATATATTATCGGCACTTTTGTTGAAATATTTACATATTTTTCACATATCTCTCACTTATAACACCAGCACGGAGTCCCCATTCATAAGGCACGGTTGCTTCGCAACCTCCCGCCGTTTCACGGCTCAGCCTTATTTCATATAGGGGCGCTCCGCTCATATCCTTCGAAGTAACAGGATCTGTGTGCAAGCACCCATCCTGTTACTTCTCGGCTATGGCAAAGCTGGTGTTATAAGTTGTCAAGTGCAGCATACATATTGACCATAGGAAGCATGACGGCGGCAAGAAGGATGCCGACGATGCCGGCAAGGATGATAATGATCATCGGTTCCATGGCGGCCATCAAGGACTGGACAGCCATTTCGACTTCTTCTTCGTAGTAGTCTGCCAGTCTGTTCAGCATTTCTTCTGTGGAGCCGGCTTCTTCACCGATTCGTACCATATGATATACCATCGGTGGGAAGAGGCCGCAGGTCTGTAATGGCTGGGATAAAGGGACGCCGACCAGAAGCTGCTCAAGCGCATCCTTTAAGGCTTCCTTATACCAGATATTTCCCATGGTATCAGCTACAATATCTACTGCTTCCGTGAATGGAACACCTGCGGTAAGCAGCGTGCTTAAGGTGCGGGCCATCTGGGAAGAGGCACTCTTTATTACCAGGTTTTTCGTCATAGGAAATTTGAGTGCCAGTTTTCCTAAAACATGCTTGCCGGATAAGGTCTTTTTCCACATATTAAAGGCTACTGCAATCGCAATTACAACCGGGACGATGATAAACCAGTAATTTTTAATAAAATTGCTGAGTCCTACAACGGCAAGTGTGATTGCAGGAAGCTCGGCATCAAGTTCTTTAAACATATCCGTATATCGTGGAATAACGAATACCAGCATGACTACAACAACGCCTACGGCTACGCAGGCAACCACAATCGGGTAGATCATGGCTTTCTTAACCAAGGCCTGTGTCTTCGCGGACTTTTCAAACTGGATTGCCATACGCTCCATGGAAATTTCCAGACTGCCGGATGCCTCACCGGCTCTCGCCATCTGGATCAAAAGCTCCGGAAATGCCCTGGGATGCTTTGCCATGGAATCTGCGAAGCTCTCCCCCTTTTCCACATCGGCACGGACTGCCATGAGGGATTTTTGCAAAAGCTTATTCTCTGTCTGCTCTGCCAACATATTCAAAGCTTCAATGATACTGACACCGGCACGCACGATGCTGGCAAACTGCCGGCAGAACACGGCGAGATCTCTGGCTGCCGGCTTTTTATCAAAGCTGATGCTGATATCCCGTGTTAAGGTATTCTGCTGCTTTACCTCCAGAACGATGAGTCCCTGCTGCTTCAGATCTCTCGTTAAGGCTTCCTGTGTATCGGCATCCCTGCTGCCTTTGATTTCTTTTCCTGTTTTATCTATCGCCACATAGCCCCAATTGGCCATTGTCGTTCCTCCCATTCTACAAGTCGAAAGATACTCTCATCATTTCCTGTACGGATGTCGTTCCATCCAGGACGAGCTCGGTCGCACTCATACGCAGGGTATGCATGCCGTCCTTCAACGCCTGTGTTTTGATGGCTTCCACTTCTCCGCCTTTACTGATGATATGCTTCAGCTGCGGAGTTACTTCCATGATTTCATACACACCGATTCGTCCGCGAAAGCCTGTGCCGTCGCATTTTGCACAGCCGCATGGCTCATAAATTGTCAGATCTTCCTCCGGCTTACGCATCAGCATTTCAAGGTCTTCGGCATCGGCTTTCTTTGCCCTCTTACAATCAGGACAAAGGCGGCGCACCAGTCGCTGTGCAATAACGCCAACCGTAGAGTCTGCAATCAGGTAAGGCTCAATTCCCATATCCACCAGACGGGTAATCGTGCTGGCTGCGGAGTTCGTATGCAGCGTGGATACCACAAGGTGTCCTGTGATGGATGCCTGTACAGCGATGGATGCCGTCTCCTGATCACGGATTTCTCCGATCATAATGATGTCCGGATCCTGTCGCAGGATGGAACGCAGTGCCGATGCAAAGGTCAGATCTGCTTTATTATTGACCTGCACCTGATTGATTCCGTCAATGTTTGCTTCCACCGGGTCTTCTACGGTGATGATGTTTACATCTTCTTTATTTAACTCACTAAGCGCGGTATAGAGCGTTGTAGACTTACCACTTCCGGTAGGTCCTGTCACAAGCAGAATACCATGCGGGTTTTTCAAAATATGGTCAAACCTCTGTAAGTCATGCGGCTTTAAGCCCAATTGGCTCTTTTCCCTCGATAAGGCATTCTTGGAGGTAAGTCGCATAACGATCTTCTCGCCATATACCGTAGGCAGAATGGATACACGGATATCAAATTCGCGCCGGTCCACCACCTGCGTGATCCTGCCGTCCTGCGGTTTACGCTTTTCAGAAATATCCATGCCGCCAATGATCTTGATACGTGCAACCAGTGCCGGCAAAAGGCTGATGTTGTAGGTGGCCTTCTCATACAGGGCACCGTCAATACGGTAACGCACCCGAACCTGCTTCTCCATCGGCTCGATATGAATATCGGATGCACGCTGGCGCACAGCCTGTTCGATCATCGTTTTTACCAACTGTACAATCGGGGAGTTGTTGATATCGTCACTGTAGATATCCTCCTGCTCCGCCATCTGGCTCGTCTTTTCTTTTACGTACTCTTCGAGTGCGGAGTTTACCTCTGCCTGTCCATAATAGCGGTCGAGTGCTAGCATCACATCCCGTGGTGTTGCCACGACCGGCTCCACCTGCAGGTTCGTAATAATATTGATATCGTCCATGGCAGCCATGTTCATGGGATCTGACATTGCCACACGCAGAACATTCATCCCCGTTTTGGAATATTCAAACGGGATCATCTTATGCTTCTTTAAAATGTTCGGGGGTACCAGATTGAGGATTTCTTCATCAATGGAGACATCCTGCAGATCAACCATTTCGTAGCCCAGCTGGCTGCTCAATGCTTTCGCAATATTCTCTTCTGTGGTAATTCCTTCGTCAACGAGAGTTTCTCCCAATTTACGGCCAGAGCCCTTCTGCAGCTCAAGACCCTTCTGCAGCTGTTCAGCCGTTATAACGCCACTGTTCACCAGTACGTCACCCAGACGAAGCTTTTTTCTGTTAAAATCCATAGCGTATTCGTTCCCAGAGTAATTTATGATTTTCATATCCCCAGCGGTATCTGACAGCCCACGGAGATCTATATTTAAGAATGTGTGACAAATGTACTATTGTCTACGGACAATATTCTACACTCTTCGACATGAGATTGCAACCCAAAACGGGCAGATATCTAAGAAAAAATAGGAAATTGGTATTACTTTTCAATCAGTTGATTTTCTGTCTGAAGTGCCTGCTTGTATTCATCCATGGTATAACCCATATCCATAATTTCTTCCATGCTCAGGCCTTTTCTCTGCATGCGCCGGATTGCATCCAGTTTACCCAGTCCTATGCCTCTCTTTTCTCCCCGTCTTTCGCCTAATTTCTTACCGTACTCCACTCCCTCTTTATACTTCTCCCTCTGTAACATTTCAAATGTCATATACTCTGTCCTCCATTCCTCATGTTTTCTGGCTTTCCAGACTTCCTCCTCAATAGGAAATTTGTATTTCTTTCCGGTCAATTGATTTTTTCGGTTCGAAGTGCCTTCTCATATTCAGTCCTGGTATAACCCATATCCATAATTTCTTCCATGCTCAGTCCTTTTCTCTGCATGCGCCGGATTGCATCCAGTTTACCCAGTCCTATGCCTCTCT
>ERZ1026772.314-NODE-314-length-37261-cov-24.996291_pt1 | contig 37261 bp, 55 predicted proteins | sample MGYA00380124_ERZ1026772 | MGnify/ENA primary metagenome ERZ1026772 (study PRJEB33269, sample SAMEA4719760) | human gut metagenome | biome: human-associated habitat; feature: organic feature; material: feces | place: Cameroon | collected 2013-10 ...
TGTCGTCCGCCGCTATCTCCAGCGCGCGGGTCACGGCATTGTCGATGATTCCCATTAACTTACCTCCGTTACATAGAGCCCCACCAGTTCGGCGAGGTCGAACGCGAGCGGCTTACCGCTGTCGCGTGTGCAGAGATAGACCTTGCCATTCTGACTGTAATACTTGCCATTGTAAATTTCCATCGGCTGAGTGAACGGGATAGGATCGTCAATCGTGCCGCTGTGCTCTTCGTCTATAGCCTCGTAGAGTGCGGCGGTTGGCACGCCCGGCACCCACTCGGCGCTGAAGGTGTGCTCCGACGCGTCGGTGCGAACTCTGTATAGCGTATCGCCGTACAGGAAGCGCTGTCCCGGCGTTGCGGTCGTGCCTATGAGATTAGACCACTGCTGATAGATAAGCTTGCAGGTGCGCGCCTGTGCGTCCGAGAGGGCATTCCCCGCGGTGTCCATCGCCGCGCGGAGCTTCTGGGCGCTTGAAAGATAACTCATGCTGTCTCCTCCTCATTAGTCACGCCGAGCAAGTCAAGTGCGGCGCGCATGTCCTGTTTTTCCTCATCGCTGCCACCCTGCTTTATCTCCGCGATTTTGGCAAGAATAGCGTTCTTCCGTTCTTCGATGGTCATGATGTTACCCCCAGTGCGGTTTCAATCTCGGTTAGTGCCGCTTCATACTGCGCGTTCTGCGCCGAGACATACGCCGCCTGCGCTATATACGCCTCGCCCAAGTCCTTCCACGGTGAAACCATGTTGGTGAACACCTCTCCGTCCTCGCGCGTCCATGTCTCGCCCGCCGGGACAAGGCGATAGCTTTCTATCCACTCATCGCACTTGCCGTTAAAGGCATCTGTCTCTATTTCTCTGCGCCCGTCAGCCGCGGAGACATAGCATCTGTAGTTGCTGTCTATATAGATCGTCATGCTACGCCCTCCTTATTCAAGCCAAACACGGGTTATGTTCGCCGTAGTTGCCCTGTCGCTCTTGCCGGCCTGCGTGAGCTTCGCGTAATATTTGCCGCTTGACACGTTTGAAATATCGACCGATAGCAGCTTTGCTCCGGTGAAGGCTGAGAAACTGCTTTTTGCTGCATAATCCCCCGTACCGCGATCACTGCCAGTAGCTAATCCAAATTGTCCCGCTCCATTCATATCCGATGCGCTGATCTGCATTTTCAATGTTGAGTAGCCGCTTGGATTGATGCTTGGCAGTATACAGAACAAGTTATTAGTGTTGGGGTCACACCACCAATATAGATTATTTGAATTCTCTGTGATTTTGTTATAGCCGTTGGTGGTGTAGCAAGTCGCGCTGAATTTGGTTCCGGAGCTGTCGGTGCCAAAGGTACCGGCATTATACATATCAAGTATATACGCCAGCGTCACCGTCGCGACCTGTCCCTCGGTCGTTATCTTCACGGCCGCGCTTTTACTCTGGCTTCCTTTGACCGCCTTGACTGTCCATGTCCCGGCGTAGGGGATAACGAACATCGCCTTGCCGCTCGTGTCCTTTGCTGTCAGCGTCAGCGTCCCGCTCGTGCAGGTGCAGACGCTCCCCGAGGGGTATGTCACGCCGATCACGGCGTAGACGGCGGCGACGGTGACGATCCCTGTCGTGAAGACGCCTTTTGCAACAGCGGTCTGCGCGGAGGCTGACGGCGTCACCGTCTTAGCCGCTTGAACTGTCAGCTGCTTCGTTGCGGACTTAGTCCCGGCGGCGACTACGCCCGCAGCCTGTGTGGCCGAGGCGGTGATCTTCCCAGCAGCGTCGACCGTTATCGCGGGCGTGGCCTGTGTGACGTCGGAGAGCGTTCCGGTCACCTTCTCGCCCTTTTTGTCGTGCGCGGTGACGCCCTTGAGGAGCTTCGCGGCCTCGACGGTGTCGCCGGTGAGGTCGATCAGCGTCTCGCCATAGTAGACGATCTTGCTGTTTCCCATGCTCAGGCTCCGATCGTGACGGTCATGCCTCCGGCAGTGTTTGCGGCGCTGGTATACGGCACTGCCGCGATCACGACCTCGGAGAGATAGTCGTACCCCTCGTCGGGGACAATCGTTTGTGCCGTCTTGGCCGGGGTCGCGTTCTTGCTCTGCGCGTTGACGCTCTCGCCGCCGTAAGTACCCTTGACGCCGAGTATGGTCACGTCTTTCTTGATGTTCCCGGCGATAAGCTTCAGCTTCTCCGCAGCGGCTATCCCGACCTTGCCGCTGCCGTCGTGGTAGCCGAGCTCAATGGTGTACTCTTCATCCTTGGAGGTAATCTCCCCGGCCGCTGCGCCGCGGTTCGGCATGGTGCCGGTGAGCTTCGCGCCGCGCGCGTATGCGGTCTCCCCGGCGAGGAGGTCGTCAACGTTCGCGGTGGCGTCGCTCGTGTCGCTGTCGAACTCGCACGTACCGGTGATAGGGTCACCGGCCTTGTCGTGCGCGGTAATGCCCTTGAGCACTTTCTCCTTGGTGACGGTGTCGCCGGTGAGATCCATCAGGGTCTCGCCGTAGAAAATAATTTTACTGTTTCCCATTATTTATCTGCACCTCCTATGTTGCAGGTCTTTCCTCCGGCGGCGTTGGTGGTCTGCTGAAAGGTGACGCCCCGGACGTTCACGTCCTTGCGCATGACGAGCCCCTCGGTCTCCAGCACCTGTGCCGTCCGGAGCGGCTCGACGTCATACGCGCCGTCATAATAATCATGGATGCCTCCGCCGCTGCCGACGATGGCGGGGCCGAGCTCAACGGTCAGGGCCTCGTCTATCAGCTCGACGGTCAGCCCGCAGCAGCCCATCACAGCACCTCCTTGTCGGGGGAAGCGATCACGCTGAAGGCGGTCTTTATCCTCGCCCCGCGGAGGCTTTCGGCGGAGAACTTCGGGCGGATTATCGCCTCGTTGACGCCCGGCGTCATGGCCAGCGTCTCCTCCTGCGTCAGCGGGAAGAGAAATCGGCCGGAGTCGTATGTGATCTCGCCGGGGTAGCGTTTTTCAACGCCGCCCATCGTGACCTTGACCGCCTGTATATCGGCGGTTGTCACTTCCTCGCCGTTGAGTTTGATGGATATCGGGACGCTCAGCGCGTCCCCCTGAAGGATAGTCAGCATGGTGTACCTCCTTACTGGAACAGCCCCAGACTTTTCAGCGCCGTGATGACCTGCGTGAGCGTCGCCGACGCGGATACCGTCGGGCGGCGCACTGGCGTCGCGCCGAAAAAGCCTATTGTCGCGTTGCTGCCGCCGAGCTTCAGCACGCTGCCGCTATACCCTTGAGCGAGCGCAATTGTCCCGTCAGCGTAGACGTCCTTGAATGGGTAGCTTGAGCTGCCGAGGGAGACATCCTTGCTGGAGCCGCCGGCGAGGACGCCGGCCGTGCTCAGGGTCACCTTATGGGCACCGGCGACCAGCTGCCCGGCGGACGGGCTGCCGAATTTAAGTTTGCGAGCGGTCGAACCGTCCTTCATCAGCACCTGCCCGTCAGAGCCTCCGGTCGGTATGGGGTTGTCCACCCACTGGCCGGAGTAGTCCGCCTTTCCGTTCTTGGCGAGGAGCTGCCCGTCTGTGCCGCCTGTGGGCAGACCGCCGGTAAGCGAAATGGTGACCCATTCGACATCACCGTCAGCGGAGCTTTTCTTGACGAGAGCCTGCCCCTTTGCTCCGCCCGTCGGGAGCTCGGGAGTGTTCTCCCCAACGGCGGAGCCGGGGACGCCGACGGCGTAATCGATGAGATACGTCCCGCTGTCCTTGGTGATCTTCACGCGGTCGCCCGCCTTCAGGGCGGCGCTGACATTGCCCTGGTATGTTTTCTCGGAGGCGGATTCCTCGCCCGCAAAGATCAGCGTGACGCCGGTTTCCGTCACCGCGCCGACCGTGGCGATGAGTATCTCCTCCTGTTCTGTCTGCTCCTCAGGAGCGGCAGCGGCTAAAATTTCATCCATTTATAGCACCGTCCTTTTTGCGGAATGGCTCATAAGCTCGCCGGAGCGCATCGTGAGGCTCCATGCGGTCTCCTCATACACCCCGCCGATTGTGGGGTGGTCAATGGCGATAACGTCGCCTGAGCCGTGCCCCGGCTCGGGGAGCGTTGAAAAGGTGATCGTCTGTGTGCTGAGCTGCGACTCGGATACCAGCCGGTCGGCGTAGGCTTGCAGCGCGGCCTGATCTGCGATCTGGTTGACCTTAACCTGCTGACAGATGCGCATCCCGCGCCGGAATGTGCTTTTTGAGGATATCGGGGAGTCATTGACAGCGGTGGCGACAAGCGTCTCGGCGTTGTCAGCGTTCGCGCAGACGACAATGAACACGTTCGGCGCGCTGAAGATGTCGCTTTCCGACTGATAGTCCGGGGCTATCGGAGCCCGGAGCACGTCGCGGGAGCTGTAGCGCCGGGAGATGCGCGCCGCCGTCGGCGCGGCGTAAGGCTCAAGATGCGCCATGCCGTCGCCGTCGAACCATATATCCCGGTATCCTATCTCTTGCAGCAGCGTATTGACGATCGTCAAGCGGCTCGTCCCCGGCTCCCAGTCCTCGCGGTCACATGACAGCGTCGAGGTCGTCGGGGTCTTTATCACAAGCCCGATGCCGCTCGCCGTGAGCTGCTGCTCGACGGCGGTTATGTAGTTGAGCCCTGCCGCGAGGTGCAGCCGGGTCTCTATGCGGCTTGTTTGCAGTAACCAGCTGCGATCGTAGGCGTCGACCCTTAGCCGTTCGCCGGTCGCGCTTCCGGAGAGCTTCGGCGTTGTCGGGCGGAAAATACCGAGACTGCTCCAAGCTCCGTCGCTGAAGATCATCGGCTGGAGCTCGTCGCGCAGCATGTCAAAGTCCGCGTCGGGGACGATCTCTCCGGAGAAGCTGCGCTTTATCTCGGCGGTGGCCGAAAACTTGATGTTTGGTGCATTATCCGGAGAGAAATGCAGCTCTTTGAAGAAGGCACCGCCGCGCAGGGCGTTGAGCTTGTATCGCGCCTCACGCATTAAGATCGACCCCCTCCTGATAGTGCATCTGGCTCACGGCGAAGTTGTAAGAGCTGTAGAACATGCTCTCCGTCTCGCTGAGCGTGTCGAGGATGCCTATGACCATCTTGCCGCCCGGCGTCTTGAGACAGACGGGGGAGCCCATCAGCGCCTCCAGCGCGGCCTTTTCGGCCGCGTCGTCCGTCGCATAGCTCACGGATATCGACCGGTCGCAGAACTCCGTCAGCTCCGCCTCCGGGAATTTCCGCCCGGACAGATGCGTCAGGCTGAACGTGCGCGATGTCTTAATAGTGTTCGTCCTGTGCTGTGCCGTGGAGAGCCTTAAAAACAGCCACTTCCCGGAACCTAAAGCGGATAGCATAACGGTCTCAGGCATGACGGATACCGTGACCTCATTCGAAAGCGAGTAATTATACGTCCCGTCTGAGGCGCAGGCGCGCACCTGATACCTCACGGTGCCGACGGAGTAGTCGTCCGTGTAGCTGTAGTCCGTCGTTTTAGCTATCGCGACGCCGTCGCGGTAGACAACAAACTCGGTCCAGCTCCCGGCGTAGCTCCATGACAGCTCTGCGCGGTGATCCGCGTCGACCGTGAGCACGATAGCCCCGCCCGCGGTGTGGGCGACGGTAAAGGTCGCGCTGCCCCACTCGCTCCAGAGCCCGTATCCGTTTTGCGCGCGGACGCGAAAGACATGATCCCCGTCCTCAAGATAGATTGGACTGCGCCAGCTTTTCCCGGAACTGTAATCCGTAGTGTCGACCACGGTATCGAGCTGGATCTGATAAGCGCTCTGCTCGTTCGTCTGCCATGTTATCAGCGGACGCGGGGAGATGCTCTGAATAACAATTTTAGGTGTGGTGGGCGCGGATACCGCCACAAAGGAGACGGCCTCGCTCCATGCTCCGGCAACATTGTCGAGGTTATAGGTGCGCACTCTCCAGAACCACGTCCCGGAGGTGAATGTCCCTGCGGGAGCGTTGTACTCGTTGGCAGAGCCGGTCACAGTCGCGAGAGCTGTCCACGTGCTGCCGTCAGCGCTTTTCTGAAGCTCGGCCTTGGTCTGCGCGCTGCCGCTCTCGTTGATGTGCGCCCAGCGGAAGGCTATCGGCTGACCGCCGTCACAGAGTTTCCCGGACGGTTCGTCTGCCGTGGAAGTGGGGACAGTGTCGACTGTCGTGAATTCCTGCCAGTCGGTTGTAAACGCCGCTCCGGAGTTCATCGTGCCGGAGAACCGGAATTCGTAGAGGGCGGAGTCGGTCAGCGTGTTAGCTGGGAGTGTCGACTCTAATGATGTGCCGGATATTGTCACGGCCGCCGTTGAGTACGAGCTGGCTCCTTTCTTGCGATACTGCAATGTCGCGCTGGTTGGTGCAAGTCGTTCCATGGTCACAGCCGAGCCCTGCGAGGCATACCCGGAAAAGAGAATTCTGTCGGCGCGGTTGACAACCGCCCCGGCTTCTGGTGTCATGTTACCTGCAACAGGCGGGGCGTCCGAGTCCCCGAATGTGATAACCAGCGCAGGAGGAGTTGTCGAGTGCCGTGAGGAGCACATCAGGAAAGCTGTGTTTTGAGACGCCAAATCTCGGCTAAAGGTTACGCGAAGGTCAAAGCCATGCAGTGCGATATTTCTTGTGTCGGTACTCTTCAAGTCTGGGGTCCAGGTCTGAAGAGAGACCGCCGATGTAAAAGCTTCATATCCGACGTAGCTGGCGCTGGACGGGCTGTCGTTGTAGCTAACATCGTTTTCGGAAAAATCCTCCGAAAGCGTATACAGCAGCATGTCGCCGATGGCGTCCACTCCGTTATGAGTGATACTCAGTTTCCCGGTCTGAATTGGTCTGAAACGGTAAGCTTGAGCGATAGGATTAAACCCGACATAGATGTCATACCGGGCTCTCTCCAGATACGCGAGGAACCAGGGGAGATTAAACATCTCGCCGGTATGCACATTTGAGCCGCCCCAGATTGAGGCAGTTGCCGCCGATTTATTCGCGGTCAGTGTCAATGTCGTGCTCATCTCGGCGCTCCCTTCATCCGGCGGACGCGCTGGGCGTCGCGCACTAGCTCGATAATGTCGTTGAACTCCTGAATGGTCCGCGCCTCAATGTAGACATTGACAGGCACGTCGTAGCCGCCGTCAGCGCGCGTCTCCTGCGCGTTGGCGATGACCGTGCCCTGCGGCAGGTAGACGGTTTCCGGGCCGTTCTCGCCGACCCTCGTGCGCCCTCCGGGGAAGTTGTCATTTCCCCCGGCGTTGTGAAAGTAGTTGCCCGTCCACTGGCCGGTCGTCGGGTCGTAATAATTGCCGGTCGAGTCGTAGTAGCTCTCGGTTTTGTAGTCCGCGCCGTAGAGCGCCTTCTGGATGTTTGACGCCTTGTTCGGGTTGAGCCCGAGCGCAGTGCTGATCCGGTCGCCGTTGAGCGTCAGCAGTCCAGCGATCAGATTGATTGTATCTGCGACCCATGCCAGCGTCCCCGCAACGGCCTTTATCTGAACGGAAGCTACAGGCATTAGTACTTGAGTGAGCTCGCTTAGCGGTTCAAGTATGGAAACAACGCTGTCCAGTATTGATCCGAAAGCTGCGACGGCACCGGAGTCAACAAGCGCCTTGCCAATGTTTTCTATGAGCTTACGGGTCTCATTTAGAGCGTCTGACATATACGGTGCGAACTCAGCACTAATCTGTTTGGTAACAGCCTCTTGAGACAGGCGGAGTCGATTCATGGCGTCGTCGACATCGGTCAGCGCCTTCAGCTGGTCATTGCTGAGGATGTAGCCGACGTTCTCGGCCTCGTCCGCGTACTTCTTCAGCGAACCGGAACCCTGCTCGATCAGCGGATTGAGCTTTTGCGCACTCTCGTTAATAAGGCTCATGGCCAGCGCGTCGCGCTCTGCCTGGTTACTCATCTCGCCGAGTCCGTCTATCACGTCGAGAAATACGTCATAGGAGCTGCGGAGATTGCCCTGAGCGTCGTAGATGGATACGCCGAGCTGGTCAAACTTTGCGGCGGTCTCCTCGTTGCCGTTCGCCGCATCGGACATCTTTGTGGTTAAGTCCTTAAGGGAATCAGCGAGCTGGTCGGAGCTGACCCCGATGAAATCCTCGGCATACTGGAAAGCTTGCAAGTCACGTGTACTGATGCCGGTCTGTGAGGATAGGACTTGAAGCTCCTTAGCGGCAGCTGCCGTCTCTTTGGTGACGTCCATTAGCTTTTTAGTAAGCTGAATGACAATCGCTACGACGGCGGCGATGCCGGTGACTGCCGCAGCTGTGGCCGCGGGGATTTTGCCGAGACCGCCGGTAAACTTAGAGATACCGTCCGGCAGCTTAATGCCGAGCTTGTCAGCGACAGTATCGAGCACGTCGCCGAGAGAAGTCATGCCCTCGGTTGCTGTACCGGTCGACCCAGACACACCGTCGAGAGCCTTATCCATGTCCTCAATGGCCGTCTGTGTCCGCCCCATCTCGCCGTATGTGTTGGCGAGCGCGGCCTCGGCGTTGTTGAGCTGGATTATCCAACCCTGCGTCTTGGAATCAGCTTCACCGTAAGCCTCGGCGGAGTCGGCGACGGCCTGTTTAAGAGCCTCGACCTTGTCCTTCTGCGTCAGCATCTGGCGTTCGAGGATGTCGTATTTCTGGGTTAAAAATTCGGCGCTGTCGGTGTTGCCGTCATACTCGGCAGTGAGCTTATTCATCTCGGACTTGAGTACCTTCGCGCCGTTGTTGATCTCGGTTATTGCCCGTCTGAGCTTTTCTTCACCGGTGACCGTGAACTCGGTATTTACTTTACGGGTCGCCACTTAATCACCTCCGAGGAAAAACTCACGCGCTGACGGCTTGCCGCGGCTCTGGAGCGGCTGGGAGCGCTGCTGCGGCAGCAGCACCTTGCATAGAGCGTTCAGGCGGCGCGGACAGAGCCCGTGCCAGAAGCTCTCCTCCGTGCCGTTGAACCGCATCAGCCAGAGCGCGAGCGCCTGCGCAAAATCGATTTTCAGCTCCGGCAGTGCGCCGGAGCTCAGTTTTTTTCGGCGCTCCCTTCGGGCGCGTCCCCGGCCTCTTCCGGGTCGATCATCGCGTCCAGCACGAACTTGACGATCTCGACGGCCTCGGTGGTCGCCGCTGCCATGTCCGTGATCGGCGGAAAGTACTGCGCGACGCTGCGGGAGTCGAAGCGCTCCGGGCGCTTCATCTGATAAGCGGCCTCATTGAGCATTGCCGCCAGCGCCACGGCGGCGACCTTGAGGTAATTCGAGGGCTTGAGCAGCTCCCGGAGATCGCCGAGCTCCGCCTGTATATCGGCGATGACGTTGTAATTAACGGTTAGGGGGTAGACCTTGCCGTCGATCGTCTTGGGCATGATTACGCTTCTGATGTCGCTCATTCGGTCACCCCCAGACAGGCCTTGCACCATGCCAGCGCCGCGGCCTCGGTGGCAAACTCCGCAATTTCTATCTGAGACCACGGGGAACCGTCGCTCTGAGTGCCGTCCGGGTCGACGAACTCGCCCGTCGTGGTCGGGGTCGTCCACTGGATGGAATCGTTCTCAGTCTGGTAAGACATGCTCGGCGGGCCGAACATCGCTTTGTGCACGAACACGCCGATGTAGCCGTCACCGGATGCCTCGTCTGCCGGGACGTAGGTTGCAATGCCCACGTAGCGGCCGCCGCTGTTGCGGTTGTAGCCGATGCTCTTGACGGCAGTGCCGCTGCTGGTGCCGACGTTGCGGCTGTACTCGGTCGCGGCGAAAATGGATTTCTGTATGCTCTGCGGAAGATCCTCGACGTTGAGCGAGATTGAGCCGCCGGTGAGCTTCTTCTTGTAGCGGCTCAGCGCGCCGGAGGAGTAGAGGCGTCCTTCGGCAAACTTGAGGTCAAAGGTCGCCGTGATGCCGCGGCCGAGAACCTGCTGGTTGGCGTAGGATATCGCGCCGTCAGAGTACGAATACTCGCCGAACCAGATGTCCCTCAGGCCATACGGTACATAATGTTTTTCGTTAGCCATGTGTCAGTCCTTTCTAAAATCCCTTGGATTTGAGCCAATCATCATAAACTTTGAACTCCGCGGCGACTACGTCGTCCGCGCTTTCTTCGTTAGCCGTGCGCATCCACTGCCGCGGCTGTATGCCGCGCTTCGGGGCTCCGAATTCCCACACAAAGCCGACGTCGTTGTTAGTCGGGGGCTTGGCGTAGGTGTGCAGCGGATTTACCCGGTTAACATTGGAGACCGAGAGCACGTGCGGCTCGGCCTTACGCCGCCCTTTCGGGTAGGCCAGATAGTAGATGCGCCCGTCCTTCCCGCGCTTGCGCACGGCAACGATGCTGTTCATCAGCTGCCCGGTCTTGACGAGTCCCATCCGGCGCAGTGACCGGCGCATCGCTTCAACGCCGACCTTGCTGCCGGCCTGCAGCATCTCGTCGATCACGTCCTCCGGGATCTCCGCAATCTGCTGCATGTCCAGCATGAGCTGACCGACGTCGGAGGAGAACTTAGCCATCCCCCAGCGCCTCCTTGCCCTCGAACTCAAATACCCAGTGCTGCCCGTCGCCGTCGTAGGCGTCGGTGATCTGCGGCCACGTAAAGCCCGCATGCCACAGCGCCCGGCAGAGCTCGCGCCGGAGCGGCACGGACGCAGCGCCCAGCGGGAGCATGAGGTGCAGCTGACACAGATATGTGATGCGCCTCGGCTTTCCGGAGGCGTGCAGCTGGGGCATTTCGTCATAGTTGTAAGTGCAGTAGGCGAGGGCGCTGCCCTCATAGATTTGCGGCGCGACCTCCGGCACGACCGGCGTCACGGCTGCGGTGATGCGTTCGTCTATCGTCATCGCGTCACCTCCGCGCAGCTCAGCTCAAGGGTGCCGTACCCGGTCGGGTACGTGCGCTCGATGCTGTACCGGTGCCCGTCGTGCTCCAGCACGGTCTGGCCGTCGTAGTCGAACTCGTTGACTTCTACGACCATGGACAGCCTGACGCCGGCTTTGAGAGCCTCGTAGAACTCCGTGCGGCCGACGCCCTGGGAGACGGAGCAGAGCACCTCGGTCGGCACGTCCTCCGTCTCATAGTGGTTTGCGTCGTCGTAGGTCTTCTTAACTGCGATGAGCTTGCACAGATCTGTGAACGGTGTCCGGTTACTCTTCATCGTCGTCACCTCTGTTGTAGAGCCCGCACAGCGCCATCGAATCACGCAGCGCCTTGTATGAGCTGAACCAGAACTCGCCGTTGCCCTGATAGTTGAACCAGTAACGGCAGTAGTTCTTAATAGCCTGTACGACGAGGGGGTCGGCGTTACAGGCATTGTCCACGCTCTCCGCTCCGCCGATGTGGAGATCGAGGCAGGCCGCGTTTATAGCCGCCTCGATCTCGCTGTCGAGCCTTGTGTGGGAGATCCCGCCGAGGGAGAGCTTTACATCATCGAGAATCGCCATTTAAGCACCTCCCACGCACTTGTGCCCGATTCGGGCACATTAGCCGCCCGCCTTCTTGTTAGTCAGCGTGATAAGGCTCTGATTCTGGACGCTCCTACCGTCGCAGACCTCGATCGCGACGGTAACTTCGTCGTCGGTCTTGTCGTCGGTGTAGCGGCGGAAGCGAAGTGCGACGCCGCTGTTGAAAATGTAGTTGCGGAAGTTGTAGAGCGCGGCGCAGATGGTGTCGGCGGTCGGGTTGGGGTTCGCGTCATCCATGTAAGCCTTGTTGACAATCTCGACGCGGCGGCCGAAGATGTAATACTCGGGCTTGCCGTTGAGGCCGTAGTTGACGCGGGCGACGGGCTGACCGTCGGTATCGACCATGCCCTGAATCTCGTTCATAAAGGTCGCCTTGGTCATAACCCAGATGGCCTCGTCGTCTTCCTCAAGGCCTTCGGCCTTGCAAAGGTCGGCGTAAGAGATGTGCTTGGTGTTGGCGATGTCGATGTTGCCCGTGGCGGTCTCGGTCAGGAAGCCCTTGGGCTGGCCGCTGCCAGTGCCCTTAAAGATGGCGGTTTCCTCGGCTTTGACGATTGCCTCGGCAACGTTCTGCGCCAGCTGTGCCTCGAAGAAGCCATAAGCCATGTTGTCCATCTCGTAGCTGACACGGACTGCGCAGCGCAGCTTGTGGTAAGAGAACGAAATGTACGAAACGGTCTTCTTCTGGGTGTCGGAGCCTGCGCCTTCGGCGACCCACGTCGCGGTCGGCTTGACGCTGGAGGTGGGCACGGACATGCCGCCGGCAAAGTTCGTGCGGGTGACGAGCGGCAGGATATTGCCGACGCGCTCCATCGCCTCATAGATCTTCTGGACGGTCGTGGTCGGGATGACTACGGACGCATCGCTGGTCTTGGTGTTCTGGTCGGCATTGGAGAACTTCGCCGGGATGGGAACGCCGCGGCAGACGTATGCCTGGAACGCCGCCTTATACTCGGCGGAGTCGTACATATCGTCGGGCGCGCCCTGCTCGTAGCGGCCGACCACGTTGCCGAACTGCGGGTTAGCGGCAGCGGCGGCGAAGTCAGGGCCGGCGACACGGTCCTTGAGCGCGTCAAGGTTCGCCTGGCGCTTGCTGGACTCCTCGTACTCGTTGTCGAGGCTTTCGATCTGCTTGGTGACATCCTCGAACTTCTCGGTATCACCGGCGTCCAGAAGCTGCTGGGCCTGATTCATAAGCTCGCCGCGCTTCTGGAGATAGATTTCTTTCTTCATGTGAGAGATCTTCCTTTCAGTTCATAAAATTTGAGTTTGGCCTTGGCTTTTATCAGATCGTCCGCGGGCTCGCCCTCGGGCGGTTTGATCGAGTTGCGCATTTTGTTGATAACTTCCGCCGGCAGCACCGTGCAGCAGGCGGCTGTGATGCGGACGGCGGGCTCGCTGACCTTGTCGATCAGACCTTTCTCCACAGCGTCGGCCGCGGAGAGCCACGTCTCCTCGTCCATGAGTTTTAGTGCCGCATCAAGCGTCATGCCGGTTTTCTCCACATAGGCGGCGGCAATCGTCTCGTTCGCCTTGCGGAGGACATCGCTGTGCTTGTCCATGGTGTGGTAGTCCCCGGCAGCGCTGCCGGACACGTTATGTACCATGACCATCCCCGTCGGCGAGATGTCCGACGGGCCTGCACAGGCGATCACCGAGGCCGCAGATGCAGCAAGGCCGGTCACATGCAATGCGACCGGCCCTTTGTAGGCTCTGAGCTCAGAGTATATTTCCGACCCGGCGAAGATATCGCCGCCGCCGGAGTTTATGTAGACGTCAACGGGTTCGCCTCTGGCCCTCGCCAGAGCGTCCCTGATTGGCTTCGGGCTTGTGTTCTCGATCCCGAACCAATCGTAGATCCAGGCTTCATCGCTGCTGACGATGGTGCCCTTTACATCAATTCTCACCTGATGATGCCTCCTCTCCTATTTGCTTTGTCGGCGCGGTGTCAAGACGCCGTATCGGCTCATCGCCGCCGTCGACCGGTGCGAGGTTGAACGCAGCGCGCCACTCGTTCGGCGTCAGAGCGCCGCGGTCGACGAGTGAAACGAGATTGAGCTTAGTCTGCATGCTTGCACAGTCCCAAGCGCTCGCCTCGAATACGATCTTGTTCCCGAAGGCTCGCGCCTTGCGTGAAAAAAGCTTCCGGGTAAACTCCTCGCTGAGCTGGTTCTGCACCCACTCGACCTCGCTGTCGAAGTGTGCGCCCCACTCGGCCTCGCTGCGCGAAGTGTCGACGACCTTCTGATTGGTTCCAAAAAGCGAATAAATGCGCTTTGTGGTTCTCTCCATCTGCGCGGCGTTCGGCACGTAGTCGGTCGGGTTGACCTGCACAGCGTCAGCTTTCGCGTCGACCGCGGCCACTCCGCGGCCGTTTTCGACGTCGAGGAACGCCTTGGCGAAACTGTTCGCCTGTTCCTCAACGTCCTTCTTCCGCATCGAGCTGTTGAGTTTCAGCAGCCAGCGTATAACCGAGCTGTTTTTAACGGCCTTGACAATACCCTGGTCGGTGACGGACACGATCTGCATCAGCGGTTCGAGCGCCGGGAATATCGGCGTCCCGAAGATGTCGTCCTTGTGGAAGTTATCCCGCAAGTGGATCACGTCCGTGTACCTGAAGGTAAAAATTTTGCCGTTGTTGAAAAAGAACTTGAGGAACAGCTCACCGCTGCGGTCGTAAATGGCCTCGCATCCGGATGCCGATATCGGATAGATGTTGACCGGCAGCCCGTTGTCATCGCGCAGGATCAGCGCGAAAGCGTTCTGGTTGAGCTTGAGCTGCGTCATCAGCTTTTCCCGGAATACCGAGCCCGTCATCCACGGGTTCGGCTCCTCAAGCAAGAACCGGATATAAGGCTCCGGGTTTATGTCGATCTTGCGCTTGCCGTCGGCGGTGAAGCTTTCCCGGACGTGCTTCGGCGTCAGCTTTCCGACGGCCTTCACATCCTGCCGGATGGCGGAGAGGACAATGTCGCTCTGGTAAGCCTTGCCGTTCCATGCAAAAAAGCCGTTGCCGCGTTCAGTCACGAGGTCGACGCGGGAAATTGTCTTATTTGTAAATCTGTCGAATATGCTCAAAGCATCACTCCCTATGCGATCAGGTCGCGGTATTCGTCCTGCTTGTCCAGGAACACGGTGTACGCGTCCAGCAGCGCAGCCGTGCCGTCAATGCGGCGGGTCGGCTTGCTGGTCTTGTGCGGCTGGATGTTGCCGTTAACGTCCTCGTCGTAAGCCGTATTCGCCAGGCACCACTTGTCGATCGGATTGTTGTTGTAGATGATGCGCTTGCTGCCGAGGTCATTGCCGAGGCGCTTCATCGGCTCACTGAGCGTCTTCTTGCCCTGCACGACCGGGATCATTGACATCTTGCCGAAGTAATCAGCCATGTCCTCAACGAAGTAGGTCGCGCTCCAGCTGTCGTATCCGACGTAGGGAATGTAGATGTCCAGCTCCTCCTGAACGTAGACAAACCACTCCTTGACGTACTTCGCGTGAACGTGGTTGCCGGGGCTAAGCTGAACCAACCCGCGGTCGAGCCACTTGTCATACGGGATCTTGTCCTCGTTGACTCGCTTGGTGAGAAGATCCTCGGCCAGCCAGTACATAGAGATCGAGAAGATCTTCTCACACCCGGGAACCTGGAAGATGACACGGGCGGCCGTGAGGTCGGTCGTGCTCGACAGGTCAACGCCGCCGATGCCGTAGGTCGGATACGGCAGCACCTTTTCAACACCGTCATGCACCCAGACGAAGATCCGCTCCGAGGGGTTGAGCTTGTACGTGTCGCGGCAGTCGAGCTCCTCGAAGGTGAGCCACGCCTCGGAGCTGGTCTCGCGGATGTTAAACTCCTTACAGACCAGATTCTTGACAAGCGCGGGGTTTGCCTTGGCCTTCTCGACCTTCTCGGCGAGCGTTTTGTAGCTCTTGATGGTGCCGAGGCCGGGATTGGCCTTTTTCCAGCAGGCGGGGTCTGTCCACTCCGCACGGGCGTCGAGCTCGTAGACGAACGCGATGAGGCGGTCGTCGTGATAGCCGTCAGGGTCGTCATAGCCGTTTATGACCCGCTCTATCTCCTCGTACTTCTCGTCATAGAGATCTTCGCGAATCTTGCCGGCGGTCGAGGTGATGAACAGCAGCGGCTGCTCGCGGGCAGACATACCGTCGGCGATGATGTCGTACAGCTGCCGCCCGTTCTTCCACTGGTGAATCTCGTCGAGCAGCGCGCAATGAACGTTGAGGCCGTCCAGCGTGTCGCTGTCGGAGGACAGCGGCTTGAATACGCCGTCGTTGTAGTCGCTGGCGATCTCACCGACGAGCGGCCGCACACGCTTGAGCAGCGTCGGGGACTTCTGCACCATGCGCTTTGCCTCGGACCAGATGATTTTTGCCTGGTCGCGCTTGGTAGCGACTGCATAGACCTCCGGGCCGGGCTCAGAATCGGCAAGCTGCATGTACAGGCCAATCGCCGAGGCGAGCAGGCTCTTGCCGTTCTTCTTGCCGACGATCATGATCGCCTCGCGGTACTGGCGGTTGCCCTCGATGTCGACAAAGCCGAACACCGTCGCGAGCATCGCCTTTTCCCAGAGCTCAAGCTGGATGAGCTGACCTCCGAGCTTGCCCTTGGAGTGCCGGCAGTAGTTCTCGACGAACTCGATCACGTGGTTAGCGCGCCGCGGGTCGTAGAAGTACTCCGAGCCTTCTCCGTCCATGCGGCGGATTATGTGCCGGTATGTCCGGTAGACCTTCTGCGAGACAACTTCCTGCCCGCTCTTGATTTTCGCCCAGTACTCGCGTATCGGGGAAAACGTGAGGGGATACGACCTGCGCTTCGTCACGGGTCATCACGCCCCGTGACGAAACTGCCGAAGCCGTCGTCATCGCTATTGCCGGCAACGGCGGGGAGCATGGAGTCGAGCTGCCGGATGATCTTCTGGTAGTTCCCGTTCAGGCTCTGGTAACTCTGCCCCTGCGGGCGGGCACGGGCATAAGGCTCAACGTTTGCAGACTGGGTAAACATCTCAGTCCAGCCGTTCTCCTTGATGTCGGCTTCGAGATCCTCGCACTCGATGCGCATGAAAGCGGCGCGTTCGATGAGCGGAGCGGCGAGCTTCTGGCGAACGGGGTCTATGTCCTGGTAGATGGATTCAAGCCGTTTTTTCTCGGTTTTTATCCGGTCAGCTTTGGTCTTTGGCTTTGCATTTCGTCCCATTTTCGCCCTCCTTTCGCGGCTTTTCCTCATGTGCGCGGGGTCTTTGTTAAAATTTTTCTTCTGCCCGATTTTTACCCTTTCGGTGGGGGGCCTTGCGCGACCCTGTGTATTCTCCCGAGGCTTGGCGGCGGTCAGGAGCGGCCGAAGCCGCAGAAAAATTACGGGGGGATAGGGTCGCCGTCAGCGTCGAAGTGGATCAGCGGCGTAAGCGACGGCGCGACGCCGTGCCCGGGATACTTGTCATGACACTCCTTGCAGACCCAGCGGAGATTTGCATAGTTAAGCGCGATGTCCGGATCGTTGACGGTCTCGGCCGTCAGCATGACCGGCCAGTGATGCGCGATGTAGCCGAGCCTCTCGCCGCAGTCCATGCACATCCCGCCGTCGATCGCGCGGCGCTTGGCGATGAACGCAGCGCGGCAGCGCAGCCACGCTTTGCCGGAGTAGAACCCTCTCGACCAGGATTGACTCATACGCGGACACCCGGCCCTTTCTTCCCCGTGCGCCGGCTATCGCCTCGGCGCTGTCCGGGAAACGAAAAAGAGCCGGGGCCAGCGACAAACACACTCATGTGTCTATCACTGGCCCCGGCTCTCAAAGCACTGGCCCCGACTGATGTCGATCCGATGTTCGGTTTTGCAGAAACGGCAGAAGACGACCAGATTAGTCGCCGTCGTGTCCGGCTCGATCTTGAGCAGCTTTTTATTGCCGCGGCAGGTCGGGCACTGGAGGAACCCGTCTTTCACTGTTAGTCTAACAGAAAAGTCTTGAGATTGCAATACTTTTCAGCACTCCTTCCCTTTTAATAACATAGTTTTCAAGCCAGAAAAAATTTATAAAAAAGATTTTCCGGTGCCCGAATCGGGCACAATCTACGACCGGCGTCTGCGGTGCCGCCGAACCTTAAGCGCGTTGTTATAAGCATATTTGATGTACTGCCATTCGCCGCGGCTGCGGACGTCCTCGAACACTGTCGTATCCTTCGGCACGCGCAGCGGCGTGAACTCCCGCACGGAGAAGCTCTCGACCTCCGGCTTCTTAGCATTGCGGGTGTAGCTCCATGAGCGCTGCCCTACCTTGTCCCGTTCCTCCTTGGCCATGTACCGGGCTAAGGTCTCATAGTTCTTCTTCTTATCCACACGCAGCGCGTTAAACTCACACTCGCCCTGCCCCCATAGCCGGAGCATTTCCTCGTAGTCGTTGCCGGTAGCGTTGCACGCGATATGTATATGCCAGCGCCCCTCGCCGTGCAGATGCTCAATCGACCAGAACATGACGAGGGTCTGCCCTCGTTCCTCGCGCGCTGCCCGGAGCTTGTCGAGAAACCACTTGAATTTATTCCGGACCTGCTCGCGGGTCTCCGGGAGGTGATAGTCGTCGAAGGTCAGGCACCCGACGACGTCTCCCTTGACGAGGTTCGCCGCGAGCAGCAGCTCAAGTTTCTGCCATGAATAGATAGCGTTCATCCGGCGCTGCGCTTCCGAGCTTGTCCCGGTGCGCCGCCGGCCGTTTGAGCTGCTGCCGCCTGAGCGATACGGGTATATGATCTCCTTGACCAGCGGCCCGGCCGATATGATCTTTTTGCGGTAAGCCATGTGCATACTCCTGACGTCCTCTGCCTCATGGCCATAGACCGCAATGTTGAATTAGTAAAATAAGCTTTGCTGTGAGGTGAAGGTCTCGAAGCGCTTCTCCTCCCGCTCAAAATATGTTTTGTCGATTTCGCAGCCGACGAAGTCAAAGCCGAGACTGTACGCCGCGATGCGGCTGCTGCCGGAGCCGAGGTGCGTGTCGAGGATTCGGCCGCCGGGCTTGGCATAGTGTTTGAAGATCCATGTATACAGATCTACGGGCTTTTGCGTCGGATGAAACCGCTCACCGCGGCCGCTGCCGCCGGAGGAGAAAAACTCGCACATTGCGGCGTTGAGATTGAAAGACGTCCATGCATACTCAACAGGAGCCATGCTGAACCCCTCAAGCGGGATATTCAGCTTGCGCCATATCAGGAAGCAGCGCGTCGGCGGGAGATCAAAATAATTCCCGCCCCAGATTATCTGATTCTTGCTCACACGGGCAAGCTCATTGAAGTATTCCGGCGGCGGGGCGATATCCCAATGACGGATATCAGCCCCGGTGTTCGTTGGCGGTACTTCGCTGCCCATGTCCCGCCCGTCCGCACTGCCGATATAGTAGCGGTCGAAGATGCCGCCGAACCGCGACCGAGGCTTGCTTTCGTAGTCAGCAGCTCCGCCATGGAGCCCGGCTCTCTCTCTCTCTCTCTGCTTTAACAGACTGTGAACATCCGCCGCCATACGGCGGATCAACCACGGCAAGGTCAAACACCTTGTCGGGCAGTGACCGCATATACTCCATGCAGTCACAGTTTAGGGCTATGCTCTCGGGCATGTTTTACCTCCTGAATCATAGCCCGTGGAGTCTGGCTCACCCGGCAGAAGAATTGTTATTTACAGTTTGTACAGCTCCCTTACCGCTGCATCAGAACACCTCGCGACCTTCGCAACGCAATCGACGCACATCCAGTATCCGTGATACTTCGTTGAAAGGCGCTTACCATCGTGATACCCTGTGTCTGGTACTGTTAGTTTGAGGACGAAGTCCATCTTGTGACAACCGGAGCAAACGCAGTTGTTCGTATCACTGATATGAGCACGAAACTCCACATCTGGGAGATAGTTAATGCCAGGTTTATTCATCATCCAGCGCCTCCGGGTTTGTCCCCTCGCCGTCCAAGCCGAATGTGGAGCAGTACGCTATCGGTGCGGCATACGGATGCTCTATGAGCCGGCAAGCGGGACGGCTGCCAGTTACCGAAAACGGCGGCTTGGTGTCGTACTCGTTTTTTACATAGTAGGCCATGCAATTGTCTGCACTGCAAAGGCCAAAGGCCTGACCATTAGTCTGACCGCTGGGGAGGCGGGTGGTTACGCGCTTAAATGGACAAAGCATTGTTAACTTCCTCCTTATCACAGTTTGTGCTGTTTTCCGTCTCGCGTGACGATCTTGATATCATATCGCACCTCGCGAGGCGAATAGTACTTACCGCAGGCCGCCTTGAGCGCGGCCTCCTGCTTGGCGATGGCGTACTCGTTATCCTTGGTGTCGCCCTTTTCCAGCTCGCGGATCTCCGCGTACTTGGCATTAAAAGCGTCGTGGAAACGCTTTAGCCGTTCCTCGCCGAACCCGAAGCCCTCAGCAAGTGCGAGGCAGACCGCATCAAGCGTCTGCTGTTCGGTGTAGGCGATCACCTTGATCGTCCATAGCTCGCGTTCGGCCTTCTGCCGGGCGAGTAATCCGCTTTTACTCATGCCGCTTTTCCTCCAAGCCGGGTATGTCGAACGTCAAAGACAACTGTTTCGCCCCAGAGTTGAACTCAAGATCTGAAATATAGACCTTGTACTCCATGATGCCCGGGAAACCGGGGAGGATGGGAATCCGAAGCAAAATCGGAGTATCCCATGTAATGTCAGACAGGTCTATCGTGCGGGGTGCGTGAAGTGCTCTGTCTGTTTTCTTGGTGATGTATTCATCCATTGATTTTTCCTCCGTTTATTATCGTGAATTTCTTCCGTGCGGCCTCTGCCCGCCGGTCGATTACCCGCCGTGATTCCCGGTACCGTTCGCACTCGCAGCGGGTCTGGATGCGATACCGGGGGTCGGCACCGTGCCACCAGCGGCACTCGTCGCACGTAAAGCAGATATCATCTATTGCGTCGAGTTCGTCAGGATCGCGGGAGTAGGACAGTTCGCAAGAGAAAATGCAGGTGCGGCATAGACAGTTATCACAGCTCATCGGGCGGCCAAACCTTCACGATCTCACACAACCCGTGCTGGTTCTCAAGACTATATCAACAGCGTCCAGAACGACGGAACCGCCGTCCGCTATAGATATCGAGTATCTTTTAATCATATCGATCGACCTCACCAACTCACTCATTGTCAAATCTCCTATTCCAGTCCACGGTGGCGTCTGCAAGCGATGCCGTCTTAAGCATTATCGGCTCAGCTATGCAACAGTTCCAACTGTCCTCAAGCGTTGTGTGGCGGACTCCGAAAGCAGCTTCACTTGATGTATAGCACAAGAACACAGGTTTACCGCAAAACGGACACGGTCTAAGTTCGTTCATTGGCTTCGACATCCTTTCTCGGTCTGAGTTTCCAGCAAAGGAAATAACTTTCTCTTGTCATATAAAGTTCGTACTTTTTCAGCATCTCATATAGTCCGTCAATGCAGTACCAGTTGTCCGCATTGCACACATGCTCCTCCCGATCCCAATTCTCACAACCGGGACAAACAAAGTGAGAACAGACCTCGTGACATGCTTCCTGAAACGCTTCATCCGTCATCCCATCATCTGGGTCAACATATTCCCAAAGTTCACTGACAAGAAAGTCGCACTTTTCATGGGAAAACCAGTCATAAATACACCCCTCACATTTAAGCACGTCATATCTGTACTTTTCTCCCGGCTCTATATACTCGTTACAATAAGAACACGTATGACGCTTCCGGGCTTTTCTCCACCTCGATTTAAGTATGTCAGGCACTTTTTCCCGCCCCTCCTTTCACCGCCGCCGCGGCACACGGTACCATGCAGTGACTACAGCGTCGGCGGGTAGACTCCAAACTCCGCCGCAGAATGTCCGGACATCTGAAAGATCCGGGTATTCTGCTTCATCGTCGTCTGCTGCGCGGTATTTGACCAAGTACTCCCCGTCCTCCGGGGGCTCCCCAGTCTGCCACTTCGGCTCCGCCGTGCCGGTGCCCGATTCGGGCACATCGCGGCCGAAGAGATAGTCGAGCGAGCAGCCGAGCAGATCGGCCAGCTTGGCAAGGCTCGATATACCGTCTCGGTCTATGACGTAGCCGAACGGAGGCCGGGTGCCTGCCGTCAGCTTGCCGCCGCAGTCGAGCAGCGGGGTCGCACTCTGAGGCGGCAGCGGGCCGTAGATGTCGGCCTCGTCGCAGACCTCGTTGTAATCGACGCCCGCCCGCTTGCAGGCCTCGCCCATGCGGCTCCACATCAGCCGCAGCGCGTCGACCTTTGGCCTATCGCGTTCGGCCTGCGCCGCATCTGACGCGGCCTTGGCCTCTTTTCTCTCGGCCTTTTGCTGCGCTTTGGCTTCTGCCATGCGGGGGCAGCATTTTGAGCAGGTTGCAAGGTTATCACAGTCGTAGCAGCAGCCGGAGCCGCAGTGTGTATAGCCTCGCCAGCCGTTAGCGCCATATAGCTTATCCATTAGGTTCGGAACATTTACGCAGGTTCCGCCCTGCTCACAGCGGCAGGCCATTTTGCTGAAACGCTTAATGTCCTTGCCCTGATTCTTGATCTTGTCCGCACCGAGGTACCTAATGTCCCGCCGATCCGCCCGTGTTACGCGGTCTACAATGCTGTGCTGGACGTCGACCGGGAGTCTGGCAAGCTCGTAGGCTGGATCCTCTTTGATAAGGCCCCTCTCGTAATACCCGGCGTAGATGTCCGGCGCGAGCTTGTCGCGGATGACCTTCAGGCGGGACAGCTTCGACTTGCTCACCTTGCAGGCCTCGGCGACATGGTCGCGCATCCTGCCGGGGAACTCGACGCCCTCCTCCTTGAGCTGGTAGAGCAGCGCCTCGACGCGCTCGGCCTGCTTGGAGATATCCGCGGAGGACATCCGGCGTGTGTCGGAGTTGGCGTAGATCAGGCGCAGCTCACGCAGCGCCTCGCTGCCGCCCTCGGCCTCGACGATGCAGGGCACCGTCTCAAAGGCCTTGTTGCCGTCCTCGACAATCCTGCGCATCGCTGCTGTGCGGCGGTGGCCGCTGACGATGATGTACTCACCGCTGTGCTCCGCATCGCGGCGGACACGGACGGGCTGCTGGAGCCCCGCAAACTCGATGTTGCCGGCAAGCTCCTCAATGCCGTCGAGGGAGTAGAAGTTGTTCGGGTCGTCCCGCAGCTTATCGAGCCCTATGTACTCGATGCGTTCACGGCCGTCACTTGTGCCCGATTCGGGCACATTTTTAAGCACTGATGCTAAATCGAATCCCATGACCGCACCTCCTCACATCAGCGCCGCAACGACGCGGCGGTAATCGACGCCCGCCGCACTCTTCGGCGAGCTGATAACAAGCGGCTCCTGCGCAAAGGTCATGTCGTCGACCTTATTCGTGCGCCTCACGTGGGGCAGCACCGGGAGCCCGAACTCGCGCAGCATCTTCTCGGCCTCGATGATGTTATCGGACTTGTACCACATCGTCGGCAGGATGCCGGCGACGGTGAGGCTGTCGTTGATCTTGCGCATATTGCTGACCTGCTGCATGATGTTCGCCATCCCGCGCAGGCTGAACGCATCGAGCTTGATCGGGATGATGACCTCGTCCGCCGCCACCAGCGCCGCAGCAGAGGCCGCATTGAACGCCGGCGGGCAGTCGATGATTATTCGGTCGTACTTGCCGTCCAGCTCCGCGGCCAGCTCGCGCAGGCACACGGCGGAGGCGCTGCCGGTCTCGATCTTCGTCAGGTCGAGATCCATCAGGCTGTCGTCTCCCGGCAGGAGGTCGACGCCGTCGAAACGGCTGTGCTCGATGCACGGCGCGAGGCCGCGCAGCATATCGGCGAGGGTGCCGGGGTGCACCGCGTCGCGCTGGAAAAACTCGGTGCAGTTGCATTGGCTGTCCGCGTCCACTAACAGGACGCGCTGCTTGTAGTCCTTGGCCAGTATCGCGGCCATGTTCAGGGCTGTCGTTGTCTTGGCGACGCCGCCCTTGAGGTTAATAATCGCGGTTGTTCTCATCGTTGTGGTCCTCCAGACTCTGATTTTGCTTAAAATTTGAATGACTCGTAAAGTGTCGCGCCGCCCGCCTGGTACCGTGCCCTATACCACCGGTGCGCATAGTTGATCTCGACGATCTCGCCCTCGACGTCACCCTTGACGCCGTAGGAGCTGAGGGAGCTTACGTCGCTGAACTGTGTCCATGCTGAGGGGATAAACCGAATCTTATCTCCGATCTTCGTCGTGCCTCACCTCCTAAAATGGGAGCTCGTCGCCGTTGTCCGGCAGCTCTTCAAACGTGATCTGTCCGGCTCGTTTTTTGAGTGCTGCGGCCTTGAGCGCCTTTTGCTGGGCTTCCCAGTACTTCCTTGAGGTCGCATCAGACACGGGGGCAAACCGCATGTGCGCGGGGTCGAAGCTGAGGTATAGCTGACCGCAGGGGCCGTCCTTATTCTTGTCGATCACGACGATGCGATCGCTGGCGCGGTCGCCGGGCTTGACCAGCCCCATGAGCAGAATTATGTCGGCATCCTGTTTGAGCTGCCGGGACTCTCGCAGCATCTCAACGTTCGGGATGATCGGCGCGTTGCGTAGCTTTGCTTGGTTGTCCGGAGGGGTGAGCTGCGACAGAGCGACAACCGTTACGCCGAGGGACTGCGCCAATGTCCGGAGCTGTATGGAGATGTTCGTGACTATCTCCGGGCGGGAGCCCCCCTCAGCGTTGGCGATTTGCAGATAGTCCAGCATGACGATGTCGTATCGGTTCGCGACGGCTACGGCGCGGATGTCGTCGATAGTCGCGCCGGAAGCTTCGGCCACGTCGCAGACAAGCCTTGAGGTTTTCTCGCCGTAGTCCATAATGCGGGAGTAGTCGTCCTTACTCAGCCGCTTATTTTTCATCGCCTGAAAGTTCACTCCGGTGTTCTGCGCCACGCTGCGCATCAAAAGCTTGCGCTCCGTGGTTTCAAGGCTAAAGATGCAGACACGCTTACCGCTCTTCGCGGCATTGAGCGCCAGCTGAAGCATTATCGCCGTCTTGCCGACGGAGCTGTCAGCGCCGATGATCATGTAATCCCCGGCGGCGACCTGTACCGTGTCGTTGATGGTGGGGATGCCCCAGTCTATGTACTGCGGCGGGGTCGGGTCGCCCAGATAATCAAGCAGGCGGCCAAGGCTGTCCGAGTAAGACGCGACGCGGATGCGGGGCTTGATAACGACCCGGTCGACCTGCGCCAGAGCCTTGCGCGCACAGTCGAGGTCGGGGGAGGTAACTATCTGCATCGCGACGGCCTGAAGCTGCCGGAGCTTTCCGGAGTCCTCGACTATGTCGGCGTATGCTTCCCAGTTCGCAGCGGTCGGCGTCATGCGCATCAGATCGGCGAGGAACTGTGTCGCACCGTCTCCGAGGCGGCTGGCCAATACTGCCGGGTCTACGGGCTCATTGCCAAAGAACATCACCCGGAGCTGCTTGAACGCTTCCCGGCACCACTTGTCGCCGAAGTCGTCGGACTTGACGCGCTGGAACACCGCGCCGCATATCTCCGGGGAGATGAGCATTGAACCGAGCAGCGACTGCTGTGAGTACAGCGTCTTGTCGTTCTTCACGTCCATAGCGGCAAGACCTCCACGTCATCAGGCTCGAACATCGCCGCGGGCTCCGCCTCGTCGATCTCCTCGGCGTCGAGCCAGAGCCGCCCGTTGAGGTAAGAGCTGAGGTGCGGCACCCCTATGCCGCGGCTCCATTCGTCCGTCCGGAGCTGCCTCATAAGCGCCTTAGCGATGGTGTCGATCAGCTCGTCCGATGGCTTGAGTTTGTCCCATGCCCTCATAGCCCGCTGCTTGCTGCCGCGCTTGGAGTGCGGGTAGAAGCTCCAGAGCTTGGAGAAGCGCTCCGGCTTGTGCTTCGGTTCAGAAACACACACATCATCCCCCTGGGGGGATATAGGGGGGATATTTTCAAGATTATTATTTTCTATTGGTCTCGGATTTTTATCGGGGACGGTCTCGGATTTTTTCCCGATACGGGTCTCGGATTTCCGTCCGGGACGGGTATCGGATTTTTTTCCGATACCCCCCATCTCGCTAAAGTCGTATGGTTTAGCCGTGAGGTAAATGCGGCGGCGGTCGAGGTTGATCCTGTTTTTGTCCACGTCAACCTCTATGTACCCCGCGTCCTCCAACTTTTTGACCAGTGCGCTGACTGTGTCCGGCTTGATGCCGAAGCACTCGGAGAACTCCTGATTGTGGGCGAAGCAATAGCCGTACTTGTTAACTTTCGCGGCAATCTCGGCATAGATCAGCTTCGCATTTGCCGGGAGACTGCGGTCGTATCTGACCCGCGCGGGCAGTATTGCCCATTGCCCGGTATAATCGCTCATGTTACCACCCTCTCTAAATGCTCTCGTAACAAGGCTCAGCGCCTGAGCCTTGTAGCCAAAACATCAAAGTGCTTATAATTCCTTTCGCCAACGAATCTTCTTTTCGTCAAGAATCAGTTCAGTCTGCTCGTAGCGCTGCCCAGTCCAGTGAGTCCCTCCCGCTTGTCCGTCACATATCCAATTTGACGCGCGGAGTGACGCTCCCTGCTCGCTCTGTCGAGTATATGTAAAAATCCTCTTATAGCCGAGGGCCTGAGCGGCGCGGCAAGCCGCACCGTATAGTTTTGAGCACGCATTATAAGTGCCATCCGTACAGCACCGAGTCACTTCGAGCGTGAGGCCATCGTCAAAATATCGCCCGACTGGGCGTCCAACTATACACACTCCGCAGAGTCTTTCATCTTCGTAGCAGGCAATCGAAAACTTATGACCAACCGGCGGCCTGTTGTGCCGATGATACTTTCTGACGAATTCCACTGCGCAAGAGAAGTCACAGGGACGTAGCTCAAGCATAAAATTGCGACCTCCTTTAATTTCTTCGAGATGCGAGTGCTCTCGATATGCGGCACCGTTCCCGATGCCGCAGGTTCCAAAGCGCTCACAGATCAATACCGTAGTATTCCGCAAGCTGGCGGATGATCCGGCCGCCAAATGCGTCCTTAGTCAGGTCGATGAACTCCTCCGGGGTCATAGCATCGTTCATGCTGAGCTCATGACCCTGCGCGAAGGCGTCACGCCCCTGCGTGCAGCTGCCCGTGAGGCGATGGTGCCAGTCATAGAAGTCCGCGACGGTGTAGGCCTCGCCCGGTGTGAACTTCTCCCGGAACGCCTCAAGCTTTTCCTCAATGGGCATATCGTCAAAAAGCTTCTCCTCCAGCGCTGCCTGAGCTGCGTGGAGATCCTCACCGTGCGCGAACTTTCCGCCGCCCTTGACGACGAATGTCTTACGCTTCGACAGGTCGGTCATCACGATAAAGCCCATCGCGACAGAGCCGCGGAGCCCGGTGATGATCGTCGGAACACCGTCGATCATATAGACAGGTTCTCCACAGAGGCTCTTTAAGCCGGAGCCGTCGCAGTAGCCGTCGCCGTAGCCGTCGCCGTCGCCGTCGCCGTAGCCGGAGCCGTCGCCGTCGCCGTCGCCGGAGCCGTCGCCGGAGCCGTAGCCGTAGCCGTAGCCGTAGCCGTCGCCGGAGCCGGAGCCGTCGCCGTAGCCGTCGCCGTCGCCGGAGCCGTCGCCGTAGCCGTAGCCGTAGCCGTAGCCGGAGCCGGAGCCGTCGCCGTAGCCGTAGCCGTAGCCGGAGCCGGAGCCGTCGCCGCTAAAATCGACCTTCAGGAACTCCTGAACTGTTAAGCTGTCCATACGCGAACCGCCTTGATGCTCGCCTCTGCGGCCTCGGTGCAGGGGATAATCTCGATCGCGTCCGTTATGCAGATCTCGGCGACCGGTGCGGGAAACTTACAGGACTGGGGCTTCTTGGTGCCTATGTTAGCAAGCTCGGATATGCTGGCTGCACCGTCCCAGTACCAGATACGGCGGCAGTCGGTCAGCGTGACCTCTCTGCCCTCCTTGCTCTTGAGATGCCCGGCAAATACGCCGGAGCGATCGCCGCGGACGATTACATACTTATTCTCAAACATTGGTAAACCTCCTTTAATTTCTTCGAGATGCGAGTGCTCTCGATATGCGGCACCGTTCCCGATGCCGCAGGTTCCAAAGCGCCCGTTATACCACTTTCATCCCCGGGTAATACCCGCAGCCGACGAGCTTCGAGCCGCGTCGGGCGGGCTGCCTGCGCGCGGGGACGGGGGCTGCCTTAGCCGCAACTCTGCGGCAGCCCGCGATGTACGTCTTAATGTCGGACGTCATCAGCCTGCACTGCCCGCGTATCTTGTACATGGGCAGGTCGCCGTCGGCGATCAGCCGCTCGACGGTCGAGACGGAGACCCCGAGCATATCGGCGGCGTCCTGCTTCGATATAAGCTTGTCGTCCATCAGTGCCTCCTCCAATACAGCGCCAGCGCCAGCGCGCTGAGTACAGTACCTATCACGCCGAAGCACAGCGCGGCGCGCACCATCATCGTAAGCTCAGCCATTGGAGCTCCTCTCCAGCAGCCCGGCGCGTGTTACCTTCGCGTATGCGTAGAACTCCGCCGTTCCCCAGAACGTGTGCCAGAAGGTCGCCGCGGGCAGTAATGCCGCGTTCTCGTCGGGTGCGGCCACGGTGCAGCGCCCGAATACCGGGTGCTCGACCTCGAAGAACTTCTTCCCGGTGTAGCCGGGGAAGCGTCCCTGATATCTGTCACTCTGCATGCCTTGCACCTCCTGCGCACTTGACGGCGATCGCCGCCTCAATAACGTCGTCAAGATCGCCCGCGATCTCCTCGAAGAGCGCCTCCTCGCGGTTGTCGACCATGCCGTCAGACGCGATCTGTATCAGGTTGTCGACGCTGCCGCTCACGGCCTTGACCGATGTCAGCAGCTTCAGCACCGCCTGAGGCAGCGGCACGTCCGGCACATCCGGGAGCATGTCCTCGGCTATCGCGCTCTTAGCCCTGAGATGCCACAACGGCAGCACGAGGATACCCGTCGTCTCCGCCATCATCAGCACCGTCTCGTCGCTGGGCAGCATCGCCCCGGCTTCGTACCGTCGGACGCTGTCCGGGGATATCCCTAGCAGCTCCGCCCAGCGCTCCTGCGTCAGACCGGCAGTCTGCCGCGCGTTTTTATAGATGTTCCGGGCGTCCTTATCCATTGACGCGCACCTCCCTGTCAGGTATTGTATTGTCACGGGCTGCGTCCGCGCTCTGGGTGTTCAGTCCGAGCAGCGCGTCAACGCCGCAGCCGAGGATGTTCGCGATCTTGATAAGACTGCCCGTCTGCGGTACGCGAAAACCTCGCTCCCAGTTCGCGACAGTGCCCTGCGACACCCCGAGCCTCAGCGCAAGCTGGACTTGGGATAGTCCCGCGGCCTCGCGCAGCCTCTTGAGCTCGTCCATTTCGTCACCTGCTTTCTGTCTGCCTCGCTCTGCATTTTGCTCCCGGGCTTGCGACCGGCGTCGGCTGCATTAAGGCCTCCCCGCGGGAAAAGAAGAGCAAAGACCGCGGGGAGAGGGATAGAGAGGATGAAAAGGAGAAAACTAAAATATGTAATGCTTGATGAGGTAGCAGCACACGGCCCAGGCAAGCAGCGTGAACAGCGTCATCAGGGCTACGCCCGCGACCGGCCAGCGGCTGCCGTACTTCCAGAGCACGATCGCGCTCTGCCATGCGCCTATATTCGAGTAAGCCGTGAGGATCACCGCCGCTCCAAAGAAGATACTGACGAATACTTTCATTTCCTGCCTCCTTGTGGTAATATCGCCGTGAAAGGTGGTTGTTGCCATGACAAAAGAACAATACAAGCTTTGCGGGATAATCTGCCGATATAAACAGCTTGACAAGATTCTCCGGCGCGCGAAGCTTGAGAGCTATCTGGAGCTTAACTATGCTTTCCCGCCGCTGACAATCAGCTACTCGGACGCCGACATTTCCGACTCCTGCACGGTCATCATTGATGACGGCTTCTTGGAGGAGTACGCGCAGATGAGGAAGCATCGGAGAAAAGAGGTTGCCGATGCTATGTTTACTGCGATCGGTGTTGTCGGCAGTCTTGTGGGGATAATATCGTTTTTCAGCCCAAGATAAGGCGGATGCCATAAAGTATGAGAACGAGCGAGTTGGCCGAAATGAGTATAAGACAGAGTGTGTTATTCCGACTGAAACGGTTCTCAATCTCCCGTATATGTCTTTGCATACAGCTCAAATCGTAGTTTCTCACAGCGGCACCGGTCTGACTGGTCAGGTATGACGGCATGACAACAACTTTTCTGCCGAACTTTTCCGAGAGCTCTGTCTCAAGTTTTTGCCGGTCGCTGGCGCGGAGCTGCATAGTAGGCCAAAAGACCAGTGTTCTTGTGTCATCCGGGGCGCACCTAACAGCCTCTATGTAAATTTCATGGCCGTCGTCCAATGTCCACTTCATTTCCTGCCCTCGCCTCCGTTATGATTCACGGCGTTGCGCCGTGCTAACTCAAATTGCACTATCAATATACAACGCGTTTTGCCGTATGTCAAGAGGAAATATTTAATTTTCACGCCTTTTTGTCGTAACGCTTGCAAATCGCTGTAATATCGCGTATTGTGATATCAGGTGATAAACTATGAATCGTATCAAGGAATTTAGGCAGCAGGCGGGCATGAAGCAGCAAGATCTCGCTGATGTGCTGTCCGTAAAACAGACCACTGTGAGCGGCTGGGAAGTCGGTCGCCGTGAGCCCGATTTTGATTCCTTGAAACGAATGGCCGATATATTTGACTGCTCAATAGATGAGCTTTTGGGGCAAAAAGAAAAGCCCGTCGTCAAAGACGACAGGCTTAACCGCAAGCTGGAGCTTCTTAACGATGAGAACTTGCAGCGCATGGAGGACTATGTTGATCTTCTATTAAAGACGCAAGGAGAGTGAGCACCCTCTCCCGGTCTTCCGGCGGCAGTTGCTGATACTTGCTGATAATTCGGTTGATCTGGTCTCTTCGTCTGGTGTCCTCCATGGTTGCCTCCTAAAATAAATTTGCGGCGCACAGGAACACCGCAGGGCTGCCGGCCTTGCGCCCCCTTTCATTGTAGAATTGCTCCGGCCTTGGTTGCCGCCTCGACCGAAGCTTTAGCAGATATCCGGTGCTATGGTCTATCTGCTACGCTTAGACATTATCATAATATCATTGGTTATGTCTACGTGCAAACACGGTCAAGTGGCCGCGAAGCTCGGGCATCTGATGCCTTAATCAGGATATAATGAGTTTTGGGGGCGAGGAAATGGCGGAAAAGCCGCTGTTAAAAGATCTGTGCAGGGCAAACAAGGGAAACAACTCAAGCAGGCGCATCGCGGAGCTGTCCGGAGTACCGGAAGCGACGGTTAACGGATTCTTCGCGAGAGCGTCAAAGGACCCGTCGGTGTACACGGTCGGCCCGATCTGTCGGGTCTGCAATGTGTCGCTGGACGAGTATTTCGGCATTGAAATTCCGGATAAGACTCCGGAGAATGAGCACCGCATAGAGGTGCTTGAGCACGATAATGCGGCGGTCAAGCGAGAAAATGAACTGCTGGAGCGTTCATATGAGCAGCACCGGCGGGCGCTGCGGGCAAAGGACAGGCTGATCTACTGTCTGACCTTCGTCGCAGCGATGGCGATCATCGCGCTTGTCCCGTATTTGAGACTTGATATCATAGACCCCGGCTTCGGCCTGTGGCGGGGCTCCCCGTCCGTAGTCGGAGCGGTCGTGATCGTTGCGCTGACGGCCGGCGTCGCCGCGACGGTGTATTTCTTCGTAATAAGCCGCAAAGAGCGGCGGGGGAAATAAATTCACGCCGGTGCCCAATTAGGGCACCGGCGATTTTCTTGAACGGGTGGTATTATGGCCAAAAAATTAAGCTGGCAGCGCTTGCTTATCGGTTTGCTGCTGTTGCTTAACACCTTGCCCTTTTCCGGGGGCAGCAATACGCACTTGGTAAAGGGGATGCTCTTCATGCTCGCCGGGTGGGGCGTGCTGACGTGGCCGGTGCTGTCCAGCATCTTTACCGGCCCGCGGGACGGTGAAAAGCAGTTCAACATCTGGGACGCCGGGCGCGTGGTCGTGTCGGCACTGTTCTTCGCCGGCGTTGTGTTCGTTGGCTATTTTATGCGCACGGTTTCCGTGGTGACGGTCTGGCTCTTCATCTTCGGCATGGTGACCATTCTCGTCCCGCTGGAGAGTCCCGCAAAGCGGGCACACTCGGAGATAAATGCAAGCATCGGCGTCGCGGGTATGGAAAGCTCTGGACTTTACACCCCGGACGAGATTGCAGAAATTGACGCGGACGTGTCTGCTCGGATGGGTGAAGTCCCGGAAGAGGCACAGGCCGCCCCCGTTGAAGAAAAGGAGACTGTTATCATGACGAGAGATAAGACTACTGCAATTATTCTTTCTGCGTTTCTTGGCGGCCTCGGTGTCGACCGCTTTTATCTCGGCTACATAGGGCTCGGCCTGCTCAAACTGTTTACTGGGGGAGGCTTTTTCATTTGGTGGTTGATAGACCTAATTCTTATTTGCACTGGCTCTCTCAAGCCCGCACCGGGCTATCGCTATGCGAGCGATCCTGCGCCCGCGGCGGCAGCTCCTGCGCAGCCTATAATCATCCAGCAGGCCGCGCCCGAAAAGTCGGCTGCACCTGCTTCCACAACAGGGCTGGACGACCTCAAAAAGCTGGCCGAGCTGCATAGCACTGGAGCCATAACCGACGAGGAATTTAACACGCTCAAGGCCAATATCATGAGCAAGATGTAAAACGCCTGTGCCCAATTAGGGCACAGGTCAATTTATAGGTGAGCCTATGCCGAAGAATAATCGCCCGGAGTTTACGTGGGTTAAAGAAAAGCAACTCTATAAAAAGCAAATAAGAAATCCGCAGACTGGCAAGTGGCTTGCGATTTACGGTAAGACGAAAGCTGAGCTGCGTGAGCGCCTGCGCGAAAAAGAGGCGGAGTTTGCCGAGATGGAAAACCCGCAGTCGCCGTATGTATTTGAGTACGCTGCGAAGTGGTACGAGCTGAACACCGCCGGGCTGTCTCCCAGCGGGCGGCAGAGCCACAGGAACGCGATAAATAATCATATCTGCCCGGTCATCGGCCAACTGCGGCTCGATGAGGTCAAGCCGGATAACATTCGCGCCGTCATGCTGGCCGCGGCGAACCTGTCGAAAGCGAGCCAGCAGAAGATCGTCACGACGCTCAAGATGATGTTTGCAGCAGCCGAGGAGAACGAACTGATCAGCCGCTCTCCGTGCCGGGGGCTTAAAGCTGGAGGCAGCAAGCCTCCCGAAAAGGTCGCGCTGACGAAAGAACAGCAGGCCGCGCTCATTAAAGAGCTGCAAGGGGAGCGTATACTGACTTTCGTCATGCTCTGTATGTATGCCGGACTCCGTAGGGAGGAGGCGCTGGGACTGCAATGGGACTGCGTCGACCTCGACGGCAAGGCTCCTTACATCCGTGTCCGCCGTGCTTTACGATGGGAGCACAATCAGCCCGTTCTGACGGATACGCTCAAGAGCAAATCTGCGCGGCGTGATGTCCCGATACCGCCCGTTCTGACGGAGCATCTGCGCAGCGTCAGGCGCGACAGCGGCTATGTCTGCTGCCGCCGGGACGGATCGCCTCATACAAGCATGTCCTTCCGGCACGAATGGGAGGCCGTCGCCGTGCGCGAGGTTCACACCGTGACCTACAAGGACAACAAAAACAAGGGCAAGACGATCACAAAAGAGCTGAAGGTCGGGGACGATGTCCCGTACAGAGATATCAAGGTTGCCTTTGACTTCCATGTAACGCGGCACCTGCTGCGTCATACATACATTTCCGAGCTGATTCTGTCCGGCGCAGATGTCAAGACGGCGCAGTATCTCGCCGGTCACGCTACGGCGGCAATCACGCTGAATATATACGCACATCTGATGCAAAATCGCCCGGAAGATACCGCAAAATCTGTGCTTGCTGCCTTCAGCTCTCAAGATACTTTTCAAGATACTTAACCGCGTGAAAATGGTGTCCCCCTTGAAATTTCAATGGACATAGCCGCAAGCACCAACCGCTTGGTAAGGATGAGGTCCCCAGTTCGAATCTGGGTAGCAGCTCCAGAAGCCCTGAAAACCTTGGTTTTCGGGGCTTTTTGCTATCCTTATACAAAAACGTCAGACCTCATCCCTTTTTCGTAAATTTGCGATAGGGATGAGGTCTATTTTTATGCCCAAAAGAGAAGCAAGGATAATAGAAATGCCTGCTGAAAGTGAAAAAACGTTCAGAGAGTTATACGAACTTTTTGTAATTTCGCACGCGGCGAGGGGAGTATCTGAAACGACGCTGAAAAACTATGACTACCATATGAGAAACATAGCAAAGTATCTCGATGTGGAGCGGATTTTTGAGGCGATAACCAAAAGAGATATTGAGGCCGCTATAACAAATATGCGGCGAGCGGGACTTGCACACAACAGCATTGCTACATACACACGATTGCTGCGCGCTTTTTATCATTGGTGCGGGGAAGAGGGCTACTCAAGCATTGATATACCTAATATCAAGGAAAAAGAAACGGTAAAAGAGACCTATACTGATGAAGAGCTGGAACGGCTATTGAAACGACCGGCGAAAAACTGCGATTTTGCAGAGTATAGGAGCTGGGTTATTGTAAATTTCCTTATGAACAGCGGCTGCCGCGCGGCTACGGTGCGAAACATACAGAATAGAGATGTTGACTTAGAGGCAAAGAATGTGATTTTCAGACATAACAAGAACGGGAAAATCCAGACAATACCGCTTTGCGGCCTTATGGTGAGTATTCTGCGTGATTATATGAAAGTGCGCAAGGGCAAACCAGAGGAATATCTATTCTGCGATATTTACGGCGGTATGCTGACAGAGGACGCCCTGCGCCACTCGATTGTAAAATACAATCATAAGAGAGGTGTAGAGAGCACATCAATACACAAGTTCAGACATACCTTTGCGCGGAAATATCTTGCCGATTGCGGAGGAAATGCGTTCACGCTTCAAAAGCTGATGGGACATAGCACACTCAAAATGACAAAGCACTATTGCGCAATATTTGATTCAGATATAAGCAAGGATTTTGACAAATATTCTCCGCTTGCGCAATTAAAACACGACAAAGATAGAATAACCAGAAGGTAACAAGAAGCAGCAAGAAACATATAAGTCTCTTGCTGCTTTTAACATCTTTTTAGAATCTTTAATACATATCTCTGATCTTATCCAAATACGCCTTAAAATCCTCAATTACCGGTTCAGGGTCGAGAATCTTCACCTTTTTACCAAAGCCCAGAAGCCATCCGAAAAACTGATCGCTTATCTCTACTGGCGTAATAACTTGAAAGTGGTTTTCATCTATCTTCGAGTATGATACACCCTGCTTGCCGAAACGCTCTATTGCAGTATCCAGAAGAGAGTTAATAAAGCGGAGAGTAATTATATGCTGCTCACCGCTATACATACCGAACACGCGCTTTGTATATGAATGGCTGGTACTTCATTAAACATATCGCCCTTAATCGTAAAGTCAGGATCAGAAACTATCATTTTCCTAAGCTGTCCTGTACTAAGCCCAATAGCGCGGAAAGAACCATATTGCTTTGATCTTGAGGAGACGCTCATAGCAATACTGTTTATTATGTTAAAAACTGTAATCAATGCAATCAAAACGAGAAATCCATAAACGAACAGCCAGAAACAATAATATGTTCCCATTGTACTGCTGTTTCCCATACGTTCATCGGAGAAAGTAAATGTGGAATCCACCATTTGATGGATAGCATAAACATCTTCATCGGTTGCTTCTTTGGTTAACTGCACATCAATAATCGTGTACTTTGATTCACTAGTAATTTGCTTAAATGTATCCTCTGAACAGATAATTGTTCCAACACCTGCAGCACTATAAAATGGACAGTCAGATAGTGTTCCCACGATTTGAATTTCTTTTTTTGCCCGCTTATATTCAGTGTTACAGTATCACCAATTTGTATAGTATTCTGTTGCTCATAAACAATTAAACCAGTTCCCACATCGTTTTGTGCAGATTCAAGAGAACCTTCTAACAAATAGTCTTTCGCCCAATCAAATTGATGCTGCTCATAAGAGATCAAATCCACCTTTTTTTCAATACCATTTGTTACAGATGGAACCTCGTAGGCAAACATTCTTCCATACGCTAAATCCACAATAGAATTTTCTTTCAAATCTTCTAAAAATGTTTTGTCAATGGCGCAAGAATTATCAGGGCTTATGATAGATAAATCTGCTGTCCATGGATGAAGCGGCGTTAATGTATGCTGCATAAACTCGACCGTTACGGAAAACGATAAAAAAAGGATAATACTAAGAGCAAATGAGCTTGTCATCAAAAGTAAGTTTTTTCGGCTTGCTTTTGCATGATGAATCCCAAGTGCAGTATCAATCTTAAATAGCTTTGTATTGGCGGCATTTCTGGCGGGTTTCAAAGTATTTGCGTTACCGGAAACCGCTGCCAGAGGAGATACCTTTGCCGCCTTTTTGGCCGGGGAATAAGCAGCTAACAAAACCGTAAGTAATCCCACAACGATTCCTGCCAAAATGCTCGGAATGCTCAAACCGAATGTTGGCATAGCCTCGAAATATTCTGGGCCAAGGAAGCGTAAAACTGCACACAAGACCCAAATGACAACTACACCGATGGAAATACCCACAGGGATCGCCAAACGACACCAACTAATCGTATTTAATTGTTCAGATTTGGTCAGATTATGCCAAACCCTCCAGCGAAAAATCCGGTGTCTGAGAGTGCCAAATCACCCTCAAAAATACCCCCGAAATTGCTCTCTGGTTGTCCTATTTTTTAACCACTAAGGCCGTTTTTTGACCCCATTTTTGCCGGTTGTCCTATATTTAACCACTAAAAATTGGGTGAAATCGGCTCTCGTTTTGCCAAATTTGGTCAAACCATATCAGCCCGTTTAGATATAGCAAAAGCCCGGAAAACCTTGATTTTCCGGGCTTTTTGAACCATTTTGATATAGTCTGAGCAGTCGATTATCTCTTGCTGAACTGAGGTGCGCGACGAGCTGCTTTGAGACCGTACTGCGCGAGTTTTTGAGCTGTTTTTCCTTGATACTCCGGGCTTTTCCGGCTTTCTGCCTCTCAGTTATCCGGTGTGCGGACCATAAAAAACGGCCTTTTTTCATTCAGCAATAGCCTGATGAAACGCACCATTTACTACCCCAAACAGCTCCTCTGGTTTATTGTACTTCACTTTTGCATAGATGTCCATAGTTGTTTTGCTGTTTTCGTGTCCGGCAAGGTATTGGACGGTCTTTGGATCAACACCAGCATAGAGAAGATTGGTAATGTAAGTGTGCCGCAGCTGATGCGGGGTTACATCAAAGTCCAGCGTATATCTGATTTTGGGTTGATTTTTCTGGGTCATGCCCAGCGTTGGGGTAACCGCGTATTTGATGCTCTGCCCATTCACATACTTATAATAGTTCCGGGGCTTAGTGGAGCGGACAACGACATACTGCCACACTCTTTGAAACTGCGAAGCAGCCAGCGGCTCCCCTTTACTGTCAGCAATCACATAATCTGATATGGAATTTTCTTTCGTTTCTCTCAGACAATCCACCAAACACTTCGGTATCGGAATATCCCTTTTTGCCGCCGGAGTCTTTAGCACCGTAGAAATCACGGGTCTGTTATGCTCTGTGCGCCATGCCCGCCTCACCGATAGATAAGGTGTATCCTCGTCCAGAAATACACAATCCCATTGCAGTGCAAGAATTTCTTCCCGACGCAGACCGGAATACAAACCGAGCATAATAAACAAATATGGAGGAAGTCCCTTGACTGTATCCAGAAGCACGGCTACCTGCTGATCTGTCAATGCCTCCT
>ERZ1026772.317-NODE-317-length-37220-cov-4.630109_pt1 | contig 37220 bp, 34 predicted proteins | sample MGYA00380124_ERZ1026772 | MGnify/ENA primary metagenome ERZ1026772 (study PRJEB33269, sample SAMEA4719760) | human gut metagenome | biome: human-associated habitat; feature: organic feature; material: feces | place: Cameroon | collected 2013-10 ...
GGCGTAGGCAAGCTGGTTGCTATGGCTGCAAAGCTTGGCCGTGAGACCCGCCCGGAGATCCACCTCGGCATTTGCGGCGAGCACGGCGGCGACCCCAGCTCCGTCGAGTTCTGCCACAAGGTCGGTCTGGACTACGTGTCCTGCAGCCCGTTCCGCGTTCCTATCGCTCGCCTTGCAGCAGCACAGGCCGCGATCAAGGAGATGTAATTCCCGCAAGGGCAATTACCGCATAATTAAAATGCACCCGTCACCGCAAGGTGATGGGTGCATTAGCTTGTCAAAGAACCAAAGGTTCTTTGACAAAAAAGCTTGCGCTCAGACCCGCGCCTCGCTGCGCTCGACACTCTCTGAGCGAGCAGTATTTTCTCCGACGTACACGCCGCCGGAGAAAATGTATTTGATTTATTTTTCGCCGTGCACGGCGAAAAACTCTGCGAGGCTTTTTGACAGACTGAGGCGCCTGTCACCGCAAGGTGACGGGTGCCTTTCATACATATATTAATAAAACTCTTAATAATTTGCGTTAACATTTTATTTACACTGAGAGAATATGTGACGCTTGATTTTTGGGTAAAGAGTATATATACTTAGAACGAAATGTATGTGAAAAAAATGCCGTACTGCCGCGGCAGCTGAAAGGAACGGATGCAATTTGAAGAAGAGGCTTGTGAGAATAATTGCCGTTGTTCTGTGCCTTGTGATGTGCCTGGGGCTGACGGGCTGCGCAAAGAGCCTGAGCGCTATGCTCACCGTCAAGAAAACTTACAGAGCCATTGCGGAGCTCCAAAGCATGAGCTTTGACCTCAAATCGACGGCCAACGGCACCTCGAACGGGGAGCCTGTCAAGGTTCGGCTCAAGGCCAGCTGCGAATGGATACTCGAGCCTTTCACGATGAAAATAGACGCGACGGCCTCGCTCGGCAAAATGGGGCGGATCAATCTGCCGATGTATATCGCGATGGAGGGCGAGCAGCTGAAGCTGTATTTCGGATACAGTCTTGGCGGCGATGAACCGGTATGGATGGCGGTGGACGTCGAGTCCGACGGAGAAGCCGCACAGATAGACGTGGCGAGCATTATCGCAATGTTTGAGAACAACACCCAGCCCATTTCAAAATCCGAAGAGGAAGAGCTTGAGGAATCGACGGTGATCCCGCTGACGCTTGAGCTGCCAGGCAAGATGCTCATGAACTCCATAAGCGGAAAAGGGCAGCACAAGAGCATGATGGATAATATAACGATAGACCTGATCGTCGACAAGGAGACGAGCCTCCCAACGCACATCAGCGCCGATCTTGCGCCGCTGCTGAAGTATCTCATTGCCGAGTCGGGCTTCGGCTTCTACCCTGATCTGAAGATAGACAGCATCCCGACCGAGCTCACAGTGACGGGCGTGAACGACGTCAAGTCGATCACGCTGCCGGACATGACGGTGAACGGCGCTGCGGTGACGCTGCCTGCGGCGGAGACCGATAGACCGGTTGTAGTTGAGACACCTGCAGCGACGGACGGAACGGAAGAAAAGGCAGAATAATATTTGCAGGTTGATCCCACCGGGCTTGCCCGGTGGGATCATTAATAAATCTTAATTGGCGCGCATACCAAAATTACATTGACAAAAGCTGCGTCATAACATATACTGGATTTGTGTAAAACCGCACGGACATATGAATACGCCTGGCGGACAATTATATTGATCGGGAGGTCATGCTTATGAAGAAACCACTGCGCTATGTACTCTCCGTGATGCTGATGCTTGCGCTGATGCTCTCCATGGGGACGGCGGCATTTGCCGACAAGACGGACAGCGGGCTGCCTGTTGAGTACGTCAGCTACGGCGTCGGACTTTCCGATGAACCGGGAGTTGACAAGCACGGTCTGGGCGATGACGGCATCACGATAGACGGCGTCAGCTGGAAGCCCAAAATGTCGGAGGACAAGCTCTATGTCCATATCCTTGATCTTGCCGCGGCAAAGCTGCTGCGCGGCTGCACGGACGAGGCCAAGGAACTTGGGATAGACTATGCAAAGCTCTATATCGAAAACGGCCTGATACAGGTCAAGGAGGATGTTCCTTCCGCCGAGGCGGAGGAGCTGCGCGCAAAGCTCGATAAGCTCACCTACGCGGCGGTCATAGGCGTCGTCGCGGGCGATGTGTTTGATGTCGGCAATGGCGGGGAAGTGAAGCTGCAGGTCGTTGTCGCAGGCTTCGTGACCGGCGCTGCCAAAGAAACTGCTGCCGAGCAGGAAACGGTCAAGAGTGTGCTGGAAGTCAAGGGAATCGGCACACCGTATAATAAAGGCGAGGTTGACTTGGATGAGGTCAATAATACAAATTTTGCCGGAGTTACAACAACGACTATTTATGTCGCTTACGGTGGTGCCACACGGTATGAGTATTCCGCCAGCCCTCTGAGTTCCGACGGACTTGACGGCGGGGAATTGCAGCCGGATTATGAGCCGAAGTATAAATTATCTGAGAGAATGCGCTCCGGACGCGTCGGCGTAGCAAATGCAGAGGGAGATGAAAACAAATATTATATTAAAATTGTCGGGATCGGCAATGAGCCGAAGTTCATCCCCGTAGACGACCTTGCGAGCATGGGCGATGATGCTTGGGATGCTATGAAAAACATAGCGGAAAACGGAGTCCTTGCGACCGAGATCATTGTCGCGACCGATCAGGACGGCAATAATATTGTTATGACCATAAAGCTCACCGACGATACCGCAGACCTGAACAAACTTCGCAGGGAGCAATATCCTCCGGCAGGTGAGGTAGAACCGGCGGAAGGGGAGGACGGCGGAGACATATCGCTGTCGGACGCGGCTCCCGGCGGGGAGGAGAACGAAGAACCGGGAGAAGGTTCCGGTGAAGGTGAGTCAAATGAGCCATCGGATAAATATCATGTGGTGAGCGGCACTGGCGAGGGGCAGTATGACCCTAATGATATAATTGAGGTGAAACCAACCGGAGATGATACCGCGGACGTGACGGTAAGAGACACGGTGATTGGACCTCCCCTCTACTGGTAAGCCCTAAAACAGCATAATCAAAGGCACGGCAGTTTTCCGCCGTGCCTTTTCCAATGTAAAAGTTGACAGAACAGGCGTACATGTATATAATCAAGCTGCGCCGCATCCGCCCTGAGCGGAGCGACAGCAGAAAGGAATTTAATATGAGTAACGCAACGCCTCGCAAAGGGCTCCGGAGACGGACCGGTCTTGCCCTGTTCGCATCCATCATCGTCGTACTGCAGGTTCTGAGCAACTTTGTGCGCTTCGGTCCGTTTCCGATAACGCTGGCTCTCGCGCCGATCATCATCGGAGCCGCGGTATACGGCAGTTCTGCCGGGGTACTGCTCGGCGGAGTTTTCGGAACGGTAGTGTTTCTGACCGGCCTTGCCGGGTGGGACGGCGGCGTAGTCATGCTGCTGATGGGCATCAACCCCATTGCCTGCATCGTCATCTGCATCGGCAAGGGTGCAGCGGCCGGCTGGGTATCAGGGCTTGTGTACAGGCTGCTTGCAAAGAAAAGCGAGCTTGCGGGCGTTGTTACCGCGGGCGTCGTCTGCCCGATAGTGAACACCGGGATACTGGTGATCGGCCTGCTCCTGTTCTTCAATTCCACGCTCCAGAGCTGGGCGGGCGGCCAGAACATGCTGTACTATGTCATTTTCGGGATGATGGGAATAAACTTCGTGGTCGAGCTGCTTGTCAATCTCGTCCTCGCGTCGGGCATTACGTCCGTTATCAAATACGCAAAGAAGGGCAGGAGCTGAACATGATCCTCGCGATTGACGTCGGCAACACCAATATCGTCCTCGGCATGATAGAGAACGGAGAGATCCTAAACGTCGTGCGCATCCACACGGATCTGCGCGAGACGGAGACGGAGTACGCGATAAAGCTCCGGCAGGTCACGGACTTCTACGGGATCGACCTCAAGAGCTTCGAGGGAGCGATCATTTCCTCGGTCGTGCCTCCGGTCACGGAGTCGCTGAGGCTGGCGGTGGAGAGCCTTATCGGCAAAAAGCCGCTGATCGTCGCGCCGGGAATGAAGACCGGCATGAACGTCAGGATAGACGACCCGTCGACCATGGCGGGCGACCTTGTTGTCGGCAGCGTCGCCGCGATCGCATGCTACGGCGCGCCGCTCATAGTCATAGACATGGGCACCGCGACGACGATGGTGCTTATCGATAACGAAGGCAGCTACCGCGGCGGCGCGATAATTCCGGGCATAAAGCTGTCCTACGGCGCGCTCTCCTCAGGGACAAGTCTGCTGCCGGATATCGCTATCCTCCCGCCGAAGAAGGTCATCGCCACCAACACTGTTGATTCCATGCGCAGCGGCGCGGTCTACGGTACGGCCGCGATGCTTGACGGCATGATCGACCGGATGGAGAAGGAGATAGGCTATCCCTGCACGGTCGTTGCGACCGGCGGCCTGGCGAGGACTGTAGTGCAGAATTGCAGCCGTGACATCATTTACGATGCAGACCTGCTGCTCAAGGGGCTGTGGGTCCTGTATGACCGCAACCGGAAATCGTAAACAGAATAAATAACAAACCCGCATCCCGTAAAATGGGATGCGGGCTTTTGCTGCGGCTGGATCGAAAGCACAAAAAAATATTAATTTTTTGATTGTTGAATAATTGACAAACGCGCATAAGCCTGCTATAATCCACCATGATATACGAGATGGTTTTTTCGTATACTAAGTTATCTCAAAAAATATGGAGGCAAATATGAAAAAGATCCTTGCACTTGTTCTTGCACTTTGCATGATTTTCGCACTGGCTGCCTGCGGTCAGTCCGCCGCTCCCGCGGCGACCGAAGCTCCCGCTGCCGATGCGGCGACCGAGGCTCCCGCTGCCGATGCAGCTACCGAAGCTCCCGCTGCCGGCGGTGAGTACACTCTCGGCATGGGCGTTTCCCTCAATATGGATTCTTCCAAGTCCGGCAATGCCCAGGTCGACGCTACTGTCGCCGCCGTCGTTCTCGATGCCGAGGGCAAGATAGTTTCCTGCCGTCTCGACTGCGCACAGAGCAAGATGGATATCTCCGAAGGCACTGTCGACACCGCGGCTGAGTTCAAGACCAAGATGGAGCTCGGCGACGATTACGGCATGGTCGCTTACGGCAACGCTATAGCCGAGTGGGACGCCCAGGCAAAGGCGATTGAAGAGTACGTTGTCGGCAAGACCGCTGAAGAAGTCGCTGCTATCGAGACCGTCCAGAACGACCACGGCTACTCCGTCGCTGCTGACGAGACCCTTTACGCTTCCTGCACCATGCAGATCACTGACTTCATCAATGCCATTGTCAAGGCCTGCGGCGATGTCAACACCATGAGCTTCACCTCTGACGGCACCTTCACTCTCGGCCTTGCCGCAAAGACCAGCGCTGCCGAGTCCACCGATCCCACCGCTGACGCAGACGGCGTCGTCAAGATGTACACCGAGTTCGGCGCAGCTGTTGTCGGCGCTGACGGAAAGATCCTTGCTGCTGTCAACGATGCAACCCAGCCCAACATCAGCTTCGACGAGGACGGCGAGATCACCGAGACCTCTTTCAAGGGCACCAAGATGGAGCTTGGCGATGATTACGGCATGGTCGCTTACGGCAACGCTATAGCCGAGTGGGACGCTCAGTCTCAGGCTTTCTCTCAGTATGTTGTCGGCAAGACCGCAGCTGAGGTCGCCGCTATCGAGACCACCCAGAACGACCACGGCTACTCCGTCGCAGCGGACGAGACTCTTCTCGCTTCCTGCACCATTCAGATCACCGGCATGATGGCTGTCATCGCACAGGCTGCTGAATACGCAAGATAAACAAATTTAAAATCGCACTGGAGATGTGTCAATGAAAAGAATAGCGGCATGGTTCATGTCAGCGCTCCTGCTGGCATTATCCCTGACCGGATGCTCCGCCGGCAAGACCGAGACGGAGAACCGGGGAAAGTCCTACTTCACTTACTTTGACACAGTCTCCTTCGTGTACAGCTATGCAGGAGACTCGGCAGAGCAGTTTGACAGACGCTCTGCCGGGGCTTCTGGCATTTTGGGGGAATATCACCGGCTCTTTGATATATACCATGAGTATTCCGGGGAGAATAATCTGTGTACGCTCAACCGGAACGCGGGCGGAGAGAGCATCGAGGTCGACCGTAAGCTCATTGACTTTCTCGTTTACGCGAAGGAGCTTTACGAAACGACCGACGGCAAGATGAACGTCATGATGGGCTCCGTGCTCAGCATCTGGCACGATCTGCGTACTGCCGCCGGGGACGATCCCGCCTCTGCCCGCATCCCCACGGATGAGGAGCTGCAAACGGCGGGCGAACATACGGACATTTCTGCGCTTGAAATTGACGAAGAAAACTGCACCGTGCGCATAAGCGACCCAGACGCGTCCATTGATGTCGGCGCGCTCGGCAAGGGCTACGCGACCGAGATGGCCGCGCGGTGGCTTGAAGCTGACGGAGCCTTCGGGTACGTGCTCAATGTCGGCGGCAATATCCGCATCGTCGGCACAAAGCCCGACGGCAGCGGCTGGGTCACCGGCGTGAAGGACCCGGCAAATACCGAGCAGTTTGCCGTCAAGCTCATGCTCACGGATACGTCCTGCGTCACCTCCGGCTCGTATGAGCGCTACTATACCGTTGACGGCGTGCGCTATCACCATATAATCGATGAGGCCACGCTCTTCCCCGCGGACTATTACAGCTCTCTTACGGTCGTCATCAAGGACAGCGCGCTTGCCGACGCGCTCTCCACGGCGCTTTTCTGCATGCCCTATGAGGACAGCGCCGCTTTGGCCGAAAGTCTCGGCGCAGAGGTTTTGTGGATATTCCCGGACGGTGAGATCAGGTATACCCCAGGGATGGAAAAACTAATAGCGAATTGAAGGATAACAGGAGGCAAGAGGCTTATGAGCTTCGGAAAAAACATTTCTACCCTTAAGCTGCCCCACCATAAGCAGACCTCAGGCATGGCGTCAGAGCCGATAACGCCGAGCGCCGAGGTGCTGCTTCCAATGAACATGCACTCCGGTCAGGCGGCCGTGCCGGTCGTCGAGGTCGGGCAGCATGTATACCGCGGCCAGCTTATCGCGCGCGAGGAGGGAAAGAACTCTTCCCCCGTTCACGCAAGCGTTTCCGGCACTGTCAAGGCCATTGAGCCGTATGGCCGCACTCAGGCGATCCGCATTGAGAGCGACGGCAGGATGGAAGCCGACCCCGAGCTGAAGGCTCCCGACGTGCATGATCTTGACAGCTTTCTTCAGGCCGTGCGCGAGAGCGGCATCGTCGGTCTCGGCGGCGCGGCGTTCCCCGTCTGGGCAAAGCTTGACGCAGTCCGCCGCAACAAGATCAAGACCGTGCTGATAAACGGCGCGGAGTGCGAGCCCTATATCACGAGCGACGACCGCACCATGGTCGAGCACAGTGAGCTTATAAAGCAGGGCGTCGCGCTTCTCAAGCAGTACCTTGGCAGCGAGGAGTTCATCATCGGCATTGAGAAGAACAAGCCCGCCGCGATCGCGGAGCTTGAGTGCACCTTTGCCGACGACCCCGCCGTCACTGTGAAGCCCCTCAAGAGCGTGTACCCGCAGGGCGCAAAGCAGGTACTGCTCTATAACGCCACCGGAAAGGTCGTCGGCCCCGGCCAGCGTCTCGCGTCCCTCGGCGTTATCATTATAAACGTCACCTCTCTCACCAAGGTTGCCCAGTACATGAACGACGGCATGCCCCTTGTCGAGAAGACCGTCACGGTCGACGGCTCCGCCGTCAAGGAGCCGAAGAACCTCATCGTCCCCATCGGCACACCCGTTGGCTACGTTATCGAGCAGGCCGGCGGCTTCAAGTGCGAGCCGGGCAAGGTCATCCTCGGCGGCCCGATGATGGGCAAATGCGTCTCCGATCTTAACGCTCCCGTCATTAAGGCCACGAACGCCGTCCTTGCTTTCGATAAGAAGGACTCCGCCGCGCTTGAGCCTACTCCGTGCATCCACTGCGGTCGCTGCGTGTCGAACTGCCCTCTCGCCCTCAACCCGACGGCGTTTGCCAGGGCTATTGAGATTGAGGACGAGGCGGAGCGCTACGCAGTCCTGACCAAAGAGCAGGTGTCTCTCTGCATGTCCTGCGGCTGCTGCTCCTATGTCTGCCCCGCACACCGTCCGCTCGTTGACTATAACAGCGAAGCTAAGAGCTTTGTCAGAAAATACAAGGCCGCTCTGGCCGAAAAAGAAGGGGGAAAGTGATATGGATAAGCTGATCGTATCGAACGCCCCGCATATTCATACCTCGGATTCCAGCCGCCGCGTGATGCTCGATGTCGTCATCGCGCTGCTCCCGGCCACCGTCGCCGCCGTCGTGATCTTCGGCACCGGCGCGCTTAAGGTCATCGCCGCCTGCGTCATCGGTGCTGTCGTTTCCGAAGCGCTGTTCGATCTTGCGACCCACAGAAAGCAGACCGTGGGCGACTTCAGCGCCGTCGTCACCGGGCTTCTGCTTGGGCTGAACCTCAGCTCGAGCGTCCCCGTCTGGCAGTGCGTCGTTGGCTCTGCCTTCGCGATAATCATCGTCAAGTGCCTCTTCGGCGGGCTTGGGCACAACTTCGCAAACCCCGCCATCAGCGGCCGTGTGTTCATGCTGCTTGCCTTCTCCGAAGTCGCAGGCGGCGCTATGCCGGCTGTTGTGGAGCTTGAGGCCTCCGCTACCCCGCTGGAGCTCATCTCTGCCGGTTCCGAGCAGCTCCCCTCGCTGATGGATATGTTCCTCGGCCTGCGCGGCGGCGCTGTCGGTGAGAGCTGCATCCTCGCCCTGCTCATCGGCTACGCGTATCTCTGCGCGCGCCGTGTCATCAAGTGGTACGTTCCCGCCGCCTTTGTCGGCACAGTGTTCGTCCTCTCCCTTGTCTCCGCCGGAAGCTTCGTCACCGCGCTTTATTCCGTCATGGCAGGCGGCGTGTTCCTCGGCGCGATCTTCATGGCGACCGACTATGTCACCACTCCCATCAATAACACCGGCAGAGTTGTGTTCGCGGTCGGCTGCGGCGTAATAACCTTTGTCATCCGCGAGTTCTGCGCCTACCCCGAGGGCGTGTCCTTCTCCATCCTCGCCATGAACATACTCACCCCGTATATCGAGAAATGGACGGCCAAGAAGCCGCTTGGAGGTGTCTGATATGAAAAATACCGTAAAGTCAGTCATTGTCCTTGTGCTCATTTTCGCCGTTATGATGCTCGGCATCACCGGCGTCAATGCCTATACCGCGCCCATCATCGCGGCCAACGGCTCTGCCGCGGTCTATGAGCCGCTGCTTGAGGTCATGCCCGACGCGCAGGATTTCGAGATGCTCTATGACGCGGCCGATCCCGCGGCTTCGACCCTTACCGACGTGCCCGAAACCGTTCAGGGGCTGTACCGTGAGACCTCCGGTCTCGGCTATGTTATCCGCCTGTCCACCACCAAGGGCTATACCGGCGAGCCGATAGAGCTCACAATGGCGGTCGACAGCGAGGGCAAAATTTCCGGCATCAAGCTCAACGCCTTCCCTGACAGCAAGCACTTCGGCGAGGACTATCCCGACAGCGATCTCGGTCAGGACTCCGCGCTCGGCGGCGTGAGCCTTGTCGCCGGCGTCACTTATTCCTCCAAGGCCTTCAAGGAGGCCGTCGAGGACGGCTTCGCCGTGCTCACCGCAAACTCCCTCGTCTCCGCCGGTGTCAAGAGCGACAGCCAGATCCTGCTTGAGCTGCTGTCCAGCCTCTTCCCCGGCATGGCAAATACCGAGGGCGTCGCCCAGTACACCGAGCGTGAGCTCTCAGGCGGCAGCATCACCATGGCGCTTGATTCCGCAAACGGCGTCGGCGCGGCCTACATCGCCGCGGTTGGCGAGAACAGCTATCTTGTGCTCGTGAACGATTCTCTCTCCGCCCACGCCTATGATGTAAACGGCGCGGACGTCACCGAGAGTGTTGACGCGGCAATACTTGAGGAAGCGGCCACTGACGCCGCGGCGAATATCGAGGACAGCTCCTCTAAGGAGATCAAGAAGCTCTCGAAGCTCGCCGGTGACGGCGCCGAGTGTACCCCCATCGCGCTCAACGGGCTCTACGGCACGGTTTCCCATGCTTACAGCATAAGCGTCGGCGGCAGCACCTATTACGGCTTTGCCGCGCGCCCGCTCGGCTATGGCAACATGCCCATGCTCCTCTACTATGTGCTCGATGAAAACGGCGCTATCGTCTCCATGACGGCGGATGAGCTCATCCTCATGGGCGATTACTTCAATGCCTATGAGCTGAACGAATCCGATTACAAGGTCGGCTTTGCCGGGATCACCGGAGATAGCTGGAACGGCGATCAGGCTTTGATATCCGGCGCAACGATCTCCTCTGAGGCCGTCTCCGCCGCCACCGCGGATGTGTTCCTGGCTTTTGGCGCGATCGATCAAAACGGAGGTGAAGGCTGATGAACGAAAATAAGCTTCGCGCAGCCATTGCGCAAAATCCCGTGCTTGTCCTGCTCCTCGGCGCATGCCCGGCGCTTGCGGCGACTACCGCCGTGCTCCCGGCTCTCACGCTGGGCGTCACCGCGCTTGCGGTCATGCTGCTCGCGTCCCTTTTCTCCTCGCTTATCAAGAAGCTCCTTCCCGAGAACACGCTGTTCATCGCCCAGTTCATGCTGGTCGCGGGCTTTGCGAGCATGGCGCAGCTTCTTCTGAACGCGTGGCTGCCCAAGGTCTATAACATGCTCGGCGTTTATGCCGCGCTCCTCGCCGTTGATGCGCTCATGTTCTCCGAGTCCGAGCGCGCGGCGCAGCAGAGCGTTGGCGCAGCTCTCAAGGATAGCTTCCTTACCGGCCTCGGCTTCATCGCGGCGCTCTTTGTCACCGCCGCGATAAGAGAGATCTTCGGCGCGGGCAGCTTTGCCGGGATCACGCTTGACTTCTTCAAGGCGCACAGCGTCTCCCTGCTCACAAGTCCCGCCGGCGGCTTCATCGTGCTTGCGATCGTCATGGCCGTTGTCAGCGCCGTCAGCAAGAAGAGCACTGCCGCTCTCGGCGGCACTGCGGACGCGATCATTTCGGCCTGTGCCGAAAAGAAGGAGGCGTAAACGATGGACTTCAAAACCTTTCTGCTTATCATAATCGGCAGCGCGCTTGCGAATAACGTCGTTCTGGAGCAGTTCTTCGGCGTCACCCCAGCGCTTGGCGCGAAGGGCAGCGCAAAGGCGCTTGCAAAGTACGGCCTTGCCGTCGCGGCGGTCACGCTCGTCGCAGCGCTCTGCACCGCCGGTATCAGCATCGGTGTGTATTCGACCTTTGTCGCCGCTCTCTGGGTGCTGATCGCGGCCTCCGTCATCGGCCACTTCTTCACCGATAAGTACCTGCTCATCGCGCTCAACGGCGTCGTTTTCGGCACCTGCGCAAACGCCGCCGGCAGCGGCCTTGCCGAAGCCTCGGCTTCCGCGCTGGGCGCAGGGCTTGGCTTCACCGTTGCCCTGCTGCTCTTTGCCGGGGTCGAGACAAAGATCGATGACAAGTATGTCCCCGCGGCCTTTCGCGGCTTCCCCGTGCGGCTCCTCGCCGCCGGCATCCTTTCGATGGCCGTCGTCGCGTTCAAGTAAACCGCACTTGTAAACTGAAAACAGACCTGCTTCCATAACGGAGGCAGGTCTGTTTTCATAGCACTTTAGGCAAGCTTCACGATAGTGAGGGTGCTGTTTGAATAGGTGACGGAGTTGCCGGTGTTGTTGCGCACGGTCAGTATCTGTCCCGCCGTGGGCGTGACGATCGCGGTGAGGGCGATGTGGTCGGAACCTGCGGCGGTGAGCGTCTGTGCCGTCTCGGCGTAGGTCAGCGCTGTGCCGTCGAGCGCGAGTGCCGCGCCGACCGTCCCGGCAGCAGTCACCGATGCGTCGCTTACGAAGGTCACAAGGTACTGCCCCGCTGTGAGCGTGACGCCGGTGGTGCCGGAGACGGTGATGCTGCCGGTGGAGTTGATGACGTTCGTGCTGAGAGTGACATCGCCGCCGCTCGTGATGGCGGTCGCGTCGGTGTTATAGAGCATGGCGTTTTCGTTCGTGGCTGTCGCGCCAGTCGCACCTGTAGCGCCTGCCGGACCCTGTGGGCCTGTTGCCCCGGCGACGCCCGCAGGACCCTGGGGGCCTATGGGGCCTTGCGGTCCAATCGGCCCCTGAGGCCCGATAGGACCTGCCGGACCGACGTTGCTGCCGCATCCGCAGCCACATCCGCACCCGCAGCTTCCGCTGCCGTTGCAGCCGTTTTGATATATCTTGGTGGAGTAGAGGTCGTTATCCTGCATGACTATCCTCCGAAAGAAAGATTGAGGTCTCCCTCAGAGCAGTATATGATGCATCCGCGGCCTATGTCACCTGTATTGAACGATGACAGCCGCACATTATTTTTCCACGGCCTGATGTGTGATCGTCAAAGCAAGGTGCAGAACCCGGCCGACAATGACAGCTATTTTCATAACTTCAGCGCTTGGGCGAGAGCCTTTGCCGAGAGCGCAAGCTCCTTTGCAAACTCCGCATCGTCCGCGCACACACCGATCCTGACGGCGGAGCAGTCGGCGCAGGGGCGGATGTGCAGCGAATAGCGCTCCGTGCGCAGACGCAGGCCGTCGGAGTAGTCCGCGCCCATATCGAGCATCAGCTCTGAGAGCGCGCCCATGAGTTCCGAGCGGCTTTCGCAGGGGCACTCCTCGGTGCAATCCGCGTCCTCGGGTGCGTCCTCCGCCTCGGGCGCGCTGCCCGGACGGAACTGCTCCGGGAGATCAAGATGCAGCCGCCCCTCGAGCGCGTCGACACAGCAGCGGTAATAGGACAGGGGAGTGCCGACGTCGCACCAATAACCGTCCATCGGTACGCCGAGGACTGTTCTGCCACTCTCAAGGAGCCGCGGGAAAAGCTGCTTGCCGAAGTCATACTCCGCACTGTCCGGCACAAGCTCCATCACGCGCGGAGAGAGCACATATATCCCGGTATTCACAAGGTCGGTGACGACGCGGCGCCAGTCTGGCTTTTCGATGAACGAGCGCACGAGCCCGTCGTGGTCCGTGACGGCGAGACCGTATCGCAGCGGTTCGCGGCTTCGATAGAGCGCGATAGTCGCATCCGCGCCGCGGATGAGGTGCGCGTCCATGAGCGAGCGCAGCTCAAAGTCACAGGCTGCGTCCCCGCTTATGACAAGGAAATCCTCGTCGCCGTAAAAGTCCCGGCAGTTCTTCACGCCCCCGGCGGTGCCGAGTGCGCGGTCCTCCACGCGGTACTGAAGCCTTACGCCGAAGCGGCTGCCGTCGCCGAAGTAGCCCATGATATCGCCCGCGCGGTACCTCACCGCCGCGCAGATATCCGTAAAGCCCTGCTCACGCAGGAGGATGATTATGTGCTCCATCATCGGCCGGCCGAGCAGCGGAACCATCGGCTTCGGCGTGTCGCCGGTGATGCTCCTGAGCCGAGTGCCCATGCCGCCTGCCATGATAACTGCTTTTATAATGACGCCCCCTTCACCTGACTTTTGCTTTACGCTTATTATCTGTGAATGGACGCAAATTATTTGTTGTAAACGGGGGACGGATTTGATATAATATAATATCGTATCGTGGATTACTATGGAAATTTATCCCATACGGATAGCCAAAGAAGATAGAGAGACATCTTAAAGAGGAGGTGCGCGGCTTGAACAAGAATCTCAGGCGTCTTGCCGAACCCGGCAAGCTGCCGCTGATCCTGCTTGTCGCATTTGCCGCCGCAACGCTGCTGTACGGCATGTACACGCTTGCGGCTATAGAGGGCGGAGCCATTCTGCTGCTCATGATCTTCTTCTTCCTGTCAAAGCGCAGAAGAGAGAAACAGCTCAGGGCGTATATCGAATCCGTGACCTACGAGACGGAGAACGCCAAGAGCAGCACACTGACGAATTTTCCGCTGCCGATCGCGGTGTTCGGGCTGGACGATTCGCGCATTATCTGGGGCAACGAAATGTTCTTCAAAATGTGCGGCGAGACCGGTACGCGGCTCGACGCGAACCTGACGGAGCTTGTGCCGCAGTTCTCGGGTAAGTGGCTGCTCGAGGGCAAGACCCGGTACCCGACACTGCTTGAGGTAGGCGGCCGGAAATATCAGCTGCACGGCAACATCATCCGCTCCGATAATGATAAGGAGAAAAGCCCGTTCATGGGCATAACCTACTGGGTGGACGTCACGGACTATGACAACATCCGCATCGAGTATGAGAACAGCCGCCCGATCGCGGGAGTCGTCATCATCGATAACCTTGAGGAGCTTACCAAGAACCAGCCGGAGCGTATAAAGAACGATATACGCGACGCGGTGGAGGACAAGCTCGGCCAGTGGTGCGCGTCCTTTGACGGCATCCTGCGCCGCTATGACCGCGACAGATACATCGTCCTGATGGAGCGGCGGGACCTTGAGTGGCTCAAGGCCGGCAAGTTCAAGATTACCGAGGAGATGCACGAGGTCGAAAGCCCCAGCGGCATTGCCGCGTCCATAAGCATTGGCCTTGGCGCGGATGCGGACACCTTCGGCGAGGCGCTCCAGTTTGCGGACATGGCAGGGGAGCTTGCGCTCTCCCGCGGCGGCGACCAGACCGTTATCAAGAACAAGATGAGCTTCGAGTTCTACGGCGGCCGCGGCTTCGAGATAGAAAAGCGCACCAAGGTCAAGTCCCGCGTTATGGCAAACGCCTTCTCCGAGCTTATAAAGGACTCCTCCAAGGTGCTCGTCATGGGTCACCGCTTCGGCGATCTGGACAGCATCGGCGCGGCGGTCGGCGTATGCTGCCTTGCGCGGCAGCTCGGCGTACACGCCTCCATAGTTGCGGACACGAAGCACTGCGCCGCGACCCCGCTTATAGATATGGTACGCCGTGAGCCGGAGTATAAGGACATATTCCTTACCCCGCAGGAAGCACCCTCCAAGGTCGATGTGCACACGCTCCTTGCCGTTGTGGACACGAACCGCCCGGAGCAGGTGGAGTGCCCGGATCTTCTGAACCTGTGCAAGCGCGTCGCGGTCATAGATCACCACCGCGTTGCCGCGACCTATATACATGACGCCGCACTCGGCTTTATCGAGCCCTACGCGTCTTCCGCGTGTGAGCTTATGACCGAGATCATCCAGGAGCTTCCCGAAGCGACGGACATGCTCCGCTGCGAGGCTGAAGCGCTTATGGCTGGCATTGTGCTCGATACAAAGAGCTTCACCATCCGCACCGGTGAGCGCACCTTTGACGCGGCGGCGGTGCTGCGCCGCCACGGCGCGGACACAGCTGCGGTCAAGCGCCTGTTCCAGTCGGACATGGAGGACACCGTCGCAAAGTATAAGATACTCCAGAGCGCGAAGCTCTACCGCAAGGTCGCGCTCGCCGCGCCGGAGGAACCGCAGGAGCGCGTAGTCGCCGCACAGGCGGCGGACGAGCTGCTGAATGTCTCCGGGGTGGACGCGTCTATCGTCGTCGCGCCAGACGGCAAGGGCGGAGTGTTCGCCTCCGCGCGCTCGATAGGCGAACTCAATGTACAGCTCATCATGGAAAAGCTCGGCGGCGGCGGCAACAGAAGCGCCGCAGCGGTGCAGTTCCAGCAGGGCGAGACCCTCAAAGAGGCGGTAAGCAAAATATATGCCGCCATAGATGATTATTTTGCCTGAAAGGGGATAATAGAAAATGAAGGTTATTTTTCATGAAGACGTTAAGGGTCAGGGCAAGAAGGGCGAGCTGAAGGAAGTCTCCGACGGCTACGCAAGAAACTACCTGCTCCCGCGCAAGCTCGCCTCCGAGGCGACCGCTGACAACATAAACGCGCTCAAGCTCAAGGAAAAGGCCAAGGCCGCGCAGATCGCCAAGGAGAAGGCGCAGGCCGAGGAGAACGCAAAGAAGCTTGGCGGTGTGCAGGTCATCATCAAGGCCAAGGCCGGCAACGCCGGCAAGCTCTTCGGCGCAGTCACCTCTCAGGAAATAAGCGACGCGCTCAAGGCGCAGTTTGATATCGACATCGAGAAGAACAAGATCGTTCAGGCCGAGCCGATAAAGACCTTCGGCAGCTTCAGCGTCAAGGCGAAGCTTGGCTACGAGGTCAGCGGAACGATAAACGTTCTGGTCGTAGAGGGATAATAGATCAGGCCGCAAGGCCGGACTGAGGAATCAGGTAATGGACGAACTGCTGGGCAAAAAAACACCGTACTCCGCACCGGCGGAGCAGGCGGTCATAGGCTCGATGCTCATAGACCCCCGGTGCATCCCGGAGGTGCTGGAAAAGCTGAAGCCGGATGAGTTCTATGTGAAGCTCAACCGGGATATTTATGAGACAATGTACGCCATGTTCTCCTACGGGCAGACCATCGACCCCGTCACAGTGCTTGACCAGATGAAGGTCAGGGGCGTGTATCAGGAGAATAACGACGCGTACGTCGCCGAGGTCATGCGCGTCACGCCGACGGCGGCAAACGTCATGGAGTATGCCGCGATAGTGCGCGACCGCGCGCTGCTGCGCCGTCTCGGCGAAGCGGCGGACGAGATAAACAGCATGGTCTACGAGGGCTCCGGCGAAGCGGAGACGATGCTCGAAGCCGCGGAGCGGCGCATATACGCGCTGCGTCAGGGGCGCAATGTCGGCGGACTTATGCCGGTGTCCTCGGTCGTGCAGAGCGTGTTTGATGAGCTGTCCGAGGCCGCGTCCTCCGGAAACCAGATCCCCGGCATCTCGACCGGCCTTCCCGACCTTGACCGGGTGACTCTCGGCCTCAATAAATCCGAGCTTATCCTTGTGGCCGCCCGACCCGGTATGGGTAAAACGAGCATCGCGCTGAACATGGCGCTCACCGCTGCCATGAGCCAGCACAAGACCGTCGCCATCTTCTCGCTCGAAATGTCGCGAGAGCAGCTTGTTATGAGACTGCTGTCGCGCGCGGCGCTGATACCGTCGCAGAACCTGCTGACAGGCCAGCTCACCGAGCAGCAGTGGCGCGATATTTCCGATGCCGCGCAGACCCTCAGCCAGACCGATATCCGCATCGATGATAACCCGACGCTCACGGTGTCGGACATGAACGCCCAGTGCCGCCGCGTGCCGAACCTCGACCTTGTGGTCATTGACTACCTCCAGCTGATGCAGTCCGCCGGCAGCGGGCACAGCTGGTCGAACGAGAGCCGCACTCAGGCTGTCAGCGATATAAGCCGTATGCTGAAGATCATGGCCAAGGAGCTGAACGTCCCGGTCATCTGCCTGTCGCAGCTGTCACGTGCCAACGAATCGCGTCAGGATAAGCGGCCCATGCTTTCCGACCTGCGTGAGTCCGGCGCTATCGAGCAGGACGCGGACGTTGTCATAGGCCTGTACCGCGACGGTTATTATAATAAGGAAAGCGAAACCCCAAATCTTGCCGAGGCTATCATACTCAAGAACCGCAAAGGTCAGACCGGCACGGTCGAGCTGTCATGGCTGCCTGAGTACACAAGCTTCAGCTCGATAGAAAAGCGCCGCGAAGATGACTATTAAGCTTGACATGTCCGCTTTTGCCGGTGAGCGCATATTGTGCGCGGTGTCCGGCGGTGCGGACTCGATGTGTCTGCTGCATCTGCTCTATTCAGGCGGCGCGGACATTATCGCTGCGCACTATGAACACGGCATCCGCGGCGAGGAATCTCTGAGAGACGCGCGCTTTGTGGAAAACTGGTGCGCGGAGCGTGGGATAGAATGCGTCGTCGGTCACGGGGACGTGCCGGGCTATGCTCTGGTGCACGGACTTGGGACCGAGGATGCGGCACGGCGGCTGCGCTATGAGTTTCTGCAAAGCACCGAGAAAGAGCGCGGCTGCGGGCTTATCGCCACGGCGCATAATGCCGACGATAACGCCGAGACGCTTATCTTCAACCTCACCCGCGGCAGCGGTGCGCTCGGCCTGCGCGGCATTCCCGCGCGGCGGGAGAACATCATCCGTCCGCTGCTGGGCGTGAGCCGTGCGCAGATAGAGCAGTACCTCGCCGAAAACGGCATTGAGCACATCGAGGACAGCACCAACTTCAGCGACGACTATAGCCGCAACCTTATCCGTCACAAGGTCATGCCCGTTCTGCGGCAGATAAACCCCGCGCTCTCCGACACCGCAGGGCGCACGGCGGAGCTCCTGGGACGGGATGAGGACTGCCTTTCTTCCCTCGCGTCCGACTTCGTTGAGAAGAACTTCCATGATGGGAGCCTTCCCGCGCAAGAGCTTTCTGCGCTGCACCCGGCGATAGCCTCGCGCGTTCTGCGGCAGCTTTTAGGCACGGGGCTTTCGATGGAGCAGACCGACTCAGCCCTCAGGCTGTGCCGGGGTACCGGCTTGCGGAGCCTTGATATCACGGGGCGCCGTCTCGTGTGCGATCAGGGGAGACTGTATCTCAAAGCGCAGGAGAGCGTCACGCTCAAGGTGCGCGCGGTGATCCCCGGTACGGAGATAGAATTGCCCGAAGCGGGGCTGCGCATGAGCGCGGAGTTTACCGAATACAGGGAAGAAATTAACGGCTTGTTCAAGACTTATTACATCAAATATGAGAATATTAACTCTGCTGTAATCTGCACCGGAAGGCTTCCGGGCGACCGCATGAGGCCGCTGGGGCGCGGGTGTACAAAGAGCCTGAAGAGCCTGTTTATGGAAGCGGGCTTCAGCCAGCATCAGAGAGACACCGCCCCGGTCATCCGGGACGATAAAGGGATACTTGCCGTCTGCGGCATCGCCGTTGACGAGCGCGCCGCCCCAAAGGCGGGCGACAGGGTGCTGAAGATAAGCTTCAGCGAAATTTAAGCTCAAGCCGCAAAGCGGCATTGGACAAATAGAAAAGAGTAAAACGGGAGACACATTCAATGCACGAGGATATTGAAAAAATTCTGATCGGTGAGGATGAGATCAAGGCGCGCGTGGCCGAGGCCGGCGCGAAGATAAGCCGCGACTTTGCGGGCAAGGACCCGATATTCGTGGGCGTGCTCAAGGGCTGCTTTATTTTCATGGCCGATCTCATGCGCTATGTGGACATACAGTGCTCGATGGACTTCATGGCCGTCTCGTCCTACAGCGGCACAAGCTCCACCGGCGCTGTCAAAATAAACAAGGATCTGAGTGAGGACATCGAGGGCCGTCATCTCATCATCGTTGAAGATATCCTCGACTCCGGCGTCACTCTCAGCTACCTCAAGAACTACCTTATGGTCAGAAAGCCAGCATCGATATCCATCGTCACGCTTATGGATAAGCCCGCCAGACGCAAGGCGGATGTCTATGCCGATTACTCCTGCTTTGAGGTGCCGGACGCTTTCGTCGTCGGCTACGGGCTCGACTATAACGAGCGCTACCGCAACCTGCCGTATATCGGTGTGCTCAAGCCGGAGATATACTCCTGAGCATTTATATCGTATTCTCCATCGTATAAGAAGGATGTGACATATACTTGAAACCTAACCGCAACCGCGCCCGGGATCTGGGATTTTACGTGCTGCTCATCGTGATAATGATGGCCGTGATCTTCACCATGACCGGGGAGAAGGACACCAACAAGATAAAGAACTATTCCGACCTCGTCGATCTCTTCACTGAGGAAAAGGTGCAGTCGTTCAGAACCGAGGGCAGCACCATTATCCTTGAGGTCAGGACTGGCGACGCCATAGCTCCCACGGAGGAAATGAAGTACGACCTCTACAGCTTCGGCGTGTTCTATGAGGACTTCAAGGACATTATAAAGACCCAGTATGAGTCCGGCGTCCTTGAAGAATATGACTATGACGAAGGCTTCGTCGCGCCGTGGTGGGCGAGCATGATACCCTATGTGCTCGTCATGGTCGGCGTGATGGCGCTGTGGTACGTGATGATGAACAAGGCCGGCGGCGGAGCGGGCGGTATCGCCAAGTTCTCCAAGGCGCGCACCCGCCTCGGCAGCGATGAGAAGAACAAGAAGACCTTTGCCGATGTCGCGGGCTGCGACGAGGAGAAGGAAGAGCTGTCCGAGATCGTCGACTTCCTCAAGAACCCCAAGGCCTATACCGCGATGGGCGCGCGCATACCCAAGGGTGTGCTGCTCGTCGGCCCCCCGGGAACCGGTAAGACCCTGCTTGCAAAGGCTGTCGCGGGCGAAGCCGGTGTGCAGTTCCTGTCTATTTCGGGCTCTGACTTTGTCGAACTCTATGTCGGCGTCGGCGCAGGCCGTGTGCGCGACCTGTTTGAGCAGGCAAAGAAGATCGCCCCGGCGATCATCTTCATCGATGAGATCGACGCTGTCGGCCGCCAGAGAGGCAGCGGTCTCGGCGGCGGACACGATGAGCGCGAGCAGACGCTCAACCAGCTGCTCGTTGAGATGGACGGCTTCGGCAGCAACGAGGGCGTCATAGTCATGGCGGCGACGAACCGAGCGGATATCCTTGATAACGCGCTGCTGCGTCCCGGCCGCTTTGACCGTCAGGTATATGTCGGCCTGCCCGATATCCGCGGGCGCGAGGCGATACTGAAGATCCACGCCAGAGACAAGCAGCTTGCGGAGGATGTCGACCTCAACTCCATCGCCAAGGGCACTCCCGGCTTTGCGGGCGCCGATCTTGAGAACCTTATGAACGAGGCGGCACTGCTCGCAGTGCGCCGCCGCCACCGCTTCATCAACATGGAGGACGTGGACGAGGCCATACTCAAGGTGCAGATGGGTCCGGAGAAGAAGAGCCGCAAGATGAGCGAGAAGGCGAGACGCCTCACCGCTTACCACGAATCCGGCCACGCCGTCGCGGCTCATTATCTGCCGCACGTCGACCCAGTACACTATATCACCATCATCCCGCGCGGCATGGCAGGCGGCTTTACGCTGATGCGCCCGCAGGAGGATCTTGAAAACTTCAAGTCCCAGTCCGAGATGTTCGAGAACATCGTCATGGCGCTCGGCGGAAGAATGGCTGAGAAGCTGTTCCTTGACGATATCTCCACCGGCGCTTCCGGGGACATCCATCAGGCCACATCCATCGCGCGCGATATGGTCACCCGCTACGGCATGAGCGACAGGCTCGGCCCCATATCCTTTGACAGCTCCGGCCACTCCATCTTCATCGGCCGCGACTTCGGCCAGACTAAGAGCTATTCCGAGGAGACCGCCGGTATCATCGATGAGGAGGTCAAGGCGATCTTCGATAAGGCCGCCGTCGAGTGCGAGCGCATCCTTACCGAGCATGCCGACCAGCTGCGCGCCATCGCTGAGTACCTGCTGGTACATGAGACGATGGAAGCCGAGGAGTTCAATTACTACTTCGAGCATGGCGAGTTCATGCCTCTTGCCCCGCAGGAGGCGCGCAAGGTCAGGGAGGACACCACCATCGAGCGCCCCGCGCGCAAGATATCCATGACCGACGGCTACGCCGAGGAGAAGAAGGAAGAGCCCGAAACGCAGAGCGAGACCACCGGTGAGGATAAGCCGGCAGAGCCGAGCAGCGAAGAGAGCAAAGAATAATATATAAAGCCACACGGGCGCGGTAGTTTTTACCGCACCCGTGTTTTCTGCATTCCAACCGGTTATTTTACTGACAATATAAATTCATAAAAAGTTCACTGATCGGGGCTTGCCATATGAAATGCGGAGTAATATACTACCGGTTCGTGAAAAAAGTATGGAAAGAAGAATGGAAATGAAAAAGAGCGGCATAGATATGCTGCATGGTCCGATATGGAACAAAATCCCGCTGTTTGCGCTGCCTGTCGCGGCAACGGCGATACTCGGGCAGCTGTTTAATGCTTCCGACCTTGCGGTCGTCGGCAACTTTGCCGGGGAAGCGCGCACGGCGGCAGTCGCCGCGGTGGGTGCGAACAGCTCGGTCGTGAGTCTTGTGGTGAACCTTTTCACCGGCGTTGCCCTCGGCGCGAACGTCGTTATTGCGGGCGCGATCGGGCGCGAGGATACGGACGCTGCGCAGCGCGCGGTACACACGGCGCTGCTGTTTGCCGTCTTGGGCGGCTTTGTGATAGCGCTTATAGGCGAGCTCGCGGCGGAGCCGCTGCTGCGCATGATGAGCGTACCGGATGAGGTGCTTCCGCTGGCGCTGCTGTACCTGCGGATATACCTGCTCGGCATGCCGGTCATCCTGCTTTATAACTTTGAAGCTGCAATATTCAGAAGCATCGGCGACACTAAGGTGCCGCTTGCGACGCTCGCGATATCCGGCGTCATTAATGTGATACTGAACCTGTTTTTCGTCATCGTGCTGGGCATGACGGTGGACGGCGTCGCGATCGCGACGGTCATTTCAAACGCGATAAGCGCGGTGATCCTGTTCTTCCGCCTGAAAAAGGCGAATGACTATATCCGTCTTGATATGTCCAAGCTGCGCATAAACATGAGAAGCCTGCGGCACATTCTGCGCATCGGCCTGCCGGCCGGGGTGCAGAGCGCAGTTTTCTCAATATCGAACATGGTCATACAGTCGGCCATCAACAGCCTCGGCACTACTGTCATGGCGGCGTCGAGCGCGGCATGGAACATGGAGGTCATCACCTTCAACATTCTCGACTCCTTCAGTCAGGCCTGCACGACCTTCGTTGGCCAGAACTATGGCGCAGGCCAGCTTGAACGCTGCAAAAAGACGCTGCTGCTGTCCCTGCTGGAGGGTTATATCGTGCTCGGTATCGCGGTGGCGCTCATCCTGCATTTCGGGCATCCGCTGCTCGCACTCTTCAATAACGATCCCGAGGTCATTGCCCTCGGCTACACACGTATGAGGCTGGTGCTTCTGGCGCATGTCTTCAGCCTGCTGTATAACACGATGTCCGGCTACCTGCGCGGCTTCGGCATATCGCTGACGCCGGCCGTACTGACGATGCTTGGCGTGTGCGGAATAAGAATATTGTGGGTGAACACGGTCTTTGCAAATGTGCAGACCTTCCATTCTGTCATGATGGTCTACCCGATAAGCCTTGCGGCGACCGCGCTCATGATCTTCATCGCGCTTATCTACTATAAGCCCTCGCGCGGGTTCGCGCCCAAAGCTGCGGCGGAGAACAATTGATGTTGCAAAGCCGGACAGCTGATGGTACACTTGCAGCGAAAGGAAGTGCGGATATGACGGATACCGAGCATAAGCTTATGGTTCTGGCGGATATAGCGCGGGAACTGAACAAAGAGAAGATCACATGGGCGATCGGCGCGTCGCTGATGCTGTATCTCCGCGGGATCGTCACGCAGTTCCATGATATAGACATCATGGTTGCAGAGTGTGACGCGGAAAGAGCGGAGCAGGCTATCTGCCGCATAGGCAAGGAACAGCCGCGCAATGGCACGGCGCAGTATAAGACAAGGTACTTCATCGAATTTACGGTTGATGGAGTCGATGTCGACCTCATGGCGGGCTTTGTTATAGTCCTTGACGGGACGGATCACGAGTGCCCGCTGCTGCCGGAGGACATTACCGAGACCCGTATAGTAAACGGAGAGAATGTCCCGCTGCACTCTGCCGCGCGCTGGGCGGAGTATTACCGCCTCATGGGCAGAGATGCAAAGGCCGGTATGGTAAAGGAATGGATCGACCGAGCTGTCTGATGACAGCGCGGTCAAACATTTTTACGAAAACGGCTTGAGAGTAGGGGCGGCATCTGCTATAATCAATATGTTATATAGCCTTTAAGGAGATGCAGTATATATGAAGCTTGGCATAGCGGGTCTGCCCAACGTCGGCAAGACCACTCTTTTCAACGCCCTCACCGGCTCCAAGGCCGAGACGAGCGCATACGCGATGGCGGGGGCAAAGCCCAATATCGGTACGGCTAAGGTGCCGTACGAGCGCCTTGACTGGCTCGTGGTCTACTACCACCCGAAGAAGTACACCCCGGCGACGATAGAATTCGTCGACGTCGCGGGCGTGAACGTCGGCACCGGCAAGAGCAACGAGGTCTTTCAGGCCATCCGCCAGACCGACGCGCTGGTACACGTTGTGCGCTGCTTTGATAACGACGAGATATTCCTCGAACCTGCCGACGCGAAGCGCGACGCCGAGGCCTTTGACCTCGAGCTGATCCTTGCGGATATCGAGATCGTCGAGCGCCGCCTTGAGCGCGCGAAGAAGAACGCAAAGAGCGGAGACAAGAAGTATAAGCGCGAGTGCGAAATGTGCGAAGCGCTTATTGCCCACCTCACCGATGAGAAGCCCGCGCGCAGCTTTGAGTTCACCGATGAGGACAGCGACATTCTTGTTGACGGCGGCCTGCTGACCGTAAAGCCCGTGATCTATGCCGCGAACCTCGACGAGGACGGCATGATGAACCTTGACACCAACGCAAACTTCGCCGCTCTCAAGAAAATAGCGAACGAGCAGGGCGCGGCGGTGCTGCCGGTCGCGGCAAAGTTCGAGGAGGACATCGCCGGTATGGAGCCCGACGAGGCCGAAATGTTCATGGCCGACCTCGGCCTGACCGAGACAGGGCTTGACCGCCTTATCAAGACCTCCTATGACCTGCTGGGCTATATCTCATTCCTCACCGCCGGTGAGGACGATGTCCACGCATGGACCATCACGCGCGGCACGAAGGCCCCGAAGGCCGCCGGCAAGGTCCACAGCGATATAGAGCGCGGCTTCATCCGCGCCGAGATAGTTGCCTTTGACGATCTCAAGGCCTGCGGAAGCATGGCCGCGGCAAAGGAGAAGGGGCTGCTCCGCCTTGAGGGCAAGGACTATGTCATGCAGGACGGGGACATCACCAACTTCAGGTTCAATATTTAAGAGGAGCTTCCGGTATCCCGAAATGTTCTGGTTAGAAGTCATAGGCGTTATCGCCTTCGGTATCTGCGGCGCGATGGCCGCGATGGAGAGAGGAGCCGATCTCTTCGGCGTGCTGTTTCTCGCAGTCATAACGGCGCTCGGCGGCGGCGTCATAAGGGACGTGCTGCTCGGCTGGTTCCCGCCGCGGATGTTCACAAGCTATGCCTATGTGGCGATCGCCGTGGCCAGCGCATTGCTGGTGTTTCTTGACGCATGCATCCGCCGCGAGCGTTACCGCCAGAACCGCGATAAGCTCGACAGCGTCGTGAATGTGTTCGACGCGCTCGGCCTCGGCGTGTTCACGGTCAGCGGTGTGCAGATGGCCATTGACCAGTACGGGATGGGCAACCCCTTCCTGCTGGTGCTCATGGGCATGACGACCGGCATCGGCGGCGGTATGCTGCGCGACGTGCTTATCGACGCGATGCCCAAGGTGCTGCGCAAGAGAATATACGCCGTCGCGTCCATCGTCGGTGCGATAGGGTACTATCTGCTGCTGCGCTTCGGCGTCGATCAGACCCTGTCGACGATCATTATAACGGTGCTTATCACCGCGCTGCGTATTCTGGCGACGGTGTTCAAGTGGAATATGCCGCAGGCAAAGCTATGAAAGAAAAGTATTTTGACATTGTCGGCAGCGGCTACAGCGTGAAATGCAAGCTGTACTGCGCTGATGCAAACTCAATAAAAAAACTCATTATCTCCTGCCACGGCTTCGGCGGCAGCAAGGAGAACGCGGCGGCAAAGCGCGTGGCGGAGCGTATGCTCCCAACTCATAAGGATGCGGCGCTGCTGAGCTTCGACTGGCCATGCCACGGGGAGGACGTGAAGCCGCGCTTCACCCTCGCCGACTGTGACACGTACCTGACGGCGGTGCTGGAGTATGCCCGTGAAAGGTTTGCCCCCGAGAGCATCAGCTTCAACGGCACGAGCTTCGGCGGCTATGCGGTGCTCAAGTATATGCATGAGCACGGCAGCCCCTTTGACAGCGTCGTGCTGCGCTGCCCGGCGGTGAACCTGCATGAGATATTCACCGGCCTGTACCTGACGGAGAATGACCTTGACAAGCTGCGCCGGGGGAAGGACGCGGTCGTCGGCTTCGAGAAAAAGTTTAAAATTAGTCGGCAGTTTTTAGATTCCCTTGCCGAGAACGACATTATGCAGTATAACTTCTCCGCCTTTGCCGACAGTATGCTCATCATGCACGGCACGCGGGACGAGACCGTGCCGATAGACGCGGTGCGCCGCTTCGCGGAGAAGAACGACCTCATGCTCATCGAGATAAACGGAGCGGATCACATGTTCAAGGATCCCGCGCGCATGAGCGAGTATGTGAACAACACCGTCGATTTTATATTTTCATAATCTAAAACGCCATCGGTCATTGACCGATGGCGTTTTAGAGTTATCAATATTATCAGGTGTACATCTCGTCTTCCAGCATCGCTGCGGGATCGGAGAAGTGCTCCTTCGTGAGCTTTGCGACGACGCCCGAGAGCACGAACAGACCCACAAAGTTCGGGATGGCCATGAGGCCGTTGAAGGTATCGGCGATGTTCCAGACAATGTCTATCGGGGAGACGCAGCCGATGACGATGACGATTGCGAACGCTGCCTGATAGTACTTGATGGCCTTGGTGCCGAACAGGTACTGCGCGCAGCGGCTGCCGTAGAGTGCCCAGCCGAGGACGGTCGAGAACGCGAAGAGGATCAGCGCAACGGCCACAAAGAGCGCCGCGAGCTTGTCGCCGAATATCGTTGCGACGGCGGCGGTGATGAGCTCGGAGCCGGGCTTCACGCCGAAGTTTATATCGACGCCGCTGCATATGATAGTGAGCGCGGTCATGCTGCAAATGACGATGGTGTCAACAAAGACCTCGAAGATGCCGTAGAGCCCCTGATGCACGGCCGAGGGAGTTTCCGCTGCGGCGTGAGCGATAGCTGCCGAGCCGAGACCGGCTTCGTTCGAGAACGCGCTGCGCCTGAGACCCCAGACGAGCGCTTCCTTGAGCGCGATACCGGAGGCCGCACCGAGGACAGCGCGCGGGCTGAACGCGGCGGTGAATATCTTTGCGAAAGCGCCGCCGATGTTCCCGGCGTGGGAGAAGATGACGCCGAGGCAGACGAGCACGTAGAACACGCTCATGATCGGGACGAGCTTTTCAGCGACTTTGCCGATGCGCTTGATGCCGCCGAGCAGGATCAGCGCGACGAGAGCCGCGAGGGACAGACCGATGACCCAGTGGATAACGGTAATGCTGCTGTCGTTTATCGTGAAGAAGGCGGTGATGGCGTTCGTAATGGAGCCGGTGATGGCGTTCACCTGACTCATGTTGCCAATGCCGAAGCACGCGATGCCGGCGAGAGCTGCGTACACCATTGCCAGCCACTTCCACTTCGGGCCGATGCCGGCGATGTAATACATCGGGCCGCCTACCCAGTCGCCCTTTTCATCGCGCTGGCGGTACTGAATGGAGAGCACGACCTCCGAGTACTTTATGACCATGCCAAGCAGTGCGGCGACCCACAGCCAAAACACAGCGCCGTAGCCGCCGAGGGCGATGGCCTGCGAGGTACCGACTATATTGCCGGTGCCGACAGTGGCGGCAAGAGCGGTGGTCACGGCCTGAAGCGGCGTGACGGCACCTTTTCCGGCTTCCGTCTTTTTGAACATCTTGCCGACGGTGTTTTTCATGGCGTATCCGAAGTGGCTGAACTGCACTGCCTTGGTGCGGACGGTCAGCAGTATGCCGCCGACCATGACGCAGGGCAGGAACATGTACAGCCACGCGAAGTCGTTAAGAGCTCCGGTGAAGAAATCGATAAATGCCTGCATGCTTGTATCCTCCTTATTTGATAGATACCGGTTGACAAGAATGACGGATATGTATAAATCTAATATATGTCAAACTTTTGCCCATTACAAATCGGCATTAAAAATATCGCTTTTGTAATGGATTCCAGATGTCAGCTTTGCGGAAAAAACGGCTGAAGTCCGGCCGGTATTTTATTGATGCGAGAAATATAGCACCGAAAAAGCGCAATTGCAAGAGAAATTTTGCATTTCGGCATAGTGTGGAATAATCCGCTGCTTTAATGTTAGCTCCATGTGAAATATAACAACTATTAATGAAGCGATATGCACATAACTATGAGAAAACCTAATTGATAAAACGCGGTCTTGTATTACAATGATCGCTGTGTTAAGCTGAAATCAAATAGATGTATGGAAGGAGAGTAATAAAAATGCACAGTCTTGAAGAGGTGCGCGCTGAATATGACAGGCTCGACAGGCTCTGCGGGCTCGACACCTCGGGGATCGAGCTGAAGATATCAAAGCGCGCGGTGAAGCAGCTCGGCAGCTTCCGCTGCCCGCGCCGGGGAGGAAAGGATGGCCTGTGCATCACGCTTTCACATCTGATACTGGAGGACGACGAGCAGTTCTGGGACACCGTGCGCCACGAGTACGCTCATGCTGCTGTGTATCTCCTCCATCCCGGAGAGCGCCATGGGCACGACAGGGTGTGGAAGGATATGTGCCGCCGCATAGGGTGCTCGCCTGAGCGGCTCGCGCCGGAGAAGGGACAGGCGGCGAAGAGCCGCCGCGCGGAAGCAAAGTACATCATCCGCTGCGAAAGCTGCGGCAGAGAGAGCCGGTACATGCGCCGGGGCAAGGCGGTCGACCTGCTGCTGCGCGGTCGCGGCCGGGCGCTGCGCTGCACGGGCTGCGGCGGGAGCAGCTTCAAGCTCTTTGTCGGAAAATAATTGGTTTGACGGCGGCGCGGATAGGTGATATTCTATAAACAGCTATACAACTGAAATATACGGCAATAAAACAACAATGAATGGAGGTTTTCGGCATGATAATCAACAATGCAAAAGTATACCGCAACGGACACTTTGAAAGCGCATCCATCGAATTTGACAGCCATATACGTTCATTTTCTCCCGGCGAGGGAATGGACGCCTGTGGGGCGTATATCATCCCCGGCCTTATCGACGTGCACACTCACGGTGCCATGGGGATAGACGCGAGCGACTGCACCGCCGAGCAGATACATCATCTGGCGCAGTTTTATTCGGACAACGGCGTCACGTCCTTCTGCTTCACAACGCTGACCGTCCCCGCGGACGAGCTGAGAGGCGCGATGAAGAACATCCGCGCCTATGAGCGCTTCGGCGGCGAGGCCAAGTGCGCGGGTGTGCATCTGGAAGGGCCGTTCGTCTCGCGCGGGAAGTGCGGCGCGCAGAACCCTGACAATATCCTAAAGCCGGACATCGCGCTCTTTAACGAGCTCAACGAGCTGAGCGGAGGGATAGTGCGCCTTATAACCGTCGCCCCGGAGGTCGAGGGCGCGCTGGACTTTATCCGCGAGGCGTCGAAGGTCTGCACCGTGTCCCTCGGCCACAGCACCGCGGACTACGATCAGGCCATGGCCGGGTTTGAGGCGGGCGCGACTCACGTGACGCATCTCTTCAACGGCATGGAGCCCTTCCACCACAGGAAGCCCGGCCTTGTCGGCGCGGCGCTCACGGCGGGGGCAAATGTCGAGCTCATCTGCGACGGAGTGCATATCCACCCGGCGATGATACTGGCCGTGCACAAGATGTTCGGCGACAGGCTCATCATCGTCAGCGACTCTCTGCGCTGTGCCGGGCTCTGCGACGGACGCTACAACCTCGGCGGTCTGCCGATGATCGTGCGCAACGGGCGCGCAACGCTGCTTGACGGCACGATAGCCGGTTCGTCGAGCAATCTGCTTCAGGAGCTGCGCAACGTAGTGTCCTATGGCGTGCCGCTCGAAGCCGCTGTCAAGGCCGCGACCGAGACGCCCGCGAAGGACATCGGCGTGTTCGACAGCATCGGCTCGCTCGAAGTTAGCAAGTGCGCGGACTTCCTCGTGCTCAATAAGGATCTCAAGCTGATGGCGACCTTTATAGACGGCAAGCTTGCAAACGGCACGACCGATTTTGCGTCCGTAAAATAAAAAATACCCGGGGTGACTCGAACCAATGGCGATATACTATATTGATCCCGTCCTTGCGGCTGCGGCGATAATACCCGCCGTCGTGCTGCTTATAAAGGTCTATCAGGCCGACCGGCTTGAGAAGGAGCCTGTTTCCCTGATCCTCTCGCTGGTGTTCTTCGGTGTGCTGTCGACGGCGATAGCAATGGTGCTCGAACAGGTCTGCACAGCGGTGCTGGGCAGCTATCTGCCCGAGGGGAGCGTTGCGTATAATGCCGTGCTGTATTTCGGCATCGTCGCATTCTCGGAGGAGGGGGCAAAGTACCTTCTGCTCAAGAAGCGGACGTGGCGCGACATCAACTTCAACTGCCAGTTTGACGGCGTGGTCTATGGCATGTCCGTCTCTCTGGGCTTTGCGCTGTGGGAAAACCTGGGCTATGTCGCGATGTACGGCTTCGGCACGGCGCTTGTCCGTGCGGTCACGGCTGTGCCGGGGCATGCCTGCTTCGGCGTGTTCATGGGCGCGTGGTACGGCATGGCAAAGCGCTGGGAGGGCGCGGGCTTTGAGAGCCGCTCCAAGACCTGCCGCACTATGGCGCTGCTGCTGCCCGCGCTTATCCACGGCTGCTATGACTTCATCGCAACCTATGAAGACGCGGGAGTCAGCGGGATATTCGCGGTGTTCGTAGTGCTGCTGTTCGTCGTATCGCTGATCCTTGTGCGCCGCCTTTCGGCAAACGACAGATACATCAACAATAGCGGCAGATTCTTTTTCTGAACGGAGAAGGCAATGAAAGAAAACGTAGGCAGATTTTTCGAGATATATGCTTCCGACCCCGCGGTACGCGGCCGCGTGGAGGCAAACGTCGAGGCGTACCCTGGCAGCTATGAGATAAGCGAGGCGCTGACAGAGTTTGCTCTGCTGCCGGTCGCGGAGGAGCTGGGGCTCGGCTTCACGATCCAGGAGCTGCGCGCTTATGAGACGCGGCTCAAGCTTGAGCGCGGCGTGGCCAAGGACGGCAAATACGACCGCGGCGAGCGCAGCTATTGGCTGCTTGAGCGCGGCTGGGAGGAGCCCCGGCCGGAAGAAAAAAGCAAATAAGCGGTAAAATATCCGGCAGTCATCCGCTATAAGATGACTGCCGGATACTTATATTTCGTTATTCAATTCAGACCGTCATGGCTTCTTGTTCTTCGCCGGTGGGGATCTCGTCGTACATCCTGTCCGCCGGTTCCTGTATCAGCGACAGGACGCATTCCCGAACTTCCGGAGCCTCGGCGTATATGACGCCGCGGAGCTTTTCAAGCTTCTCGTCTATCTCCTCGGGAGTGTACATCATCTGGTGGCCGATGTAGATAAGGTGGTTGTCCGTCTTCTGGAGCCCTTCGGACTTGAGCAGCAGCTCCTCATAGAGCTTCTCGCCGGGGCGCAGCCCGGTGTAGACTATCTTGATATCCACATCCGGCTCAAAACCGCTGAGGCGGATCATCTTGCGCGCCATATCGTCAATGCGCACGGGCTGCCCCATGTCGAGCACGAACACCTCGCCGCCCTTGGCGTAAGCTCCTGCCTGGAGAATGAGCGAAACGGCCTCCGGGATCGTCATAAAGAAGCGCGTCACACGCTTATCGGTAACCGTCACCGGGCCGCCCTCAGCGATCTGCTTCTTGAACAGCGGGATAACGCTGCCGTTGCTGCCAAGGACATTGCCGAAGCGGACGGCGATGTAATTCGTGCCGCTGTGCCCGTTCATCGACTGCACGGCCATCTCGCACAGGCGCTTTGACGCGCCCATGACGTTCGTGGGGTTGACGGCCTTGTCGCTGGAGATCAGGATAAACAGGGAAGTGCCGAAATCGCCCGCCGCTTTCGCGGTGTTGTAGGTGCCGAAGACGTTGTTCTTTATCGCTTCGGCGGGGCTGTCCTCCATGAGCGGGACATGCTTGTGCGCTGCGGCGTGGCACACGACAGCCGGGCGGTATTTATCGAACACGTAGCGCACACGCTGCTCGTCCCTGACCGAGCCTATCAGCACCACAAGGTCAAGCTCCGGGTGCCGACGCTTGAGCTCCATCTGGATATCGTAGGCGTTGTTTTCGTATATGTCGAATATCACGAGCCTGCCGGGCTTGAGCGCCGCGATCTGGCGGCAGAGCTCACTGCCTATCGAACCGCCTCCGCCGGTGACGAGCACGGTCTTGCCGCGCACCTTGTCGGCCATGGCGCTGTTGTCGGTACACACCTGTGTGCGCCCGAGCAGATCGTCAATGCTGACGTTCTTGACCTGCTGGAGCGTGACCTCGCCGTTTGCCAGCTGGCTGAGCGTCGGCAGGGTCTTGAGCGCGACGCCGGGGATGCTGCATTTTTCGAGAATTTCATTCCTGACGGATATCGGAGCCGAGGGGATGCAGAAGATGATCTCCTCAACGCCGTATTTCTTGACGGCATCGGCGATCATATCGCGCCCGCCGACGACCTTGACACCCCTTATGCGCGTGCCCTGCTTGCCGGGGTCGTCGTCTATAAGGCACACGGCGGTGTTGCGCGAGGCGGGATTGTCGTCGAACTCGCGTATCGCCATGGCTCCTGCCGTGCCCGCGCCGATGACGAGGGTGCGCTTCTTGGCGACAGGGTGCTCATGCAGGTGCCTGCCCTGACTTACCCTGCGGTATATGTAGCGCGAGAGCGACAGCAGCACGAAGAGCAGCAGCGCGCAGATAAACGGGAAGCTGCGCGGGAGCGCCTGACGCATTACCAGCGCGGAGGTATAGTACAGCGCCGCGGCGCAGACCGAAGCAAAGCCGAGGTAAAACACCTCGCGCTCACCGGCGTACTCCCAGCGGCTGCTGTAGAGCCTGAACGCGCTGAACACCAGCACCGACAGTATAGAGCCCGGGATGCAGCAGTACCTCAGTGCCTCGAAGAAGCCGAGCGCCGAGATGAGCGTGAAGTCAAACTCGACTCTCAGCACAACCGTGGCAAACGCCGCTATATTTATAATAAGAATATCCGTTATTATCAGCGCCGCCGAGCCGAGCCAATGGCCGCGGCGGAGCTTTCCGCTTTCGTTCATGTTCCCTCCGTCCGGAAGCATGCACACCATGCCGCCGGTCACGGGCATTACCCGTGTATATTATCAAGTAATTATACCAAACGCGCCGCACCTTTGCAAGATTATTGTTCGTGGGGGAGGTAACAGCCAATAAAATACGTCCATCTTCTGCCGTGAGCTCGAAAAACAGATAAAAAATAGCAATTTGGGTATTGCTTTTTCTCGGGCTTTGTGCTAATATAATCGAGCGTTGAAAATCAATGCAGATATTTCCGGGTGTAGCGCAGATGGTAGCGCGCTTGAATGGGGTTCAAGAGGCCGCTGGTTCAACTCCAGTCACTCGGACCAGCGTCGGAGCAAAGTTCGCTTTGCTCCGACTTTTTTTGCGTCAATTGACGCGGGGTGGATTCTGTGCTATCCTGTCGCTGGATCGTAAAAAAGGAGACGGAAGCTTATGTTTAGGAATAACAAAAAAGGCATTATCGCGCTTGCGCTTGTGCTGCTGCTTGCGGTCGCCGCGCTCTTCGTGTGGCAGGCGGCAAAGCCCGAGACCCAGCAGGGCAGCAAGGAGATCGTCGTGAACATCGACCACCTGAACGGTGGCGATGCGAGCTATACCATATATACAGACGCCGAATATCTCCGTGCGGCGCTTGAGCAGGAGAACCTGATCGAGGGCACGGAGAGCCAGTATGGGCTCTATGTGACCTCTGTCGACGGCGAAGCCGCGGACGAGAGCAAGCAGGAATGGTGGGGCTACAGCGTGAACGGCACATTTGCCGAGCTTGGCGTGGACAGTCAGCCCGTTGCCGACGGCGACGTTTATGATTTTGTCCTGAATGTCGGCTGGTAAGCTCACGATCCGCGAGGTCGCGGAGCTGTCGCTTTTCTGTGCGCTGATGGTCGCGGGCAAGGAGTGCCTGCGCGTCATCCCGAATGTGCACCCAGTCACGCTCCTGCTGCTTTTAGCGACAATAATCTACGGTGCAAAGGCGCTCTATCCTGCCTTCGGCTTTGCCCTCTTGGAGATCGCTCTGTACGGAGCCGGGATATGGAACCTGATGTATCTCTATGTCTGGCCGATCGCCGTGCTCATCGCGCTCCCGTTCCGCCGCAGCCGCAGCCGCGCACTCTGGGCGGCGATCGCCGGGGCGCACGGGCTGTTCTTCGGCGCAATGTGCGCTGTACCGTATCTGTTTATCGGCGGCTGGCAGATGGCGCTGTCGTGGTGGATATCCGGAATACCCTATGACGTGATACACTGCGTGTCAAACACTGTCCTCACCTTTGTGCTGCTCCCGCCGCTGCGTGACCTGCTTGAGCGCAGACATAATATGAAGAATGACTGAATACCGGGCGCGGCTCTCCGCATAGGAGAACCGCGCCTGGTTCTTTATAACGATAGACTTCTTGTTAATATGTTGAAAAATTTCAGGATCAATTTGTTAAAAAGGCAGAAAGAAAAAGCACATGTTGACAAAAAGCTGTTAAGTTCATATAATATTCATACATTTTGGGAACGGTGCGAGCCGTTTCCACAATAAATAGGAGGATAAAATGAAAAAAGTATTTGCACTGATCCTTGCTCTCTGCATGGTATTTGCACTCTGCGCCTGCGGCCAGACCGCCGCTCCCGCAGCGACTGAGGCTCCCGCAGCTGACACTGCTGCCGATGCCGCTCCCGCTGAGGACACCGGCTGGGCTCCCGACGGCCCCGTCACCATGATCGTCGCCTACAAGGCCGGCAACGGCACCGACGTTACCGCCCGTGTTCTCGCTCAGTACGCTGAGAAGTACATTGGCCAGACCATCGTTATCGAGAACGTTGACGGCGGTTCCGGTTCCCTTGGCTGGTCCCAGCTCGCCGCTGCTGATCCCGACGGCATGACCATCGGCTTCATGAACCTGCCCAACTTCAATTCTTCCATCGTTAAGGGCCTCGGCACTTACACCACTGCCGACTTCAAGGCTATCTGCAACCACGTCACCGAGACTTCTCTGGTTCTCGTCCGCGCTGACGACGACCGTTTCGCCACCATTGATGACCTCGTCGCTTACGCCAAGGAGAACACCACTGTTGCTTCCACTAACGGCGCACAGGCTTCCAACCACATCGGCGCACAGGCTTTCGCCAACTCCGCTGACTTCAAGTACACCGATCTTCCCCAGGGCAACACCGCTGACGAGCTGCTGAGCCTCCTCCCGCTGCATCGTTGCTCCCGCTGGCGTGAGCGATGAAGTCATCGCCTTCTACGAGGCCGCATTCAAGGCCACCATGGAAGATGCAGATTACCTCGCAGCCGCTTCCGAGTTCGCAACCGATTATAAGGATGCCGCCACTACCGCCGCTCTGATCGAGGAGCAGCAGGCATTCACCGAAGGCCTTGCTACCGGCTTCTGGTACGAATAATCAGATACGTTATATTAACCTGATAATTGATCCTGAACGGGGCAGGCATGCCTGCCCCGTTTTTCTTTAAGGAGGAGTACCCCTTGAAAATGAAGAAAACGGACATAGGCGTCGTCGGCTTCATGTATGCCGTCTGCGCGTTCTTCTATGTCTATAGCTACCAGCTCACCGCCGAGAGCAAGAAGTACCCCATGTTCACCATCATCCTGCTCTTCGGTCTGACTACGCTCTATCTCGTGCAGATGATAATCGCAGCGCGGAAGTTCGGCGTCGAGAGCGGTGTCAATGAGGTGTTCGAAGGCTTCAAGCCCGCGCAGTTCTTTGTCTCCCTCGCGCTTACCATCGTCTATTTCCTCATGATGAAGTATCTCGGCTTCTTTACCGCTACCGTGATCTTCATGTTCGCGTCCCTGCTCTATCTGAAAGTTCCGGTGCTGGCCTCCGTTATATCGGTCGTGTCAGTCAACCTGCTCATATATCTGGCGTTTGTTCAGTTCCTCGGCGTTCGTCTGCCCAAGGGACTGCTGTTCTAAGGGAGGGATAGACTATGCTTCAGACTTTACAGCAGATGGGTCAGGGCTTTGTCAGTGCCCTCACCTGGATAAATCTTCTTGCCATGGTCGGCGGCGTGTCCCTCGGTATCGTCATCGGCTGCCTGCCCGGCCTCTCGGCCGCGATGGGTGTTGCGCTGATGCTCCCGCTGACCTTCACCATGCCCGCCGATACCGGACTTATCGTCCTCGGCGCTATCTACTGCGGTGCGATCTTCGGCGGCTCAATCTCCGCCATACTCATCCACACCCCCGGCACCCCGGCTTCTGCCGCAACGGCTATCGAGGGCTACCAGATGACCTTGCAGGGCAAAGCCGGTAAGGCTCTTGCGACGGCCTGCTGGTCGTCCTTCTGGGGCGGCCTGCTCAGCTGCATTTCGCTTTACTTCTTCTCCCCGCTGCTGGCTCAGCTCGCGCTGAAGTTCATGTCGGCGGAGAAGTTCTGGCTCGGCATCTTCGGCCTTACCATCATCGCCGGCGTTTCGAGCAAATCCATGGTCAAGGGCCTCATGTCCGGTGCGCTCGGTCTGCTTATCTCCACCATCGGCCTTGATCCCATCGACGGCACCAAGCGCTTCATGTTCGGTCAGGCCTTCCTCGCCGAGGGCATCAACGTCACCTGCGCGCTGATCGGTCTCTTCTCGATGTCTCAGGTGTTCATCCTCGCCGAGAAGGAGATCAAGAAGCGCGCCAAGGCCGCAAAGTTCACCGATAAGATCGCCCTCACGAAAGAGGAAAAGAAGATACTTGCCCCGACCGTTATCCGCTCCTGGATAATCGGCAACATCATCGGCATACTCCCCGGTGCGGGCGCATCCATCGCATGCTTCATGGGCTATAACAGCGCAAAGCAGTTCTCCAAGCATAAGGAAGACTTCGGCCACGGCGCGATCGAAGGCGTCTGCGGCTCCGAGGCTGCGAACAACGCCGTCACCGGCGGCTCGCTCATCCCGATGCTGACCCTCGGCATCCCCGGCGAATCCGTCACGGCAGTTCTCATGGGCGGCCTTGTCATTCAGGGTCTTGCTCCGGGACCGGAGCTGTTCACTAAGTACGCTCCCATGACCTATACCTTCTTTGCGGGCTTCGTGCTCGTGCAGTTCTTCATGCTGGCCATCGGTATGCTTGGCTGCCGCGGCTTTGCGCAGATCTCCCGCCTGTCTGATGCTATCCTCATCCCGGCAGTCACGGTGCTGTGCTTCGTCGGCTCCTACGCCATCCACCGCAACCTGAGCGACGTTGTCGTTATGCTCATCTTCGGCGGCCTTGGCTACCTGATGCGCAAGTTTGACCTGAATAACGCGGCGGTCGTCCTCGCGCTCATCCTTGGACCCATCAGCGAAAAGGGCTTGCGCGGCGCGCTGCGCGTCAGCGACGGCGATATAGGCTGCCTGTTCACATCCCCCGTGAGCTGGGTGCTCATCATCCTCAGCAT
>ERZ1026772.320-NODE-320-length-37156-cov-4.631897_pt1 | contig 37156 bp, 30 predicted proteins | sample MGYA00380124_ERZ1026772 | MGnify/ENA primary metagenome ERZ1026772 (study PRJEB33269, sample SAMEA4719760) | human gut metagenome | biome: human-associated habitat; feature: organic feature; material: feces | place: Cameroon | collected 2013-10 ...
GTCTCGGAATTATGCGTCCGTTCCTCGTTGCAAACATGGTGAACCTTGCGATTCGTCTGTCCGTTGCCCTAATCTGTGCACCACGTTTCGGCATTGCCTTTGTCTGGCTTGCTGTACCGGCTGGCTGGCTTGCAAACTTTTTAATCTCCTATGTGGCTCTTAGGAGATCATGGCCGACTGATAAAATGGCATCCATTAGTTAACTTCCGGTTTGCCAACCAGCCCTTTGAGAAGAGAATTTTACAAAAGAAAGTGTTCTCTATGTTCTCAGGCGAGAAAGTTCTTGTGGATTTACGGTGTGATAACAGCCTTTGAACAGTAATGCCGATTGTAGAAGGTACAGTAATTCTGATAAGCCTGTTGTTTTTGAAAAAACAAAATAAAAATGTAACTTTTGGAGAATGAAAATGAATAACGAAATTATTATATCGCATATCAGTATGCCATACGGAGTGTTGCATGATCAAAAATTGAATTCTGTTAAATGCGAAAATAATCAAATGATTTTTACATTTGATATTAAAATATTTCCGCAGGATTATGTCGGCGATTGTTTTAAACAGTACGAATGTTATAAGCATTGTGATATGATTGTGGCAATGAAAGAGGAGTCTTTTAACGATTATAATTTTGTTTCGGCAACCGATAAAAACGGAAAATTTGAAGGTGTTTCCTTGTCACAGGCTGAGTTTATTAATGCAATCAATAATGCTTATACAGCTGAATTTATAGATTGTTTTGCAAATAACAGCGAATTAAAAATTGAATTGAGTGTTAATTATTACGACGCTGAAAAGCAATATAAAAAATACCGCAAATTCAGCATTTGCAATATCACACTCTCCGCTGAAAAAGTGACTTGGAATTGGTATTGAATTAATAAAAAACTTGAAAATATGCGACCGCAATGAGTCTGAAATTGTAAAGGTTTTTGCAATTGCGGTGGGGTGTTGTATCGGCAATGAAAATGAAATGATCTTACATTCAGCTGAAACGAACAGAATTTTATGAGTGATGCGGATAAATAAGCTTATAATCTTATTTTGAAAATTAAAATCATTACAAAATTTGCAGACATATTTTTGTTAATGGCTGTTGAAAATAAAAAGCACTCCGTGTACAATTATCGTAAAGATAAGTCACGGAGTGTTTTTGCTTTTTGTGATTTATGATTTAGTATCGGATTTTTTGGAATAATAACTCTGTTTGACAAGGAGAATGACAGATGAAAAATGTTAAAATAAAATCACCGTTTGACGGACTTGTGCTTGATGTGGCAATAGTTGAGCCTGAATGTGAACCGAAAGCAATAGTTCAGTTTTCACACGGAATGTCGGAACACAAGGAGAGATATTTCGATTTTATGAATTATCTTGCCCAAAACGGCTATGTGTGCATTATCCATGACCACAGAGGTCACGGTGCGAGTATCCGTCAGAAAGGCGATCACGGATATTTTTACACGGAGGATATTTCTGCGATTGTAGATGATTTGCACGAGGTTTCAAAACTTGCGAAGAATGAATATCCGAATCTTCCACTCTATATTTTCAGCCACAGTATGGGTACGCTTGTTGTGAGAAATTATCTTAAAAAGTATGACAGTGAGGTTTCTAAAGTTGTGCTTTGCGGTCCGCCGACTGAGAATAATGCGGTTGGAATTGCTCTGGCACTTTCTAAAATTTCAAAGCCTTTTCACGGTGCAAAAAAGCCGAATCATTTTTTGAATAATTCGACTTTCAAGGGTTACAACGGCAACAATTCCGTTCCGAATTCATGGCTTTCGGAAAACAGCGAAAATGTAACTGCATATAATGATGACGAGCTGTGCGGATTTGTCTTTACAACAAACGGTTTTATCAACCTTTTTAAATTACAAAAGGGTGCGTTCAATGCAAAAGACTGGAATGTCAGCAATGAAAATCTGCCGATATTCGTTATTGCAGGCAGTGATGATCCTGTTATCGGCTCAAAGGAAAAGTTCGGTAAACTTGTGCTGTTTCTGAAAAAGCTCGGCTATAACAATGTTGATGCGACTCTCTACAAAAATAACCGCCACGAAATCCTCAACGAAAAAAATAAACTTGATATCTATGCCGATGTTCTGAAATTCTTTGAATCAAAGTAAAATTGTGCCGAAATGGGAACACAAAGCTTGAATTTAGGAAAAGTGTGCTGAAATGGGAACACTTTACAATCAAATATTAAACCACAATCTAACCGTTATGACGCTCATAATTGCGGCGGTTAGGTCGGCAGTTATGGCGGCAAAGAGGGTGTGGCGAATTTTTTTGACACGGATACAGCCAAAGTACATTGCGATTGCGTAGAAGGTTGTTTCGCTTGAACCTGCGAGAACGGAGGCTGTTCTGCCTGCAAAGCTGTCGGGACCGCAGGTTTTGTAAAGAGCTGTGAGGAGTGCGGTTGAACCGCTTCCCGAAACGGGGCGGAGGAGTACGAGCGGAACAATTTCTTTCGGAAATCCTAAAAATTCCGCTGTCGGCTGAATCAGTGCGCATATTGCGTCAATTGCTCCGCTTGACTGCAAAAGGTCAACGGCAAACACAAGTCCCATAATTGTAGGGGCAATGTTGTACAGAAGTTTTACTCCCTCTTTTGCTCCCGAGATGAACACATCGAATACGGGGACTTTTTTTATCAGCCCGAACACCACAACAATACACGCAAATGCCGGCATTACAAATTCCATTTGCTCACCACATTTCTCAAATTTTACCTTGCCTGATATTCAGCGTACAGGCAATCAGCAATGCCACCGTCAACGCACATGCAGAGCTTATCCAGACGGGCACGATAATTTCAAAAGGCGCAGAGCTTCCGTAGGATTGGCGGAGTGCGGCAAGCGTTGTTGGTAACAGCTGGAGTGACGCTGTGTTCATAACTACAAAAACAACCATTTCGTTGCTCGCAATGTCACGGCGGTCATTGAGCGTGTGCAGCTGTTCCATTGCTTTTAGTCCGAAAGGGGTTGCGGCATTGCCGAGTCCGAGCAGATTTGCACTGATATTCATGGTGATGCTTTGAAAGGCGTCGCTTTTTTTATCAAGTCTCGGAAAAAGCGGACGGAGCAGAGGTGCAAATATTTTTGCAAAAATGTTTGTCAAACCGCTTTCAACTGCGATTTTCATGATTCCCGACCAAAGGCAGATTATGCCTGCCATTGTGAGAATAAGCTGTATTGATGACGCTCCGCTTTCGATGAGTGCGTTTGAAATATCAGCGGTGTTGCCCATAAACAACGCACACAATACGCTCACGGCAATGAGTCCGCTCCAGATATAATTCAGCATTTTTACTCCTTTTGTTGCAATTAACGACAAAATGTACAATATTGTCATTTTTGTAATCAAATTATTTAATAAAATCGTTGACAAAAATCCCGAAAAATGGTAGTATAGGTAAAAATAGGGATTATGGTGAATTAAAAAATAGGGATTATGGTGAATTAAAATGATTTATACAAACTTTAGGGAAATTGATAAAGCAGGCAGAATTGTAATATCAAAGGATATCCGCAACCACCTCAACATTAAGCCGGGTGACATTCTTCACATTGAGGCTGACGATGAGTGCGTTACGATTAAAAAGGCAGAGAGCAAGTGCGTTTTTTGCAATACTCTTGATAATCTGATTGCATTCGGCGGAAAATATGTATGCAGAGATTGTGTTGAAAAGCTCAAAGGCTGATACTGCTTTTGGCTACTCTAAAATATACTTGACCGAATTTGAAATTATGATAACGGACGGTGTTTTTATATGGACAGAATTGACAAAATTAATTATTATCTTGACATTGCCGAAACTGTGCTTGAAAGGGGAACTTGCCTGCGCAGAAATTTTGGTGCAATTATCGTGAACAACGACCAGATTGTTTCAACAGGTTATACAGGCGCTCCGAGAGGCAGAAAAAATTGCTGTGATTTGGGATTTTGTATCCGTCAGGAACGCAACATTCCCCGTGGCGAGCGTTACGAACTTTGCAGAAGCGTTCACGCCGAGGCGAACGCTATTATTCATGCATCAAGAGAACAGATGATTGGTGCAACGCTTTATCTTGTCGGCAAGGAGATGTCAAACGGCGAGTATGTTCAGAACACATCTTCGTGTGCAATGTGCAAGCGTATGGTTATCAACGCAGGTATTGACAAGGTTATTGTCAGAAACGATAAAACCGATTTTACTGAAATTGATGTGAACGATTGGATTATGTCCGATGATTCGCTTGACGCACTTCGTGGCTATTGATATGAAAACACGGCTTTTTATAACCGATATCCGCAAAATTTCTTTTGACAGAGTCGGTGAGCTTTCTCCCGAAAGAGCGGAGCGTGTTCAAAGATGCCGCAGAGCTGACGATAAACTGCGTTGTATTGCAGGCGGCTTGTTTATGAACAAATTTCTTGGCGGTGCAAAAATCACCGTGAATGAATTCGGCAAGCCCGAATGTGACAACGGGCTTTGTTTCAATATTTCGCACAGCGGAAGCTATGTGCTTTTTGCGTTGTCGGATTCCAAAGTCGGTTGTGATATTGAAGAAATTCGATTTCTCAAGGGCATAAGGCTCGGCAAAATTGTTTTCTGCAACAACGAGATGAAATTGCTAGGCAACGCTTTTGACAGGCTCGGCACATTTTTTGAATTGTGGACAAAAAAAGAGGCTTTGCTAAAATGTATGGGTGACGGATTTCACCGTGGCGCAAAAAGTGTTGATGTCAGCAGCGGAAAATTCTCTGAAAATCAAATCGAATATTATATGAAGCAATACAAATTTTCGGATTATGAAATCAGCCTTTGCAGTGTGCAAAATGATTTCCCGAAAGATATTGAATTTATCACTTTATAAAAAGAAAAGCGTGGCTTTTGTGCCACGCTTTTTTAGTGCAAAATAAGTATTATACAGAAATGTGTTTTGCCCAAAAGACTACAATAATTTCTTCATAAAATATCTGCAATGATTTTCAGGACAGTCGTCTAATTTTCCGAACACAACATATCCTTGCCTTTCATAGAATTCCTTTGCCTGAAAATCAAATGTATCCAAATGAATTAATTTTGCTCCGTTTGATTTAGCTTCTGTTTCTACATTTTTCAAGAGTGATTTACCGATTTTTCTTTCTCTGTAATTTGGGTCAACCCATAAAGTGTCAACATAAACGACATTCCAGCAATACATTCTCGCTATAATGCCGGCTATTATCTTGCCGTTCTTAACAATTTTTCTGCTTAAATCTATAAAGTTTTCTTTTTGTGTGGTTTCAACTTGAGTCAAATTATATTCAACCAATCTGTTAACAAGGTAATCCTGTTCTTCTTTGGTGCAGGTTTCTATGTTCATTGTTAAATCCCCTTTGCTGAATATTATTTTCCGAACAAGTCACTGTGTGTTCCTGTTCGTGATAATGTTAATACAAGAACATCATCTTCTATGCGGTACACAAGTAACCAGTCGGGCTGAATATGACATTCTCTGTGTCCAACCCAATCTCCCGTCAACGCATGGTCTTTATTTTTCTCGGGCAAAGTTTCACCACGAGATAAACTTCTGATGATATTATCAAGCAGTTCAATATCCATATGCCTTTTAAGTGCTAATTTGTAGTCTTTTTTGAACTGCGTTGTCCATACGATATCTCGGTTCATCTTTTAAGCTCCTGAAGAGCTTCTTCAACATCGGAATAATGTTTTACTTCGGGATCTTTTGCAATTCTTTCTGCCTCAAGCATTGCGGCAATGGTTTCTTTGTTTGGCTGGTCAATCCTAACTTCAAAAGGGAAACCGCCGACACGCAAGGATTGACGCAGAAAAACATTGATTGCTGTTGTAAGATTCATACCGAGTTCTTTGTAAAGAGATTCACATTGCTTTTTTATATCGCTGTCCATACGGACACTAAAATTTGTACTTGCCATTATAATCACTCCGTTGCAATTTATTGTACTTATATTATATGCTGTTTGCATTGCAAAGTCAACTTAATAGACATAAATTTATTGTAAAATAGGGGTTTTGTATGATTTTGTGTGCAAATCGGGATAAGGTCACAATATGTGACAAACCCCTGATTTTGTTAATATGCTTGTTATTGCTATTTTTGAATAATTGTGGTACAATTTACTTTGATTAGTGCAGCAATCGGCTGCATATATTGTGTATGAAAAAATTCGGAACGGAAATATCCGTCTGCACACGGATGTTTTGCAATTTTCAGGGGGGACACTATGCCGACATTTACCAAGGCGGCTATCAAGGCGACATTTATTTCGCTTTTGAATAAAAAGCCGTTGAATAAAATTACAGTCAAGGAAATTGTTGAAGAATGCGGAATTAACCGTAATTCTTTCTACTACCATTTTGACGACATTCCGTCGCTTCTTGAGGAAATTCTCGTTGAAGAGGCTGACAGATTTGTTGCGACCGAAACCGACAACAATACTTCTGTTTATGAAAGCCTGATTTCTGTAATTGACTATGCTTTTTCAAACAAGTCGGTGATTCAGCACATTTACAATTCTGCGAACAGAACTACATTTGATGTGTATCTCAACAGGATTTGTACTCACGCTATAAAAAGCTATTTTGACAAGCTTGAAATTACAAAAAATATTGCCGAAGATGACCTTGATGCAATAATTATGTATTACAAGTGTCAGCTTGTCGGTTTTATTATCGACTGGCTCGGCGGAGGTATGAAATATGACCTCAAAATTAAGATGAAACGCATTTGTGAGCTGTTTGAGGGTTCAATGGAGTCTGCATTGGACAGATGTGCCAAAATCAATGCCTGATTGCTGTTTTATTGGTTAAAAATGAATATTTGCGCTTGCTTGCGTGTCTGAAATGCAGACGAATTTAACAAAATGTCTGATTTCTGTACAAATTTATTGCCGTGTCTAAATTCCTGACACGGCATTTTTTGTGTCTGTTTAAATTTCAACAAAGCTGTAATAGAATATGTTACGGACAAAGGAAATACGGTTCACCCCCGAATCGTACCTTTGAATGCAGAGTGCAGTCTGCAAATCATATATGAAGGAGTATGAAATATGAAGTTAGGGAAAGCGGTTGTTAAAAGCCGTTTCGTAATCCTTATACTTGCCGTTGCACTGATGATTCCGTCAGCCTTGGGAATGGCATTTACAAGGGTTAATTACGACATTCTTAGTTATCTTCCCGATAACCTCGACACAATCAAGGGTCAGGATTATCTGCTTGATGACTTTGGAAAGGGTGCTTTTTCATTCCTCATCTTTGAGAATATGGATGATAAGGATGTTGCGGCAACAGAGAAAAAAATCAAAGAAATCGACCATGTTGATACGGTTCTTTGGTATGACGATTTTGCCGACATCTCAATTCCAAAGGAAATGTTGCCCGACAAAATTTATGATGCGTTCAATTCGGGAAATGCAACAATGATGGCGGTATTCTTCGACACCTCAACATCAGCCGATGAAACAATGAACGCTATCGGAGAGATTCGTTCGGTTGCCGGTGAGCAATGCTTTGTTTCTGGTATGTCGGCAATGATTACGGATATGAAGAATATGTTTGAGGAACAGGAAATGACCTATGTTGCAATCGCTGTTGTTCTTGCGGTAATTGCAATGATGATATTTATGGATAACTGGATTATCCCGTTTGTGTTCCTTGCAAGTATAGCAGTTGCTATCCTCGTAAATATGGGCAGTAACTACTTTATGGGTGAGGTTTCATTCATTACCAAAGCGTTGGCGGCAGTTCTTCAGCTTGCGGTAACAATGGACTACTCAATCTTCCTTTGGCACAGCTATGAAGAGCAAAAGAACATTTGTGAAGACCATAAGCAGGCAATGGCTGTTGCAATTCACGAAACCGTCCGTTCCGTAATCGGAAGTTCAATCACAACGGTTGCAGGCTTTATCGCACTTTGCTTTATGACATTTACACTCGGTCTTGACCTCGGTATTGTAATGGCAAAGGGTGTTATCCTCGGTGTTATCTCCTGTGTAACGGTTCTTCCGTCACTCATTCTTGTTCTTGACAAGCTTCTTGAAAAGACAATGCACAAGTCGCTTATTCCGTCAACAAAGAAGCTTGCAACGGGACTTGTTAAAATTTTCCCCGTATTTCTCGTAATGTTTGCGGCTCTTATTTATCCGTTCTATTCGGCATACAGCCAGACAAACAATGAGATTTACTACGATTTGTCGGAAAGTCTTCCCGAGGATATGGCAAATGTAATTGCCAACACAAAGCTTAAAGATGAATTTGGCGTCGGTACAACACATATGGTTCTTGTTGATTCTTCGCTTTCGGCAAAGGACGCAAGAAATATGACAAACGAGCTTGAAAAGGTTGACGGCGTAAAATATGTTCTCGGTCTTGAAAGCGTTGTAGGTTCGCTTGTTCCGGAAGAAGTTCTTCCCGATTCAATCACAAGCGTTCTCAAAAATGATAAATGGGAGCTTATGATTATCAACTCTGAATATAAGACAGCTACCGACCCTATGGCAAAGCAGATTGACGAGTTGAATAAAATCATTACAAAGTATGATAAAAACGGACTTCTCATCGGTGAAGCCGCTTGTACAAACGACCTTGTAAACATCACGACAGTTGACTTTCAGGTTGTAAATGCAATTTCTATTGTTGCAATCTTTATTATCATTGCGATTGTTGAAAAGAGTATTACACTTCCGATTATTCTTGTTGCGGTTATTGAGCTTGCAATCTTTATAAACCTCGGTATTCCGCATCTTATGGGCGAGTCGCTCCCGTTCATCACACCTATCTGTATAAGTACAATCCAGCTTGGTGCAACGGTTGACTACGCAATTTTGATGACGACACGATACAAGAAGGAAAGGTATCTCGGAAACGATAAACGCACCTCGGTTATTACGGCTCTTGAAACTTCAATTCCGTCAATCATCGTTAGTGCAATGGGACTCTTTGCCGCTACAATCGGTGTTGCATTCTACTCGGATGTTGACCTTATTTCATCAATCTGTATGCTTCTTGCAAGAGGCGCTATCATCAGTATGTTCTGCGTAACACTTATTTTGCCGGCAATGTTTATGCTGTTCGACAAGGTAATTGCAAAGACAACTCTCGGTTTTAAGCCGAAAAAAATATCAAATTCGGAGGCTGCTGTATAATGAAAAAGACTAACAAAAATAATAATCACAAAATTTTAAATAAAAACTACATTAAGGGTGCTATTTCGGGTGCGCTTGCACTCACAATTCTTTGCAGCGGAGTAGGTGTTGCCGCTTATTCCGCCGGCGCAGACAATACTGCACAGGCTCTCGGTGTTCAGACAGAAAGTACGGTTGAGGCTGTTAAGAAGGCAAGCACAACTAAAGAGGCTCTCAAAAAGCTCAGCAAAAATGAAACCGTTTATGTTATTGCAGACGCAAGCGGTGCGGCTAAGAAAATCATTGTAAGCGACTGGCTCAAGGGTGTAGATACAAAAGGTAAGGTAAAGGATGTTTCAAACCTCAAGGATGTTAAAAATGTTAAGGGTGACGAAACATACACCGTAAACGAAGACAACGCTTATGAGTGGGCTGCAAATGGCGATGACATCTACTATCAGGGAACAGGCACAACCGAACTTCCCGTAAAGCTCAAATTAAGCTACAAGCTAAACGGCAAAACAGTTTCTGCAGATGAAATTGCAGGCAAGAGCGGTAAGGTTACAATCCGCATTGACTATGAAAACACACAGAAGGAAAAGGTTAAGATTAACGGCAAGACAGAAGAAGTTAATGTTCCGTTCCTTATGCTTTCGGGTATGATTCTTGACGATGACAAATTCAAAAATGTTGAGGTTTCAAACGGCAAGGCTATCAATGACGGTACAAGAACAATCGTTGCCGGTTTTGCTCTTCCGGGTATGCAGGACAGCCTTGATATTGACAAGGATGAAATGGAAATCCCTGATTATGTTGAAATCACAGCAGATACAACCGATTTTGAACTTTCAACAACAATGACAGTTGCAATGAACGATATTTTCAACGATGTTGATTTTTCAAAGGTTGACGATAAGGTTGACGAGCTTAAGGATTCTCTTGATGAACTCGAGGACGCCGCAGAACAGCTTGTTGACGGTTCTTCACAGCTTTATGACGGTATCGGCACACTTCTTGACAAGTCAGGCACACTCATTGAAGGTATCGACAAGCTTTATGACGGTGCAGAACAGGTAAACAGCGGTGCAAAAAAACTTGACAGCGGTGCGGGCGACCTTTCAAACGGTGCAAAGACGCTTGATGACGGTGCGGCAAAGCTCAAAAGCGGTGCGTCACAGCTTGACAGCGGTGCATCACAGCTTGACAGCGGACTCGGAACGCTCGCAGGCGGTGCGTCACAGGTTGATAACGGTGTTGCAAGCCTCAGCAGTTATGTTGCAACACTTGCAGGAGGTCTTGGCAAGCTTTCGTCCAACAGCGCAACTCTAAACGGCGGTGCAGAACAGATGTTTAACAAACTTCTTTCAACTGCCGATATTCTGATTGCCGCCTCAGGTCTTAAAGCCGACAAGCTTACAATTAAAAACTATGACAGCGTTCTTGAAGGGCTTATTTCATCACTCAGCGACGAAAATGCTCAGAAGCTTGCTTACAATACAGCACTTGAAACAGTAACGGCAACTGTAAACAGTCAGAAGGATGTTATCAAAACTGCCGTTGAAGCAACAGTAAGAAAGTCTGTTACGGAACAGGTTCTCGCAGCCGCAGGTCTTGGTATGACGGCAGATCAGTATGATGCCGCTGTTGCCGCAGGTCAGGTTAGCGAGGAAGTTCAGGCTCAGGTTTCTACTGCAGTTTCTACACAGATGAGTTCATCTGAGGTTCAGGCTTTAATTGACAGCAACACAGCGTCACAGATTCAGAGCCTTATCGAAACAAATATGAACAGTGAAGAGGTTCAGAGTCAGATTCAGACAGGTGTTGCAAAAGCTCAGGCAGGCAGAAAGTTACTTCAGGCTCTCAAAACTCAGCTTGACAGCTACAACACATTCTATCAGGGTCTGCTTTCATACACAGCGGGTGTTGATCAGGCTAACGAGGGTGCTCAGCAGATTCTCGCCGGCACATATACACTCAAGGATGGCACAAGCTCACTCGTAAGCGGTGCCGGTCAGCTCAAGAACGGTTCTTCAAGTCTTAAGAACGGTACAAGCGAACTCAAGAGCGGTACTTCAACTCTCAAGGACGGTACTTCAAGCCTTAAGAGCGGTGCAAAGACACTCAAGAACGGCACAAGCTCACTTTCAAGCGGTACAACAACACTTCTTGACGGTATTGCAACGCTTAAGAACGGCGGCAAAACACTTGTTGACGGTGTTCAGAAGCTCAATGACGGTGCAATGACATTGTCAGACGGTATGAAGAAGTTCAAGGAAGAGGGCATTGACAGCATTGTCGATGCCGCAAACGGTGATGTCAAGGATATCATCGACCGTTTCAAGGCTGTTCAGAAAGCATCAAAGAAGTACAACAACTACAGCGGTATTTCCGATGATATGGACGGTAAGGTTGACTTCATCTACAAGACCGATTCAATCGAGAAAAAGTAACTCAATATATTTAACAGCAAGACGAAAGGCTTATTTCCCTAACCCTTTCATACACAATATAAAAAGCAGTTATGTCGTTTGGCATAGCTGCTTTTTGCTTTGTATGATGTTTTTGGTGAATTTCAAAACTTGAAAAAATTACAAATAATAAAACGAATTTCATCGCTAACAATACTATTGCGGCGATGAAAACGGGATGCCGAAACGCCGCTTTATTAATAAATTTAACGAGATTTAAAAGTTTTGAAAAGGAGAAAACAAATTATGTCAAGCAATAACAATCAGATTAATGTACCTCAGGCAAAGGAAGCCATGGAACGCTTTAAGATGGAATGTGCCAATGAAGTAGGCGTAAACCTCAAACAGGGATATAACGGCGACATTTCTGCAAGAGAAGCAGGTTCTGTAGGCGGTCAGATGGTTAAAAAGATGTTACCCGTACGAAATAAGTCTTACATACGCAATAACCGCAATGTAGAGGGACACCGTCAGGAGGTTACGTATCAGGTAAGAGTAACCTATTAAAAACGGCTTGTTTATCGCATTTTTAAGATTAAATTAAGTAAAAAACACCACTCCCCGAAAGGCAGCAATCAGCCTCAGCCTTTCGGGGATATTTTTATAAAATCTGACACCAATAATAATTATATGATGATACACCTGCGAAATCCGAAAAAAACAATGTGGTTTTGCAAATATATTACTTAACCTTAAATGATATGGTAACCAGTGAAGAAAACGATATTAAAAACTTTGGTGTGATTTATCTTTAATCGCTTGATATTATTTTTGATTGCGAATATAATAAAAATATAAACCGTCAGATTATTGGAGAGCTTGTAATGACATATGAAGAAATTAAAAATATAATATCACAGGGCGAAGGGATGAATATTGAGTTTAAGAAATCCACAACCGATATTACTAAAGATGTTTATGAAACCGTTTGTGCGTTTTCAAACCGTGAGGGCGGTCATATTCTGCTCGGTGTTAAAGATGACGGTACGGTTATCGGAGTGGACAGAAACCGTGCAGAGAGGATTAAGAGTGATTTTGTTACATCAATAAATAACCCGAATAAAATGTATCCTCCGCTTTACCTGACGATTGAAAGTATTGAATATGATGATAAGCTGATTATTTATATTTTTGTCCCCGAGAGTACGCAAGTTTGCCGTTGCGGCGGCAGGATTTTTGACAGAAACAACGATTCGGATATAGACATAACCAATTCAGGAGATTTGGTTTTTAAGCTGTATTCAAAAAAGCAGGGCACGTATTTTGTAAATAAAGTTTTCACTTGCTTTACAATGGATGATCTGCGTACCGATATAATTGACAGAGCAAGAAGATTGTCAAGACTGAGAAATAAAAATCATCCGTGGCTTACTATGACTGATGAAGAAATACTGCGCAGTTCAGGCTTGATTCTTAAAGACAGCGAAAAAGTTGTTGACGGACTGACACTCGCTGCGATACTTCTTTTTGGTAAGGACGAAACTATAATGGCGGCTTTGCCGCAACACAAAACAGATGCGATTTTCAGAACCAAAAACACAGACAGATATGATGACCGTGATGTTATTATTACGAATTTATTTGATACATTTGACAGGCTTATGGAATTTGGCAAAAAGCATTTGAATGATCCGTTTATTCTTGAGGGAGTACAAGCTGTAAGTGCAAGAGATGCAATTTTAAGAGAAATTTTCTCGAACAGTCTTGCGCATCGTGATTATTCCACTGGTTATGTAGCAAAATTTGTTATTGAGAAAGACAGGATGTACACGGAAAACGGAAATCTGTCTCACGGTCATGGTGAGTTGAAACTTGACAGATTTGAGCCGTTTTCTAAGAATCCTCCTATCGCAAAGGTGTTCAGAGAGGTGTCACTTGCCGATGAGCTCGGATCGGGTATGAGAAATACCTATAAATATACAAAGCTGTACTCAGGCGGAGTTCCTGAATTTCTTGAGGGTGATGTATTTAAGACAATAATTCCTCTATCCTCTGCGGCAACGAGTATGGTGGGACCTGATGGCAACCAAGATACCCCACAAGATAACCTACAAGACACCCCACAAGATAACCTACAAGAAAAGGTAAATCAAGTTGTATATGAGAAAATAATTGAATTCTGTATTGAACCAAAAAGTAAAAGAGAAATTGTTGAACATTTTGGCTTGAAGGATATCCGGGAATTTACAAACAGATATATTAAACCACTGCTTGAAAGCGGAAAACTTAAAATGACTATACCTGATAACCCTAAAAGCCGATATCAAAAATATGTGACTAAAAAATAAAATATAGATTTGAGTAATTATGATTTGCCAAGCAAGAGAGTGATATTGCTTGGCAATTTTTATATTTATCAAAGAATTTTTGAAAAAATTTATAATTTCCCTGATTTTGTCCGTATCTTGTCACAGTCGATATGATAAGATAAAGACACAATAAAGAAACAAACGAAAGGAAGAAAAGAAAATAACTGCTTATCTCGGAAAGCTTTTCTTCAATTGGATGAACACATTGTTTTAAGATAAAAGCACAACGAAAAACTGATGTCACAATGGATAAGGACTTGTAGAACGAATGATAATTGAAAATAGAAAAAAGCCAAAGGTCAGTTAATTCACAACGGATACCCGACCTTATTTTATGCTGAATTATGATAAACAGCGTTGTTTGTCTTGAAAACTCCTCCAAAATATCTATAATAAAAGTATAGAAAAAATCAGGAGCAGAGTTATGGATAAGTTTGATGTATTAAGAAAATACTTCGGATATTCCTCGTTCAGAAAAGGTCAGGAAGAAATGGTTGATTGCCTGTTGTCGGGCAGGGATGCTCTTGGTATAATGCCTACCGGTGCAGGGAAATCTATATGCTATCAGGTTCCTGCAATTATGCTAAGAGGTGTTACGATTGTTGTTTCTCCGCTGATTTCTTTGATGAAGGATCAGGTCAATGCTCTTGTTCAGCAGGGAATAAAAGCGGCTTATATTAACAGCTCATTAACCGATACACAATATGACAAGGTGTTGAAAAATGCGGCTTTGGGAATTTATAAAATAATTTATGTCGCACCCGAACGGCTGGATTCAGTCGGTTTCATTAATTTATGCAGAAGAATAAAAATTTCAATGGTAGCCGTTGACGAATCGCATTGTGTTTCGCAATGGGGACAGGATTTCCGCCCGAGCTATCTCAATATCAATAAATTTATTTCCGTTCTCCCGAATCGTCCGATAATCGGAGCTTTTACGGCAACCGCTACTGATGAAGTCAAAAAGGATATTATAAATATTTTAAAGCTTAATAATCCTACCGTAGTGACCACAGGCTTTGACAGACCGAATCTGTTTTTCTCCGTTTTAAAACCTGCCAAAAAGGACAACAGGCTTATTGAACTTATAAAAGAACGCAGGGATAAGTCGGGAATAATCTATTGTTCAACACGCAAAAAGGTTGAAAGCGTTTGTGATTTTCTTATCGAAAAAGGCTTTTCCGCAACACGCTATCATGCAGGCTTGAGCGACGAGGAGCGTATTAAAAATCAGGACGATTTTGTCTATGATCGCAAGCTGATTATGGTCGCAACAAATGCGTTCGGAATGGGAATAGATAAATCAAATGTTTCTTATGTTATCCACTATAATATGACGAAGAATATCGAAAGCTATTATCAGGAGGCAGGCAGAGCAGGGCGTGACGGTCAGGAGGCAGATTGTATTTTGCTTTACGGAGCAGGAGATGTGCAGACCTGTCGATACTTTATCGAAAACACCGAGCCGAATCCGCAGCTTACACCTGAGCAGAACGAGATGTTCAAGAAGAGGGAGGAAGAACGTTTAAAGCATATGATTTTCTATTGCAGGACAAGCGACTGCCTGCGTAATTATATGCTCAGATATTTCGGAGATGAAGCAGAGGATAACTGTGGAAAATGCTCAAACTGTCTGACGAAGTTTGAAACAGTAGATGTTACGATAGAAGCACAGAAAGTTCTGTCCTGCATAATCAGAACAGGACAAAAATTCGGCGCAGCAATGATAGTAGATGTTCTCCGAGGAAAAACAAATGAAAGAATAAAATATTTCGAGTTTGACAAGCAATCGACCTTCGGTATAATGAAGGACTCAAAGCCCACAGAAATAAAGTACATAATCGAAAAGCTGGAAGAACAGGGGTATATCATATCATTAGGAGCAGGTAAGCCGATACTGAGAGTAACAGAAATGAGCTATCCCGTACTCAAGGGCAAAGCTAAAGTTAATATTAAGAAAACAAGAAAGTTCAAATCTCATATCGAAAGAGTCAATATTGATGAAACTAACAGTGAATTATTTGATGCACTAAAGGTGGTAAGAACATATTTTGCTATGAAAAGGGGCGTTCCTGCTTATATAATTTTCTCTGATGCAACGCTTGCGGATATGTGCAAGGTTATGCCGACCACGCCTAAAGAATTTTTGAGAGTAAAAGGCGTAAGCAGCATAAAACTGGAAAAATACGGAGAAGCATTTATGCGAGTTATAAAAGAATATGGCAAATCCAATAATGATGAAAGAGGTAAAAAATATGATGTCGCTGAAATGAGAGCTAACGGCTTAACTGGTGCCTATGAACCTTGGACAGAAAAAGAAATAGAAAAATTAAGATTTGAATACGAAGCAGGAATTCCAATAGACAAAATCGCCAAAAAACACGGCAGAACAAAAGGAGCAATAAGAAGCAGACTTAAAAAAGAGGGATTAATTGAATAATAGGTAAAACTTGCAAAGTAATATTGTAAGATTGCTTTGTAAGTTTTTGTTTATATATTATTGTTAAAAATGCGTTATGAATAATATCAAATATGTTGAAAAAGCAGATATTTGGTGATATACTGTAAAGGTGATATATTTTATAAGGATGGTAGTTATGAACTTAAATTCTGAATACATAGAAGTAAAATCCAGCGGAGAAATTTTTTCTAAAAAAGGCTCTAACGGCAGAACACCGTATGAACATCAAAAGCGTGCAATGGAGAATATGGATTGTATAAATCAAAGCAATTCATACAGTACGCTTGTTGTGCTGCCTACCGGAGGCGGAAAAACATACACTGCCTCAATGTGGCTGTTAAAAAATGCAATAGATAGTAAAAAGAAGGTTCTTTGGATTGCTCATCGACAAATGCTTCTTGATCAAGCGGCAGAGTCATTCCAAAAATACGCTTATACAGAAGTTATACCGCATATTTCATCCTTCAGATTCAGAATAGTATCGGGAGCGTCAATTCACGACAGGTCAATTAATATTAATCCAAAAGATAATTTGCTTATCGCAAGCAAAGACAGTATAGGCAGAAATCTCGGCAGTCTTGATAAATGGCTTAAAGGCGAGAGCGAAGTGTATCTGATTATTGATGAAGCACATCACTCAACGGCTAAGACTTACCGTAAAGTAATTGATTATGTCAAAAGCAAAGTAAAAAATGTAAAATTAATCGGACTCACAGCGACACCTTTTCGCACAGCGGAGGATGAGCAGGGCTTGCTTGCAAAAATATATTCTGACGGCGTGAAAGACGGGAAAGTGGTTCATAACGATATAGGCATTACATATCAGATAGGTCTTAAAGAACTGATTAACAGACAAATACTATCCAAGCCTATTTTTGAAAGCTATTATTCAAATGAGGAATATGGACTTTCAATGGGTGTTGATGAGCTTGAAAGTATTCAGCACCTTGATGTATTACCTGAAAATATTGCCCAACAAATGGTTGACAGTGCAGGCAGAAATAAATTAATTGTCGAGACATATAAGAAAAAGCAGAGTGAATACGGACAGACTATTGTATTTGCAATAAATGTAGTTCATGCTATTCAATTGTCGGCATTATTTATTAAGGCAGGAATCAAAGCCGATTATATTGTCTCAGATGTAAAAGATTGCATTACAGGTGTAAAAATCAGCCGTGAAGAAAACGAGAGAAAAATTGAAGATTACAGGAATGGTCGTTTGCAGGTGATTATAAATGTAAATATCCTGACAGAGGGAGCTGACCTGCCAATGACAAAAACAGTGTTTCTTGCACGCCCGACTGTTTCATCTGTTTTGATGACTCAGATGGTAGGCAGAGCACTTCGGGGAACTGCGGCAGGAGGCACAGCGTCAGCTTACATTGTATCATTTATAGATAATTGGAATGAAAAAATTGCTTGGATTAATCCTGAAAGTCTGTTTGAAGGAAACAATGATTTTACCGAAAACGAAACCGAACGCTTTAAACGGGAAGTGGTCGGTATTGCAATTTCAAAGATTGAGGAATTTGCATCAATTCTTGACGATACGGTAGATACAACTGCTTTGGAGAAGATTCCGTTTATAGAAAGAATTCCTTTAGGAATGTATGCTTTTTCATATCTTGAACAAAACGGTATGGACCATTCTTATCAGGTAATGGTATATGACAGTACGCAAAATTCTTACAAAGAGCTTATGGATGCGTTGCCTGCATTGTTTGAGAGCTTTAATGCAGATGAAGAGTATCTGTCTGATGATTTGCTTGATGAAATGGAGGAGCAGTGTCATAACACCTTCTTCTGCGGAGAAATGATTCCGCCTTACGAGAAGAATGATGTCATCAATATTCTGAAATATTATGCACAATATGAGAGCGTTCCAAAGTTTTATACATTTGATGAAGTTAACAGGAACAGGCTCGATGTTTCAAAAATTGCAAGACATATTTATGACGAAGATATGGGTGAACGAAGGAGAGCGGAGTATATCAATTCAATCTGGGAGTCATCGGATGATAATATTCTGAAACTGTTTTTCGGTCGCAAGTTGTATTTCTTAAAGCAGTTGGATATTGAACTCATTAAGATTTCACATCCTGATGTTTACGAAGATGGAAATAAAGGGGATAATATCGAATTTGATAAGAAAACTCTCGCAGAACTGCCGCTCAGCGAAATAAGAAAGATTATTCCTGATTATGAAAAGGAGCTTCGTGACAACGCTTTTGCAAAATCAAAAAATGAATATGGTGAATACCAATGTGCTGTTTGCGGAATGACGGATAAAACGAGAATTCCTTATCAGGTTGACCATATCATCCCGATGAATAAGGGCGGTAAGACTGTTCCGAAAAATCTTCAGATTTTATGCCGTAGATGCAACGGTACAAAGGGCGACAGATGATGGAGAATTTGTACTATTCACCTTTCGATTTGGCTGTAATAATCAGCAGTATAAATTTCGGTCTGCAAAAAGAAAATGAACTCATAAATTTCATATGGAAAAATGAACAGGATTTTATTCAACCCGAATATCGTAACAGTAAAAGGAAATTTGTGTTGAATATATATATTATTGGACAAATTATTTGAATGATAAGGCTGATATTGACCTGGAATTTCCTGCTGTAAAAAATGATATGATATCTGTTGGTGCCGAGATAGCAGAAAGTCAGTATATCAGTAATTTTTCTAATCTCGATTTGTTCTTTAAAAGTCTTCGAATCCGCATTATTTTTGGCAATAAAAAGGGATATGTAAGAATAAAGTTTCGTACTCTGCTAAGGCAATACGGTTACCGCAGGCGTTCGGAAAGGCTTGTTGATTACATCAACACCTGCATTGATTTTTACAGACTGAAGCCTTATTTGCGTGGCGGTGTTGAATGTGATATAAGAACCGTGGACATTGATGAGATGATTATTTTTAAATTGGCTGAAAAGTCAAATGATTTGCAAATAGAGGAATTTAATAAAATGGAAATTCATGATCTTGATTATTTGTTGGATATGGTAAGAGCCAAATATTATAATTCACCCAATTTGAGAAGACCTACGATTTCTTGGCCCAATGATTATCCTACAGATTATTATGGATGCTATACTTACTATAATAATCATATTGTTATAAGTCGTGTTTTAAATGACAAAAGGGTAACTACGGAAATGATTTCAATGGTGATTTATCACGAATCACTACATCAGGATTTCGCAGAACATAATGATGATTTCAATAAAAAAATAAGCCTGTTTCCAAATTATGAAAAGCTTGATAAAAAGCTTCGTGATTTTATAGACAATGTTCATGAAGAATTACAGTATCCCTCGAATTTTAATTCATTTACAAGAGGGAAAAAGAGGATAATCTATATAAGTTTACCTTATGCTGATAATTATCCTAATGCTTTTCTTTGTCGTGATGAAAAGATTTTAGTTGATTTTGAAGCAGATATCAATTTTGTGTTATCGGATTTTCAGGAAGATGATATGGTAGTTTTTTTAGTGGAAAATGGTAATCATTATCATATAGTCGGCTGGTGTACGAACGGTCTGCTTCTTCCAAAACCCAAATTTGAAAATCTCAGTTGCTATGGCGATTATGATTTTGCATACCAATATGTTTCTGATTATAAAAATACATATGTCATTCCGCCAAGCTGTTGCGGTTATATAATAGACAAATCCTTTTTGCCAAAGGAATTTGTTGAAAGTAATTGTGGTTGCTTTACAATGAACGATGAGGATATTCAACCCGATATTCAATATATCAATAGCTATTGCGAGGGGTATTTAAGAATAGGCTTTGATCCTGACAGTATGTCAGCTTTTGAAAATATATCCTTACGCACTTTAAAGAACATACAGGAAACATCTTATCGCAATGTTTGTGTCGCAAATAAAATATATCAAATGGAACCGACGATTGAAAATTTAATAAATCGTGCAAAAATAAAAAAGCAGTGTTGGTTGTTGACTTCCTCACTTGAAGATTATCTTAGAGCAAATCAACAGGACAATACAAATATATTTTGTGTATGCGAAATAATAAAACTTTTTGTTGTTTTGCACCGGACTGATGAGGCAGTACCGTTTTACCGCAAATATGAAGACAAGCTCCCACATACAGATGAGCAGTTAAATAGATGTTTAAAACTGCTTGAGTAATATCTTATTAATGTCAGATCTGATTGAAAAAAGCCAAAGGTCATTTTTTATTGCTATGTAAAAATTCAAACTCAAATTACGTCATATTGTAGGTGCCTATAAAAAAGAAGTTACAGAGAAAACGGATATCAGCAGAAAATGACAGAAAGCATAAATATTTCTTTATAATGGATGAAATAAACAGAGGTAATATGAGCAAAATTTTCGGTGAGCTTCTTATGACGATAGACAACGACTATAGTCATAAGCCTGTTGCTCTTGCTTATAATGGTAAGGATTTTGTTGTTCCGAGTAATCTGTAAATTATCGGTATGATGAATACAGCAGATAGAAGTCTTGCAATGATTGACTATGCTCTTCGCAGAAGATTCAGCTTTGTTGAAATGGAGTCTGCCTTTGCCTCTGAAAGTTTCAAGGAGTATCAAGCTTCATTAACCAGTCCGACATTTGACAATATTATAAATTTAATCATAAAATTAAATGACGATAATATGTATCAGATTTTTACCTATGTGAAAAATTATGATAAGAATAATACGGGAAATGTTTCCGGAATATTGCTTTATGCAAAAACAGATGAAACTGTCCTGCCTGATGAAAAGCCTTTTAAAATAGGCAGAAATGATTTTAGTGTAAAAACTCTTGATTTAAATACAGAATTTTCTGAGATATCAAATCGACTCAATGAAATTATAAAATTTATCTAGCAGAAATCTGACTGCGACAAAATGTATCCTCAATTAATAACATATAGGATGCTGACATCAAGTTATGGTAATGAAAAATTCACTTAAGGAGGAAATAATAATGCCAAAGGTGAAAACGGAATATGAAGTTGAGAAATTGTTTATTGAACGCCTTTGTGAAATAGGATATGAATACATTGAATTGAAAAACTATGATGAAGTTCTTGAAAACTTTCGTGAACAGATAGCACTGTTTAATAAAGAGAAACTGATTGAGAAAAAGGGAGAAGCGTATCTGACAGATTCTGAGTTTTCCAGATTACTTACATATATAGATAATCATACTGTATATGAATCGGCAAAGATTCTGCGAGATCAGTATGTTCTTTTACTGGATAATAACGAAACAGTGTACATTGATTTTTTGAGCGATGATTCTACACGAAATATTTTTCAAGTTACACATCAAGTGACAATGGATCCGGCTCATAAGGATGATGTGGTATATAAAAATCGCTATGATGTGACAGTCATCATTAATGGATTGCCGCTAATTCAGATAGAGCTGAAACGACCGGGTGTTGAAATAAATGAAGCCATTAACCAAATAAACCGATATCGTAAGTTTTCATTCAAGGGTATTTTTAGGTATTTACAGATTTTCGTGGTTTCTAACAGTGTTCAGACAAAATATTTTTCAAATGAAAACGAAATGGCAGGCGGAGAATATAATCCAATCCTGAAAAGCTTGGTTTTCTTCTGGACAGATGAATATAACGAACGAATCAATAAGCTCTTTGAATTTACAGGTGACTTTTTTAGAAAGGTTGCCGTTATTGATATGCTCTTGAAATATATGGTTGTAAAAATAACCGAGCCGGTTCTTATGGTTATGCGACCATATCAGATATATGCTGTAAAAGCGGCAATGAAAAGAGTGTTGGAAGCAAACCGAGACGGATATGTATTTGCCTGTACAGGTTCGGGTAAGACGCTGACAAGCTTTAAACTTGCCCAGTTACTTCGGAATGAAAACAGGGTAGAAAAAGTAATCTTTCTGATTGATAGAAAGGATTTGGATGACCAGACCATTGACGAATATAACAGCTTTGAAAAAGATTGTGTTGACAGAACAGATAAAACATCGGTCCTTATTAAACAACTCAAAGAAAAAGATAGAAAGCTGATTGTTACCACAATTCAGAAGCTCGCTATTGCTGTGCGTAATTCTAAATATTCAGCACTTATGGATTCTTACCGGACACAAAAGGTCGTTTTCATAATAGACGAATGTCATAGAAGTCAGTTTGGAAAGATGCACGCCGATATCAAAAAACATTTTACCAATGCAAATTATATCGGATTCACCGGCACACCTATTTTTGAGGCAAATAAAGGTGCTGACGGTCGTACAACAGCGGATATTTTCAATGCAGGGAAGATGGATGCTTGTTTACATAAATATATGATAAAAGACGCTATAGCTGACGGAAATGTTCTTCGTTTTTCTGTTGAATATCAAAGAACCATATGGGCAAATAAGATTTCGCATAAGGGTATTAATCCGGAATATATTGATAATCCTGAGTATTGCCGTCAGCATAATATTGACATAAATGAGCTTTACCATGATGAAGAGAGAATTGAAAAAATAACTCGGCATATTATGGAGCATCATGAGCAGCATGTTCATCCGCAGGGCAAGGATATTTATACGGCACTATTTGCAGTCGATAAAATACCGACTCTGGGAAAATACTATGATTATTTTAAAAAGATTAACGAAGAACGTCCTGAAAATCAACGACTTCGTATTGCTGCAATATTCAGTTATGGTGCAAATGAAGATATGGATGAAGGGGGAGATGAGCATTCACGTGAACTGCTAGACCGCATTATGTCGGACTATAACAAAATGTTTGATACAGCATTTACAACTGATACATTCGATGCATATCGTAAAGATATTTCCAAACGTATGAAACAGAAGGATTTGCCGCAGATTGATATTCTTCTTGTTGTAAATATGTTCCTTACAGGTTTTGATGCAAAACCTTGTAATACATTGTATCTGGATAAAAATTTGGTATGGCATACTTTGGTTCAGGCTTACAGCCGTACAAACCGTGTTGATAAGGTAACAAAACAGTTCGGTCAGATTGTAACATACAGAAATATCAAGAAAGCACAGGATGATGCTCTCCGTCTGTTCTCGGGTGATGGTGATCCGAATGAATACCTGCTTCAGAATTATGAATACTATGTGAATCAGTGGCTGAATCAGGTGCCAATATTGCGCAAAGTTGCGAGAACACCGGAAGAAGCCGGAAATCTGAAAAGTGAAGACACAATTCGAATGTTTATTTTGGCATTCCGACGTTTGTCGCAGACATTGGCTACATTAAAGACGTTTTCAAAATTTGATTGGAACGATCTTGCGGTTGCGTTGGATGAAGATGAATACGAAGAATTCAAAAGCTGGTATCTGTACTTTTATGACCAGACCAAACACAGAACCCCAAATGGAAAAATACCTGTTCCTGTAGATGTTGATTTTGATATCGAACTTGTCAGAACTGACAGAATTAATGTTGTCTATATATTGAACCTTTTAAAAAATGTGCATAAGGATAGCACTCCCGAGGAAAAACGGCGAGATGTAGATTTGATTTTAAGGGAAATTGAAAGATCCGATAATGAATCTATGCGTTTCAAAAAAGATTTGATGATAGCGTTCATTCAAACGAGATTTTTCGATTTGTCTCCTGATGCCGATATTCAGAAAGAATACGAGCAATACGAGAGAGATTCATTGAATTCAGAGATAGAAGAATTTGCTTATACAAATAATCTGGATGAGGGAATCGTGTTTGATCTTTTTTCTGAATACAGCTTCAATGGTTATATTACGGATGAGGAAATTCGTAATAAGGTGAGTTGTTTGAATCTTGGACTACTCAAATTGACTTTATTAATTGAAGATTTAAAGGAATTTATTGTTGAAACCTATAGAAAATACAAGGCAGAGGGAGAATAATTATGACGGAGAAAAATACATATCAGAGTCAGGCAAATGAGCTTTCAAATAAATTATGGGCAATTGCTAATGATCTTCGCGGAAATATGGATTCCAGTAAGTTTAAAAATTATATTTTGGGTATTATTTTCTATAGATATTTGTCAGAGCGAACAGAGTCATATATGAATGATTTACTTAAGAACGATGGAATCACATATGAGGAAGCTTATGCGGATGAGAAATTCCGATCAACAGTAGAGAAATGGTCAGTGAATAGTCTTGGTTATATTATGAAACCACAGTACCTTTACAGGAATCTGATAGACAAGATTAACAAGCGTTCTTTTTCGGTTGAAGATTTTGAAAAAGCAATCAGCGAATTGACCGGTTCTACCATGGGTCAAGAATCTGAACCGGATTTTACAGGGCTTTTTAATGATATGAAACTGCAAGACCCGGATTTGGGAGACGCTGTATCCGAGCGTACAGAACTTATTTCAAAGGTTATGTCACGTATTGCTGACATTGATTTTATGTTAAATGAATCACAGTTTGATGTTCTTGGCACAGCGTATATGATTTTGATTGGTTTATTTGCTTCAGATGCCGGAAAAAAAGGCGGAGAATTTTTTACACCCACGGGTCCGAGCAAACTCTGTGCAATTCTTGCGACAATCGGACTGGATGAAGCAAAAACGGTAGGAGATTGTACCTGTGGTTCAGCTTCTATGCTGTTGGAAGTTAAGAAGCACCTGAGCAGCGGCAAAGTAGGACATTTCTACGGACAGGAAAATAATGCCAGTACATACAACCTTGCTCGTATGAATATGCTGATGCACGACATAGAATATCAGCGGTTTGATATCTATAAGGGAGATACTTTAAAAAATGACTGCTATGGCGATGTGAAGATGACGGTTCAGGTTTGCAATCCGCCATATTCGCTTAAATGGTCGGCGGACAAGTCTTTTGAGGAAGATCCTCGTTATTCCGGCGCAGGGAAGCTTGCGCCTAAAAGCCATGCGGATTTTGCATTTTTAGAGCATATGATTTACCATATGGATCCCGATGACGGTCGTATTGCAGTGCTCTTACCGCACGGCGTATTATTCAGAGGCGGAGCTGAAGAGGTAATACGAAAGTATATTGTAAAAGACTTGAATAAACTGGATGCAGTAATTGGTTTACCTGCAAACCTTTTCCACGGCACATCAATTCCGGTTTGTCTTCTGGTATTAAAATCCAAGAGAAACGGAAATTCAGGAAATATTCTTTTTATTGATGCTTCAAAAGAATTTACACCGGGAAAGAACCAAAATACGCTTGAAGATAAGCATATCGAAAAAATAGTAAATGCTTATAAGGAGCGTAAGGATATTGATAAGTTCTGTCATGTTGCATTAATGGAAGAAATTGAGGAAAACGGCTACAATATGAACATTCCCCGTTATGTTGATACATTCGAGCCGGAACCGGAAATTGATTTGAGTGAAGTTGCAGCGGAAATTCGCAAACTACAGGCTGAAATCAAAGATATTGACGCACAATTAAAACCATATTTTGACGAACTGGGACTTGATTTTCCGTTTTGCGAGGAGGGCAAATAATTATGGCAAAATTATCCTCAAGTAACGGTCTTGAGAAGCGTCCGAAACTCCGGTTTCCGGGCTTCGATGAGCCGTGGAAAGAAATTTCATTTTCTAATCTATTCGATTTTTTGCCCAATAATACTATAACTCGTGCCAACCTAAGCAATAATGGAGCAATCCGAAATATTCACTATGGCGATGTGCTTATTAAATTTGGAAGTGTATTAAGCATTAGATCGGATGATATACCGTTTATCAAAAATACTGATACTGTGAATAATAATGTATTTTTAAAAAATGGCGATATTGTTATTGCTGATACCGCTGAAGATAAAACCGTTGGAAAAGTTACCGAAATTTTCGATATCGACACCGAAAAAGTAGTTTCAGGGCTGCACACAATTCCATGCCGTCCTAAGAAAAATTTTGCTCCAAAGTTTTTAGGATATTATATGAATTCACCAGCATATCACTATCAACTATTTCCTTTAATGCAAGGTGTAAAAGTTCTTTCGATAAGTAAATCAAACATTGTTGGTACAGTTATTCACTATCCTGATATTTTACAGCAAACTAAAATAACAAATTTACTTTCGTTGATTGATAAAAAAATATCTGTGCAACGCCAGTTGGTTGAAGCACTCAAGAAGTATAAAAGAGGAGTAATTAAAACAATTTTTGATACCTTAACACCTGTCTCCAAAAGTTCGATTGGCAAAATGGCTACTATGTTTTCAGGAGGAACACCTCGTTCAGATATTGTTGAGTATTATAATGGCTCAATACCATTTATTCGTTCGGGAGAAATCCATAATGATTTTACGGAGTTACACTTATCCCAAATCGGATTAGATAATTCATCGGCAAAAATGGTAAGGAAAGGAGATCTTTTGTATGCCTTATATGGTGCAACAAGCGGTGAAGTAGATATTTCAAAAATTGATGGAGCTATCAATCAAGCTATTTTGTGTATAAGAACAAATGAAATATCATCAGAATACTTAGCATTATGGCTTGAAATTAACAAAAACAATATTTTATCTAAAATGCTTCAAGGTGGGCAGGGCAATTTATCAGGAGAGCTTGTTAAATCTTTAGTTGTGCCTATTTATTCAAAAACAGAAGAACAGGTTATTGTTAGAATTGGAAATTCTATTAATAAACTAATTGATGCAAATACCAATATGCTCTATATGCTCAACAAAGCAAAAGAATCTTTATTACAGCAAATGTTCATATAAACATCTGCTGTAGTAGAGCATTCTTCAAGGACAGTAATGTATCATATTTATGCTGATGAAGGGTGATAAGGTTGTCAAGGTTACGAAAATACCTACCAACTTTAGTTTGTTCTTCATCAGATGTTGGAAATTCAATTGGTATTGCTCCTAAATCTCCGAGGTATATTCCAGGCTGTGCCGATGTTGATTTTCTATCATTAAGTTCCTTCTGAAATTTCTGTCCTTGAATTTCAAAATACAAAAATTCCGAGGAAATCTCATCAGAAGGTCTCAAAAAAGCAACACTTCTTTGGAATGTAACCCCTTTAGATTGGCTTAAAATCGCTGTTTCACCAATTGAGCCAACAATAGTTAAAAGCACATCACCTTTTTGAAGTTGGAAGTTGGTATGTATACTATTGTACTCATCTTCTGATATTCTTCTGTCTGATTCATCCCAGTGAACAGTTCCATCTTTTATATTTTTAGCACTTAAAAGTAATGGACCAGATTCGGCATCCTTATGAGTGCCATGTGTCCCATCCTTTAAAAGCACCAGTACATCTCCCAACTTACGCTGTTCCCAAGGTTTAGTAAAACCAGCAAAGCGGTATTGAGGTGTGATTTCTCCTTTTTTAGGAAATAAAGCTGATAATGAACCTCTTTTATACTTCTTGATAAGATTAATTAAACTATTCTGTGAAGAGATTCTTGCATTTAAGAGGTCGATGAAATGAGCTATCTTGCGTTGCTCGCTTTCTGTTGGAACCCCAGTTTCATACTCTAATATATGGTTTTTGTCGCCACGAGGCATTTTAGATCCCTTGGCACCACACATAACATAGTTTACAAATCTGTCTTGCGCAATTAAAAAGTAAAGGAATTTACCATCAATGTTATCTGGTGAAAAGGCGAGAACATCAGTACTGCAAGCTCCATTAAAGTTGCTTTGCCAGACTTTTTTAAGATAGGGACGTATGTTTGCCATCAGCGTATCTCCACATTGTATAGAAATGCCTTCAGCCTCAGATAAATCATCGTAAGGTTCTATACCTGCATAGTTTTGAAGTATGTTTTCCGTGCTTATATATTGCGCTTTTTTTACTTTAGCTCGACCCTTTCTATATGAGCAAACATCTTCTAGTTTAACTAAATTCCACGGCTCTTTAAATTCCGGAAAACGCAGTTTCGGGAACTTTTCAATACCGTTACTTGAAGATAAGATTGGAAATAAACCACCTCATGTATAATAATTATCGGAGGTGGTCTAAATGACTGAAAATACACAATTCAAGACGCTTGTAAATACTTGGTTAATAGAAAAGAAACCAATGATTACACCGTCAACACATGCAAACTTTGTTCTTATTTCAGAGAACCATTTGATTCCATACTTTGGAAGAAAGAAGATTGGCAGTTTCACTGAGACCGACATACAAGAATTTATTTCTTACTTGTACAATAACGGTCGTCTTGATGATACTGGGGGCTTGACTGTAAAATCTATACGAGATGTAATACTTGTTTTACGGTTATCTCTCAATTATGCTTATAAAGAGCGAATTATTCCTTTGCTTAATTGGGATTTGATTGAGTATCCGAAAGATACAAGTGTTAAGAAGGTCATATCTTTGTCAAAGGAACAGGAACTCGCACTGATTCAATGCATTTATATGGATATGAATCGTAAAACAGCCGGTATCTTAATTGCCTTGTTCACCGGGTTGCGAATAGGTGAATTATGCGGTATCCAGATGAAAGATATTTCTTTGCTTGACAAAACAATAATTGTTAATAAAACAGTACAAAGAATATATGATAAAAAGAAAGGCACTACATATCTGAATATAGGTCCACCAAAGACCAAAACATCAGCAAGGGTGATCCCTATTCCGTCATTATTAATGAATATTATCAAAAAATTTTATACCGAAAATCCAAATCACTATTTTTTAACAGGAAAGGTTAAACCTCCCGAGCCGAGAACCTACAGACAATTCTTTTCTCGATTCTTGAAACGAAAAGGTCTGCAACAGGTAAAATTTCATGAAATACGTCATACCTTTGCGGTCAGGGCGATAGAAATTCCGGAGTTTGATATCAAATCTCTTTCTGAAATTTTAGGACATAAAAATGTATCCTTTACGCTGAATGTTTACGGAAGTGCTAATATGCAGCAGAAAGTGAAATGTATGAATCTGCTAAATGATTTATTATGATTTTTGCCGGACTTATGAAAACAGTTGTGATATTGTTGCTTGCTGAAAGGCGGTGCGACAATGAATACACTTGAAGATTTATATTACGGAAACTTATTCCCTCAAGAAAAATGTGCAAAGCTTGATGATGAGGTCAAGGAGCTATTGAAACTGCTCAACAGGAATGAAGAAAAGCTTACGGTAACTCTGACTGAATCGCAGAAAGAAACCTTTGAAAAATACAAGGATTGCAATCGTGAAATTTCTGAAATATGTGAGCGTGAACCCTTTATTAAAGGATTCCAATTAGGAGCAAGGATAATAATTGAAGTGATAAGTCAAGAATAGAAATATTTTCCAAATCATATTACACCCAAAAACAGACAGGAACACATCTAAGGTGGTGCTCCTATCTGTTTGCTTTATTCAACATCTATAATTTTTGACGCCTGCTCAAACGAGATAATCCCATCCATACAATCGTTTCTGGCTTTGATAGCGTTGTCGTGCCAATCGCAATACTGAGTATAGGTCAGATCCTTTGCAGAAGGTTTCTTTTCCAAGCTTAACGCCCGTTCGTAACGCTTATACATTCTTTGATTGACTTTTTCAAAGAGGATTTCTATATCGGACTTTGAGGAAAGTTTTGGTGCAAAAACTCTGCAAGTGGTTACTCCGTCACCGAGAGTGTTTCCGCAATACTTATTTTTCTTTTTGGTTTTAGTTTTGAAATATCTCCCACAAAGCCGGCATTTCGATATGTTCGGCTTTAGCCTTACAAAGTGCATCAGAAGAAATTTATTATAATCATCGGGATTTTGAAAACGATATTCCCTTTCAAAAGAGTTCTTCTTTTCGTTATAGCTATATTTTATATTGCAATCAAAATTGCTGAGAAAGCTAAAACTATCGTCAAGCTCTATATCAATACTCTCATTGATGCGATATAGAAATTTATTAACGGAGAAGTGTAGATTTGCAATATGAAGGATGGATGTCTTAAGTTCATCACTTGCGATAAAGCTTGGACAGATATCTATTCTTGTCCAATAATCGTTGACCAACTGAACTGCGTGATTGAAAGCATCAAAACCCACACAGTGCTTTAGTTCCTTATTTGATGTGTACTGATTTTGAAAATCATCAGTTAATTCAGCGTTGCTCAGAAAACGCTGTAGCATAATTCCTGCAAAATCAAGAATTTCGTCAACAGCAGTTGTATCAGGCAACTTTTCTGCACTGCTGTCAGTATGAAATATTCTTTTTAAATTTCCCTCATCATCTATACGAACTGATAAATATTTTTCTTACAACACAATGAATCTTCCTTTTGTCAAAAAGTAAACTTTTGCGTTTTTGTAAAAGTTTACTTTTTTATTTAAATATGATTTTAGTTGTTTTACTATTATATCATGACGATGTAATAATTCAAACATTATACCAACGGAATTAAAACAAGGGAGGATTAAAAATGTTCAGAGAAAATGATTTGCTGAAAACTATTGACGGTGAAACGCTTTTGAATTCGCCGCTGAACTCACCTGAGTTTATTGTATCACACCTGATTCCGCAGGGAATACATTTGCTGGGCGGTTCACCGAAGATAGGAAAGTCGTGGCTTGTGCTTTGGATGTGTCTGCAAATTGCAAACGGTAAACCTATCTGGAATTACGAAACACGCAAGGGAACAGTTTTGTATCTTGCACTTGAGGACAGCTTTGAAAGACTGCAATCAAGACTACTTGAAATCACGGATGAAGCTCCAGGCAATCTGCACTTTGCAATATTGTCAAAAAGTATTGACGACGGACTGAACAGGCAGATAGAAAACTTCATCGCTGAACATCCGGATACAGTTTTCATTGCGATTGATACTTTGCAGAGGATAAGGAACAATGATACAAAAAGCAATCCATACGCAAGTGATTATGATGACCTGACTTTCCTGAAAGAGATTGCAAACAAAAATCATATTGCAATTTTACTTGTGCATCATCTGAGAAAGCAGAGGGACGATGATCCTCTGAATATGCTTTCGGGTTCAACCGGTTTATCGGGAGCAGTTGATACGGTTTTTGTTTTGAGCAGACCAAAACGAACAGACAACCTTGCAACGCTGTATTGCTCGGGCAGAGATATTGAAACGATTGAAATACCGCTTGAGTTTTCTGAAAAGAGTTTCATATGGTCAAAGCACAACGGAGAAGAAGCTACAGTTAAAATGCTTGACGAGGTTGTAGTCGCCGTGGATAATTATTTCTCTTCTGCTGTTGAAAAATCTTTTAAGGGAACGGCAACTGAGCTTGCAGAGCTTATCAAAGAAAGCGGCGGAACAGAAATAACACCGCCGATACTTTCTAAAAGACTTCTGAAATTTCATTCTCAGTTTTGCAGTCTGGGGTACAGCTGTGAATTTGGCAGAACTAATCAGGGGAGATTTATTAAAATTGAAAAGCTCGGTGACGGCAGTGACATTAGTGATGGTAAATACGATACAAAGCCAAGTGTCAATCTTTCCGTCACACTGTCACGCAAAGAACCGTGTCAGCCAACGTGAGGTGATTTGTGCGATTATTTTGCAGAGGGCGAGAAAAGTACCAGACTAAACGTAAAAATCGAAATTCGGGCGAATTTACGGCAGAAAGGAAAACATCTTTTGCAAGCGAATTTTCCAATATCCGCTCTTGATTTATAGGGTAGGTAGTTAAGCAGGAGAAAGCAAGGGGCACTGATGTATGCCCCTTGCGTACCACATCGGACGGCAGTGCCGACCGAAGATTTGGCTTTAGCAAGCCGTTTTTCGATAAAACACAGGATCGTTTTATGGGAGTCAAAAGGTGATACTTTTGTGGGTCGTGATTTCGGGTTTGGTGTATCGGTGTATCACGTAATCGAAAATAATCCGATAAACAAGCCGTTTTTTCAGGAGTCAGATAGTGTGTATCAGAATACTGGGAGGTGATTTACAATGGAAGATAAAAAACAGAGAATAAGCCTTTTTCTTGACAAGGATTTTGTGGTGAAGATGGATAAAGAAATCAAGTCGGCTGGCTTTAAATCAAGAAACGATTTCGTGGTCTATGCGGTCAATTCATATTTTGCAGACAAGCTTTTGTCAGATGAAAATTCTGTTGTCAATGAAAAGCTTGCAAAGGAAATTGCAAAGGCTGGCGAGGAACAGCAGAAAAGAATTTCAAAAGGGCTGTTCCGATATGCAGTTGAGCTTGAGCTGATTATGAAAATACTTGCCGACGAAAAACATTTTTCAAAGGAAAGACTTGAAGAAATGAGAAAGGAAGCGATAAATAATGTCCGCCGTACAAGAGGCAAGGTACGGCTTGACGATTTATTTGAACGAAAAGATTATAAGTCACTGTAAATTTAACAAGCTATAATTCACTATGCAAGGTAAATTATTATTCGGAATGGAGGAACAAAGGATGAATATTACATTCAAAAATTCAGCATAATGAATATGAGGAAGGAGAGATAGCAATTAATAAAAACGAATGTAAAAAGCTAAGAATGCAGATGTCAAAGGAAATATGGTTGTCTTTCTTTAACGAATATTTATTCAGAAACGGGCTGATAACGCAGGATGAAAGACTAAAAATGAACGGAAAAATCGCATCATACATCAGCCGAATAAGAAAGTGAAAAAGCTGCCGAGTGAAAATTCGGCGGCTAATACATAAAATAACTTGCTTATTATCTTGTGTGTTCTTTAATGTGTAACGTTTTTCTTGGATTTTCATGTGTAATTTGTAACGTTTTTCTTAAAAATTTTGAAAACATTTCCAAAAACTAATTCTGTGTTTGATATAGATATATGAATTACTATGTGATATAATCATCATAATAAAGTGATGATACAACGAAATTGAAAATAGGGAAGTGAAGAAATGGATATTTTAAAAACGAGGGAACAGCTCAGGAGTTGCAGTATATATGACCTGCCGTTGCGTGTTACATTCTATGCCCGAGTGAGTACGGAGAAGGATGCACAGCTCAATTCGCTTGACAATCAGATCAGCTTCTACTCGAATATGATTAAGAAAAATCCCAACTGGGAATATGTCGAGGGCTATATTGACGAGGGTCTGTCGGCTATCTCAACCGAAAAGCGTGAGAATTTCCACCGAATGGTAACAGACGGCGAGAACGGCGAGTTTGATATGATAATTACAAAGGAAATCTCCCGATTTGCAAGAAACACGCTTGACAGTATCAGGTTCACAAGAGAGCTTCTGCACTTTGGCGTTGCTGTGTTTTTTCAGAACGACAACATCAACACGCTTGACGAGGACAGCGAACTGCGACTGACAATTATGTCAAGTATAGCACAAGACGAGCTGAGAAAGCTGTCGTCTCGTATCAAGTTCGGGCATCAGCAGGCAATCAAAGACCACGTTGTGCTCGGCAACAGCAGAATTTTCGGCTACCGCAAGGACAATAAGCGTCTTGTGATTGACGAGGACGAGGCGAAGATGGTGCGTGAGCTGTTTGAGCTGTACGCAACGAACGAATACAGTATGAAGCAGATTGAAAACATCTTCTGGAAGAAGGGCTACCGCAATCACAACGGAAACAAAATTGCCCACACCACAATGTCGGGTATGATTTCAAACCCGAAGTACAAGGGCTACTATGTCGGCAACAAGGTCAAGGTTGTTGATATGTTCACGAAAAAGCAGAAATTTCTTCCACCAGAGGACTGGGTTATGTTCAAGGACGAAACAGGAGAGATTGTCCCTGCGATAGTATCGGAGGAGCTGTGGGACAAGGCAAACGACGTGCTTGAAAGGCGGAGCAAGGACGTCAAAAACCGTCAGGGTAAATGCAACCACGGCAATCTTCTGACAGGTAAGCTGTTCTGCACCGACTGCGGAGCAACCTACTATCGAAGAGATGCAAAGGACAGACAGGACAACAAAAATTCAAAGTGGATATGCAGCGGCAAAATCAAAAACGGCGCAGATAGCTGTAAATCCTTTCCTATATACGAATCCGATGTCGTGCCGATTCTGCTTGAGGTGTTCAAAGAAACCTCCTGCGATGTTGAAGAGCTGATAAATCAGTATGTTGAAATGTATAAATCCCTCAGCCAGCCCGAAGAGGTCGGCAGACGGCTTGACGAGCTGAAAAAGAAAATGGACTTGGAGCAGAAGAAGAAAAGCAAGCTCCTCGGCTATAACGTAAGCGGTCAGATTTCCGACAGGGATTTTATCAGCCTGACAAAGCAATGCTCAAATGAGATTGCCTTGTGCGAAAAGGAGATTTCCGCACTTGAAAATGAAATGCAGACGAGAAACGATTTCAAAAAGCGGATTGAAGAAATGCGCAGAACGCTGAAACGGGCGAGCGAGGATGCAAACAGCGGAGTGATTAATCACTCGTTTGTTGAAAAATACATTGATAAAATCTATGTAACACCCATTGACGAAACGCATATGGAGATGAAAATCAAGCTCTTTACCAATGAAACCACCACAAAGTATCTTGAGAATTTGCGGGTTCGTACGGGACACACGTTTAAAAAGATGATTGAGTCTTACGAAAACAGTATGAAATAAGCTTTAAAACCGATTTTCAGGGACATACGGCTAACAAGCTGTATGTCCCTAATTTTTTCGCCCACAGACTTATTATGGACAATTCAGAGCATAAAAAACAGGACTGCACATTCGCACAGCCCTGAAAATTGAATTGTTAAATTGATTAAGCCTCGGATCTGTTAATTGCGTTGAGAACACCGAGTACCGATGCAACATTGACATTTGAGTCAATGCCGATGCCGAAGATATTCTTTCCGTCAGGCTTTTTGAGTTCGATATATGAAACAGCCTTTGAGTCAGAACCCTGAGAAATTGCGTGCTGACTGTATGAGATGAATTCATACTTGTCAAGACCGACCTTTTTGATTGCATTGAAGAATGCGTCAATAGGACCGTTGCCGACACCGCTGAGAGAAACCTCTTCGTTGCCGTCAATCTTCATCTTGCCCTTGAAGTGAACATAATCATTGCCGTTTTCGCTCTCTTCGTAAATCTTTCTGCTTGAAAGAACATATTTCTGCTTATGCTCAAGATAATTCTTCTCGAACACCTCAAACAACTCTTTCGGAATAAGCTCTCTGCCAAGCTCCTCACATTTTGCCTGAACAAGCTTTGAAAATTCGGGATGCATTCTCTTCGGAAGGTCATAACCGAAGTTGTTGTTCATAACAAAGGCCGCACCGCCCTTGCCGGACTGTGAGTTGATTCTGATAATCGGCTCATACTCTCTGCCGACATCGGCAGGGTCAATCGGAAGATATGGAATTTCCCAGTAATCTGTTCCGCTCTCTTTCATATACTTCATACCCTTGTTGATAGCGTCCTGATGTGAGCCTGAGAATGCTGTAAATACAAGCTCGCCGATATATGGCTGACGAGGATCAATCTTCATATTTGTGCAACGCTCATAGATTTCACGGAGCTTTGGAAGATTTGAGAAGTCAAGCTTAGGATCAACGCCCTGTGTGAACATATTAAGTCCCATTGTAACGATATCCATATTACCTGTACGCTCACCGTTACCGAAGAGTGTACCCTCAACCCTTTCAGCGCCTGCAAGCAATGCAAGTTCGCCTGCGGCAACACCGCATCCACGGTCATTGTGTGGGTGGATACTGATAATAGCGGCGTCACGGTGTTTAAGATTTCTTGCAAGGTATTCAATCTGATCTGCATATGTGTTCGGTGTACACATCTCAACAGTATTCGGAAGATTGACAATCAACTTGTTTTCAGCAGTTGAACCGAGAGCCTCGATAACCCTGTCGCAGATTTCAACAGCATTTTCAGGCTCAGTACCGCTGAAGCTTTCGGGAGAATATTCAAATCTGAAGTTTGTATCTCCGTCATATTCATCCGTAAGCTGTTTAATGAGCTTTGCACCGTCAACGGCAATTTTGATTACACCGTCCATATCTGTTTTGAAAACAACTTTTCTTTGGAGAGTTGAAGTTGAGTTGTAGAAATGAACGATAACATTCTTAGCACCCTTAACAGCCTCAAAAGTTTTTCTGATAAGATGCTCTCTTGCCTGAACAAGAACCTGAATTGTTACATCATCGGGAATGTGGTTGTTTTCAATAAGCTCACGGCAGATTTCGTATTCTGTTTCTGACGCACTCGGAAAACCGATTTCGATTTCCTTAAAGCCCATATCGCAAAGTGCGTGGAAAAATTCGAGCTTTTCTTCAAGGTTCATAGGATCGACAAGCGCCTGATTACCGTCACGAAGGTCAACACTGCACCAGATCGGCGCTTTTGTTATAGTATTGTTTGGCCACTGTCTGTCCGGCAGATTGATCTGCTTAAAGGGAATGTACTTTTCAAATGATGGTTTCATATAATAACCTCCTGTTAAATAGCACAAAAAAATCGCCCCCCTAAACAAAGGGACGAATAAAATCCGTGGTACCACCCGTATTCAAGAACACATCGCTGTGTTCTCCTTAAAGACTTCTGACAAAGTCCCGACCGATAACGCAGTCTTGCGTTTCGCATTACATATATATAGTATATACACTTCACACGAAAAACTCGGGGATGAGCTATCCATACAATGTTCCACGCTGACTCACACCAACCGTCAGCTCTCTTTGCCGGTTCATTTGCATCTTGTTCCCGTCAATGTTTTTAAGGGGATTCATTTGTTAATACTATTATATATATATACCCATTCTTTGTCAAGAAAATTGTTATGAAAATCTGTCGAATAAAGATATTGTTTTTTAAAACAGTATATATAGTGAATTTTGGGATAAAATAAACAACAAGTGAGTTTAAAATGTAGAAATTGCCGATAATGTAAAAAAGATAAAAAAATTGTCAAAAAGGGGTTTACAAAAGAG
>ERZ1026772.321-NODE-321-length-37093-cov-10.370565_pt1 | contig 37093 bp, 28 predicted proteins | sample MGYA00380124_ERZ1026772 | MGnify/ENA primary metagenome ERZ1026772 (study PRJEB33269, sample SAMEA4719760) | human gut metagenome | biome: human-associated habitat; feature: organic feature; material: feces | place: Cameroon | collected 2013-10 ...
CAGTTTGATAAGAAGGAACAGGGAACGGTCTCAGCGTACCGATAAGATTTGCACTTTGCGCCTGTTGGCTTAATTGGAAATTAGCGGTCTGCAAATCACGGTCGCGGTCTGCGAGTTTGTCACGCAGGTCTTGAATCTGGTTGGCAATCAGCACTGCTCTGGTCTTTTCGCCGTCCTCTTTCACTGCGTTAACAATATCACAGGTGTTGCGCGCGTTTTCGTAACATACTGCATCAATGTTGCGGTTCGTCTCGCAGCAGCACTGTTGCTGCGCAAAGCGATTCTCCGCAAGCTGGTTGCCAAGTTGATAGCCTGTCTGCATAAGGTCACGTTGAACGCCGTTAAAGCCATTAAGCATGGTAGTGTTTTGGGCATAAAAGCCGTCACACAGGCCGTTTTGAACACCGCGGATGCCGTCCTTAATGTCTTGCATTGAAAACTGGTCAGCAATCTGGTCGCGCGTCATAGAGCCGTTTGCAAAGATTTCAGCGCCCATGTTGCCGCGATTGTTCCAGTTGCCTCCCCAACCGCCCATCATTACGAAAATAATGAGAATCCAAGCCCACCAGCCGCCGCCGAAGCCCATGCAGTCGCCATAGCCGCGGTTCATGTCCATTACAGGTACTACACCTGCACCACCATTTTCTAAAGTCATTATTGTTCACTCCTTTCGGTGAAAATATCTTATAACACCTTGTGCGCATCAAAGTGTTAAGCCAAAATTAGATAGCATCTGACGAAGCTGTTCATCGCTCATGCCACGTTGCTTCGCAAGGTTGCGTACAGTTTCTTTCAACTGCATCTCGTTTTTGCCTTGGCCCATCTGCATAGCGCGCCCCATCATGGGGTTTTGCTGTGCCATTTGCGTCAGCATCTGCATAGGATTACCGCTATTCTGTAACATCGCCATTATTTGCATCGGGTTCATGGTTCATGCCTCCTAGCTGTTTCTCTAACTTATCCACGCGTTGAATCAAGTTATCCACACAACTTCGTTCAGCGTATACAACTTGCTTCTGCTCCTGCGGATTACTTAATTGGTAAACTCTGAATACAGGCAGCCCGTTGAGGTCAATAGACTTCTCGTAAATCTTTCCCTCCGCCGGGCATGGAAAGAAGGTGCTGCTGCCGTCAAGGTCTATCTGCGCAGCCTTTGCTTCATCTATACCAGTCACTACTCTACCTTTTAACGCTTGCGGCATCTGGCTCATAGGCATTTGCGGTTGCTGATACATCTGCATCTGCTGCTGCAAATAATTTAATCGCTGCTGCATCTGCGGCGCAGCTCCTGTATAAGGATTTGGTGCGTATTGTTGTCCGTACATTGTTCTCACCTCACACTTATATTTTGCGATATTTCCGTAAATTTGTTCTATCAACATTCCCTCATCATTCCGACATTTAGCGCATAAAAAATAAGCCCTTTAGGCGCACGATACAAACTCGTACACCTAAAGGGCTTCGTTTTATCCTAGATTTCAAAACACGTAAAACAGACTCATATGCAGCAGCAACATCACGTTCAACAGTCTTATCGGAAATATTCATTTCCATACCAATCTGGTAATTCATCAACCCGTCGACAAATCGCTTCTCACAGACGACGTATTGCCGAGGACTGACTTTTGCTTCGTGCAGCACGGCATAAAATTCTTCTCGCGTCGAATTGTGTAGCCAGTCCCTTGCACGCTTTTTGAAATCATCCATATTATGTTGCGATTGCCACCGCTAAAGCGCCGCCTAGCAATACCCATGCTATGTTGCGCTGTGTCTTAATTATTCGTTGCTGCCTTTTTACCTCTTTCTCGTACAGTTCTAGCGATTTGTTGGCAGTCTGCAATAGCAGCTCGTTGCTGTTCGATTGTTTCTTCAATGCTGTCAGCTCTGCTTGCAGCTTCACGGTTTGCGCTTGCGCTTCGCTCAAGGCTGCTTGCGACTTTGCCAGCTCTGCTTTCAGCACTCTGCAATCCCTCGCTAATTTGATGTTGCTGGCTGATAGCTGTTCCAATCTCGTGTCTAACAGTGTCAGCTCCGTCTCCGTTATCGTGTGCTCCGCTTCCTGCGCTGAAACTGAACCAGATACCAACGCACAAGAAGATAGCAAGAGCAACAAGCAAAGAGCGATTATTTTTAATAAATGGTTTAAGTTCATTCATTTTTTACCTCGTATAACAGTACAGGGGGACAATTTGTCCCCCTGTTGAACTGCTCACATTTTTGTCACCAGTTGGTTATCATAAGCCGAAGCCTACTGCAAAGCCCAACACAAGTCCAGCCAAAAATTTCTTGTCAGTGACGTGCTCTAAAAGTTTATTGAAGTTCTCCATCATCGTCTATCCACCTCGCTTTCGTTAATGCAATCTATACCATTCGGCGTTGCCGCGAATGTCCTGCATTTTATTATAGAGATTTTCACCCGGACAAGCCGTAGCCATTAAATCTCTGTGTCCGACTACAATATCGCTAGAAGCAATAAGTCCGTAAATGTTACACAGCTCAGCTATAAGCTGAGACAGAGAATTTAGCTGCGCTTCCGTAGGTTCTGCAATGTCAAAATTGCCACACACATGGATGCCGATGGTATCTCTGTTTCTGCCATAAGTATGAGCACCAACAGCCCATCTAGGTCTACCTCGCTCCACTGTGCCGTCCTTGCGGATGACATAATGGTAGCCGATGCCAGCCCAGCCTTGAGCCTTATGTGATGCGTGAATTTCGGCAGCGGATAAATCATCGTCTGACGGGTCGCCTGTATGATGTACAACAATCATGTTTGTGCTCTGGCGCTCGTTCAAGCTGTCAAAATTTAAATCTGTTTCAGCGACGTTCGTGTTTCTCACCGTCCTTTTCGTCCTCAAACTTGTCGGGTATGCCGTTGCCGTTTACATCGACAAAACACCCGGCAATAAATGTCACGAAGCCAATCATAGCGGGGCCTATCATTTCTTTTATTATCGCCAGCAAGTCGCTCATTATGATTTTGCCGAACCACGCTTGGTAGCACCATGCTGCGTAATACGTCAGCACCAGCAGTACCACCAAAGCGAAGTACGACGTTATCATCCATTTAATAGGCGACTGCATATCGCTGACTCTGTTCTTTGCTACCTCAATGTATTTTCCGAGATAGTCCTTGAACTTGCTGAACATCAGTCATCAGCACCTTTGGAACAGCAGCACTTGCGAACGTCGTCGACCTCTCTTTTAACCTCTTGATAGCGCAGCAATAAGGAATTTAACTGTTCCTCGGTAGTGGCCTGTGCTACACGAATGTCGTTTATAACCTTGGTCAGTTCTTTCACCGCAAGTGTGTTGTTGTCAATGCTCTGATGCAGTGCATCATTCTCAACTCTCTGCGGTTGAACAATCAGCCAAGCCCCCGCAAACGCCAGCCCGCTAATCAAAAAGCTCAGTAACTCTAAGTCCATTTTTTCACCTCTCAGAAAATAGTTTGAGCCACCGCGCAAGCAGTGGCTCTTTTTATATACAGCCGTTCCTAGGTAACGGCTCCCCCGACTTTATTTACCCAATGTGGGTACATCAGCAAAATCCTTTTTCTGTTGTTTCGACATATATTTCTGTGCGCGCTCAGCAGTTGTTAATGTTAAATCGCCAACAGCCTTTTTTAACTGTGCGCCTGTTATGCCGTTCTTTCTAAGCTCTGTCATCTCTGCCGTAGTAAGTTTCTCGCCATCAGCGCGCTTTCTCGCGGCATCCATTAACAGTTTCTGCTTTTTATTTTTAGTACGTGTCTTTTCAGCGTATGTCGCAGATGACATGTCTGCTGCCAAGCTCTGACCTACTGGTCTAAATCCCATACCCTTGAGGTACTTTTCTGTGCCCTCGTACCGGTATGATACTTGACCTTTAGAGTTAGTGCTATAGCCGCGTAGTGCCTCTGCGATATTGCCTATAGCTGGGTTAACTGCTTTCATGACTTTGATGTAATCGCCAGACATTGCGCTGGCAATACTGCCGAGAGCCACGTCGCCCGCAGGACCCGCAAAATACTCCAGCAAGGAATCGTTGTCCGGGAACATGCTAGACATGCCAACTCGTCTGGAAATATCTACACCGAGATTAGAGAAGATGCCATATACAAGCGTTCTTGAAACCGGGTTATCTCCAAGGTTTTTAAACAACTCCATTTTCAAAACACTGGATGGCTTATATCCCAGTATTTTCTCCAAGAACTCATCCAGCCAGTCTCCGCCGGGCAATCCGGCAAAGCCAGCCATAAGAAGATATGTTGCCCAGAACCTTGCTTTCTGCGCCTTCGTTCCTTTGCCGAAGTACGGCATAAGTGACGTCATCAGTTCCCATTCTTTCATGGGGTATTTTTGGAACAGCAGAGCCAAGTCGCCAAGAACCGTTCCGCTAAGCATCTGATAGATGCCCGGAGCGTCAGATGAGCCGTAATCGAAGTTGGCTTCGCGATTTATACGTCTAGCATAAGCTATCGCTTGCTTGTGGCTCATCCCTTTGTCTTTTATCGCTTCGTTGTATGCGCCCAAAACAGCCACAGCCCTTGTAAGTTCGTCGGCCTTTTTAAACAAATACATGCCCTTGTCTCCGGCTTTGCTGACCATAGAGCGTAAGCGTTCAAAACCTTGGCGCTTGCCTTCGATAGCACTTCTGCGCTTAGAGAAACCGCTAGGAGTGTCAAGTCCAATGTTATAGGGAACACCGACCTCTGCCAAAATCTTCTTGTCAGAAAGGCTCATGTTTTTCAGCGCCGACATGCCGTGCGCTGTATGCCCTACGCCTATCAGTGCCACTGTATTGACCAACTGTGTCATGTTGACGAGAGCGGATGATACATTCAAGAAACCCAAAAGGTTCTTGCTTAAAAATCCGTTGATGTTTCCCGCAAGTGCTACGCCCAGTCTGTCACCATAATTAGCGTTCAGATTCTTCAACAGCCAGTCGTTTTTGGCAATCATGCTGTTAATCATGGATTCGAGGTAGTTCGGAGTGCCGTTGTTATGGCGAATATAGCGCTTGATGATGTTGGCCATCGCCTCTTTGCCACCATACTCTTTATCCCAACGTCCAAAGGTCCTCTCGAACAGTTTTATCGACTTCTGCTTCGCTGGCTGCAAAGCACAATATCTGGATGACATTGTAAAGTATCTGTCCAAAGAATTGATGACGTTGGAGTTATAGCCAACTCTACCTTTTCTGTGGCGCAGATTGCCGAAGAAGCGGTTGCGGTTTGTGCGTCCAACAACACCCTTCAGCGCATCTCTTGCTTCTGGCACGCTCATCTTGCAGTTGTCGACAATGGCTCTTTGCAGTGCAATATATTCTGCGTCACTGACAACGAGAGAAGATTTCTTGCCACCAGCAGAATTGTTTTCGTCGCCCAAGTATCTGTTGGGGTCGAAGAACTTGGGCGCAATTTGGAAAGTGACTTTTTCGCCGCCGTTTTGCTGCAAATATTGAGCCACCTTATAGGCTTCTTTCAAGTTCTTGCCGCTTCCGACTGGCACAAGCCCGTCTTTGGTTTCCGCTAAAACCATCCACTGCTCAAAGATATGCGGTAAATAGCCAGCGATTTTTCCAATCGGCGGAGCTACGCGCTTCACTTTTGCTTCGTAATATACAGGACCGTTCTCGCCAATGTGCTTTTCAACAACTGCTGACACAACAGCATACGGACTGTTTTGCAGTTCTTTTAACTGTTCTGGAGTCAAGACTTCTTTAGAAGAACTTGTGTAAACTCTGGGTTTATCGTAGCGCACCTCGTACTCTACACCGTTCACAACCTTTTCCAATTTTGATGCTGGCACCCATTTTTTGGCATTAGAATCCTTCTTGGAACTGTCGGGTACAAGAACTTCTACATTCTCCAAAAACGGTTCCTTCATCAGTGTCTTGAACTCTTTTGCACTCAAGGTTTCGCGAACGTGCGTCAGACCTCTGTGTGCGTCGTTTACTGCACTCCATACATTGCGAATGAGCTGGCGTGTGCGGACATAAGCCTCGACGACGTTCTTGTCATACCCAGCGTCTTGCAGCTCTTTCAACGTATATTCCTTTTGCTCCATCTCGCCAGACTGCAAAAGGTCTAAATAATCGTCGAATTGCTGGTTGTTTTTTAACATGCCAACGAATGTCTGGAATTGCTTTCTCCACCTAGCGCGAAGCTTCTCTTGGGTTTCTTGAGCTTTTGAGTAGATGTTATAGAAACTTCTAAACACAGGACTCTTTTCGGCAAGGCGGCTCGGGCTGCGCAATGTTGCCTCAAAGATGCCACCAACTGCATCTTTCGCACGGTCGGTCATTTTATTGATTTTGGTTTTGATTTCGCCAGCTTTAACACCAGCTTCATCTGCCTCGCGATTGGCTTCGGCAACCACGGCTCGTAAGTCATCCGGCATCGCTTTGCCGTTGATTTCGTCAACCGCCTCAACTTTGAAAGCTAAGTCTCCGTTAGGTTGCTCGCTGGCAGAGTAGGAAACAAGCTTATGCTCGTTATCAAAATAGATAATACTATCACCTTTATGAACCAAATCCTCCCAAGGGTATTTGTGTGGATAGTTTTGCTCGTAATATCCATAACCCTCATAGCCGTTGCCGACACCTCTGACCGCTGTTGCTCTTGCCTCTTGCTCACCGTGTAAGTCCATGTAATTATCAAAAGAATCTTCGCCCGCTCTGCTTTGAATTTTTAAAAATTCTTGACGTGCCTTTTCTTTTTTTACAGGGTCGGTTTCCTTTAAATAAACTTTAATTTTTTTATTGGCTTCTTCGGTTAGTATGTCAGCCAAATATTCATCGTTGCCGCCAGATGCGAACCCTTCGTGGTCTTGAATCATATGTTGGATTTCGTGTAGTAGAGTTCCCTTTAGGAAATCTTCTTGAAGTTCAAGTTGGTCAAGTGTTCCTCCAATGAAGGCTTTTAAAGCATTATTGTTTCCACCTTTAGCCAGTCTGTCGACTTCGGAAATTTGCTTTTTCCAGAATTCTTTGGGGGCAACTTCTTGCAACCAATCGGCAAATTCATCGGCATCTTCGTACCCGTTCATGACGTTCCGCAAGTAAGCGTTTGCTGCAATATATGCACCTTTTGGATTAGGGGCCAGCGAAGTGCTTTTCAAAACCCCATTGTCGCCAGCCTTTTCTAACGCCTTCACAATAGAACTAATAAATTTAGTGCGTTTCTGTTCGTAAGACTCGTAATCAGCAATTACGATAGTACGTTCCTTGGAGTCAGCGTAGGCAGCATAAGAAATATTTGAGGGTTCGAGCTTAATTCGTATATTTTTAAGCCAAGGATATGCTTTGAACAATTCGTCGTTACGATATACCTCCGCAAGTGAAGCTCTGTCATCTTCGTTAAACACAGAGAAATCAATTTTAGATACATCATCTTTAATCTCAAACCTCCACTTGTCGTCCTCTCCTCTCCACCAGCCAGTAGTGTCGAAGATTTCCTCGCGAGATTTGCCTTGTCTTTCAAGTTCTTCGGCTTTAGAAAGCTTTGCGACGTCAGCGGTTTTTGCCTTTTCACCAGCAGCTTGATACTTGCGACCAGTTTTGTTGTCTCGGCCTTCACGCCCAAACATTTTACCGCTCTTGACGGAAAGGAAAATGCCCGTGTCGGTATCTATACCGAACTTTTTGGCAAGTCCAGCTACCCATTTTTGAATCTTCCAAACGATTCGCTCTGCAAGATTCTTCGGGCGTTTGTCCTCTTGCACAAATGCAGCGTAGTCGTCGCACTCCATTTCTTCACAACGCTTTCTGACTTGTTCTTCCGTGAGCTTGTTAAAAGCGGCTTCGCCCATTTGCTTCTTGAGCTTGTATCTGTAGTAACGATACAGATGCTCTATTTCAGAAGGTTTCAGCAAAGTTCTGTGAACAAAGTGCATGACTTCGTGATAAACCGTAGCGTCATTTGCCGCCTCGGTCAGTCTGATTACATCAACCACTTCGCCACCCGCTTCGTTAACGGTTTCCTTGCCGTAATAACCGCGGATTACAAAGCCAGATGATTTAATATCAGCCGCACTCAGCATCTGCTTCTTCTGCTCATATGTCATCTTGCCCAAGATAGCAGCTTGTGACGTATTGGTATCAATCCAAAGGTTGTTGCCATTAGGAAGTTCAACTACGTGTACACCGTCAGCTACGGTTGCAATCTTGCTGCCGTGGAAAGCATCCTTCAAGGTTCTCAAGAATTTCTTCTCGTTATCTTCCGTCAGAATTTCTTCCTGTTTTCTTGCGATTTCGCTTTCACGCTCGGCGTCTACTAATCGTTTGACAGCAGCTTTAAAAGAAATATCGTCGGAAGTAGCAGCAGTGCTAAGCAAGTCTTTCATCGCCGCCTCTCTGGATTGGCTGTCAGATTCTTTGCCACCTGTGCTTTCTTCATCTGTCGTGTAGTCGAATTTTTTCCCTAGGTCGTGGGCAGCAGAAAAATAGCCATTCTGAAACGCAATGTCTAACGCTCGTGCTTCGCTGCCGAGAGCCATGTTTTCTGCTGTTTTAGAGCGAGTCGCTATTTTTTCGTAAAAAGCGTTTTGCTCATCTGGCGAGCCTATAATCAGATACCTAAACATAGCATCAGATTTCGCTCCGTATCTGTATATGCGGCCTTCAATCTGGATTGCCGCGGTAGGTCTTACGGGCAGTCCAAGGTTAATTAGAACTCTAGGATATGCGCCAGTCTTGTCGTGCAGAGAAATACCTTCTTGACCAGCAGCAGAAGTGACCATAATAATATCAACGCCGCTGTTATCATCGTTGAACTCTTTTACAGCCGCTTTCCTTTTGCTATCCGATTCGTTGCCGTTGACAAATCTAACTTTATCGCCAAAGGCTTCTTTGATGATGTTTATAGCAGACAGCTCTTGAGACAGGTCTAGGTTGGCGTATTCCGGGAACATTGTTTTGAATGCATTGTACTGTTTCTTTTGTTCCGAGTTCATTTTTTTGTACTCGGCGTCCGTCAGCTCAAACGGCCTTGTGATTCTGCTTTCTTTGAGGTCGTGGTACAGTACAACCTTCTTTCCTCTGGAAAGATAAGATTTGATTACTGGCACAGAAGCGCTCGCTTTCTCTGTTTCCAGCACAAAGTCAAGCGCCATATTCATTCTGGACAGCCACAAATCTGCAAACGAGCCTTCTTTGCCCTTGCCACTCGGAATCGGAGCATCTTCCGCTGCTCGTTTTTTCGCTTCCTCTACTACCTTTCCTTTTTCCGACAAAGCAATCTCGCCACCAGCGCCGGAGATAGCACCCATTACGTGAGCTATTTCCTTTAACTTTTCGGTTATATTGTTCGTTTTAACCTTAATGAAACGTCTGTTGTAGTCTTTATCTCCGACTAATCGTCTATTGACCATTGCGCCGTCCTCTACGAGTTTATCGTGGAAGGCAATCTCTTTCGCTGTAGTGTCTAGCACTTGGCCGTATCTGTCTTTCGCCGGAACTATTTTGCCGCTCTTTTGAACCACAAAGCTAAACACTTTGGTTAAGAAACCACCAGAGCTTCCGCCGAAGCGGCTGTCAGCATAATCAAACAATAACCCTTCCGCATAGTAGGCGTTCTGCGGATAAGCAAATGGTGTTGCGGAAAGCAACAAGGTTTTGGTGCTGGCTTCCTTTTTTCGCTTGGCGTATAACGGGCGCTCTTTCGCTGCAATCTCGTTGAGCTTCACCCTCAAGGCATTTACTTCGTTTTTGACCTTGGGAAATTCAGCCTTAATCTTATCCATCTGCTCTTGCTCTTTCGGCGTTAGAGTGCGTGAAAGCGATGCCATGTCGAGTTTTGACATTTTTTCATTCAGCAAATCGTTCTTTTCTTTCAAGCTGTCTATTTGCTTGTACAATTCGCTGTACTTGATGCGCATATATCCGTTTAAGCCGCCTTGCTTATGTCCGAACAGACCTCTGAAAGCAGTTGTGTACACGCCGATTTCTTCGGGCTTGCCGTTGACATCTGTTCTTTTTTGACCAGACGCAATATGGTGAGCCTCGTCACAGATAATCAAATCCCAGTCTACCTCTTGAACGTGCTTGTTTGTTGCCAAGGAGGAATAGCTGATTATGTTTGGAACACCATCTACGGTCTTGCCGTTGCCGAGATATGCAAATTCATCCAACCCCAAGAGCTTGCCGTCCTTCACCCAAGCGTCGTTGGCAATATCTTGGCTGGGAACGATTATCAGTATTTTCTTTTTTCCGTTCATTATCTGACGCTTGATAACACCAAGCGCAGTTAATGTCTTGCCAGTGCCTGTACCGTTTGCGACCAGCATACCCGGCTTGTCGTTGGAGTACAGGCGCTTTTCTATCGCCTTTATATCCTCGTGCTGTTCCGAATACAACAAAGGCAGCGTTTCGGCTATGTTAGCTTCATCCGCTGCCTTGATTGGCGTATCATCTTTTACTTGTTGTTGTCGTTTTAATCTTTCGGTAGCTTCATCGGAGGATTTTCGCTCAGTTTCATTCTTAATAGAAGTATTCCCAGAAAGTCCTTGGCTCTGCTTGTCGCGAACGGAAACTCCGCTGCCGCCAGCGCCTCTGCCTCGTCCCCGTCCAAAATCTCCGGTGCCGCGTTGCGAAGCATCGGATGTTTTTTGGCCGCCTTGCTGATTGCCTCGTGCTCCGCCAGCAGCGGTCCCACCTCCAGAAACATCCTTGCTGCCATTTGCGCGTCCTCTGGGAACGCCCTCAACCCCCTGCTCTCCATTATCCGCTTGCGGATTATTGCCTTCGCTCGGGTTCTGGCTGCCTCCGTCGGGAGTGACAGGCTCTCCTTCCACGCCGTTTTCATTCCCTCGTCCACTATTGCTTTGATTAGGTTCTCTGGTAGTTCGTATAGGCTCATCGCCGTCACCTCCGTTTTCATCTTGTCCTAAGTCTACCATATTTTCGTCGCCCTGTCTAGGATATGCCTTCAAAGCCTTGCGTGCTGCATCGAAATAATCTTTGATTTCTTCGTACAGTGCTGGGTTTCGCTCTTGGAGCATTTCTTTGGCTTGCTTTGGACTGAGATTGTTGTCTTGAGCGAGTTGAGCAACGAGTAAAGCTCGTTGCCAGCTTGCAACTTTTGCATCATCTGCTTTAAGAGAAATCTGTTCTGGCACGTTGCTAAGAAATTCCCAAGCGGCTCTTATGGTGCCGTCAATAAATCGCACGGCGCGTTGCGCACGCTCTGCGGCTACTTTGCCAGCTTGCACAGCTTTGTTTAACCCCGCCCTTATAATCGTAGTAACTGACATTCGCCATGCGTTAAATTTAGCTCTAGCTCTAACAAAGTTTTCTTCGAGTTGTTTTCCGCCAATAGCTAACAGCTTTGTAAAAATACCCGCATCATAATAAGCTAGGTTATTGGGTTTCCCACCGCTTTCCTCTACCTTGAAAAATTTCTCTGTCCATTCTCGCACGAGCGCAGCGGCTGCTTCCACATCTTCTTGGTTGACGTTGCTTTCTGCGCCATTTACATCAGTAGCATCGGCTTGCTCTTGAGGCTTCTCGCCTTCCTTTCCTTTTATTTCATCAAGGACTTTAGAGCGCGCGTCTGCGAGCTTTTCTCCTGCCTTCTTCAAGGCGTTCTCTGCTTTTTCGAGTTCTTTTTTTGCGTCTGCAAGATTTTCCTCTTTGCTACCAGCCACAGCTTTTTTTGCATCCGCAACACGTCTTTTGGCAACGGAGATTTTTTTCGAGGCCTCTTGAACACTTGCGTCATCGTTGACCAGTCTTTTTTCGAGAGCGCTTGTTTCGCTTTCCAGCTCATCGAGTTTTTGTTTTTCTTTATCAAGCGCTCTTTCTGCGGCTTCTACTTTAAGCCCGGAAGAACTGCCTTTGGTTGCGTCGGCTGTTGCTTTTTGCAAGTTCAATTCGGCTTTCTTTAACTTAGCTTCCGCTTTCTTGACCTCTTCTGCGTTCCCGCTCTCTTTGGCACTTTTGAGTTCTTCGGATGCCTTATCAACAACTTCGGATGCCTTACTTACAGCTTCGTTGCCTCCAAGTTCATCACCTTGCTTTTGAGTTGCTGCGTCGAGATTTTCCTCCGCTTTTTTTACAGCATCCTTTTGCTTTTCGGCTTCACCCAAAAGGTCTCTGTATTTTTCGACCTTCTTTTCTCTGATGACTCTCCGAGCCGCATCAATAATTTTTTGCGGTTCCATAGATTCAACAGATACATTCGGATTTTCTTTTTCCAGCATTTCTACCGTGCGGCGAGGCACGTCATCCTCGGTTGTAGCCGGGTCTTTCAGCGAGGGAAGAACTTTCTCAACCGCCAGAATCGCCTCAATGGCTGCATTGTTCTTTGTTTTATAACCGCCACGGGCTGTAGTTTTTACTTGCCCTTGGAAATTTTCATAAAGCTCATAGTAATATTCCTCAACCATGCGCAACTTTTCGGTGGAAAGATTAAATTCTTTTTTTAGTTTTTTAAAGTTTTTGTTATCATCTAGTTGCAAGTCTCTGAATACGATTTTGCGAATAAGCGCGTCCCACTCAAGCGGACTGCCGTCCTCTTCTACCAGCAGAGTTCCGTTGTCCAGCGCAAGTGCTTTGCCTTTAGAATTCTCTGCGGGGGCATCGCTGAACAGCACGTCTCCGACCTCATTGGCGTACTCTAGGCCTTCTTCTTTTTTTACCCCTTCAAGATAATCATCGCAATCATCGTCAGTTATTTCGCTTTTATATTTGTTATCTTCTTCGCCCTCGTCTTTAATTCCAAGAATCTCTTTTCTTGCGGCATCTGCCACTTTCTTGAGTTCCTTGTTGTATTCGTCGAGGCTTCCGATAACATCGCTGCCGTTCTCTAAAACTTGAAGTTTAAAGAGCAGCGGTTTCAGCATCTTTGCAATTCTCGTGGGGCGTCCGAGGACGTCGGCATCGCTGATAACATAATAAATAAGTCTTGTGCCGCTCTTTGATGATTTATCTGAGACCTCGGAGAATAAAAGTTTTGGGTGCTTCCCTAACAGGCCGAGCAAAAACTCCTTGTCGGTCGGGTGTTTTGTAAGATAAGTTTTAACCTGCTTCTGCTCTTGCTCGCCAAGAAGGTCAATTATCTTCATCAACTTATCTTCGGCTTCGGTGGCTGCCTCTACTTCTTTTTCGAGTGTTTGGGTGTTTACTAGATTTTCAATCTCGCCGTCGTCGCTTTCTGCGTCTGTCGCGTTTTCTTCGCCTTCGCTCGGGTTGTCGAAAATGTGCATCATGTCAGTGGTAGCAAATCCGGCATCTATAATGGATTGGAAAAACTGCGGGATAGGTTCTTCACCCTTGTCGCTAGGCTTTTCACCCTTGTCGCTAGGCTTTTCACCCTTGTCGCTAGGTTCATCGCCTTCGTCACTAGGACGCTCGCCCTTATCGCTGGGTTCATCGCCTTCGTCACTAGGACGCTCGCCCTTGTCACTGGGCTGCTCACCGCCCTTATCGCCGGGTTCTTCACTAGGCTGCTCGCTGGGTTGCTCGCTAGGCGTATTCTGGCTGCGTTCGATTTTTGTGCCGTCGACATTTGCAATAATATCTTCGACTTCTTCCATAGAGCTTGCTTCAAAGCTCCCGTCCTTGCCGCCTTTATTGAATGTAACCTCGTATTCGTTATCGGTAACACGTTCAACAGTAACACGGTCTGGCTTGCCATCTTCCTCGTGTGCATTGCTGTTGTATTCGCGAACTTCTGAGTCGCTTGCATCGCCAACCTGTTTAAAGCTGCTTATTTCAAGCGGCCAGCCATCCTCGTCGCGCTCAGATGCTTTAACAGTGTTTTTATCGGCTGGCTTCGCTTTTGACTTTTCTCTACCGCCTTCACCTGTTACTGACTTGCTTCCGCTACCTTCGCCTGTTGGCGTCTGTGCGTTGCTTCCGGCGCCGTTAGAGTTACCACCACTTTCGTTCGGAACAATGGGCTTCGGCACTACTGCATCCTGCCCTTTTCCCTCTTTTGCTTTTTTAGCACGGTCTAACAATGCAAGTTTTTCTAGCGGATGAAGATTGTTCAGTTTTTCTCTGGCCTCGGCATCGCCTTGTGCCGCTCTGGTTCCAATGCCGTCGTATTCTGAGTTTTTCAAAATATCCTGTACTTTCTTGGAACCCTTCATACTTTCCCAGTTTAAGTTTCCGGTATCTTTGTAAACATAGCGGCTCTTTAAATTACCCTTTAAGGATTTGGTTGTATGGTCTAATTCTGCGTCAGTCCATTCGTCTCCGACAAGCCCGTTGCGGCGGTCATCTGCGCGACGTTTTGCCTCATCGACAATATCCTTACCGATGCGATAGCCGTATTTTTTGCCGACTTCAATCAATTTGTCGAGGTCATCGCTTCCTGCTGCCTCTTTTACCTTTGCGGCTTCATCGTCGGTTAAAGTAACCTTTTTGTCGCCCTTATTGTTGGCTAGATTGTTCAGAGACTTGCGCAAATTTGTGATTTTGCTTTCTGTTTTCGGGTCTTTAGCAATGGTCAGTTTTGGACCGACATTCGGGGTGATAGCGTCGACACCTTGCGCTAGCTGGGCTGTGTTGGTTGCGTTGGCAGTGGTCGTTGGGTTAGAAGTCCCGTTAACCACCTTGTCCACAGCCGAATTTACAGCGTTGATTGCTGTTTGCATTTGCTCGTCTGTGGTTGTCGCAGGAGTAACTGTTGGTTGCTCTACGGTCTGCTGCTGTTGTTGCTCAACAGGCGGTTCTTCAACGGTAGGTGCTGCGTCTGAGCCTTGGGGTTGTTGCTGTTGTTGCTGTTGTTGCTCAGCCTCTTTGCCGTAGCCGAGTTCAATGGCTTTCGCAATAACGTCCTCGTCTGAGCCAGTCTCAATCAAGTCTGCTACGTTGTTATATTCGTCTCCGGCCTGTGCTTCGGATTCGAGATACTGCTCTAAGAAACTTTTGGCTTCCTTGTATCTAGGGGCAGTTGTTGCTGTGTTGCCGGACTTACCCATACGCGACATAACGTCATTAGCATACTCGTTGATAGAAGGCTCGTTGCCGTTTCCTTGTTTGCGATTAAGTGCTTCGTCGCTATAGTTCAGTGCGCCCTCGCCGCCATACCACGCAATAGCTGCACCACGTGCGCCGTATTTGTCATAGTATTCTCTGAGCTTGTGACGCGCAACTATTTCTTGGTTTTCTGGCGTCATAGGAGCGTCGGCTGACAGGCCGGCTTCTTCTGCCCAGCTAGGCCAGTTGTCTGGCATAATCTGATACTTGCCACTTGCTTTAGTGCGGCCGTTCACGGCGCCATAGTTGCCGCCGCTTTCCTGCCCTCCTATGGCGTTCACCAGAGATTCAAACTCATCTGTTTGCGGCACAGTAGTTTGCTCTGTTCCGTTGTCGTCTGCATTTGTGTTTATGGTGCCCAGCGTATCATCCACATCTGACGAACCGAACACCTTGCCGTAAGCACCAGCGGCTGCGTGTGGGATGCCAGCGCCAATAGCACCAGCGATACCGGAAAGGATAACATCCGGGTCGCTGAACGACCAAGATTCGCCAGCTTCCATTTTGGGGATAATCTGCTGACCGACTTCCTGCGCAGAGTTAACACCCATGCTTGTCAAAAATTTGAGCAATGTGCCAACTTTGGTTTTGCCAGTCGCCGCAATCAGCGCATCCTGCAAGGTATCGGTGGCTGTAATAAACATCAAGTTGTCGGCCAGAACGCCTTTCGCTACGCGCTCTGCCTCTACTTCTGTTTTTCCGGGAACATATGTGCCGTTCTGTTTAGCTTTTTCTATGTAATCGAGCTTGCCGCTGGTAACGCTTTCCAGCATTGCCTCCGGAAGTGCTTGTTTTTGACCGAGAGAGATGTTGGCTAAAACAGGCGCAAGATATTTAGGTGCAGACTCTGCTACGCTTTCACCGTATTTTCCTGCTATTTTGCTCAAGAACGGCGCACCTTTTCTTACGATTGCCGCGGCGCCTTGCTCTGCAGTAAACTTTTCGGCTGCCGTTGGAGCACCAGCTTTCGCGGTTATGCCAAGTCCGATGGCGTAGGGAGCTATACTGGCTACAGCAGCGGCTATAGAGTTTGCGCCCAAAGGGTCGCTGTAGTTGCGCGCGTATTTTTTCTCAACCTCTTCGCCAAACTTCTCAATGCTTTTGTTGGTTCTGTTCGACCAAGCGCTTAACCCGCCGATGTCTTGACTCTGCTTATCCCATTCCTCTTCTGTCTTATAGTTTGGCTTGCCGTAGTAGTTGAGCAGATTACCGCCAGCACGGATTAGGTTGCCAGTGGCGCTCAAAACGCTATAGCCAGCAGCTTGCAGAATGTTATCGTCGTCGTTGTTATTCGGAACCGAGTTGTTCGGGGTCAAGGCTTCCGGCTTCAAATCTTGCAGAAAAGAAAAGTCATACATTGGACGCTGAGGTGAAGCGAAGTTAAAATTATATTTTTGCTTTTTGTCATCCATGTTTCAGTCGCGCTCCTTTTGTTATATCCAGCCGCGGTCTTTCAGAGCTTGCTCCAGATAGCCGCTGTTTTGGCCGAGCATCTTTCTAACCATCTGTCTAGCTAACTGCGCCAACTGCGCGTCGTTCCACTCGTTGCCAGCCGCAGCTTTAAGCTGAGTAAGCCAGTCTTGAACCTCGTCGTAATCGTTGATGTTTTGCGGCACTGAACGCGATTGCTCGTCGCCAGTAACAACTCTGCCTAAAAGATTATGAGCAGCCCTAACTTTATCTTTGTACGGATATGGCTTATCTGGATATTTTTCGTTCCAATCGGCTTCGTCTTTAATCAACCACTTTGCGGTCTCGATTTGCTGGCTTGTCGGTCCGCCGTTAGCGTTGGTTCCTTTTTCGCCTCCATAAACAATCTTGACTGCTTCGCTAAAAGGAATTTTGTAGGCATCGGCTACCGCTTTAATCTGGAAAACATTTTTCTTTACGAAATCGTTGTAAGCTAAATTATGTTCAAGTATCTTGGCTTTTTGAGTGGTGTCCCAGCTCAAATCAGAAGCAAGCTTCATGTCCGCTTCTTTGTATTTATGTTGCTTGTCCAAACGCTTGTCGGTCACTTCGTTGTTGTATTCACTCTGCATGGTAGGCAGTCCAGCCATCGCAACCTTAGCGCCGTCTGGGTTATATTCCGCCATGCGTGAGCCAATCATCTGGGCTGCTACATAGTCCTTAGCTTGGATTGCGCCCAAGTATTGCTCAAACATGCCGTCGTAGACTGTTTTTCTTGCCTCTTTGACTGTCTCGTCTACATCTGGTTGAATACGCTTCAAGGCACTGTCAATTTGCCAACTAGGAGTGCCGTTCTCGACCAACACTTTTCTCAGCTCGTTTTTAATCGCGTCACCATCCGTAAGAGGAACTTTATTCAGTCTTGCTTTCGCCAGATTCTGTTGAACCATCTGGCTCATGCTTTCAACCTGTTGGGCATCCCCTTCTGGATTGGCACTATTGGCATATTTAGCTGCCACGTAGTCGGCTTTCTCTGCTGCTAAATCCCTCGGCACGGTTTGGGTTAAGCCGACAGAGCCTTGCTGATTCGGATTATAGCCTACAATGTTTTCAGACGTTTGAGGTTTTGCAAGGTTTTCCGCTTGCAACTGTTGCCCGCCGACAGTGGTTGTGGGGGGTGCAAACTTCTCGATAGAAGGGCCGATGGCGCCTTGCTGGGAAGCGTCAGAATTATTTGCGGCAAGCGGGGTTTCTATTGTATTTCCGCCTACTGAAACTTGCGTCAGCGGGCCAGCGGCATCTTGCTGCGGCTGCCCTAAATCGCCTTGTGACGGCCCTCTCCCTGTTATTTCGTCCAGCTTTGCGCGCAGCGCAGCGTCATTCTTTTTGGCACCTCGTTCTTCGTATCTGCTTCCGAGGAATCTGCCGAGCACAGAGCCGATGTTGAACCAAAGGTCATTCGTCATGGGAATGTCGGTGTTGGTAGGCACTTGCATCTTCATTCCATATGCGCCAAAACTCATTCTGCATCACGCTCCTTACCATTCGTTTGTTGCGCCTTTGGCTACAAAACCATTGGCATAGTATACATTCAAGCCTGTCAGCTTCATATCATAAACTTTTCTTGTGCCGTTAAAGATGACACTTTTAACTTTGCCGACATTCTTCAAGTTATCGCCAATACGTAACACCGCAACATCACGCCATGTGCCATCTGCTTTCATTAGAGGCTGGCTCAGTGTTGTGATTACATCGTGCATGTTGCCATCTTCGTCTTGGCAAACAACCATATAGACTTCGCTGTCTTGTGGCTCCATGACTTCAACAACCTCTTCAACACACTTTCTGTTGCGAACATGGTCGTATGCAAGAATTTTGTCTCCGACATTAACATCTCTGATTGCTTTAATCCCGGCTTCCGTTTCAATCGGAGTTTCCCCAGCAAAGCACCACAGCGAGCCATAGGAGCCTGTCGCCATGCCCAGACCTGCATTAAACAAACTGTTCCAAGCACTACCGCCGCTCTGACTTGTAGTGCTTGTCGTAGTGCCTGTGCCTTTCACGGCACCCAATGCGCCCAATGTGCCGCCGCTGTTCAAGCCGAGAGATGCGTTCCACAGATTCAGAGCTGGCTGCTGAGCTGCCTGTTGCGCCGCAGCAGAAGTAGTAATGTTCTGGCCAGCCAAAGTAGCCTGTTGACCATACAAGCCGTTCAGTGTGCCGATGTTGCTCTGATACTGTTGAGCCATAGCATCAGCAGCGTTCTTGGAAATGTCGTTCATAGCTGTGTTTGTCACACTGCTATTGAGGATGCCTCTGGAGCCAAGGCTGTTGAGAGTGCTGCCCATAGTGTTGTTTACACCGCTTCGGATAGCGTTCTCCATATTCTGCTGATACGCAGACGGCAAAATGCCTTGCGTCAGATTGGCTACACCCTGTTGTGCCGCAGAGGTCTGCTGGTTGGCGTTGTTTAACAGTTGGTTGTAGTCAACTTGAATTGTACCCAAGCTGTCTTGTAGCAACCCTCTTGCTACACCATTCAACCACAGCGCGTTAGGTGCAATGGCTTCGGAGTAATCGGCTGCCGCTTTTTGCAGTCGAATTTCCTGTTCTGTTGGTTTGTAGGATTGTACAGTTGTCGAACTGCCGCCTTTTTTACCCATTAAGCACACCCTCTTCCTTTAGCTTTTCTTTCATTTTTTCGATTAGCGGGCTGGTTGCTTTGGTGTTGAAATAATGAGTTACCCAATAGACTGGCTCGCCCGTCTTTTCGTCATTGTGCTTGTGCGTGATGATAACCAATCTGCCGATGCTGTCTTGGCACCAATAGCGGAAACGCCCGTCAACATCTTCCTTTTCGATTGTTTCCCAACCAAAACCACGGATGTACGGCTCGATGTGTCGGGTGCAAATGCTGGCAACACACTCAAAACCAGCCGTACAGCTTACGAGTTCAGCATAATCTCGCCAGAATTTAGCATCACCGCACACTTGGTAAATAATCATCATCTTGCCTTCAAAGTCGGGCTTCATGCTTGCAAAGCCTCTTTCCGGCATATATAAAAGGCGATAGCCCGGTAATAAATCAAAGCTATCGCCTGTTTTGGTTTCGTAAATTTCAATCCATTCTTTAAGGCTTTTAGCCTTCATATTACATTACCGCCTTTCTGTTCCAATCACTCATCAATGCCGTACAAGCAGAAGTTGTTTATTCTGTGCGGCGATGTGCTGGTCACGATAACTTGCATGGCCCGCAAGGAATTGTAAAAATGTTTTATCCTGCGCTTGGTCGCCAAGCTGTAATCAAAGCCGCGGTCGGCAACCTGCACATGAATCTTGCCGTCCTCATCGCCTACTCTGCCCTCGACAAAAATATCAAAGTATCTGGTGATGATGCGGTTGGGAGTGATATACATTTTCGAGATGATTTTGCTGTGTATCGGCTCGCCGTTGTCTGTGGTATACTCGTCATTCATGCGGCAGACACCCTTATCGGTAGCCAGCATGATGCCGTTATCTGTCTGCGCAACGTCGTGAATATCATCGTGGAATGTGTATTTGTACGCTGCGCCAGTATCGTACTGATATATATAAAAGGTCTTTTCGTCCTTGGCATTAGGGCGTATCCAGAGCTGCTTCATGGTCAGCATGTTCCAGATTCTTGGCTTGTAGCACTCTTTTTGCAGCAGCCTGTTAATCTTATACGCAACCTCGGTTGTGTCAAAGTTGCCATAAGTTGTTGTTGTCTGCAAACTGCGGATACCCAAATCTGTTGCAAAAACAATAGTATTGCCCAGCAAAGCGAATGATTCTCTGTCATCCTGTGCGTGTGTGTTGCTCAGAATCTGCTGGCTCTGCAAGTCTGGCACAGTACCGCTTATCTGATAGCCCAAATCATTCGTCTTGAATACAATCAAGTCACCGGAGAGAGGCAGCGTAGTGATAATATCGCCGCCATCCAGCTCGCCTATGCCATACCATTGTGCTTGGCTTGGCATGTTAGTATCCTCTTTCCACGCCTCATCGGAGGTGCAATCGCCAGTGCTGCTGTAGCGGAAATTGTCATCCCCACGTTTGGATGTGCCCAGTCTGCTGTCGCGCACCCACAAATTATCGCAAAGGAAGCTGCCTTCAACGGTTGCCAAGTCGTTCTCATAATCATAGTATTGCAGCTTATCACCGCTGCCTATGGTGACTTTGGCTCCAAACCGCTGGCAAACAGGACGTTCTTCGCCTGTCAGTTTGCCAATCTGCTTCGGTGCCTCTTTGACGTAACTGTAATAAGCATTAGCTGTTCCTTTCGCTGGCGCTTTGCCGAACAGCAGGAAGCCGTCTGTGCTTTGGTCATACCAGATTTTATCCACTGGTTCGCCAATGTCGATAAGAGGCTCGGAATAGCCGCACCTTGTACGCAAAACGCCCTGCTCGAACATATAGTTTTCAAGCAGGACGGCTTCGTTTTCACCTATCATGTTGTCTGGTACAGAAGCGTTCATGCCGCCCACCAAACTGCTCAGGCTGCACGATACGCTCTGCGGTTCTCTTTCTATCGGCATAATCTCACCTACATTGTAATCTTCTCAATATCAGCCTTGCTCTGCGCCGCTTCAACCTGTTCTTTCGCCTTGCGGTACGCAGTGTGCAAAGCGTTACTGCGCACCGCAACAGCGGCAATAACCATGCGCAGGTCGTTAGCAGTCACTTTAACGTCTTGATTATCTGCCGTAGTCCAATCAATACTTGCTCCCTCGCCTTGCAAAGATAAAGCAATGATAGCCGCGTTAATGCGGTCACGCGCCTTGTCGTCGTAATCAAAGCTGTTGCCGTTATACTCGATTGGCTCAACTTCGGCCGTGTCACGCTGGCGCTTTAACATCAAGATTTTGCGTTGTTTTATGTTTTCCAACGGTTCTTCCTCATGTGTAACGGTTACACCTAATTCAACTAAATCTTCATCACCGATTGACAGCGGGATGAAGATGCCCTCTTTACCTAACACTTCAGAAAGCTCATATAAGCTAGAGTAGGTCTGCTCTTTGTATGTATAAGTTGTTTGCATCAAATCACCGCCTTTAGTTAAACACAATTTCGACTTTAAATTTTTTGCCCACATTAGCAGCGGTAAAAAACCTTGATAAATCAGACGGCACCTTATTGGGGCTTACATAAAAGCCGGGGATATAGCTTACGTATGGCACATCAAGAGTGATTGTACCCGTCCTGCCTGTATCAATCTCGGTCACGTTGACGGTGACGTTATATGAGCCGCTTGTAATGCCTTCGATATTAAACGCGAAATCAAGATAACCACTATAATAACATAGCATTACAAGAGTCACGGCCTTGCCGTCCAGCGACACTTCGCCCTCAATCTCGCCAAAGTTGGAATAGTAGCGGCTGTACCCATACTGATAACCGCTACTGCCCATTGTCATTGTTAATGTCAATGCAGCAATTTTTTTGGTCGATGTTCGCATAAACAACCTATTAAGTCCCATGCTATCACCTCTATGATAATTTAGACGCTTGCACGATGCTTGATACATCACCGCTGTTGCTTTTGATTAGCATAATATTTAGCAGTAATCCGTTAGCTGTTATTGCTAAATCAGTTGCACTGCCTACATATTTAAGCGCACCTGCATTATTAATACTTAGAGTGTATGCGCCGTTTGAAATTATGTGGGCAGTAAATAATGTAGCGTCACCATTGTTTAACAGACCTGCTAATACTGACATATCTAGGGTAAAATTGCCTTGCACATTATATACTGCCACCGATGCAGCCGGATTATCAGTAGCACCACTAATATGTAGAGCATCATAACTTTCAAAGTTAAATTTCATTTTTTGAAAAGTCTGTCTGGCTGTCCATGTATTTTCTGCCGAAAGACTTACTCCGTCCCCTCCACTAGCAGTAATACTAACATTACCACTTGCATCAGGTTTTATATTATTTACAGTCTTAATGTATGTCGAGCTAATGACATTGCCTGTACCATCTTTAGTAGCTTTATCTGCTGTGCCTGTCTTGTCTAACTTATTGCTTAAAGCAGAGTAGACTGCTTTATTAGCAATAGCATTAGTAGATGAGGGGGACAGTGTGGTATCTACAGTTACATTTGAGCCACCGATAACAGTAATGCTTACGTTGCCGTTGCTGTCGGGTTTTGTACCATTGACACTCTTAACAACACCACTAACATCTGATTTCTTAGCATAGGTAGCAGTGATTACATTGCCTACACCATCCTTATTCGCATACTCTGCCGTGCCTGTCTTGTCTAACTTTCCACTTAAAGCATTGTAAACAGGTTTGTTAGCAATGGGATTTGTAGATGTAGCAGATAATGTAGTATCTACAGTTATACCCCCGTCAGCACCATCCTTGCCTTTAGGCAGCACAAAATCAAGCACGGCAGCAGATGATGTGCCGCGATTGGTGACACTAGCCGATGTGCCGGGAGCACTTGTCGTAACGTTACCGATGGTGATTGTAGCTGCCGTACCTGCTGCACCTTGGATACCTTGTGGGCCTTGGATACCTTGTAAACCTTGCTCGCCCTGTTGTCCTTGGTCGCCTTTGTCACCTTTGGGAATTACGAAATTTAAGATAACCTCTGATGCAGTGCCGCTGTTGGTAACAGATACAGCCGAACCAGCACTGCCTGTGCTGACAGTACCCACCCTGATTGTGGCGGCTGTGCCTACTGCGCCGTCATTACCTTTAGGGCCTTGCAGACCTTGCGGCCCTCTCTCGCCTGTATCGCCTTTAGGGCCAGTATCGCCCTTTGGGCCTTTCAGTGCGGCTAACTGCTCCTGCGTGAAGTCGGCATAAGTGAAAGCATCGCCCTTATCACCTTTAGCTCCTTGTGGGCCTGTTGCACCTCTTTCGCCAGTTGCACCCTTCTCGCCTTGGATGCCACGTAAGCCTTGTGGGCCTGTGTCGCCTTTGTCACCTTTGGGGCCTTGGATGTTGCCGCAGTCAATCCATTCTGTGCCAGACCACGCATAGAGGTTAGTGCCTACCATATAAGCGTCACCCTCGTTGCCTTTTGGGTGTGCAGCCATTAAGGCAGCCAACGAATCATATCTGCCCTTAATAGTAACGCCTGTGCCTTGTTCACCTTTGTCACCCTTCGGGCCTTGCGGGCCTGTCGCTCCCTGTGGGCCTCTCTCACCTTGCGGGCCTGTCGCACCTGTTGCACCTTGCAAGCCACGCAGACCACGTTCGCCTTGTGGGCCTTGCGAACCTGTATCACCTTTAGGCCCTTGCTCACCTTGTGGGCCTTGTAAGCCACGTTCGCCTTGCGGGCCTTTCAAAGCGGCAAGCTGTGACGCAGTGAAATCAGTGTATTTGAAAGCATCGCCCTTGTCACCTTTTTCACCACGCAGACCTTGCAAGCCTTGCGGCCCTTGCTCACCACGCTCACCTTTAGCGCCTGTATCGCCCTTGACGCCTTGCTCGCCCTTTTCGCCACGCTCGCCTTTTACGCTTACCGGAGCAGGATTGGCAAGGCCAGCTTTATTCGTCCATGTCATTACGCCGTCAGCATCCACGGACGGAATAAAGACGTTGACGTTCTCGCTGTACTCCTTAGCCTTATCAGCGTACCCCTTGGCGGCTTTCTCGCTTGTAGCGGCGTTCTGTGCGCTCTCAACAGCCTTGTCAATCTCAATGCCTACGCTCGCCGCCTTGTCTGCGTATTCTTTCGCTTTATCGGCATAGTCCTTTGCACTCGCCAACGTATCGACAAGGAATGTGTTTGTCAGTCTTGTTTCTGAGCCTGTTGGGTTTTCTTCAAACTCGTTGCTACTGACCCGCACCGCCTTATCACTCGTAGTTGCGATAACATCTCCTGCGGTTTCCTTGCCTACTACTGTAAGCTGAAACTGTCCAGACGTTCTCGCACATTCGTAGGGGACGATGCACTTGCCGTCTACGATAGCAACTTCATAGGTTTTGTTGTCCCTTGCGAATAACGCCCATTTGTCGATGCCGTCCCAATCATCGGAGAACGTAAACAGCAACTGCACGAAGTTTTTAGACCCCTCTGTTACATAAGCGTCTGACGTTCTTGTCAGACGCATACCGTCAATTTCAAATTCAATCTGCATTGTTTCACCTCGCTTATTCTTTTGTTTCAAGCGTATAAGTGCTAGAAGCGTTATCTACTACCATAAAGTTAGCGTAGCCACGAGATACAACTACATCACTGCCAACGTCTAATGTAGCACTCGGTACTGACATAGATAAGCCGCCTCCGTTGTTGTATGCTTCGTTGTAATTGTTTGTATCGGTGTGCATTCCGTAAGCTCTAAAGGTCACTTGCGTTGCGCCAGACAATTTCGCTGTTACACTAAAGTCGCAACTCCATTCATGCTTATCTGCGTTTGTACCATACCCATAATGGAACGGAGTGCATGATGTAACATTTTTCCCGCTGATTTCTGCATAAAAATCGCTTACCCCATGTCCTTTGTCAACCATATAGTCACCGCCACTATACTCAAAACTGTTCCACGGAACATTATGTGCATAGCCTGTAACAGTAATACTGCCAGCCGTAGAGGGCACAACAATCGTAAAGTTCATAAATTCATTCTCGCTATTTTTTTGGACTTTATATCCCGTAACAGATTTGTTGATTGCAACTAAACCCTTTGTATCTTGCCCTAAACAAGAATAACAATTAACCTTGAATCCTTCGTTTGTTATGTCAGTCGCGGAACAAACAATGAAGATATTGTTCTGCGAATAATCTGCGTTGTTAACCATTAAAGATGTAGGCGAAACAAATATCTGCGGCACTTTTGTCCACGGTGCGTTAAATTTAACACGCTGTCCGTCATAAGCTACGCCGATAATCATTTTAGTAACCTGTGCATAAACAATGCCGCTTGCGTCAACATAATTGATGCCATCTTGGTTAAACAAGGTGTATGAGCTATCGCTGTTCGTCAGCCTTAATCCCTCTTGGCTCAACCTTACGTTACCGCCTGTAATCGTCAACGCTCCTGTCAAGTCAATGTTTGCGGCTGCGAAATGTTTGCCCGTTATGGTATTTGCCGCTATCTTGTCACCGATGACACTTCCTGCCTGTATAGCGTCAGAAGTTACGCTGTCAGCGGCAAGCTTCTCTGCGGTAATAGCTCCTGCTTCGATTTTGTCAGCAGTCACTGCTCCTGCGGCAATTTTGGTCGATGTGATAGCGTTAGCCTGTATCTTGGCAGATGATACGGAGTTAGCCTTTAAATGCTCCAGTGCGATACTGTCAGCGGCAATCATGCCGCCTACGATAACATTTTTGTCAAACACTGTATCGCCTGTGATATGCACCTTGTTGCCGTCGATCACAATGCCTTCGGTAGATACATTGATAGCGTTGATAACGCCGTCTTTCTTGACGCAAAGCAGAATATCGTCTTGCAGTTGGTTGATAGATGAGTAATTGCAGTCAGCAGGTTTTTTGTTCAGCTCTGTAACTACGCTAGTAATGCTGTTAGCGTTCTGAACAATCGCTGAACCTTGCTTATCAACATTTGTAACGATGCTAGTAATGTTGTCAGCGTTGGCTTGGATAGACGCTTTATTGCCTTTTACGTCCTCTACAATAGCAGTAATGCTCTTGGCGTTCTGCTCGATAGCTGACGCATTGCCTTTAACATCCATAGCGATTGTAGATATGCTGTCGGCGTTCTGCTGAATAGCTGTGCCTTGGGTTTTCAACGTGCCCTCAGCAGTATCTACACGCTTAACCACGCTTGTGATAGAGTCGGCGTTCTGCTGGATAGAAGATGTGTTAGTGCTGATTGCACCCTCGTTGACCGTTACTCTTTTGGCTAGTGCCGTAATATCAGTAGCAGTCTGCACGATTGCAGTGCCTTGTTGAGTAACAGTGCCTTCTATCCCTTCCACTTGCTCATTCAAGCCGTTAACCTTTGTCATAACGCTTGAAATACTGTCAGTGTTTTGATGTATGCCGTTGGCGTTAGCGTCAATCAGCTTGTTAGCTTCGTTGATAGCAGTAGTGTTATCGGTAATCAGCTTCTTTAAATTCTCATTGATACTAGGCTGATTGTTAGCCTTGTCGATAGCATCCTGCGTAAACTTATCAAACTTAGTATAGTCGATAGTCGGCACTTGACCTATATCAATGCCAGCTTTGCAGTCCGCTTCGCTCGTATCGCTCCATTCGCCGTCCCCTAACGGGTCGACAAAGCAGTATTTAACAGTGATATGTCCGATGAAGAAGAAGTAAATATACTCGCTGTTGACTGTATAGAAATCATCCTCAACGGTTTCTGTGCTGTCAACAGTCTTGATATGAATTTTGTACCCTGTCGAACCTAGCGGCAAGCCTTGCATTTTGATACGCACACCGTCAATCGTACTTGTTAACTGCGGTGCGGTAGGCTTCTGTGGCAATGCTTTACTGAACTCATGGACGGCAGGTTCGCTGTATTCACCGAAAATGTTTCTGATGTACAGATACGCCGTGCCGCTTCTGACACCGGGATTAGCTCTGCTCCACGTTTCTCGTGTGCTGTCCAATCTCTTGTCATTCCAGACACCGGGGTTCTGGTCTAAGCGCAATTCAAAGAAATCTATATATTCGTTAGGCTCGAAAAGCCACTTCCACAGCGGGCCTTTCTCATCCCATGTCAACACAAACTGCGTCGGCGGATTAGGAATGTATTGGCTGCCTTGAATCTTGATACTAGCTTGCGGAGCTGTGTCAAAGTCCGCCGTGTTGCCCTTGGTGTTTACCGCTACTACCTTGATATAATACGTCAGGCCAGTTGTAGCGCCGCTATAAACAAACTGTGTGCCGCTACTCTCTCCTGCTTTCTCCCATGCTTTGTCTGTAGCTGTTCTGAACCACACTTCGGCTTTAGCATAGTTGGTTACAGTTGTTTTGACCCATGACACCTGTATGGAGTTTACACGAACTCCATCATTGATTGAATGTAGCTCTAATAACTGCACACTGCTGACGTGTCCCGGTTTTTCGCCTGTTTCGGATGTGCTGTCGTCGATTTTTTTATTCGTCAGCAAACCAGATTTAACGAGATAGTTCTTCAATGCAGCCACAAATACTTTGCCGTCGCCACTGACGTTGTTAGGGATATTGGTCAATATTTGCTTTATCTGCGCCTCATCAAGCGCGTTGTTGTTTTCTTTATCAGCCATATCCTTCACCGCCTAAACTATGCTCTCGCACTATACGCTGATTCTATAATGTCCATCAAAGAACTGTTCAAACTCTGGTCTTGAGATACGTTCAGTCGCTGCTGGTTCATAAGCAGAATCACAGTCAAAGTTACAATGACGTTGTTCGTTACTGTGTCGTCGTAGGGCATTTCTTCGTTCTCTGCACCCGTAATATTGGGTGCTTTATAAAAATACTTCATAGTATAATCTTTGACGCTGGTGTCGAGAAATTTGATTGTTTTACCAGTAATCTTGATGGGTAAAATGCCACACGCCTTAATATAATCATTTGGCAACGTATCGCCGTTTCTGATTACAACATCCTTGATAGCGATAGGGTTGCCAGAGCCAACAAAATAAAGTCCGATGTAGTTTATAGCTTGGTTGATGTAGCTGACAATCTCGTCATCGTCGAAATCGCCAACGCCTTCTTTATCGTTAATGCGATTGCGAATATCTTGAATAATTGCTTTAACTAACATGCTTCCTCCTTCTATACCATAAACGGCATACGAATCTTCGCGTGAGAATAGCGACGCATCGGCACGATGCTCTGAATCGCTTCCTCGATGCCGCTCAGCATTTCTTCGTTGCTGTTGTTTAAAGCAGCAAAGGCAAAATTGCGCACCAACGATTCAAAAACAATCGGCAAATCAATTTCATCATTGACGCTCTCGACTTCTTCAAGTCGTTTGCGATAATGTACAGTAAAGTCTTGCACACCGCTGTAAATCTTGCTTCCGACGATTTTATATTCGTCAAACTTCGGAGTTTCAGTAGACGGTACTACCGCAAGCGGTCTGCCGCATTGCAAGTCGTTCATGCCTACCAGCGTTACAAAATCATATGGCAGACTTGCGCCTTTCTGCATCTGTTCTGATGTAAGGTGATACTCTTTGACCTTTTCCAGAAAATCGCTGTTACGTAAAGCGTAAGATGCGTTTAAGTATTCAATAACATCATTTATAGCATTGATAATCTGATAATCACTATATTTAATCTCGTCAAAATCCATAGCCTTTAAACGGATTTTGCGGATTAGTTTGGAAACCTCGATTGCCATGTTGCTTCACCTCAAAAATATTTCTTAGGAATCAACGGAGCATACTCGCGATGCACCTCAAAAAACTTCTGCACATACTTTGTGTACTCACCGTTATCTCCGGCAGCCAAAGCTCTTTTGGCGGTAACAAGCCACGGGTCGTAGTTCCACATTTCGGGCGGGATATAACCCATAACCCTGACCTCAAAACCGTCCTTGCCTACCGCTCTGCCGCCGCCTTCCTGCTCGGTCATGCGGGCTACCTCGGCAGCTACGCTATGGTCAAATTTGTTGACGACATGAATTTTCTTCTCGCCGTCGATATATACTTTCTGGTCTACTAACATTGTTTCGCCCTCCGTGTTTTAGTTGGAGCTGATGACAGGAATCGAACCCGCAACCTAGTGCTTACAAGGCACTTGCACTACCAGTTGTGCTACACCAGCATATTAAATAACCGCCCCGAAACCGAGGCGGTTAAAGTGGTCGAAATCGACTAGGTTAGATTAGCGCTTAATACCAATAATAGCTGCGCTTGCCTTGGGTGCGGAGCATTTTAAGCCTAACCATGTTTCAAGCATACGCTCATCGTAGGAGCCTTTCTTCGGGATGGGTACATCACGAGTATGCAGGAAATATTTAATACCCCAATAGCCCATATCCATGCAGTAGATGCGGCTGTCCGGCAGCATACGATGTGCTTCGGCAGTCAGTACGCCGTAGTCAGTCTGGATAACATCGGCAACAAGATTCAGCTTGTTCTTCTTCGCCATATCGCGGTAAGAAGTAGCCTGTGCGATTACTAACTGGCTGAAAGCGCGTTTCTTAGCGGGGGACATGAACGCATGGGTAGGATTACCGCCGCGGTTGTACGCCATTTCCATTACCGCGTTGAGGTCATCCAGAGTGTAGTCGACAGTGCCGCCTAAATCCAATACGTTGTTTTTGATGATTTTAGCGGAAGTACCAGCAGCGCTCGGTTCGACCTGTTCAGCGGCAATGTTCTCAACAGCACCCTTTTGGGTGTTGAAGATAGTGAATTTGGTTTTCGGAGTGGTTTCGTCGGTGCGGATGTAATAAATGGTCTTAGCAGACAGACCAGTTGGCATGGCTTTAGCGGTGAAATATACAAAGTCACCAGTTTCCAAGCCATGCGGTTTGGTGGTAGTGATAGAACCGTCGGTAGTGTCGACAGTTACATCCAGCTCTTGAGTAGCCATGAAGAATGGAACACCGCCAGTTTTAGCCGGGGTAGTCTTGTTCTGTTCTGCATTGGTGGTCTCGTTGTTTACGAGAGCGTACTCAATATCAGCAGCATGTTTACGGGAGCACTGTTCCAGCAAGCGAGCCAGCTCATCTTCGGGGCGGTAAACTTTAGCAACCTTGCGCTGTGCCTCAGTTACATAGTAGCTGTTTACAAAGCGTTGGCAGTTGTTTTCCAAACCTTCCAGATGGCCGATTTCCTTGGAGGAATAATCCTCTTTTTCCAAGTGGGCGTTCTCGCCGGGCGGTTGCAAACCTTCGGTTAACCAGCTAAATTTCAGAGTAGTTGCATCTTCCTCGGAGCCGAAGCGGTTGAGGAACAGAGTGACCTCGGGGTCGATGTTGGTAATTACGCTGCTCATGTCCTCGGCATGGCCAATCGCATCAGAGGTATGGGATTGGGAAGTGCTATAAGAGAGAGAGCGTGTTACGTCGTTAATTGCCATTAATTTTTCACCTCATTAAAAAAATTTATTTAACAAAACCGCATAGCCTCGGGGGTAGCTTATTGGTTTCTGTTACGGATAAACTCAGCCAGCCATGCGCGGCGGCCTCTTACATCAGATTTTGCCAGAGCACTGTAGTCCGGCACATATACACTGTTAATATCTCTGCCGTCGCCAGCGCGTTCGACGGTCGGCGGACGGTTGACGGCTCTCGGAGTTGTGCCTAAGCCGTTCTTCTGCATGTAAAACATTTTGCGTGTATCTTCATAATAGTTGCGAAGAACCTCTGTCTGAGCCTCGTTGATAGTGCCATTCTGCAAGGCTTGCAGCACAGGTACAATCACTTGCGCCTGTTTATAGGTCAAATCATTCACACGAGTCAGCAACATGCGGTCGATAGCGTCGAAGTTCGGCTCTTTTGCGCGTTGCTCTTCTGTAAACTGGTTGATGCCAGCATAGACAGCTTCCTGCCTCTGACGCTGTGCCTGTTCGTCTGCATAGCGGTTCTGCATCTTGGCCATAAGGTCTTGACGATGCCACTCCTTAGCCAGTTTGTAATTGATGAGCTTCGGGTCGTCATCGTCCATGAGGTCGAGGTTTTCAATATCCTCTTGGCTCAGGCCAGCATCCTGTTGAGCGCGCGCATCAGCCTCTTTGTCGAGGCCTGTCAGAAACTCTCTCATCTGCTCTTGGCGGGTTTCCGGATTCATCTGCGCTTCAATCTCAGCGCGACGTGCTGCTTCCTGCTGGGCAATAGCTCTTTGCTGTGCATTGTGTGCTTGGACAGCTTGACTGATTTTCCAATCAGCATACTGACGTTGGTATTCCTGCGGAACACGTTTCTCGTCAACATAGCCTGTCGCGATTGCGTTGGAAAATTCATCAAGAGTATAAGCGGGAAGCTGCTGGTTGAACTGCTGGCCAATCTGCTGCGGAGCATCTGTCAGCTTCGGCTGGTCGGCATCAGCGCCAAACATGTTAGATTCTTGGGCAACTTCTTCGTTTTTTGGCGGTTCAGTCAACGGACTGGGCTTCAAATGTGTTTTTCCGTCCTCACCTTTGACCAAAACATAGCCTTGAGTGCCTTCTGAGTTCTTTGCAGCGGCGATAATTTGCTGATTGCCGCTCTCGCGCGTTTGCAGCCCTTCTGAGCGATTTTCGGTACTTATGCTAGTGTTTGTATTAGCGGGTGTACTTGGAACGCTCTGGGAGTATTCTACACTGTCAACATTTGGTTGACTTGTAGAAATTGTGTTTGTTTGTGGTGTGGAAGCAGAAAAATCGCTTCCAGCACCGCCAAATTCGTCAGCCATTGGTTTTACCTCCTAAAAAATCAGCCTTGTGTCTGTAATTGAACCAAGGCTTTCTCTTTCTGCTTGCCAGTGGCCGCTGCGTGTTGCAACATTTCAACCAAACGACAGACTGCTCTGTAGTCGCTTCGGTGTCTTTCAATGTCTCCGTAGCTTAACGCCGCTTCAAGCATTTTTTCATCCGCTTCTTTTTTTAAACGGAACGCATATTTATACACCGCCTCAGCATCTTCTCCGTCGACGATAAAGTCACGGAGAAGGTCGATGCGAGATTCGGCAACTTTAATAACTTTAGAGTTATTGCGCTTAATCATTATTGAGCACCTCATGTTCTGCGATTGCCCGCTCGGTTGTAGTAATGCCAAGTTTATCTTTAAGATACTGACGCTGTACGTCGGGCGGCAAATCTGTAAGATTGATATTGAGACGCGGAATGGAGTATTTTGCGATAGACAGTTGCAAGCTGTTCTGCAATGCTTCGGCTTGAGCTTGTGCCTGTGCCTGTGCTTGTGCTTGTGCTTGAGCCTGTGCTTCTTCGCTCTCGGGGTCGAGCAGATATTGGGAAACATCTCGCAAGCCCAACGCTTCCAGAAGTTTGCACACAAGGTTGTACCAGCTCTTTGCGTTCGCGATACCGAAGTTTGCGAGCTGCGGATAAATCTGATTGAGCACCAGCATCAGATATTGAATCTGTGCTTCTCTTGTGCCAGCGCCCTGTCCGACGTTGACAATCAAATCATAATCTACATCCAAATCCTCTTTCTTAATAGAAAGCGTCTTATTGGTCAGTCGAATCATTTGCTCATCTTCCAGATATTTTTGATTCAGCAGGATGATGAACTTGTAAATCGGAATAAAGAATTTCTCTGCGATGCTTCGCGCCACCATTTTATTGCGCTTCTCTGCCATACCAAGGATAGCGGTTATGCCAGTTGCAGTAGAGTTCAGAGAGTTGCTGTCAAGGCCTTGGTTGTATCTGGTGCTGCCGCTCTGGCTTTCAATCTCAGTCTGAGCGTAGTTGATAACATCCATAGAAACGCTGGACAACGGCAGCGACGGCGGAATAAAGACGGATTCTGTCGGGGCGTTCTGCGTCGGGATGATTTCCTCGCCATTGAACAGTGCATCTACGTCTACCTTGCGTTCATCGACAAAAACACGCGGAGCGTTGTTTTTCGCCACGTTAGTGATAATCTGACGCATAACAGCAGTCTTTAAGTCCTGCTGCTGTTCCAGCATATCAGTGAAAGAATCGCGGTTAAACACGGCGTTCGGGTCGTAGACCGCACTGCAAACAAAGAACGGCGGGAATCCGTAGTCGTTTTCTACGATGCGGATTGGCTGGTCGCCTACAGCATGAACGATGATATTCTCGTAGATGCCGTCATTGTTCCAGTCTACCTGCATGTAAGCCTCGTAAAGTTCAACCTCTTTGGATGCCAAGTCGTTGTCTGTCGGACGTTTAGCCCTGTCAGCTCTGTCCCTGTCGTTGACATAATCCAGAGTGGTCGGCTCGGTATTTCCCGAGGTGTATTCCTTGAGTGCTTTGTCGATATTCTGATAAATACCGTCTTTTTCGCGCTGCTTCAAGTAGCTACCGCGCACAACCTTGCGGTGTGCAACAAACTTACAGTCTTGCAAATCTGGAGCATCTGGAGTGTAGCGCAGCTCTGATGTGGGCACATACTCTACAACAGGATGATTGCTCTTGACCTTCACAAGGTCATAGGTAACTTTGGTAAGGTCTGGCGCGCCTTCAATATCCTCGAATTTCATGTTCTCGATATTGCCGCCGCCAACGCCTTCCATAAGTCCCAGAATCTGCGTCATATCGTTCAAGTCAAGCATGAACTGCATCTGCTTGCGCTCTTCCTCACGTTTCCACCATACCTTCGCAATGCAGAAGTTCTGACTTAAAGCGAGATTCAGCTCAGTCTGACAGAAATGATACCAGTCATTCTTTTTCTCAAGCTGGTAACGCACTAGCTCCTGCACCTTGGATGCAACCTCATCGTCATCGACATTCACGCCTTTGACGGAAAGCGGTGCATCTGTACCGCAGAACGCTTCCATAAGCCCTGTCAGAATCCATTGGCAGGAGGTCTTAACGTCTTTGGAAACCCAGTTGCTAGTCTCCGAAAGCCTCGGGAAACGCTTCTTGTAATATTCCTCGTCAGCTTCGTAAATGTCTCTGCGATGCAGAATTTTCGGTTCGATAATCTGCTTGTACTGCGAATCTGCAATATCACGGCAGCTCTCGAACGCTCGCATGATTTTGTCTTTCTGCGATTTTGTCAAAGTATCGAGCGATAAGGCTTTATCCTTCGCCTCACTCTGTGCTTTGAGCATTTCCAGTGGGGACGGCGGTTGCTCTGTTCCCGGCTGGATTACGCCAGTCTGCGGCTGCTCCGGCAAAGTGCCACCCGTCATCATGTCGACTGCCCCTTGGTTTAAACCGAATTGAGGGTTGGTCGCTTGCCATGCGCTTCGATGGACTTCGCTGTTTGCAGCAGCAGCCAGCTTATCGTTTAAGTCTGGCATGAATTATCACCGCCTTAACCAAAGAACTCTGTCAGCACGCAGTCGCCGCCAACAACATAAAAGTTTTGACGTGCGGTCGGCAGCACTGGCAAAGTATAGGTCGTGCCAGACTTAATCAGCAAGCCTTCACCAGCCTTAACATTCTTGTCGCCAAGATAAATATCAGCCTCGCCAGCGCTGATTGCAATGCCGATACGGCCGCCACGCATATTGGTGAAAACTTCGGTGCTGGCGGCTGGTTTGGCGCTGCTGGCGCTCAGCTTAGTAGTTTTGATTTCCTTTACTGAATATAAAAGCATATGTTATTCCTCCGTTACCAGTCGTATCTCTTTTGTCCTTCATCATAACCGCTTTGGAGATAATCGAGGAAGGAACCTTTTGCTGCGCCATATTTGTTACGTGGGGTTTCTGGTTCCGGATGTGCTCTCTTCCAAGCCTCTACATCGGAGCCGCCGTCGAGGAATCCAACATAGCCAGTGTGTCCGCTTTGCGGAGGCTGATAGCCGCCTCTCGGAGCTTCCGAATAATCCATAGGAGGTTCGGTGTAACCGGGGCCATAACCGCTGTAAGACGGTTGCACCTCTCTGCTGGGAGCATATTCGCGTCTGGCAGAAGGATGCTCAGAAGGTGTAGACAGAGCCATAGTCGGACGTGCCTTTTGATACAGGTTCTCTTCGCCCTGTCTACGGGAAGCCATCTGTTTGCGTTGAGCAGCTTCTTTGTCAGCCCATCGTTTGTTGGAGGCACTAATATCAAAACCGCGGCCATCATCGTTATAAATACCCGCTTCCAAATTACGCGCATAGTTTTCCATGCTCTGTGCAAGGTCATCGCGGCCTCGCGCTCGGGCTTCGGCTGCACGTCTGTAGTAATAAATAATGTCGTCTTGTACACTCATTGTTGAGCACTCTCCTTTTACAATCTGCCGTATTTTCTTACCTGTCCCAGCTTCTTTGCCCGCTGGTACAGGTTTTTTCTTGCGAAAGATACAGGATAAGCAAAGGTCAGACACAGCGCGTCAGCCATATCTGGGGAACGCCCTGTCTTATCTTTGATGCTTTCCTTGCTTTCAAGTTTGATTCTGTTCATGCCGTCAAAGGTATACTCAGGCATCGACAGCTCGGTGCGCAGGTTCGGGTCATACGGCAATGAGCCGCCCTGTTCAAGCCACTGTCGGCAGCCATCCCACATTTCGGCACGTTTATTCATATAGCGTGTGTCCTCGATAGCCTTGCCGCCAAAGGGAACTTCTACAACTCCCTTGTAGCCAATCTGACGCAAGCGGTCGATAACACCCTCGCCACGGCCAGCATCGACGAACACCGTATCTGGCCCCCAATCGTCAATCTCTCTGGCGATGATTCCGGCAAAGGTCATGTTGTCGACTTCTTTGCAGACAATCGGCTCGAAAGCCATCAGACCTTGGCGTTTGAAGATTACGCAGCTATCATCGCCAAAACGTGCGACATCAACACCCATAACCTTTGGCATATCCTTGTAATCTTCTTCCTGCAGGTCTCTGTCCATCGCCGCGTTGATAGAATCCAGCGAGATAAGGCGGTTATAAGCGTTTGCAGCAAAGTCACAGTACAGCTCCTGCCGTATCTCCGTCTTTGTCATTTCACGCTTCATGTCCTCAAGTTCTTCCGGAGGAATAATACCTGTTTCATCTACCGTGTACAGACAGGAGAACCAGTTGTTGTTCTTCTGTGCCTGTAAGTAAATGTCGTAGAACTGATTCTGCCCTTTGGGAGTACCAATAAAAACAGCCCAGCCGTGTCGGTCTGATAAGGCTGGTCGGATGACCTCGCCCCACAGCTCTTTACGTATCTGGGCATATTCGTCTATTACTACACCGTCCCAGTACGTACCACGAAGGCCGTCTGGTCGGTCAGCACCAATGATATAAATTCTCGCTCCACGAGCATCCTTGTGATAGCTCGGGAACTCTACATACAGCTCACTCTCGTTGACCTTTCTGTCGGGAATCCCCGCAGTATACCGCTTCAAGTAGTCCCATGCAATCATCTTCGCCTGTTTCAAGAACGGCGCAAGATATGCGTAGTTCGGTGAAGGATATTTAGTCATCGTCAGAGCCTTCTTGATGAGGTGGTTGACACTGCCCACGCTCTTTCCGAAACGGCGGTGCGCTACAATTACCGCAAACCTGTACTGCTCAAGATTAGGATGCAGGACATCCCTCCAGAACGGTCTGGGAGTGTACGGAATTGTAATGACCTTGGCATCAGCAGCAACCGTCATCAGAGGTGCTTTCTACCGTCTCGGGTGCCGGGGGCAATACCCCCTCTTTCTCCACAGGTGACGCTTTAGTGTCAATCACATCACCAGCGTTCTCAGCCCAGCCAAATACCAGAGGCTGACCATCGCCGCTCGTAAGCTGACGTGTGCTCTTTTCCTCCCATCCGGCATTGTTCTTCAAAGCAAACATAATGCCCGTGGGAGCCTTCGAGTACACCAGCTTGCCCTCAAGATAGTCCTCAAGCCTCAGCTTTGCATCAGCCAAGATGGTGTTGTAGGCCTCGTCCCTCTTGTTCACATAGTCCAGCATCTGACCACGGCTCTGGAATCCCAAATATCTGGCAAGACCGCTGTATGTGGGCGGCTTTCGCTCCTTAATCTTCAATTCCCCAGTCCTCGGGTCAATCACTTCCGGCAAGCAGTAGTCAAAATACTCTCTGACTTTGTTTGCCATGCTCTGAGGTGTGGGGTACATCGTTACAATGCTGCCACCAGCACCAAACAAATCACTCATAACCAATTCCTCCTTGTTGTTGTCGTCGTTGTTGTTATATTTTAAAAGCCTCGTATATTTTAAAAGCCTCGTACACACTATACGGAGGCTGATACAGTGCTAATCGTACAAGGCTCTTAAAAGCAT
>ERZ1026772.322-NODE-322-length-37033-cov-7.374141_pt1 | contig 37033 bp, 35 predicted proteins | sample MGYA00380124_ERZ1026772 | MGnify/ENA primary metagenome ERZ1026772 (study PRJEB33269, sample SAMEA4719760) | human gut metagenome | biome: human-associated habitat; feature: organic feature; material: feces | place: Cameroon | collected 2013-10 ...
CCAAGGGCAATGCGGAGCTGCACTTCTGGTACGATGCGCAGAACCGCCCGGCCATCGTGGAGTTCAACGGCGCCAAGTACGGCTACCTGTATAACCTGCAGGGCGACGTCATCGGCCTGATCGATGGCGCAAATAACGAGGTCGTCAAGTATACCTACGACGCCTGGGGCAAGCCGCTGTCCGTCACGGGTTCGCTGGCCAATACCATCGGCTATTACAATCCCTTCCGCTATCATGGCTACGTGTACGACGTGGAAACGGGTTTCTACTATGTATCCAACCGTTATTACGATCCTGAGATTGGTCGGTGGATTAATGCAGATATTCCAGAAACATTAACTGCAGATTTTGAGAATTTTGCGCAATACAACTTATTTGCATATTGCTTTAACGATCCAGTCAATATGTCTGATGAAACTGGTACTTGGCCAAGTTGGGCAACCAAATTAGCTATTGGCATTGCAGCAATTGTCGTTGGAGCAGCCGTTGTTGCCGCAACAGCTGCAACTGGCGGCGCTGCAGCTGCATTTGTTGGAGCCGCGGTTGCGGGATTGAAAACTGCTGCGGTATCCGGAGCAATTGGTGCAGCTGTTGGTGCTGGAACGTGCGCTGTCAGCCATCGTGTTTCAACTGGCGGTTGGAGTGGTGCAGGTCAAGCTGCTGTAGATGGAGCCGTTGATGGTTTTGCGAATGGATTTATGACTGGTGGAATTATGGCAGGCGGCTCACAGATACTCAGTAGTGGTTTCAAAGTAGCTGCTAATGCAGGTGTTCCAACAGGAAGAAATGGCGGATTAACTATTGGTGATAAAGTGCGCGTACTATCTCCTAATCACCCACAGGCGTATGAAGCAGGCGGGACATTGTTGAAAATTGGAAGCAAGTATAGAAATATTCGGTTTGATGTCGGTAGCAATAGTATGTTCCATATGAATATCCAGCTGGCAAAGAATGCAAATTACCATCTACCGATCGGTATGTTGGGTGCAGGCTTGTGGGGAGGTATTGCATATGATTAAATTTACAAAAAACCTTTTATTGAATCCAGCAGAAATACGGATTTCTGGCATTAGATGTAGCTTCAATAATATAGTTAAAATCTCAACTGTATTTGACTTCAAATGGATTGCAGTGACGATTGATTCTGTAACAGAAGAAAGCTCGTTGTTAGAATTTGTGAAGGATCAAGGATTGAAATACTTTGCAAGTCCCCGTTCAAGCGGTTATGCAGAGATATCTGCGGTTGTGCCATACCCTCTGTTTGAAGATTTTTTGGATAAAGCAATTAAAGAAAATCCAGAAAACATATTTATGTTCAATTTTCTTGATCCTGCAGGCAGCGTTATATGTTTACAACGGCCTTTTGAAGAATTGGTGACTACGGGGATTACTGATGTGTTTATATCCATTGCTTTAGATGAAAATGCCTTGCTGATTTGTGTAAATAAATCTTTGATCATACCTCAGGAGGCGTTCAAGAGATTGAAGGAATTATGTTTTGACTAACATTATGCACAGTGCCAGCAAGCAACGCTTTTTGGGGACAAAAGGCAGACCGCTGGGATAATCCCAAGCCCTCAAAGGTGTCAGGAGTACTCCTGACAAGTTTTGCCTTTGTGGTATCGCAAAGACGATGCTTGCTGGTACATAGCACGCAGCTTGCAACATGTAAATATTTTATGAACATTCAAAATTGAGACTTGCTTTTTTGCCTTTAAGTGAGGAAACAGTTGGAGAAACTTCTCTCCCTCCAACTGTTACTCTAACTCATTTGATATGTAGGATGTTTTATAAATGGCAAAATGATCATCTATCGATAATGCGTAGCCTCTGCATTAGTCTGTTTGATAGTTTCCCATCAAATTTTCTACAATCTTCATAGAAAAATCGGAAATAGGCGCAGCCAATGGTTTATCCAAAGGCTGCGCCTTATTTTATTGCCTTTTGTATCCATTACTTGGTTCCGTGTCACATTTATCGCAGTTTAACGCACTAATAATCAAAACCAACTATAGGAGGGGGAAAAGTGGACCAGTCTGAACTTTGCGCTGCGTGGCTGTTTGAAAACCATCGCCAGTTTGCCGCACGTGCCGCCTATGCGCAAAAGCAAATAGAACGTTTGCCGGAAATCATACAGCAGCGAAAAGACGAAGCGATTCTAAGTATGTCTTTGGCGAGACCCGAAATCGGATCGTTGCCCAAGGGCTCTCACAGTGGAAGTTCTACAGAGCATGCAGCCATTTATTGGGAAAAGAATGTTACACAAGATGTTAACCTGATGGTCAATCAACTGTATGCAGAATTACGGGAGAGCGAATACTATCTGGACCTGTATAACAAAATAATAACCATGCTAAAACGAAAGGAAGCTTGGTTGGTAGAGGCTTACTATGAGCAAGAGCTTACGATAGGACAGATTATTGCCATGCCAGAAAGCCCCTATTATCAATACTCACGCTCTACCGTATATCGGCATAAGGAGCGTATTCTGCACAAAGCAGATGAGTTTATTCATAACCACGCTATAAAGATGGAGGCTGCAGTATCTGCGGACGTGGCGGCTGGAGATTAGAGCATTGAAGTAGTTTGCATGTTGTAAAGTGGAGTGGGAGGCTGCTTGCTTATTGGCTGAGAAGAAATTTTATTGACATTGTAAAGCCTTTTACATATAATATGCAATGGGTGATATCTTCGTTTTGCAGAAAGAAAGCAAATTTGCATAAACAGTGGTAATGGACTACTAACGGAAACTTTGGGGTTATTAGAAATACAAAGGTGGGAAAATGTGATGGCAAAAGCGATTACTTTTTTCTTTGGCTCTGGAGCCGATAAGGATTATTGCAAAAAAATGCCTATAGGAAAGGATTTTATAAGCGCATTACTGCACGATGATCAAAAACAGGCAAGAAAAGAATTGTTAGGGGAAGAATGCGCAAGGTTGCAATTAATTACTCATAACAGTATGAAATTCTTTTTGCAAACCATTTATGCCAATAAAGAAGAATCGGAAGAAATATTTGGCCGTGATATAACTGAAAAGTGTATACGAGTTTATGATCCGAATGATTCCGAAAGCGATGACGATAAGAAGGATGTTAAAACTTATTGCAAACAATGGTATTACATAACAAATGAAGCATTCGATAAAATAGATAATTCATGTGGTTTTATGCCGAAAAAGAAGATAATAAAGGACTTCTTTTTGGGAAAAGGACAGATTTTTGACACGTTAGATGAAAAATTCAACTCGTTGCGATTTCCGACAGAAGTAAACAAAGCAAAGAGAGTAATAAATGCATACACGTCAATTTTCGTTCTTATGTTGTAATCTTCTGCAAAGTTAGGAAACGAGATCGTGATAGGTTCCTCTCTGCATTGTCTGAACTGAATCGTAAAATGATTCTGTGCGGTTATCCCGGGTATGAGGAATTCTGCACATCCTTTATCGCAAAAATGAACGACGGATAGATACAGAAAAAGCCGAGCCGCTGTAGTGGTGTACAGCAGCCCGGTTATTTTTATGTGTGCATAATAAGCAAATTTTCAAGTTAGCTCTTGACATACCTGTTCCTTGCGTGGTATATTATCAGCGTAAATAATAATATTATCAGAGCAACAGTAAGGAGGCGACTGTAATGGTTACAAAGACAATTCAGCTTGAATTCGCTGATCCGAACGTCCGGGCCATAGATTATATCCAAGATATTCGGAAAGCGGCGGAGAACGCAGGACTCAACCTCTTTTTCCGTTATGACGTTCAGCTACAGTACCCAATGCCGACCGTGGACGACAGAGTTGTGGTTGAAATCAAAATTCCGAAGGAGATTGCAGAGACGTTCGCTGTGGGAAATCATCTGCGCGGCATTTCAAATTATCTTCTCAGCCGATGCGGAGATCGTTATAAGGCATTCTTGGTCGGGAAACGACTCTTAAACTACATTGAGGTTCAGGAGTCCGATCAGCCACCAGCAGGTTTTGCAATGGTGGATCGTCTTGAAGCGATAGTTTCATTTGCAAAACTTCTGGAGCGATCAGATGACGAGGCTATGGATGCAATTAGCCGGATACTTATCATCCTGAAAGAATCTAAGCAGCCATGGGAATAATCCTCGAGAACAGAAATGGGGGAAACCATATGGAAAACGAAAACGTGAAGATTGTGGTCGAAACGCTGGCCACATCGCTTAACAACACTCAGAAAAACGCGACAGACACAGAAAATTCTGTAAAGCAAATCCTGAGCATGAGCGGAAAGGAAATGCACGAGCTGACCGTCAACGCCATCCTTGCAGATGACAAGCTGGAAATGGCGGAGAAGTTGGAACTTATCCACCGCGAGAACACGTATTACGACCAACATCAGGAAAACAACACCAACCGGGTAGTACGCCTGCACAATACTAAAACACAGAACGTCGGCAAGGCCACTATTTGGTGGGGTGAGAACTGGGGCTGGGTAGCGGGATGCACAGTTGTAGTTATCACCCTCGTAACTCCGGGTGGGCGCAAGCTCTTATCTTCGGCTATAAAACTTATCGCGGCGTAAATTTCCCGGTCACCGGCTCAAATGATGAACCGATGGCCGGAATTTTTGTGTCAATATGCCATTAGTGACGTAAACAAGGGTTCTTCCACAGCCTATAATGGCTTCAGACGTCGTTCTTCAGCAGGTATTTATTGCTGACGACCTTCATGGAAAGGCTGGCGCTGATCAGCGGGCAAAAGACCGGCTCCGTCGGGCGGATCACGATGCCTTGACCGGAACAATTCGTGGTTCAAGCAGAGAGTCTATACCAGTTTGTTTTTCGCGCTCTTAGCGGCAAAAAGACTCGGTCTGGTGCCGTATGGCTTCATTATACCAGACCGAGTTCCTCTTCACGCTATCTTTTCATTCTTCGTGGTGCACTTCTGTGCATGGAGTTTGTTTGTTTTGCCAAAGCCTCCCTCATGCCGAGCAAGGCGCGGTTACGCTCTGCGAGGGTCAATACGCTCAGCTTCAGCGCCGCCTGCCGGGCGCTGCGTGCCAGATCCATCATATCTGCCATGAGGCATCCTTCCTTTTCATAAAGAATCGTTTTCATTATAGTCAAAAGGCTGAATGATTGCAATGTTTCCTTTTTCGAGAGAGTTGTAAAATGAATTTAAATGAAAATTTTTTAAAAGTATTGACAAACATTGAAACGAACAATATAATATGGAAAAGGAGATGAAAAAATGAAGTACGCAGCCAGGATAAACAGCTTTCTACCCACTGACTCCCGGAATGTGCTGGAAGCCATTGAGCAGATCGGTAAGGTTGGCGTTGTTACCCACGTTGATTTGAACTATCCGGAACACTTTGAAGATGTGTGCGCTGAACAGGTGCTGGCCACCTTGCAAAAAAACGGGCTGAAGCTAAACGCTTTGAATATGCGTTTTCGCAAGGAATACATTCATGGCGTTTATGCAAATCCTTCTGCCCAAGTCCGGCAGCAAGCCATTGAACTGACGCGGGAGGCGGGCAGGATTTGCAAGCAATTGGGAGGAAGTTTGGTCATTATCTGGCTTTCTTATGATGGCTATGATTATGCGATGCAGATGGACTATCCAACTGCATGGCATAACCTGGTAGACGCATTTAAGGCGATATGCCAGGATGAACAGATGTATTATGCGATTGAATACAAACCGTACGAAGAACGCGGCTTTGCTTTGCTAGACAGCTATGGAACGACTATGAACCTGATTCAGGAAGTTGGGGCAGATAACCTGGGCGTTGTCATCGACTATTGCCATATGCTGATGAAAAAAGAAAACCCGGCGTTTGCCGCAGCGCTGCTGATGGAGAAAAAAAAGTTATACGGCGTTCATATGAACGATGGGGAAAGCCATAGCGACAATGGTTTTATGATGGGTATGTGTACGCCATGGAAGACGTTGGAATTATTATATTATTTGAAGAAATATGATTTCTCGCGAGTTGTCTATTTTGATACATTCCCGCTGCGTGAGACGCCTGCTGACGAACTCAAAGCAAATGTGGAAATGTTTGAAAAAATGTGGAACAAGCTGGATGGGGAGGTGATGAATGAAATCGAGAGGATTGCCCAAAGTCAGGATAGTATCGCCTTACATAAGATTTATCAGAGATTAATGACAGGTGGAGCGTAAACGCAATGAAAAAGCGAATCGTAGTTGTGGGCAGCTTGAATTGTGATATGTTTCTTGAACAATCCCGGCTACCAATGTGCGGCGAAACGTATGTTTGTAATAAATCAACGATGGCTGGCGGCGGCAAGGGAGTCAATCAGGCTGTTCAGGCAGCAAAGCTAAACTGCGAAACATGGATGATTGGAGCAGTGGGAAAGGATCCACTGGGCGATTTTCTGCTGGCAGAATGCAAAAAATATGGTGTTCATACAGAATTTATACAACAATTAGATGGAACCAGCGGCCTGGGCGTGGTACAATACTTGCCGGATGGATCAGTTTACGCAACGATTTCAGAAGGAGCCAATGGAGGAGTCACTCCGGAAAGGGTTCAGAAAGCCGAAACGTGCCTGGCTCAAGCTGATGCAATTATGCTTCAGTTTGAAATTCCGCTGGAAACAGTTGATTTCGTTCTGGATTATGCAAGAGATAAGGGGATCCCAACTGTTTTAAACGCTGCACCTGCAAAAGAAGGCGGCAGAAAAACGTTGGCGAAAGCCGCTTGCCTGATGATGAATGAAAGCGAAGCTTCATACTTTTTAGGCGAAGCGATTGACAATGTGGAAAGCGTGGAACGTAACAAGGCGGCTATTCAGGCGTTGAATCCTCATCGTGTGATCATTACTTTGGGCTCAAAGGGAAGCGTGTTGCTTGAAAACCAGAGCATCCATCATATTAAACCTACGGGTCGGGCGAAAGTTGTGGAAACTACTGGCGCGGGCGATTCCTATGCAGGCGCTTACACGGTGAGAAGGCTGATGGGCGACGATCCCTTGACGGCTTGTCACTACGCAGCTCGTGCAGCAGAACTCACAATCAGTAGAATTGGTGCACAATGCGCAATGCCGACCTGGCGGGAACTTGAAAGAGAATGACCCGATGATCCCTTACATAAGAAGACAGATGATCCTGGATTACATGAGCGGCAAGGAAGTTGTGTATCTAAAAGATATTTCTGAGTTTCTGAATAGTTCCATTTCGACGATTCGGCGCGACTTGGGAAGCCTTGAGAAAGAAGGACTCGTTAAGCTCCTCAACGGCGGTGCTGCAACGCTGCAAAGCAGGAGTTATGATCTGCCTGTCGCTAAGAAAAGTCAGATCAATATAGAAGCAAAAGAAATCATCGCCCAAAAGGCTGCTGATCTTGTTGAAGATGGCGATGTGATTTACATCGACTCAGGTACCACGACCATCATTATGATGAAATTCCTCAAGAAAAAGAAGATCACGATCGTTACCTCCGGTTTGGCTTTCCCGAGAGACCAGCTGACGCCGGACATCAAATTGATCTATCTTGGCGGGGAATTGCTGGTGGATCTTGAGTCGCTGGTAGGAACGATCACTGAAAAGCAGCTTCTTTCAATGTATTTCGATAAGGCATTTATTGGTGCAAACGGGTATTGCGATCAGGGCGTTTTTACCTTTGATCTAAGGGAAGCCCGCAAAAAAGAAATCGTAATGAATCAATCCCGAAAAGCCTATTTGCTGGTGGATACCTCCAAAGAGGGAAAACGCGGTTTTGCCAGAGCCTTTGGCTTGGAAGACTGTATTCTCATTACGGAGAGAAACGATTAAACTGAGCATCTGATATGCCTCAAGGATGAGCGCTGCCTGGAGGTATAATAAAGATAATCAATTTGCACAAAGGGGGCGGGGTAACAGCCGTATAAACAGTTTGTAAGAGTTACAAAACCATTGAAAATAATTAAGGAGGCTAAGAAATGAAACGAAAGATTTTTGCGCTGCTCATGACGGTCGTAATGGTATTCAGTATGACGGCTGCTTTTGCTGAAGAACCTGTCAAGTCCCGCACGATTACTCTGATTACACACGTATCTTTGGATACGCCCAGTGAGCTTTCCGGCGTCATTGGAGGCCTGATCGAAGAATATAAGGCTCTGCATCCCGAGTTTGAACTGGAATACGAGATCGTGGGCCTGACTAATCTGGTCGGCAAGGTGAAGACCCTTTCTGCTGGCGATGCTCTGCCGGATCTGCTGCTCTATGAGCCTGGCATTCCGTTGGCTGAGCTGATCGAAGCGGATAAGCTGGTAAACCTGGAAGAAGAACTGACCAAGATGGGCGTTTGGGAGTTTGTGGATCCTCAGGTAGCAACGCTGCTCAAGTCCATGTCTGCCGGAACTGACAAGCCTCTGTATGGCCTGCCTGGCGGCCAGCACATCGAAGGTATTTTCTATAACAAGAAGATCTTCGAAGAGCATCAGCTGGAAGTACCCAAGACCCTGGATGAACTGTTGGCTATCTGCGAAAAGCTGCGTGCTGCCAACATCGATCCTTTCCTCTTTGGCGGCAAGGACAAGTGGCATACCACTCGCCTGATCTCCAACCTGGCTAACCGTATCATGGGCTACACTGCAACGGCTGACGCCAGCGATGGCAAGCGTTCCTTCCTGGATGAAGGCTTCGTAAAGGCCTGCACCATCGCCCAGGATATGGGCACCAAGGGTTATCTGGGCATTGGCTTCAACTCTGTTGAATTCAATACTGCCGTTGAAACCTTCCTGATGGGCGGCTGCGCTATGCTGTATACCGGCACCTTCTCCGTTGGCAACATGAATGACCCGAACCTGTGCGGCATTGGCAGCGAAAACATTGGCTTCTTCAGCTTCCCTGAGGTTGAAGGCGGCCTGGGTACCTCCAAGGACTATGTGGCTCACGCTGGCCAGGTGCTGGTTGCCAACAAGGCCACTTGGGATGATGCCGTGGCTGATTTCGTGAAGTACATCGTTACCCATGCCGGCAACTACTCCATGGAAAAGTATCAGTGGCTGATGGGCTATGCCTATGACCCGGTTGAGGAACTGCCCCCTGTGACCAAGCTTGTGCTGGAGGCTAAGGGCGAGGCCGAGAATCTGATGCTTTGGTGGGAGACCCGCATGGATTCCAAGACCACCGACGTGGCTAAGGATAACGCGCAGCTGATGCTGGCGGGTGAAATGGACGTCAACACCTATCTGCAGTTGATTCAGGAGTCCACCAACGAGTTCCTGGGCAAGTAAGTTAATGTAGACCCAATTTTCCCGGGAAGAGGCTTGCCCCCCTTCCCGGAAGCTAATCCTATGAGAAGAGAAGAAAGTCATGAACAAATTGCTATCCGACAAAAAAGCCATTTGGATCTTTATGCTGCCAGCGCTGATCATGGTGATTGGTATGATGTATATTCCTATCGGATGGACCTTTGGCTATTCATTTTTTGATGGCTTTCCGGGGTTCGGATCCACTTTTATAGGTATTGAGAACTATATCAACCTTTGGCAAGATCGGGTCTTTACCCAGAGTATGGGCGTGACGCTGCTGTATACCGTGATTCAGGTAGTGGGTCAGGTAGGCTTGGGTTTGGTGCTTGCACTGCTTTTGAAGATGGGTGTTAAACGCTATAAAGACTCCATGAAGACCCTGATCTTTTTCCCCAGTGTTATTCCGGCGATTGCTGTTGCACAGTTGTTTATCAAGATCTATGAGGTTCGTCCGCAGTATGGATTGCTGAACAGCCTGCTGGCTTTGCTGGGTCGAGGGGATCTGGTGAAGGGCTGGTTAGGTGAGAGCTCTACGGCGCTGATGTGCCTTTGTGTGGCTGATATCTGGCGTTTTATGGGCTTCTACGCAGTATTGTTTTATGCTGCGATCATCGAAATCCCTGAGGATGTGGTTGAGGCCGCACGGATCGACGGCGTCAGCACATGGCAAATGATTCGCTACATTTTTCTTCCGTTGGTTTTCCCGGTGATCATAACGGCGACTTCCTATTGCTTTATCGGTACGATTAAGGTGTTTGAAATGCCCTATGTTATGACGAACGGCGGGCCTGGATATGCAACAACACTTATGAGTCTTTATATCTACAGTACGGCATTCACCTACAGCAAGTATGGCCTGGGATGCTCCATGGCAATGGTGCTGCTGGCAGAAACGGCGATGATAACCGTTCTGATTCGATCAATTCCCAAACTGGCAAAGCGGTGGACATGACAGACGATCAAATCTGCAAGAAAGGAGCACAGGGCAACGCTCTGTAATAGAGGAATGAAAAAGCAAAAACTCAGCATGGGTCAAATCATTTTAAAAATCCTGCTTGTTCTTCTGATCGTCATTGAAATCTATCCAGTATTCTGGATCATTACTTCATCTTTGAAAACCCAGGCAGAATTTGTGACCCAGCCGTCATATACGCTGCCTTCTACCTTTCAGATCAAAAACTATGTGGATGCATGGACCTTTGGCAAGATGAGTGTGTATTTTAAGAATACACTGCTGACTACCTCCGGCGCACTTTTTCTGACAGTTGCGGTCGCTCTTCCGGCGGCTTTTGCAATTACCTTTATGCGCTGGAAGCTGAAAAATGCAGCCCTTTCATTTATCATCATCGGCATGATGATTCCGGTTCAGGCGACGCTGATTCCCATTTTTCTTGTGTTCAAGGAGCTTAAACTGATCAACTCGCTGCTTGGACTGACACTGGTCTATGCGGCAACGAATATTCCTCTGGCGGTATTCTTGCTATCTACTTATATGAAGCAGTTCCCTATAGAATTGTTGGAAGCTTCTATTGTAGATGGCTGCAGCATCTATCAGGCATTTTTGCGGATCATTATCCCGATCTCCACGAACCTCATCATTTCTGTTTTAACATTGGAGTTTTTCTATAGCTGGAACGATTTGCTTTTCTCCATGACTTTTAACAGTAAGGCTGATTTGAAAACGATACAAACAGGTTTGCTCAGCTTTGTAGGTCAATATGGACAACGGCAATGGGGCCCGACTTTCGCATCTATTGCGATCAGCGTGATCCCCACAGCGATCCTTTATATGGCTTTGAGCAAAATGGTTATCACCGGCATGACTGCCGGTGCAGTCAAGGGATAATGGTATTTGGAAGGAGGCAAAAAAGTGGAAGACATTCGCCCCATTAAAATGATCCTGGATACAGACATTGGCGGCGACGTAGACGATGCGGCAGCAGTGGCAATGGTCAACATATGGGGCCAGATGGGCGTAATAGAGCCCATTGCCATTATTAGCTGCATTTCCAGCCGCTGGAGCGCTGGAGCTATTGATGCTATCAACCGCTACTTTGACCATCCGAATATTCCGGTAGGTATCAACCGGAGATCCCGGGTGCTGGATCAGGAACTGGCCAAGACCTATACACGTTATCTGACGCAGCATTACGATAACCGCTACAAGGATATGGATGCTGAGGATGCTGTCAGTGTCTATCGGCGTGTACTGGCGGCTCAACCGGATCATAGCGTTCAAATCGTCAGTATCGGTATGCTGACCACAGTGGCGCAGCTTCTGCAGTCGCCGCCAGATCTTTACTCTCCTCTGAACGGCGTGGAATTAGTCAAACAAAAGGTAAGCCGGTTGGTTGCAATGGCAGGTAATTTTATTACCTACTACAGCGAGGCCGACTGGTACACCATTGATGTGGAATGGAATATTGACATGGATGTGCCGCCTGCGCAGTATGTGGCTGAACACTGGCCGGTGGATATGGTGTGGAGCGGCTTTGAAACAGGCGGCGGTGTGATGACTGGTAAGCGGCTTATTGATACTGCGCCACAGGAGCACCCTGTAAGGGAAGCCTATTCATTGTTTACCAATGGTATTGATCGTATTAGCTGCGATCTGGCAACGCTGCACTATGCAGTGCTGGGTACGCCTGAGTATTGGGAGCTGTCTCCCCGGGGACAGGTTCTTCTGGATAAAGACGGGCGGACGACGCTGGATACATCGCTGCCTGGAAAGAACCATCAATACCTCATCAAAAAGGTGGATGACCAGGTAATCAAAGAAGAGGTCGATACCATTATGAATATTCTTCCCCTTCGCTATCAGAGAGGAGGCAAGGGCTGATGAATAAAAACCGAGTGATCCTGGATACTGACATTGGCAGCGATGTGAGCGATCTTTGCGCAGCGTTTTTGTATTGGCAGGCTGCAAAAAAAGGATATATCCATCCTCAGGGCGTTTTGCTGAATACTGGCAACGTGCAGGGCCTCAAGTGCCTGGCCCTTGCACAGAAATATACCACGGGCAATGTGAACGAGATCGGCGCTTTAGGGACCTCGTTTTTGAACTACTCCATGAACTGGAAATATACCAGATACCTTGTGGATGAATATCAATTGGCAGAAACTGCGGCGCAGCCCTACGTGCCATATTTCCGCAAGGCATTGGCAGATGCCCCGGATCAAAGCGTCACGATCGTTTGCAACGGTCCTATGCGCGGCCTGGCCCAGCTTCTTCAGTCAGAGGCTGACGAGATAGCGCCCCTTGACGGCAGTCGCCTGATCTACAAAAAGGTAAAGAAGCTGATCGTTTCCAGCGGTAAATTCGATACTGGCAAAGATTTGGTCTATCCGCGCCGCAGCGGCTGGGATGTGTGGAGCTACACGCAGACCTCCATGTATATTGACTGGGATGTTGCTTCGGCTCGCATCGTGGATGATCAGTGGCCCACGCTTATCGAGTGGGTGGGGTGCGAGGTTGGCCATTTGAACTTTTCGGGAGAACGTTTCCTGAAAGAGGCCTCAAAGGATCATCCCCTTTGGTTAGCCTATCACCATTTCACTAAGGGAAGTGCTCATGTGTCTGGCCCTCAGCTGGCGCTGCTTATGGCAATATCTGATTTCGCAAAGGACGTGGTGCTTTCTCCCGAAGGCCGCGTGCTGATGAACAATGAAGGAATGACGGAATTCAATCCCTATCCTGGCGGAAGAGACCGGCGGGTGATGATCGAAACGCAAAAGGACATCTTCAAACGTATCGATGAACTGCTCCTGGCATGATAACAGGGCCCCTTCAATTATGAAGGGGCCTTTGCTATCAGATAAGAAAGCGCATGATTGCAATGTTTTGGGGAATATGCTATAATACTAGAGACTATCCCAAGAATTGTGTAAACCTCGATAGATAATCCGAGCTTATTCCCAATTATATGTAAACACAAAGGTCGGCGAACAATCAAAGTGATATGAGGCGGTGAGCAGGGCAACCTGTTCACCGCCTAGACGATAACTACTTCTTCACCAGTTTCTCTCTTTTGGTTGAGCAGGAGATCGTATTCTTCTGACAGTTCAGCGAGCGTAGGCAGCTTGCCATTGGCAGCGCTGTATACAGCCTGCGCTTCCTTGTGGGCTTCAATCCTCCTTATGCTCTCGATAGAATGCCGGCGACCATCCCGACTCGCGGAACTTCCGACTCGCGGAACTTTGCATAAACTTCCTTCGTTCTTCTGTAAACCAGGATGGCTTTCTTCTGTCTGCTGATCTCCTCCATCCGCGCCTGTGCTGCGCGGATGTTGCTTTTCAGCGCATCTCTTCTCCCGTTTAACTTTGCTCCTTATGCACCCACTTTTCCCGAAAATGCACCCAATTTCCGGGTGCCGTTTTATCTTGCGCTTTGTATCAAAATAAGCGTCCTTTGCCACCAAGGGACTCAGATATTGATACAATGTCTGAGTCCCTATTTTTGCATATGTTTGATTGCATTGATGCAAATTAGATTCAAATACGCCTGTTTTAGCCCATTTTATGGCGATAATCTGCAAGTTCGTGTACGATAGGCGCAAGTGCGGAAAATGAAGCTATTCAGGCAAACACTCAAAAACGCCGTTAGTCTACTCAAAATGCCGTTTTCAGCCCAAATTTGCACCCCCCTAAGCAATAGCGAACACTGTGTTCGGATTATATCGTTACTCCGTAGCGGATAAATTGTAAGAGAGTGCAATAAACGAGGCGTAAAGTGTTTATTGGAGCGTTTTGCAAAAATAGACTACTCAGACGAATCGAATTATGAGTAGATAAATTCATGCCGATAACGCCTAGAAATGTTTCACTCACCTCTGTCGCGTTGGGGTTGTGCACGCTTATTCAAACTCGGGATGCAGTTCCGTATAGCGCTCCACATCCTCTTCACGAGCCACATCCTCTTTGTTCAGTATGCTGATCACATGCCCGATCAGATAAACGCTTTCGTATTCGGAAAAGCACATGACAGGGTAAGCCGGGTTCCGGGAATGCAGCCCGTCCGGCTGGTATTCCTTGATGTACGTCTCATTGCCGATCATGAACGCCCCGATATCCCCCGGCGCCAGATCTCTCGAATCCGAAATGCGCTTTACCAGCACCATACATCCATTCGGATAGTCCGGTTCCATGCTGTCGCCGCTTACAATAAACACGCAGTCAGCACGGCGGGTGAGCAAATCGTCGTATACATAGATCGGAACACCCGAATCCTCAAATTCGTTGGGATCGCCGACGCCTGCGGCGAGCTGGTGCTCGAAGAGCGTCAGTCTGCGGATTTCCCGGTTTCTTTCCACCTGCTGCACCTTCAGCAGTGTCCGCGTCAGGGAGGACACCGCATACCTGTTGCCGGGCGTGAGCTGACGGTAATCGTCCATGAACAGCTCTTCCGCCGCCGTGTAACGAATGGAAGGATCCTTCAGGTCGTAGAGCTGGTAGAGCGTGATCTGAAGCGCTTCACAGATATCCGGCAGAAGATTGACGTCCGGACGATAACATCCGCTCTCCCAGTTGCATACGGCATTGGCTGTCACGCCGACCATTCTGGCCAGCGTTTTCTGCTCCATGCCCATCTGCTTTCGATAAAAACGGATACGCTCGCAGATCACCGGCATCATGTTCTTTGCTGCGGGCTTTCTGGTATTCATATCAATAACGTTGCTCTCCGATGAGGTGGAGCGATCAAATGTTCGTCTGGGCATGATTTTCCCTCCTTGCGTGCTTCCTTGCTTTCTATTGTAGCACAGTAAATCAAAATTGTAAAGATGATATATGACTTTACATCAAACATAAACTGTGCTACAATAAGAGGTACAGGTGAGCAGCCACATTCTGTGTGAAAGAAAAAGCAAGGACGAGGTGTGTGTATGAAAGAATCTGTCATTCTGCAGAGTCCCCACGCCGTAGATCCCCTGAAGTGTCTGACGGAAGAAGAAAAGGAGGAGAGATACAGAACCCGGCTGGACGAAAGCTATCGCCCCTATACGGTGATTGACGTACTGACCAGCGTGTATCACCGCTGCTTTGAAGACGATCTGTGCAATTATGCCGGAGAGCATCCGGAGGAGGTGATTGCACCGGAAAGCGGCTGGGGCGTCTCCCGGGTGTGGGTAAACGAATGCAGAATTTGCCGTGTGGAAACGCTGTTCTTTCAGCCGCTCTCCGATTTTGCGGTAGAGCTGCTGGTACATGCCTCGCTGCGCGCGGAGATTGTGCGCAGCGGAAACGCCAATATGAAGCGGTACAAGAATATCCGGCGGGATCTTCATCTGCGATACAGCTTCGATCTGCGCCCCTGCAAGTTGACCTGCCGGTTCGTAAAGGCGGTCGTAGTGGAAGAAGAAAGTCTGCTGGCGTTGAATCCAACGGCACTCCGTGCGGATAAATATCTGCTGCCGCTGGTGCAGGACAGCGATTATCCACGGCTTGCAAAGTGGATTCTTGCCCGATTTGATATGCCGGAAGAAGGCCCGCTGGATGTGAATCTGCTGGCAGAGCGAATGGAGATGAAAGGTTGAACACGTCTTCGCCGTTGTCAAAGGCATGTTCCGTTTCCGAAAAACACGATTACGAGGCTTAACCAAGGTCAACGCACAACTGCATATGCTATTTGCTTTGGCGAATCTCATTCTGGCTGCCCGCCCTTCGCTGGCAGTCTGATTGGGCTTCGCCAAAGCTGGAGGGGCTTGCTTCGGCAGGCTCTTTTTTGCTTACGGCTGTTTCTCAATCAATTGTGCGGTGCTGCCCTAAAGTAAAAAGACGTGAAACTCTTCGATACCGCTTGAGTTTCACGTCTTTTATTATGTTTTATCCTTGAATACGGTTTTGCTTAAAAATCCATTTCGATCCAGGTATTGAGATTTTCAGGCCACAGGCGACGGCTTTTTTCAAACAATGCGTGCGCGCCCGCCATGTCTCCCTCATATTTCTTGATCATGCCGCGCCAATAGGCACACATTCCCTCGCGCTGTTCCTGCGGATCGTTGACAAAGGGATTGAATGCAGCGGTTATATCCTCCCATCCAACGGACAGGTGGCTTGCCTTCTCCTCCAGGGCGCGCACTGTGCGGCTGATAAAGATACGCCCCTCAACATCGCGTCCCATCGCACGCATTGCACTGCCGTAATAGAAGGGAAGCTCAGGCTTTGCGGTCGTAATACGCTTGAGCACCAATGCATAGCGCTTTTTGCTTTCTTCAATGCGCCCCAGCTTTTCCAGAGCAATCGCCTGATAATAATACAGCGGTATCTGATCGGTTTCTGCCCACAGCCCGGAATGAAGATTTTCGGGAAGAAGAAGTGCATTTTCAAAGATCTGCAATGCTTCCTCATAGTTCCCAAGCCGCATTTGTTCGCGTCCCTTATGCAGCATAATGCTGAAATACAAGCCGGAAATCGCCATTTCGCCGCCTTCCGCAGGAACGAAGCTGTGCGACAGCATCACCTTCAGTGCATCATCATATCGGCCTGCGATGCAGAAAGCCTTGGCATGCTCGAGAACATAATCGTCTGAGGCTTTTCCCGCCAGCGGATGCCCGGCAATCACACGCAGCCGTTCTTCCCCTGCCAAGCCGCATTTTGTCGCTGCATACAGGTACTCCAGCTTCAGCTGATCATTGGCCGGTTCAAGCTCCATAGCCTGAAGCAAATGCTCCATTGCTTCATCCCGGCGTTTCATATGCGAGAACAAAGCAACGGCAAGATTGCGATGGTACAGCGCGCAATCCGGCTTCAATGCCAGCGCCTCACTCCACAGCGATGCTGCGCGGGCATAATGTCCCTTATCATACAATACGCACGCCAGCAGATCGCGCGCACGGTCATCCTGCTCATTGCCGATTGCATGCTCAAGCACACGGATTTCATCCAGACGATAGGGAAAGGTATTCTGCGGCATGCAGTTCATTGCGCAGGCACGCGCAGCCTCGGTATTTTCTCCGCGCTTTTCAAGCAAATCTGCCAACGTATAGAATACCATCGGTGTAGTCGGCGCGTCTATCGCAGAGAGAAGATGGATCGCTTCGCCATCAAAGCCGGCATCATGCAGATCAAACGCAATATCCAATGCAGTCTGACTGAAATCGCTGCGGCGGCTGGCAACAAAAGCGGCGATATCATCATTTTCCAGCAATACCCGCACATATCCTGCCAGATCATCCAGCGGATCATATGCAAGGGCGGTTTTAATCAGACACACAGCTTCATCGTTTCTGCCCAGCCTTGCATTTGCAAGCGCAGCATAGGAAGCAGCCAGCGGATGACGGGCCGCCGCTTCCAGCGCCGTCGTTGCATGCTCCAGCATCATAAGATAGTCGCCCCGGCGGCCATCGATAGCAGCCAGCTTGCTTATCGCCTTGGAAACCGTCTGTCCGCTCCACGCGGCAGAATACAGCACATCGTAGGCTTTGTCCGTTTCGTTCAGCGCATCCAGCGTCAGGCCGAGCAGGTATTCCGCCTCGCCATCCTGATAACGTTGATTGTAGATATGCTCACGCTGAATGGCGCGTTCCAGCAATGCTTTTGCTTCTTTCAGGAAGCCGCGGCGGTATTTATACTCGCCAAGCGCAATCAGCGATGGAATATGATCCGGATCGCGGCGAAGCGCTTCCTCGTAATAAATGCTCGGCTCATTCTGCGGATTGCGATACTGATCGGTATGCACTCCCTGGAGATACAAATCCTGTACCGAATTGATGGTGTCCGGATGCGGGTAAATACTCAGCGGCTCCGGATAGTGCACAAGGTCGTTGTTCTCCTGCGTATAATGCAGCAGCACAGCTTCATCCTGCGCAATCAACTCAATTTCATACTTACCTTCAGTCGGCGTAAATGAGAGCACAACCGGCTGGCCGGGTACAGCATCAAAAGCTTTGTTGAGCACAGTCTGACCATTGACCTTCAGCACGGCGCACACAGACGAACGCGCCTTGGTGGTCTGCACGCGCAGCTTGCCTGCGCCAAGATCAACATTGACCGCTGCTTCAAGCGTAGCAAAGCTGCTCTTTCCCAGCGCCCCCACAGGATACCAGTATTCAGAGAAGCATTTTGTTTCATAAGGATTAAGCCAGGTAAAGTCCGGCTGGTTATTGGAATAAGAGCCAGCCATCAGCTCACAATATCGCCCATCCTCATCCGTCAGCGCTTTTTCCCATTGTTCAGACAGCGGGCCAAGACCCCAGGTAAACATTTTTTTGCCCGGGGAAACATGATGATTGGCCACATGAATGACGCCGCATTGGCGGCCATGATCGTAGCCGCCGAAGAAATCATATTTAGATGGAGCCGCAAAATGCGAGGTAGCATGATAGCAGTTTTTGTACCAGCTGATATCCACCGGCTCGTCATAATATGCAGAGGAATAAGCCCCTTGTGCAATTGGGTATGTCATCGGGGGCCGCCCCAGGGAATAATGGTTGTTAACATAGCTCACATCCGGCGGAAACACAAACTGATAATCATCATTGACCGGGACAGCCGCATTCTGCCACATCAGGAAGCTATGGCGAAGCGGAGTGCGGTTGACGACATGGATGCGGGTCTCAAAAAAAGCTGCATCGCTTCTGAGCACGATACCGATTGTGGCACGGGTACGGTCGGTCGGATCACACTCGGAAAGCCAGGTGATTGCAGTGCCGTCCGCTTGTCTCTCGATGGAATAATTGACAGGCATATAAGTAGATGGACGGTGATGAAAGGGCCAGTTGAATTCAAGTCCGCCCGAAATCCACAGGCCATATGCGCCGATCAAAGCAGGCTTGATAACATGCTGACGGTAAAGGAAATCATAATGATTGACCTTATCATAGGCTTCGAATACACGCCCGCCTAACTCCGGAATCAGAATCAGGCGCAAGTAATCATTTTCCATGCGGATCACTTCATACTCACGCGGAGCGCAGTTTTCGCGCACAACAGACAAGACCGGCATTACGGGATAGGGATTGCCTTTCGTGCCCTGGTGCATTCTGTTCTCGTTGAACATGGGCATTTTTTCGCATTCCATAATCGGATAGGTTGGAATGCTCATTTTTTCTATCTGAACGGTTACAGCATTGTTCATATCCGCTTATCTCCTTACGTTATGAAAACAATTCGCGAACAGCCTTTTGGAAGGCATAAAACGCGGGCTTTTTGTTGCCCTGGGCGTCAACCATTCCCCATCCGCATTCGTGCGGGCAATTTTTGCGGCCGCAGAAGCAAACAGGATCATCCTGCCAATCATATTCAAACAGGCCGATCACCCGATCATCCGCAGCAAACAGCTTCATGCATTCAGTAAAATACTCTGCCTGAATTTCAGGGTCATGACGGTTTTTCCACGCATATGCCCAGGCTCCGCGAGCGCACACCCAGAATTCGCCATTTTCATTGGGCGCTTTATTGGGCTCGGCAGGCCAGCCCTCCGTTTCATAGCGGCCAATGGAGGAATATCCCCATTCTGCGATAATGATAGGACGGTGGGTCAATGTCGTGATCTGATCGATGGTAGGCGCCCAATCATACGGTGTACCCGGATGATGGGAGCCGAAATAATAATCAACCCCTGCGTAGTCAAAGCGAACGTCGCTCTGGTCATCATACAGTATCTTGTAGAAATAGCTGGATTCAGGATTGGTCATGCAGGAGGTGTTGATGCCAACCTTTGCATCCGGGTTTCCGCGCTTGATTCCTTTGGCGCAGGCATACATATAGCGCGCCGCCTGCTCCATGGTCATTTCTCCGCGAAAACGGGTAATATCCATCTCATTTGAAATCTGGTACCACGACACATCATCACGAAGCTCCCGCGCAGCATACGCCATTGCCTCCGTCATGGCATGATAGAATCTATCTTCATCCACTGTACCCAGCCACGCGGGAAGGAAGCGGCGAAACGTCAAAGACGGAGAACCCTTCTGCGCATACATCATGCCATACAGAGGCGTAATTCCCATTATCTGGAAGCCTTCACTGCGCCACTTTTTGATTGTCTGCACATTGGCCTTGAATTTTTCGCTCAGCACGGTCATCTCTTCGTCTTCAAAGGGAAAGCCAACTCCGGCGCGCACCCACTCGATTCCGGCTTCATGCATCATGCCATAATCAGGCGATGGCTGCAAACAGGAGGTTCCGATCATCTTTTTCATTTCGCCGCTTCCTCGCTTTCAGAAATCAGTTTACTTTTTGTAGGGAACCCATTCGATGCCCTTTTCAATCGCTGCGTTATTCACTTCTTCCGTAACGGAAGCAAGGTTATAGTTGTCAAACAGATCATTCACGAACTTATCCCAATCCGCATCAAAATCCTTGGACTGCATGATGATTGTCACCAGCTGGTTTTCCACATAGGTTTCAATGTCGAATGCCATAACGGCGGGGGTGAACAGATAAGTAACAAAGTTGTTCGGGTAGCTGTAGGGCCAGTATTCGGAAACCAGCGTTTTATCCATCGTCTGATCCCAGTCGGTCAGTGAAGCATCTACAATGCCAGGAATTGCATCCAGATGCCAGCCCGCCATATTCTGCATCAGCGCAATGGAGGTTCCGGAGGCAAAAGCCTTGGCATTGCCGGCAGCATCCTTGCACAGGCTGGTCAATACACCGTTTTCCACCTTATAATCAACGTTTTCTTCACCCCAATAGGCAAAGGTATAGCCATCAACGGAGTAGAGCCAGTCAAACATAGCCAGAATACGATCAAGCTTCTGATCATCAACCATATAAGAGATCAGCGTAGCAGACCAATACGCCTTGGGGCGACTGTTGCGGGTACCGTCCTCACGGGTAGGCAGCGGCAGTGCACCGATGTTATCAGCGATGTTCTGGTCGGGATTGATCTTTTCAAAGAAGCTGGTGCGCAGATACTTGGCGTTTGTGTTGTTCATGTTGTAAGGCGCAACGCCCAGCTTGCCGGTGCAGAACTTTTCAATCATCTGCGAATCCTTCAGAATGGCAAACTCCGGATCCAGAATGCCGCGGTTGTACAGATCATGCAGCCAACGGGTAGCTTCCTTTGATACATCGGAGATGTAGCCATACTGCCACTGACCATTCGCATAGACCCACGGCCGCCAGCCAAACATGGGATAAATCAGCTGGCTCATAAAGCCAAGCCCCGTGCCGGTATCCAGTGCATTGCCCAAGCCATAGGTATCTGCCTGCCCATTGTTATCCGGATCATTCAGCGCCATTTTTTCAAGGAACACCGTAAGCTCGTCAATGGTCATGGGCTTGGACAGCTGCTCCTGCGTATAACCCAGTTTTTCAGCGTAATCCTTGCGATAGTACAGACCGATGGGGTTGCCATTGGTCTCCTGCCAGGCACGGTCTTCGCGCGGCAAATGGTACATCTCTCCATCCGGCATAGCCTCATAGGAGTACGTGGTCATCACGCGATTGACGTTCTCATACTTGCTGTAAAGATTTTCCGGAATAGAACGGACGAGCTCCTGATCCACAAAATCCTTAAAGTCATACTTTGCATCCCAGCCCAGATGCACAAACACATCAGGAAGGCTGTCGGAGGCGGCAAACATGCGGATCTTGTCATTGGAATCCGCCCAGGTAACAGGCACGCAGACAAGATTGATACCAAACTCGTCACGCACCTTTTTCAGGAACTTTTCACCCGCGTACTCACCGTTCGGCGTAGTAAAGTTCCACATGGAGAGGGTTACATCGATTGGATCAAGACCTGCAAATTCGGACAGGCCCTTCTTTTCTTCGGCCGCAGCGGGGAGCGCAAGCAGCGAGAGGAGCAGAAGCATAGACAGGGCAAGACTCACCAGGCGTTTCATGAATAGAGACCTCCTTTGTTTTTCCGTCGACGAACGACGGTAATATATGTACCGCATCCGCGGTAACAGCCATCAGCTCTTAATGGCGCCCACCATGACGCCCTTTGCAAAGTATTTTTGTAGGAATGGATAAACCACAGCAATAGGCACCACCGCCACAACGGCCGTAGCCATTTTGATGTTTTCTTTTGCGACAAAGCTGGCGTTATCCTGCGCATATGAAGTTGCCATCGATGCGGAAGAGAAGTTCATAACAATCAGGTTGCGCAGCATCAGCTGAAGCGGATACTTCTTTGTATCGTTTATATACATCATAGCGCTCCACCATTCATTCCAGCGATCCACCCCATAAAAGAGCAGGAAGGTCGCAATGATGGGCATGGAGATGGGCAGCACGATCCGGAACAGTATAATCAGATCATTTGCTCCATCGATGCGTGCGGACTCCTCCAGCGCTTCCGGAAGATTGGCAAAGTAATTTTTCATAATGATAAGATACCAGGTGTTGATGGCGTTGGGAAGAATCAACGCCCAGAAGGTATCATACATGCCAAGATCCTTAATCAGCAGAAAATTGGGGATAATGCCGCCATTAAAGAACATGGTAAACAGGATCAGCGTCAGGAACAGATTGCGCCCAGGCATATGCCGTTTGGATAGCGCATAGGCACAGGCTACGCTGACCGCCATGCTGATAGCAGTGCCGGACAGCGTTGTCAGCACAGAAACACGAAGCGCTAAAAGCAGTTCATTGTTGGAAAAGATATAGTTATAAGCTTCCCAGCTGATCTGTTTGGGAAACAGCATCAGCGGATTCATGACATATTCGCGGTAGTCTGTCAACGAAATGACAATGACATTCCATAGCGGGAACAGCATCACCAGTGAAATCAGAACGAAAAACGCATAGTTCAGTGTGGAGAACAGGGAAAATCTTCTTCTTTTTTTGCAGCTCACCATTTAATACAGCCCCTCTCCGTCGTTGATGACTTTTGCAGCTTTATTGGTCAGAATGACCAGCGCAAGATTGATGAGCGACTGGAACAATCCGGCCGCAGTGCCTTCGCCAAACTTGCTCTTGAGAAAAAGCTCCCGGTAAGTATAGGTATCGATAATGTCGCCTACGGAATAGACAGGCGCCGAATACAGGTTAAAAATCTGATCAAAGCCCGCCGACATGATGCGGCTTGTTGTCAGGATGAGCATAATGACAACGGTGCTGCGAATGCCGGGCCAGGTGATATAAACCATCTGCTTGAAGCGCGATGCACCATCCACAGTCGCCGCCTCGTACAGCTCCGGATTGATACCGGCCAGTGCCGCAAGGTAAATGATGGATTCCCATCCCATCTCTTTCCATACGCTGGAAATGTAAATAATCGGGCGGAAGCATTCAGGCTTCAGCAGAAAATTGTTTGGGGTTCCGCCAACCTTCTGAATGATCTTATTGATAAAGCCGCCATTAGTCGTCAGCAGGCTATAGGCAATACCAGAAATAATAACCCAGGAAAGAAAATGCGGCAGATACATGATGGTCTGAACGGAGCGTTTAAAGGCCGAGCAGCGAATTTCATTGAGCAGTATAGCCATAATAATCGGGATGAAAAACGTAAACAGGATCCTGCCAAAGCTGATGATCAGCGTATTGACGATGGCGCGCTTGAAGGGCGCGGACATGAACAGCGTTTTGAAATTGTTCCACCCTACCCAAGGGCTTCCCACAACGCCCTTGCGATAGGAGAATTTTTTGAACGCCAGTTGTACGCCGTACATGGGAATATAGCGGAAAACGATAAAGTAAATAAGTCCGAAAGACAGCAGCAGGTATAAGTACCGGTGCTGATAGATTCTCAAAAGCAAAGACTTTTGTTTTCTTCGGCTGCATACGCTCATGTCATCATTCCTCCACTATTTCGTACATGTTTTGCTTTCCATGGTCAATTTCTTTCCATGGCATTACTATATACCAGTTTTCATTCCAAGAACAGGAACAATTTTTGTTTATAAGGGGCACGATGATTTGTTCTTTTCTCAAATAGCGCTCATTTTGTGTGAAATTCGGAAATCGCATTGACAGAACAGACATGGTTGTGCCATACTAAGATACCAAAAGCACAGGCAATGTACATTTTAACCGTGCTGATAACGGAGGGCAAGGCAAGAAAATGAAAAAGCCGCATTCTCTGAAAGCGCAAATGGCTGCATATCTGGTGCTGATTATCCTGATCATCGCACTGTTCGGGCAAGTGCTCAGCCGTTATTTTGAAATTCAGTATTCACAAAAGCTGCTCCGGGTAAACGCAGACGCAGTAACCCGTGCAGCTGAGAATATCAGGATTCAATATATGACGCTTTCAGACGCTTTGGAATCTTTTGCAACCAATAAAACCGTCATTCAGTTTCTTTCCTCAACAAATGCCTATGAGAGATTAACGCTCCTCCCGACATACGAAAACCTTCTGATTTCCTATAAAAAGATGAATTCCGGCCTACGGGCAATCGTTTTGAAATGGATCAATGGAGAGATTTTCAGCGATGCATCCGCCCCGCGTCTGAACATCGCCAGCACCGCGCCCCTATTCAATCTATCCGACAGCGGCGCTTCGGTGCAGCTGATGCCCGTAGCAGAACAGTCCTTTGTTGCAATGATTCGCAATGCTTATCAGCCGGGCAGCAAAGGGGTCAGTACAGGCAAGTGCATGTTCATCGTTGATGCAGAGACACTAACGGACAATATTCATTTGGCTTCGGGAACGGGACAGCAGTTTTTTGTATTGGATCAAAACAAGCGCGTTATAACAGCCAATCATGCATATCTGCCGGGAGATGGGCTTCCGCTGGCATATCAAGCATATCTGACCGATACAGACGCAACGAAAGAAATGCAGGATGAAGCCTTTATTGCTGTGTCCAAGACGGTTCCGGAAGCAGGCTTGATCGTGCTGTGTCTCACAAGCCGCTCTGTCATTTTCAGCGAATTATCGGGGATTCGAAAAACAACCATCCTGCTGCTTATGCTCATGCTTTTGCTCGTTGCACTCGTATTCATCATGCAAAGCTTCCGGCTGTCCTCCTCCTTCCGCCGTGTTCTCAAGCACATGAGCAGCATCGCTCAGGGCAATGCAGCCAGCCCCCTCGTCATGAATGATTCAACCGAGTTTCAGCGTCTGGCCGAAGGCTTCAATGAAATGCTGATGCAGCTGAATACGCTTTATGAGAATAACCTGACTTATCACAATAAGCTATTGCAGCAGGAGCTGGAAAACAAGCAATCTCAGCTGCTGGCATTGCAAAGCCAGATCAACCCGCATTTTCTGTATAACACGCTGGAATGCATCAACAGCGCGGGCGCTGTCTGCGGCTCGCGTGAAGTAGAAAAAATGTCAACGGCACTGGCCTATATTTTCCGTTACGCTATCAAGGGTGAAAACGTTGTGCGCATCCAGGACGAGCTTGAAACGCTGCGCTATTATCTGGATATCCAGAAAATTCGTTTTCCGGGGCGCTTTGATATAAGCTATGACATTCCGGATGATATCAAGGCAATGCGCGTGCTTAAGTTTATATTGCAGCCAATTGTGGAAAACGCCATTTCGCACGGTTTCAAAGATACGCCGTCACCATGCCGCATCTGTATACAGGCGCAGCGTGAGTCTGATCGTTTGGTACTGACCATCACAGATAATGGAACCGGCATGACAAAGCAGACGCTGGCAGAGCTTCAGGCACGCCTGGACGCGCCGGAAGCAGATACAGCCAGCATCGGTCTGCCCAATATTCAGCGGCGTATCCGGCTATACTATGGCGATGCATTCGGAATTATATTAGAAAGCACCCTGGGGAAGGGAACGCGCGTAACATTGAATCTTCCCATCTTGGAAGCAGGAGGCGTGCAACTATGTACCATGTAATTTTAGCAGATGACGAACCGCTGATTCTGGCAGGATTAAAATGCAAAATCGATTGGCAGGCGTATGGCTTCGATATCGTGCAGGAATGCATGGACGGCCGTTCGCTTCTGAACGCAGTTTCTGAAAAGAAGCCTGATTTGCTTATAATGGATATTCAGATGCCGCAGGCAACAGGGATCGATGTGATGCGTGAGCTTCGCACGCAGCATCCTGTCCATGTAATTGTAATCAGCGGGTACAGCGATTTTTCCTATGCGCATGAAGCGCTCCGATATGGCGTGCTGGATTATCTGCTCAAGCCCGTATCTGCCCAGGCGCTCAGCGAAGCAGTAGCAAAAGCACGAAAGCTGCTGGATCGCGAGGCAATGGAGGCGGCGCAAGGCAGCCTTTCTCCCTTGAGCACACAGAAAGCACCCGCGAACGATGCGGATACAACCGGCGGCCGTGACGCAGTAGTGAAAATTAAAGCTGAAATGCAGAAAAATTTCGCGCATCCGTTATCGCTGAACGATATGGCGAAAAAATATCATATGGATAAAAGCTATTTAAGCACGCTGTTTCATCGCGAAACAGGCGAAACTTTTACCGAACATCTGACAAACATCCGTGTCCGCCGTGCCTGTGAGTATCTGACAGATACGTCGCTTTCTCATGGAAAGATTGCGCAAATGTGCGGCTTCAGTTCGGATTCCTATATGAAACGAGTCTTTCGTAAGGTGCTTAATACCACGCCTTCAGTATACAGAAAAGCCAACAGCCCCAAATAAAGGCTTTACTCCTCTATTATAGCAAATAAGCCATAACAGCCTCTAAAAAGCCTCCTCCCGCTCCTCACTCATTTTCGCAGAGCGCTTCCAGCTGCATCTGCATCTGGTCAAGGGCCATATTCGGGGTGCAGATGCCTGTAATCATGTTGCGCACGGCGATGCAAGTTCGATACCATGCTGGTTTTGAATGGCCCTCAGGGTGTGGGCAAATCCACGCTTATCGCGAAGCTGGGTGGCGAATGGTTCAACGACAGTCTTTCGCTGAACGATACCCGAGATAAGACGGCGGCGGAAAAGTTGCAGGGATTTTGGATCATGGAGATCGGCGAACTGGCCGGCTTGCGCAAGGCGGAGGTGGAGACGCTGAGATCCTTCCTGTCGCGTCAGAATGATATTTACCGCGCATCCTTTGGCAAGCGCGCTACGCCTCATCTGCGGCAATGCGTATTTTTCGGCACCACAAACGAAGAATCTGGCTACCTGCGGGATACGACGGGCAACCGCCGATTCTGGCCGGTGAAAACGCCGGGGAACGGTTATAAGTACTCCTGGCAGCTGACGCAGCGGGAAATCGATCAGATCTGGGCGGAGGCGTTCTATTATGTTCAGCAGGGAGAAAAGATCTACCTGGACAGCGAACTGGACGCGCTGGCGCAGGAGGAACAGCGGGAAGCTATGCAGACGGACGAGCGCGAAGGACTGGTACGGGAGTATTTGGACAGACTGCTTCCGGAAGAATGGGACGATATGGATCTGAACGAGCGCCGGGGCTTCCTGCGGGGTGACGCTTTTACAGGCGGCAACCACGTGGGCAAGGTAAAACGCAGGACGGTTTGCGCGCTGGAAATCTGGTGCGAGTGCTTTGGCAGAGAGAGTGGCGCCATCCGCCGCGGCGACAGCAACGATATCTTTTCCATGCTGGCGCGGATCGGCTGGAAGAAGGCGGAAACCAACAGTCTGGGCGTGCGCCGCCTGCCCCTCTACGGGACGCAGCGGTGCTTCGACCGGCCTGAAGAGCAGAAAACGCCATCCGGTCAATAAGGAAAAGGCGTCGGCATATCGCGTTGGGGCAATCGCCTGCGAAAGGGAGTGTTGTCCTTCTGTCCGGTCTATTTTTCGAGAGAAACAATTCAGATACCATCGTGCAAACCATGGAGTTACCGGAGTGTTACCGGCAAGGCTGGTTTCAAAACAGGGCGTTATCAGTGGGATGGTAACAGGCTGGTAGCGCCCTGCTGATAACAGCGCCCATATAATAGGGAGAAACACCTCATGTTTCCAGTGTTACTACGATTCTATATGGACCAGGATTTAGAGATAAAGTATATCAATAAGTCGTTTACAGGTATACGCGTTATACGCGTATGAGGGTAAAAACAAAAAGTACAGAGAGATAGAAAAATACGGACGAAATGTTTCTACTTTCCGGGCGCTGGCGGCGGCCGACGTTTTTGTTTGCTTTTTGCCGCCGTAGCCTTCTTCCATACCCAGCAGATCCGCCCAGCCCATGCGGAAGAACCGGCGCAGCCGCAGCGCGTATACGATTGCTTCCTGCCGGCTTAGATCATGGCGGATTGTTTCGAACAGGCCGGAGTAAAAGACGTTCGAGAGCATATGCACCATCAGCGCGCCCGTCTGGTCGTCCGTCAGCGCGCCGCGGCCGGTGCACTGTATGAAGCAGGACGTGTATTTTACATCGATATCGATCAGGCTGTCGATCATCTTTTCATAGCAGTCCTTGTCGGAGCAGCGCGCCAGCTCTTGATTGACGCTTATATCCAGCCATGGTATAATTTATATATTCAATAAGCACTTGCGGGGGCGCATATGGGCATTTTGATCTGCGGGCTGAACGGTGTAGGCAAAAGCACGATTGGACGGATCCTTGCACAGCGCCTGACATACGCTTTCATTGATAGTGAAGAACTGTTCTTTTCAAAAGAAAATGCAGCCGATCCGTTTTCTAATCCGCGCAGCAAGCAGGAAGCAATCCGCATCCTTGAGGCAAAGATTGCGGCGGACAATCATTTTGTGTTTGCCGCCGTGCGGGGGGATTATGGGGATAAGCTGATTGCGTCGCTCGATTATGCCGTGCTGGTCGACGTGCCAAAGCCAGTGAGAATGCAGCGCGTTTGGGAGCGATCCTACCAGAAATTCGGCGGGCGAATGCTTGATGGCGGCGATCTGCATGAAAAGGAGAACGCATGGTTTTCCTTTGTTAATGACAGGCCGGAGGATTATGTTACGAAGTGGCTAAGCAATATTGCCTGCCCTGTCCTGCGGGTGGATGGCACGATGCCTGTTGAAAAGAACGTTGCGGATATTCTGACCTTTCTGGCGTCAAGATCATGCGCCAAAAAGCAGAATGGAGGAAAAGACCATGATGTACACAATGCACTATGATTCCCCGCTGGGTGGCATTTTGCTGGCCGCGGATGATACCGGCCTGACCGGATTGTGGTTTGACGGCCAAAAGTACTTTGCAAATGAACTGCCGGCGGAGCATATCGAGAGGGAAACGGAGAGCCTGGCGCTTGCGAGGCGTTGGCTGGATATGTACTTTACCGGCAAAGAGCCCGATTTCATGCCGCCGCTGCATCCCATTGGCTCAGGCTTTCGTCAGGCTGTGTGGAAGCTGCTCTTGGATATCCCCTATGGGCAGACAACTACCTACGGCCAGCTTGCCCGCTGCCTTGCGGTGCAAATGGGGCGCGATCATATGTCGGCGCAGGCCGTTGGCGGCGCGGTGGGGCATAACGAAATTTCCATTATTATTCCCTGCCACCGGGTGGTAGGAAGCAGCGGCAGCCTGACGGGCTATGCGGGCGGTATCGACAAAAAGGTAAAGCTGCTGGAGCTGGAACGGACGGATATGCGCGGCTTCTTTATCCCGGCAATGGGAACGGCGCTTTGAAAGGGGAGACGGGCCATGATTGTTTCATCCGCAATTGGAAAGATGATCGCCTTTTATCAGGGCAACCTGCACGATATCAACCATTTTCTCAAGGTGTGGGCGTTTGCCAAAACCGTTGGAGAGCAGGAGGGGCTGGATGATCAAACGCAGCTGACGCTGGAGCTGGCGGCGGTGGTGCATGATATTGCCTGCCCGCTGTGCCGGCAGAAATATGGCAATGCCAATGGAAAATACCAGGAGATGGAAAGCCCGCCGCTGGTAGAGGGTTTCTTTGCAGGCATGCCTGTTGAAAGAGATATGGCGGAGCGAATTTCCTGGCTGGTGGCGCATCATCATACCTATACCCGTGTGGACGGCCTGGATTACCAGATCCTGCTGGAAGCGGATTTTCTGGTCAACGCGGACGAGGGCGGCCTTGCCCGCGCAGCCATTGAAAACATGCGGCAAAGCGTTTTTCGCACCGGTGCGGGCGTTCGTCTGCTGGATAGCATTTATTTGCGGGAGCAGTGAAGCGGGCAAAAATCCTTTTGTAAAAGGGGTAATTTCAGACAGATAGAAAGGTAGAAAGCGCTTTATGCCGCTGCAAATCGTCAGAAACGATATTACCAGGATGCAGGTGGACGCCATTGTCAACGCCGCCAATGAATCGCTGTTGGGCGGCGGAGGGGTGGATGGCTGCATTCACCGCGCCGCAGGCCCGGAGCTGCTGGCGGAGTGCAAAGCGCTGCATGGGTGCAAAACAGGCAGCGCAAAGATCACAAAGGGCTATCGATTGACCTGCAAATACGTCATTCACGCGGTGGGACCGCGCTGGCATGGCGGGCAGCGCGGAGAGCAGGAACTGCTGGTTGCCTGCTACCGGGCGGCGCTTGCGCTGGCAAAGGAATACGGCTGCGAATCGCTGGCGTTTCCGCTCATTTCCTCCGGCATTTACGGCTATCCCAAGGATCAGGCGCTCAAGGCTGCGGTGGATACCATCAGCGATTTTCTGCTTGAAAACGACATGATGGTCTATCTTGTGATCTTTGACCGGCAAGATTATCAGATTAGCGGCACGCTGTTTGCCGATATTGCCGCCTATATCGATGAACGGTATGTGGACGAGCATACCGAGGATCGCTCCGAGCGCCTGCGCTCGATGAATGCCTTTCGCGTGGAAGCGTCCGCGGCCTGTGAAGCGCCCGTTTGCCAGGATGCAATCCAGCAATGCGCGGATTCCGCGTCCCAAACGATGTCTCTTGTCGATGCGCTGGGACGGATGGATGAGAGCTTTTCAGAAATGCTGCTGCGCAAGATTGATGAGCGCGGAATGACCGATGCGCAGTGCTACAAAAAGGCCAATATTGACCGCAAGCTTTTTTCAAAGATCCGTTCGGACAAAGGATATAAGCCCTCCAAGCCCACGGTGATCGCCTTTGCCATTGCCCTGGAGCTGCCGCTGACGGAGATGAAGGATATGCTCATGAAGGCGGGCTTCGCGCTGTCCCATTCCAATAAGTTTGATATCATTGTGGAGTATTTCATTGAGCATGGCAACTATAACGTATTTGAAATCAACGAAGCGCTGTTTGCCTTTGATCAGAGCCTGATTGGCGCATAAGCTGTAAGCGCTTGCTATGTCGCTTGCCATGCGACCCTTAAAACCGAATATCGAAGTAGAATAGGACTGCAAGGTGAAACGCCGGGCAGCCCTATTTTTATGATGGAGGAATGGATGATGAAGAAAAATTTGACGGAAATCGTGTTTATCCTGGATCGCAGCGGCTCGATGCGCGGGCTGGAGGGGGATACCATCGGCGGCTTTAACGCCATGATTGAAAAGCAGAAGAAAGAGCCGGGTGAAGCGCTGATTTCTACCATTCTCTTTGACAACGTAAGCGAGGTGATCCACGACCGCGTGCCGGTTCAACAGGTTGCGCCGATGACGGACGGGGATTATTTTGTCCGCGGCTGCACTGCCCTGCTGGATGCGATTGGCGGCGCGATTCATCATATTGAAAACGTTCACAAATACGCGCGGGAGGAGGACGTGCCGGAGCATACGCTGTTTGTGATCACGACGGACGGCATGGAAAACGCAAGCCGCAGCTATGATAGAGAGCGGGTTAAAAGGATGATTGAGCGCCGGAAGGAAGAGGATGGCTGGGAGTTTCTCTTCCTTGGCGCCAATATTGACGCGGTGGAAACCGCCAAGCGCTTTGGCTTGGCGCGGATCGGGCAGTTAACTATCATGCCGATCACGCGGGAACGCGGCTCAACTATGAGGTGCTGAGCGAAGCGGTTTCGGCGGTGCGGTGCAGCGCGCCCTTGGGCGCGGAATGGAAAGCGCGCATTGACGCGGATTTTAGCGTAAGACAGGATGAAAACAGGCAATAAAAGCGCCTGAACCGGCGGAGGGTGCAATCAGACGGCCATTCCGATTTGAAATGCTGGCTTTTCCACCTTTTGTATGGTAGAATAAGGATTGCTGGAAGGGACGGTTCGGAGGTGGGGGAATGGCGGACATAAAGCGAAAATCCATCGCAAAGCTTTGCCTGGCGCTGGGGCTGTTCGTCCTTGCCGGTTTTTTTCGGCAGCTGGATCGCCTGGCCGCGCCGCTGCCCTCCGCCGTATGTTTTTTGCTGACTAATTTGATCTATATCGGCCTGGCCATGGCGTGGGGCTTTTCCATATCGCGCAGAATTCTGCATTGCGACGATCGGCGGTGGCTGCTGCCTGGATGCGCCATGACTGTGCTGTGGCTGTTTCTGCGCACGGTCAAGTATCGCTTTTTCAGCGGCGATACGGTTACGCGCCATCTGTGGTATCTGTATTATGTGCCGCAGATTTTAGCGCCGCTGTTCAGCCTGTTTGCCGCGCTGCAGCTGGGGCGGCGGGAGGGCGACGCGTTTTCTCGCAGGTGGTATCTGCTGTTCATTCCTGCTGCGCTGCTGATTGGCGGCATTCTGAGCAACGATCTGCACCAGATGGCATTTCGATCCGTGCCGGGCGCTGCGACGCTGCAAGCGGATTATACCCACGGCTGGATGTACTACCTCGCCATGACGTGGATTGTCGGGCTGCTGCTGGCGACAGGTATTATCGTCTACCGCAAATGCCGCATATCAGAAAGCAGGCGATACGCATGGGTGCCGCTCTGTGCTTTTCTGAGCGGAATTGTGTTGTGTGCGCTGAGCTTCGCGAATACCTACACCTTCCACAAGATGCCGGAATGCTTCTGCCTGACATTTGCGGCGTTCTGGGAGAGCTGCCTGCAGGTGGGGCTGATACCGACCAACGGCTATTACCGCTATTTCTTTTCCGAATCCACCGTCGCCGCGCAGATTGTGGACGGGCAGGGGCGCCCCGTCTACCGCGCCCAAAACGCGCCTGACCTCACGGCCGGTCAACTGGACGCAGCGGCGCGCGAAGCGATTCTTCTGAACGCAGACACGCGGCTGCAAAGCGCGCCGGTGCAGGACGGGCGCGTGTACTGGGTGGAGGATATTTCGAAAATCAATCGGATTCAGGCGCAGCTTGCCGAAATCAACGCCCGGCTTTCGGAGGAAAACGAGCTGATCCAGGCAGAAAATGAACTGAAGCGCCAGCGCGCGCAGATTGAGGAAAAGAACCGGCTCATGGACGAGATGATCGCGCTCGTGCAGCCCCAGCTGCTTCAAATCAACCGGCTTCTGGAAGAAGAAAACGCGCAAGCACTGAACGTTCAAAATCTGAAGCAGGTCTGTCTGCTGGGCGCGTATGTCAAGCGACGGGTCAATCTGGCGCTGATCTGCGATCAGAAAACAGTCGTTCCCGTAGACGAGCTGGCCCACTGCATCCGGGAATCGCTGACTTATCTGACGCAGTACGGCGCTGTTTGCGCGCTGCATCAGGAGGGAAAGGGCAGCGTGAGCAGCCGCGACGTGCAGACCGCCTACGACTTCTTCGAGGATTGTCTGGAGGCCGCGCTGCCCTCGCTCAGCGCGCTGATGGTGCGTGTGGAATGCAGCGAGCGCTTTTCCATTCGCCTGATGATGGAAGACGCGGCAGGGCTCCCGAAGGCGGACAAATACAGGGCTCTGGGGAAGCTGACCATCGACGATGCAGACGGCGCGCTGTGTGCGACGCTCTCTCCTGACTGGGGAGGTGTGCGTGCATGAATACGCTTCACGCCGGTTTGATGTGCACGGTGCTGCTGACGGGAACGATTGCCAGTCTGTTTGGCTGCATGAGCGCCGTGCGCCGCCACCGCCGCTTTGCGTTCGCAGCTTGTCTGGCAATCGCTTTGCTGGATTTTGCAGTGCTGGCGGTATTGCTTTCCCGTCTGCCGGGAAGCGAGACCCTTGCCCCGGTTCCATGGACGGCAGCCGCATTGTCCCTGACGGCGCTCAGCCTTTTTGCGTCCTTCACGCTGTGGCATAAAAGCAGGCGGCAGCTTTCGCCAATTTCCGTTAAGGAAAGCTGCGACCATCTGCCCAGCGCGCTATGCTTTGCATATGAAAACGGCCAGCCTTGCCTGAAAAACCTGAAAATGGATGAGCTGAGCCATCTGCTCACGGGCGAAGCGCTGCTCAACGCGAACGTTTTCTGGGAAACGATTGAGTCGCAGCCCATCGTCACGCTGCCGGACGGCCAGACGTGGAGCTTTGCGCGGGTGCCCATGACCATGGCTGGACGAACTGTTTATCAGATCACGGGCACAAACATCACCGAGGAAGCGCGGCTCCAGCGGGAACTGGAAAAGGACAATCTTCGCCTGAAAGACATGAACAGGCGGCTTCGGCAATATGGGCAGGACGTGCAGGAGGCGACGCGGGAAAAGGAGATCCTGCACGCCAAAACCCGCGTGCATGATGAGATTGGCCATGCGCTGCTCCAAACCCGGCAGTTCCTGGCCGGCACGCAAGGCGACGCTGCGCGCGTCTGCGCCGCCTGGCGGCAGAATACGCAGCTTTTGCTGGCAAAATATGCCAATGAACAGCGCACGGACGCTTTTGAGCAGCTTGCCCATGCCGCGCAGGCCATCGGCGTGACCATTGCGCGCAGCGGCGCATTTCCTCAGGAGGGGACGGAGAGCGCGCAGCTGGTGGAAGCCGCCGCCCATGAATGTTTGACGAATCTGGTGCGCCATGCAGGCGGCACGCGGCTGGAAATCATCAGCGAGAAGACCGCGTCCGGCTGGCGCGTTCGTTATCTCAACGACGGCGCTGTGCCTTCCGGCCCCATCGTCGAGGGCAGCGGCCTGACCGCGCTGCGCGCTCGGACGGAGGCGGCAGGCGGCGCGATGGAGATTGCTCACGCCCCGCGCTTTGAGCTGACGCTGACATTGCCCGAGGAAAGGCAGGAAATTCCATGAAATACAAAGTCATGATTGTCGAAGATCAGACCATGCCCCGCGAGCTGTTCGAGCTGCGAATTCAGGCATCGGAGCACTTCGAGGTGGCGCTTTCCATCGACAACGCCGCGCTGGCGGATGTGTATTGCCTGCGTTTCCCGGTGGATTTGATCCTGATGGACGTGGTGACCCGAAATGGCGAAAGCGGCCTGGACGCAGCGGAGCGGATCAAGCGCGCCTTCCCGCAGATCAAGATCATCATCGTGACCTCCATGCCGGAATGCTCCTACCTGAGCCGCGCACGGGAAATCGGCGTGGAGAGCTTCTGGTACAAGGAAGAGCAGCGCGAAAGCCTGCTGGATGTGATGGAGCGCACGATGGCGGGCGAATCCGTCTATCCGGACGCAACGCCGGAGCTGCAATTAGGGCTTGCCAGCAGCTATAAATTTACCGATCGCGAACTGGAAGTGCTGCGCGAAATGACCGGCGGCGATACCAATCAGGAGATCGCCGAGCGGCTGCACATGTCCGTAGCGACCGTCAAGACGCACATCCTCAACATGCTGGAAAAAACCGGCTTCAGAAATCGTACCGAGCTGGCCGTGCGCGCCCGGGAAAGCGGGCTGGTGATTTTAAACCGAAAAAACTAAATCGTTCTTATGGGTAAACAAGCTGCCTACGGGCGGCCTTTTTGCTTTTTGGTGAGAAAATAGCCGTTTGGTTGATGCGCGGTGCTTTTCCTTTCTGATATAATAGAATATAAAGGGGGAAAGTGCCATGAGAGAGATTGTGGTCAGCATGCAAAACACGCTGCTGTCGGAGGCGGTCGCACGGTTACTTGCGGAAACGGGAGAATTCCGCGTGGAGCAGGTTCTGCCCGGAAAGACAGGCGATATCTTCTCCCTGTGCCGGGCCGCGCAGGCGGATATTCTGCTGATGGAGGTCAGCCATCTGCCGGCCTACACGCTGGAAAACCGACTGAAGCTGATCGAATGCGTGCGAAGAGCGCTGCCGAACTGCAAATTCGTGCTGCTGTGCGACGAAAACAGCGATCCGGAGCTGGCGCGCCGGGTGATGATCGTCCGGCAGGATCGATTAATTGATGCTTTTCTCTATGCTTCCGTTACCCCCGCCTATCTGACCGCCGCGCTGGATGCGCTGTGAGAAAGGAGCGATCGCCATGAAAAGACGATGGAAGCGCATTTTCGCCGGACTGCTTGCCGCGCTGACGCTGTGCCTGTGTCCGTGCTTCGCTGGAGCCGCGCCGCCTGAAGCTCTGCCGACGGTGAAAACCTTCCGGTACGCCACCTCCGGCATGTGCATTGAGGCGTTCAACCGCTATCAGATCAAGGAAACGGCGCGCGGACGCTTCGCCTGGATTGAACTGCACAATGACGATCACTACGTGCTGCCTCTGACCGACGAGGACATGGCCTCGTTCTCCGCGCTGATGCAAGAGCTGGGGCTGGCCGAATGGAACGGCTACCATATAATCGACCGCGACGTGCTGGACGGCGCGAGCTTCTCGCTTAGCGTCGTTTTTGAGGACGGCGGAGTTATCGACGCCAGCGGCTCCAACTGTTTTCCCAGAGGTTATAGCGAAAAGGCCTCCGCGATCAGGGATTTCTTTGAGAAACTGATGGAGGAATACGGATTCGACCTGAACGACCTCTGGCTATGACGCAATATAGCCGCCACCCTTCTGGCTTCTGCAGACGAGAGCAATTCATTGCGGGCGCAAAAGCAGATTCGTACCCTGTGGGAGACGGAGCTGGACAGCTTTTACAGCGAATGGCTGCAAAGGGCGCCGGTGGAGGGTCAGGGGGCAATTAATTGCCGCGCAGGGGACATATATGAACTGTCTGGCGGTTCAGGAGACGGTACTTCAGCAGCAGTGCGACGAAGAAACTGCTGCCCTGCAAATCAACGCGGAGCTTGCGCGTCAATGCGCATTGTTCTGCAGTATGCTCCATAAAGAACAATAGAACAGACATGGACGGAGGTATTGAATGATGAAAAGATCGCTAATCCTAGTTCTCTCCCTGCTGATGCTGGTTCTCTGCATACCCGCATTGGCCGAATCCACCGACTGGAATTATGACGCGAACTACG
>ERZ1026772.323-NODE-323-length-37014-cov-90.414351_pt1 | contig 37014 bp, 37 predicted proteins | sample MGYA00380124_ERZ1026772 | MGnify/ENA primary metagenome ERZ1026772 (study PRJEB33269, sample SAMEA4719760) | human gut metagenome | biome: human-associated habitat; feature: organic feature; material: feces | place: Cameroon | collected 2013-10 ...
TGATGCAAGTTGCAGTCAAACTCTATCGACGCACGTACTTCCTCGAATGCTTACCACTAACGGACGTGTACCTAACAACCGAACTTATTAATACGTAAGTGGTCAATATAGAACTTGTTAAAAACTGTAATAGTAAATGTTTGAGAAAGATATGAACGTGGAAATCCAACTCCAGGCGGCGTACGCCACAATCGCCCAGCTGCGCGACCAGACAGACATCCTGAACAGGACTGTCTGGTCGCTGGAGGAGCGCCTGCGCATATCGGACGAGGGCAGGGAGGACCTGAAGCGTTTCTACGAGAACCAGATGGAGGCGCTCCGCTCTGACCAGCAGCGACTCATCGACGAGGCCGTGTCCCGTATCACCAAGACCTTCGAGGAGCAGATCGCGAAGCTTGTGGAGGAACGTGACGCGGCGCTGCGCTCGGCGAAAAGCTGGCGCGGCCGGAACTTCGGGCGGAAATCCGAGCGCAACTCTGGCCGGGGCAGGATGACGACGATCCTTCCGGCCGCGGAGAGACTTGCCGAACGCCTTAAGCCGGGGAACACGGCTGACATAATGAGGAGGAAAGAGGAGCGTCTGGAGGTGTTCCGGAAGTCTGACTTCGCGGGCTGCGGCGAACTGCTGAGGAAGGCCCTTAAATATGCGAGAGGGGAATGGCCGGCGATGAAGAGGGCGCTTGAGTGTGGCGACGTGGAGCTTTCGAACAACCTCGGCGAGCAGATGATGCGTCGGATAAAGATGAACCTGAAGAACGCCGGGAACATCGGAAGCGAGAGGTCGGCCAGGCACAACGCGTTCATGTACTCTGTGATCGAGAGCTGCAAGATGGTGAGGCGTAACGTGGAAGATTATCTGAGATCCCTTTTGGAACGTCTTCGTTCTGCAAGGGACGGCGACGACCTGACGAACTGCCTGCCTTGTTATCTGCCCGCATAGCAGAAAAATCAAAATAATCGAAAAAATAAGTTTAAGGAAACCGCTGAAAATCAGCGGCAAGCATCAGCTTGCGGAAAAGTGGACGCGTACTTTGCTGGTGAGCCCTTTAATTAATGGAAAACGAAGCGAGTTCGAATCTAACCACTAACATATAAATGTCATATATATCAACAAATAACAAGCGAATAGCTAAAAATACCCTATATTTATATTTGAGAATGGGGCTAGTACTTGTAGTATCACTCTTTACAACCAGAGTGGTTCTTCAGGCTCTTGGTGTTGAGGATTATGGTATTAATAATGTTGTGAGTGGCTTCGTTACAATGTTTGCTTTTCTCAATACCTCAATGTCTAATGGGGTACAGAGATTCTACAATTTTTCGCTTGGAAAAAAGAATGAGTATAGCATAACCGACGTATATAATACTGCTCTTCAAATTCAAGGAATATTGTCTGTTATTTTATTATTGCTACTAGAGACATTCGGTTTATGGTACATCCATGCTCAGATGGTCATACCTGATGAACGATTTTTCGCAGCGCTATGGGTTTTTCATTTTTCAGTCTTTTCTTTAGTTCTTCTTGTTCTACAGATACCATATAGTGCAGCTATTATGGCCTATGAACGCATGGATTATTATGCATACTTGAGTATTTTTGATGTATTGGCAAAACTAGGGATAGCTTATGCGGTCAAATATGCAACAACCGATAAACTAATACTTTATGGTGCCTTAAACCTGCTGGTTTCTTTTATATGTTTCTTTTTATATTATGGATATGCGAAGCGTCAGTTTCATGAATTGAAAACGGATTTTAAGATCAGAAGACGATTATTTGAGTCGATGCTTTCTTTTTCTGGATGGAATGTTTTTGGCTCTTTTGCATATATGGTAAAAGGACAAGGACTGAACATGCTTCTAAATGTTTTCTTTGGCCCTATCGTGAATGCTGCAAGAGGAATTTCTGCAATGGTTATGAGTGCATTACAAGGTTTTCAAGCAAATATCGTTATTGCATTTCGCCCTCAGTTGGTGCAAGCATACGCTGCCGGAGATAATTGTCGGGTTTTAAAACTTTTTTATAGTTTGTCTAAAGTTTCTTTTATACTTTTGGCAATGTTGTCCATACCAGTTATAATTGAAATTAAATATATACTTTATTTGTGGCTAGGAAATTATATTCCGGACTACACCATCCAATTTACGATACTAGTGCTTGTCAACATGGTCATTAGCAGCCTAAATACTCCAGTTTCCCAAGTAGTGCATGCGACTGGTAAGATGAGGTCCTATCAGATTGGAACCAGTTTTATAGTATGTGCCATATTACCCGTATCATGGTTGTTTTTGAAGTATGGCTTTGACCCTATTTCCGTTTATTGGGTGAGTCTATTTATAACTATTATAAATCAGTATGTCTGCAATGTTCTTCTAAAAAGAGTATATGTGTATAGTTTAACAGAATATTGTATGAAAGTAATACTTCCATGTGCTTTTTTTTCGATTTTGGTTCCAATACCACCATATCTTATATCAACACTACTTCCTGCATCCTTTTTGCGATTGATAGTAACTGGATGTGTCAGTGTTGTTACTTCAATAGTGGCGTCTTATTTTCTTGTTCTTGATAAGTCGGAAAAAGAAATGGCTTTAAGTTTTATTAAGCGGAAGAGAGTATGATAAACGAAAATTTGACAAACTACTTAAATTTACTAACTATCTCATATGAGACTAACGTAAATCTTAAGGAAAGAACATGGATTCATAGAGGTGGTATTGCAGAACTTTTTATTACCCCTGTTAATGCAGAAGAATTAGAAAAAGTCGTGTCGTTCCTGTATTCCAAAAACATTGAGTTTCAATTGATAGGTCACACTTCTAATCTCTATATTTTAAATTCTTGCGATATTTCTGTTGTGGTATCAACTTCAAAATGTAGGTATTATTCGCTTGAAAATGGCGTGCTGTACTGTGAAACTGGTGTTGGAGTTATAAGCCTCTCTAAGCAAATGATAAAACAGGGGGTTAAAGGATTTGAATACCTTACGGGACTTCCTGGTACAATTGGAGCCGCAATTGTTAATAATAGTTCATGTCGTGAAAATAGTATTTCACAATTACTTGTGAGTGCGAAAGTCATCATGAAAGATGGCACTGTTAGAACTTTCTTTCCGCAAGACTTTGACTTTAAATTCCGTATGTCTGTATTTAAGAAACGTGTAGTCGAAGGAACAATTATATCGGCTATTCTTAAAGCAGAATTTGGAGATGCTAATAAATTACAACAAATCGCAGAGGCTAATGACAAAGATCGGGCAATACGTTTGGAAGGACATGCCAATAATCTTGGTTGTACTGTTAACCGATGCTTTATAAACGGGAATATGCCATTGTGGTTAAGAATTGCTCTTTTTATAAATGGAATGTTAGTTAAACCATTTATAAAAACAGAAGAAGCTCAATGTAACCAAAGAAAAAATCTAATATGTTTACTTTCTGGTTATAGAATAATTGCACCATACATCAGTTCGAAAAACCCAATAATTTTTCGTTGGATTGATGATGGGGCTGATGCTGTGTTTCCTTTGTATTTAGAGTTCATGAGGAAAGTTTATAAAACAGATAAATTGGAAATAGAGATTATAAGATAATGGCAAAAGTGAATCTTCTTACAATACATTATGGAAAATGTTATGGTGCAGTAATGCAGACATATGCAACATGTAAAATGCTTGAGGATGCTGGTCATAGCGTCTGTGTGATAAATTTAATTAGCCCTGTGCAGAAAGGGAGTTGGCGGACAATTCAATATTGGAAGGATTGTATTCGAGAGTTTCAATTTTGGTTGTTTAAAAAAAAGTATTTCTCTAAACTTACTAATAAGGCTTATTCAATACGAGATATCTTACTTCCAAATGCCGATGTTACAGTAGTGGGAAGTGATCAAGTATGGAATCGTGACATTACAGGGTGTTTTGGTAATGCTTTTTATCTTGATTTTGTTTGCGGAACTAGAAAGGTTGCTTTGTCTTCGAGTTTTGGTAAAGAAAAATGGGAAGAAAGTGATGAATATACAGAGGATGTTAAGAATCTTCTGTCGCAATTCAGTGCCATATCAGTTCGTGAGTCAACAGGCGTTACTATATTAAACAGTGTATTTGGTCTCAAAGCGATAAATCTTCCGGATCCTACACTTGGATATGGAAAATTTGATAATTTGGTTCTTAACCATAAGCCACTACACCAAGTGTTTTCTTTCCTTCTTTTAGAAGATTCAAGTGCTAAACAAAAAGCGAACCATATCGCCGATATATTAGGTTTACCGCTGTTCCAGCATACTACTATAACATGTAGATTGCAGAATGGTCCTAAACATTGGCTGACTCGTATTAAAAATTCAGAGTTTATCATAACTGATTCTTTTCATGGATTAGCTCTCAGTCTTATATTCAACAAACAATTCTTTGTGTTTTGTGCATCTGAAAAAAAATTTACAAGACTTCGTTCGTTGCTAAAGCTGCTATCTCTTGAAGATAGATATATTGAAAGTATTGAAGATTTTGATAATAGAAAGGATTCGCTTCTTAAACCTATAGACTATACACATGTAAATGCGGTTTTAAAGAACGAGCAAGAAAGATACCATATGTTTATACATAATTCTATATGAAAAAAGTATTAATAGTTGTTCCTGGTTGCGGAACTGGAGGTATATTAACATCCTTGATAGCACTTCTAAACTCAACTTTCGTAAACCGCTATAGCGTTAACATATTCATTATGAATGGTTATGGTGAATTTTTGGATCCTACTATAGCCAAATACGACATCGGTTGTAATTATTGGATGTCGAAAGTTTACTCTTACGTATTTAATGCAAAAGGCTGGAAGAAAATAGTCTTGTCATGTTATAAAATTCTATTTAGAATACCCAAATTGGGAAAGACAATTGTTGAAAATATAGAATCTTCAACTATACGCAAGATAGAAAAATTAGAGTATGACTGTGTAATTTCATTCCAAGAGAGTGTTTCTTTGCAATTTGTCTCTAAGTTCAGAAACCCTAATAAAGTGGCATGGATTCATTGTGACTACTCACGTATTTTTACAAATAAACATGAAGAAATGGCTATTTTTTCAAAGTATTCAAAGATCGTAACAGTATCTAATTACACAAAAAATACATTTTGCCAACTATTACCACAGTTGACAGAACGGGTTGTCACCATATATAATATTATGGATACAGATGCAATTTTAGCGAAAGCTGAAAAGGGTATTGATGATAATAGATTCACAACAGATAAGTTTACAATAATCTCAGTAGGCAGAATCTCTGAAGTTAAGCAGTTTCATCTAATCCCTGAAATAGCATTAAAACTTAAATCAAAAGGATATTTATTTAAATGGTACATCATTGGTGGAATTAATGAGCCAGAAGCTGCAAATAAATTACACCAAGCTATTATGAGTAATAAAATTGATGATTGTGTGATATGTTTAGGCAATAAGGCCAATCCATATCCTTATTTTAAGGCTGCAAATCTCTTGATTTCGACATCGTATTCCGAAGCTTGTCCAATGATCTTCAATGAGGCTAAGATACTTAATTTACCAGTTTTAGCAAACGATTATGGGGCAGCATATGAATTTATTAAAGAAGGAAAAGACGGAATGATTTGTCCAATTAATCAGATGGCAGAAGTTATAGGGAATATTTATAATAAGAAATATTCTTTCAAACCGACTATCTTAGAGGTATTTAATAATAATAAAATACAGAATCAAATAGATAACGTTATAAACAATTAGTTATATGTCTGAAAGGCGATTATATAGGCGATTATATATATATTATTTTTTCATGCTAATCGTACTATGCTCTTGGGTTAGCCCTACGTCAGCTCCTCCTATGCCATTGCGATTAGTCTACTTATTAGCCCTTGTACTTCCATCGATATTAAAAGCTCCCAATATGCTAGTTCCTGTACTTGCATGCTTCACGGCTTTGGGTACTTATGGTATTTCCTGCTCATATATGCCCACTGAGAAGTGGATATATCTTTTGATTGTTGCAGTGAGCCTGTTTCTTGTATTTTCAAGACTAAAATCTTGTCAAAGACCTCCCATAATATTTGTTGTTTTTTGTATATATGTTTGTTTCATAGATTTCATTCGTGGTGAGGAACTTGTAGATATAGATTATAGTCTTCTTATTGTATTGTTGTCTTTCTTTTTTGTAAGTAAAAACGGTTACGAAAAGGATAATTATACGCTCACATTCATAATTATAACGGTTATACTCAGCTTGTTCTTTTTTATATATGGACAAAGTTCTGCTGTAGAAGTATCAGAAACAGGAAGACGATCATGGGTTGATCCAAATTATTTTGGAAATGTATGTGGTATGGGAGTGGTTTTAGCTTATAATGTAGTTGTAAATAAACTTGCGCCAAACAGATATTTTAATAAAATAGCAATTATAACCGTTACCTTAGGTATACTCTTATTAGTTATGAATGCTTCTCGAGGAGCCTTTCTGTCTATGAGTGTGGCTATTGTGGTTGTAACTGTGTTTTCTAAAGTAAAACTCAAAAAGAAAATAGGAATAGCATTACTTGTAGCTTTAGGAGTTATTGCTATGTATTCTCTCGGAGCCTTTGATGTCTTAACAGAACGTTTAATGGATGAAGACATCACAGGTAACGGCAGAACCATAATTTGGGGGGCGAAGATGCAAGGATATATGAATGGAGATACTTTTGAAAAGCTATTTGGCATAGGTTACTCAGATGGTTTCTATTTGGCTATACCTGGAGGTTTTGGTTTCCATAATGATTACTTGGCGTTTCTTGTAGATTATGGAGTCGTAGGTCTAATCCTCTTTTTTTGCATAGTAGCATATCCATTGAAGTTAGTCGCAAATAGTCCATCTAAGCGTCCAATCGTAATCTCACTATTAGCCTTTATTCTTATATGTTCAATAACTTTGGAGCCATTTTCATATGGCAGGCTTACTTATTGGTATTTTTATATGCTAATTGTTCTGTTAGCTAGATGGGATCATCCGGTCGCATCTAAGTAGCTACTGTTGCACGGAGAACATAACACAGAAAGAATACACTACAATCTCAGTCGTTTCTAGTGCAGGATAAAGCAGAAAGAAATTTTGTGTGTCTTCTTTGTCATTTACATGATAAATATGGGACTGCTTTTGAAATGGTAGAGCTAAAGTGACGGCCTAATCCTGAATCGGACATGTGAAATGTAATTCTGGGGTGAAAACTAAAGCCATGTCTCTGGAAACTGAAAAGATTGAAGAGTGTGGTGTTGAAAGTTCAGACTCGGAAATTGGATGGCATTTTTACTGTTTCGCTTAAATTTAAAGCAATAATATTAATAAGAAGCAGAATATCGTGTATTAAGATTATTTTATTATGATAACTTCACGTAAGCAACTTAAGTTCTATCTACAAGCTGATATGATGATGAACAGAGGGTATTTTAAGGTACCTCTTAAGAAGCGATTTATACAGCTGTTCTCTCCAGATTATATTATGGAGTTTTTAAAATCTATGAGGAAAGTTCAGTATTATACGTATAATGGGGGGGGGGATACCTCTTATTATCAATAAATTAAAATATTTTAGACTATCTCGCAAACTTGGATTTAGTATTGGCTATAATTCATGTGACTATGGTTTGGTTATACCGCATCACGGGACGATAGTTGTCGGAAATACTAATAGAATAGGTCCATATGCCGTTTTGCATACTTCTACTTGTATTACAGATACTGGGAGAAGTATAGGTATTGGGCTAAGTCTTTCAACTGGTGCAAAGATTACCGGAGGTGAGGTTTTAGGAGACCACATTACAATTGCTGCAAATTCAGTTGTTACGAGGTCTTTCCCAGATGGGAATGCTTTGCTTGTTGGAATACCTGCATTTAAAAAGAAGGGATATTCAGATTGGTATTCAAGTCTTACAGGGGAAACGAAGCGAAGAGTAGATGAAGTAGAGAATCTCAAAAGAAAAATGAAAATAGAATAAATGAAAGTAGAATAAATGAAAGAAGGAAAGTTTTATATACTTAACTGGACTTTCAGTTATGGTTCAGCTAGTAGTAATAGATTATTGGCATATGCTAATAGTGCGGTAGAATATGGTTATAAAGTAGAAATAATAGCTCTATTAAGGCTTGAATTAAAGACTTGTCAACCAGGGAAAGGTATCGTAATTAGAGGACTTAGACCTTGTAGATTGGAGAGTAAGTTTTTGTCCAAAATCCTTTCTTTTTTTACTACTATTTGGTTTTTGCTTACAGTGGTTAAAAAAGAAGATAGATTATTATTATATGGGTCAGCTGAATATCTGCCTTTATTTGTATGGCTTAGACGCAAGCAAACATTTTTTGAGGTAACAGAATGTCCTGATTTGTTCAAACCCAAAACATATCCATGGAAATATTATAAAAGGCTATGGAGACGACTGAATGGGATATTTGTTATATCAAGTAACTTAAAACAGTATTTTGTGGATTATGGTGTAAATCCGCAAAGGGTTCATGTAATTAATATGATTGTAGATCCTAAACGCTTTGATGGAGTTATGCACAATGATAAAGTTGAGAAATATATTGCATATTGCGGCAATGTAAACAAAGACAGTAAAGATGGTGTAGGTGACTTAATTGCATCGTTCATTAGATATCACGAAAGGTTTGAGGATCGTAAGTTATACATAATAGGCCCCATAGTCTCTCAGGAACAGAAGTTGGAATATGAGAATTATTTGAGGCTTTCTAGAGTCTCTGATTGTGTGATTTTTACGGATTCCGTTTCCCCATCTACTATTCCGCAATATTTTGTGAATGCAGAAATGCTTGTCCTTGCACGTCCAGACAATATACAATCTAAATATGGTTTTCCCACAAAACTGGGAGAGTATTTATTATCAGGAAGACCGGTTGTTATCACGGATGTTGGAAATATCTCAGACTTTCTTGTCGATGGTATGAGTGCCTTCATTGCAGAACCTGGAAATATTATAAGCATTTCTGATAAGATGATAGAGGTGTCGGATAATCCGAGTAAGGCTGATTCAATAGCATCTACTGGTAAAGAAATAGCCTTGAATGAATTTAATAGTATAAAGGAAACTAAAAAGTTATTATCAATAATTTTTAACTGATATAATATGCGTACTATAACTCTCGTCTATGAGCGTCACCACTATCTTTACAGATGGTTAAAACCTATGCTGGCAGCGCGCAAGGAGTTTAAGAAACTCGGGTATAAAGTGAAATATCAAAGTATTATCGATTATTTTCCCGTTTTTAGTGGGGGCATTCAGAAAAAAATGGAGTATGCTTCAATCCGTTCTGCATGTCGTGGAAAACACGATATTGTAATGATGGCATTTCATCATTCTACTTCTGATCTTTGCACGAAGATATCATCAGAGAAACGTGCAGAAATATTGAAGCAAATCAAGGCTCATTGCAAAACTCTAGTATGGTTAGATACTGCAGATAGTACTGGAACTTGTATGTTCGATGTGATGCCATATGTTGATTTATACTTTAAGAAGCAAGTCCTTAAGAATCTCGATGATTATTGTCGTGATATTTATGGTGCTCGTACATTTTGTGAATACTATCATAATTTATTGGGGATTGAGGATGAAACAATTACCAAACGCTATTATCCGCATACAGAAAAGCAATATCTTCATAAACTGCGCGTGGCATGGAACGTTGGCATAGGTGATCTTTATGCCGTAAGGCCAATTCAACTTATTTCACATCCATTTAGTGTGACAAAACCAGTTTTTCTTAGTCCTGATAGGGAGCGGACATTAGATGTTCAGTATCGAGGTAGTGGTTATTCCCCGATAGCGGGATATCCCCGATCTCGAAGCAAAGAACTTATGATGGAGATGAAGAAGGAGTCTAACATAAGTATATCGGACATCACAAAACGTATTCCTAAAGAAGAGTTTATTGCTGAAGGGCAGAACTCAAAATGTATCCTTTCTCCTTTTGGATGGGGAGAGATTTGTGGCCGTGATTTTGAGGCATTTGTTTATGGTGGATGCATGATTAAGCAGGATATGAGTCATTGCGTTACATACCCCGATGCATATCAGCCAGGAATAACTTATATTCCGCTCAAATGGGATTTTTCCGATTTTAAGGATGTCCTTTTGAGGGCAGAGTCGCCTGAATATATGGAAGTGGCTAAAAAAGCACAAGAGTATTATAAGCATTTCTTTACAGAATGTGGACGTAAAGATTTTGCTATACATATAGTTTCAGAATTGGAAAGAAAATGAAGTTTTCGCAGTGTAAATATTTGATTGAATGTGATTTGCATGCTATTAATAATGGGGGGGGATATTGAAGAATCTTCTATTTAATGAGTCTTTCTCTTTTACATTTTGGTTTAGAATTGGAAATTGGCTGAAGAATAGCAATCATAAGTTCTTGTGTTTTGTCTATACTTTATTTTACAGACGGAAAATGCGTAAAACGTTGAGGCAGATACCTATGGGAACTAAGATTGGTGGTGGCTTCAGATTGATTCATTATGGTTCAGTTGTAATTCATGAGAAAGCTGTTATTGGTGAGAATTGTACTATTTTTCACAATGTTACCATAGGAAAGACGCATAGGGGCATTCCTAAAATAGGAAACAATGTAACAATAGGTGCTTGTTCAGTATTAGTTGACCCTATTCGTATTGGTAATGATGTAACGATAGGCGCTGGAAGTGTAGTTGTTAAAGACATTCCCGATAATGTATGTGTCGCAGGTAATCCTGGGAGAGTTGTTTCAAATAATGGTTTATTAGCAGGAAAAGGTTTTTAATTATGAAATATGATTATTTAATTGTTGGTTCTGGACTTTTCGGAAGTACGTTTGCTTATAGGGCTAAGCAAGCAGGTAAGAAAGTTCTTGTAATTGAGAAACGCCCTCATTTTGGGGGTAATGTATATTGTGAGAATATTGAGGGAATTAACGTGCATAAATATGGGGCACATATTTTCCATACTAATAATAAGGATGTTTGGGATTTTGTGAATTCCTTTGTTGCGTTTAATCGTTACACTAACTGTCCTGTGGCTAATTACAAGGGAGAACTCTACAACTTGCCTTTTAACATGAATACCTTTACCCGTATGTGGCCTGATGTTCACACCCCCACTGAGGCTAAGGCTAAGATTGACGAACAGAAAGCTGAGGCCATAGCTGCACTTGGCGGTTATGAACCCCGGAACTTAGAGGAACAAGCTCTTTGTCTTGTTGGTAAGGACATCTTCAATAAGCTAATCAAAGAATATACTGAGAAGCAATGGGGACGTGATTGCAAGGATTTGCCAGCATTCATTATAAAACGACTTCCAGTTCGCATGGTCTTTGATAATAACTACTTCAATGATCATTATCAGGGCATTCCTATTGGTGGGTATAATAAACTCATTGACGGTATGCTCGAAGGTATTGAGTGTAAGTCAGGTGTGGACTTTTTTAACTCCGAGTATAAGGATTGGAAGAAATATGCAAATAAGTTAGTTTTTACAGGTGCAATTGATGAATATTTTGATTACAAGTTGGGCAAACTTGACTGGCGTACTGTTAGTTTCAAAACTCGCATTGAGGAAACACCAAACTACCAAGGTAATGCAGTGGTGAACTATACTAGTCACAATGAGCCGTATACTCGTGTCATTGAGCACAAGCATTTCGAAATGTTTGGTCAGCAGGTCTATGATTGTCCTAAGACTGTTGTATCTGAAGAGTACTCTGCTGAATATAAAGAGGGTATGGAACCGTATTATCCGGTGAACGATGATAGGAATGACACCCTTGCAGAGCAATACCGCAAGCTTGCAGAGCGAGAGGATGACGTCATCTTTGGAGGTCGCCTTGGGCAGTATAAATATTATGATATGTCACCAGTGATTGAACAGGTGTTAAATATTAAAATATAGAATTTGTTCTCAGCCTATTTTTGAATATATTAAGGTGTTATATAAATTTTAAACTTAGTATATGAAGATTAAAGATATATACAGGATATACCCTCCAATACGCATTTGGAGAAAGATTTGGCTTGGTATAGCTGGTTTTCCTATGCTCCCTCAACACAGAGCCAAATGTCTGAAAATGGGGGGGGGTAAATATTAAAGGACGTGCCTTAATCTATAATGGAGTTGGTGTTGACTCTGTAGCTCCAGATAAAATATATATTGGTAATCATGTGGCTATAACAGCAGGAGTAAAAATATTGACTCATTACCTTGATCCTAAAGAAAAGGGAAATAAATTTCGCTTTGGAGAGGTGCACATTGAGGATGATGTGTTCATTGGCGTTAATGTTATTATCTGTAATGCTGTAACAATAGGGAAAGGAGCCATTGTTGGGGCTGGATCTGTTGTGACAAAAGATATTCCTCCTTATCAAGTTTGGGCTGGAAATCCTGCACGGTTTATTAAGGAGCGTGCTCATTAAATAACTAAACAAAATGAAGAAAGTTTCAATTCTTGTATCAACTATTGATTCAGGTGGAGCAGAGAAACAAGCTGTTTTACTTGCTACTCAATTCGCTAAACATACAGGAGTGAATTTAATTGTACTGTATGGCAATCATACAGAATACAAGCGCAATGTGGACTTGCTTGCCGAAAGCAGTGTAAAAGTGCATAAGCTTATTGGAAATATGCTTTCTAAGATAAAACGTATCAAGCGCATAATCAAAGAGAGCGAAACAGATGTGTTGCTGAACTACTTGACTATGCCTGATATCGTAGGCGCATTGGTGGGGCGTATGTGTGGTATTCGGGTCTATAATGGCATACGCAATTCTAGAATGCCCAAGGGTAAGATGTTAATAGAAAAGATAGTGCATAATCTTTTTGCAACAGGAACAATTTACAATTGCTATTCTGGCGCAGATTATTTTGGCAATCATGGTTTTAGGAGAAAGAAGAATATCGTAATTCCCAACTGTTTTCCAGATATAGAAGAAACAATTATACGTCCAGACCATAAGGTTAAGACAATCATAACTGTGGGTCGTTTTGATCCACAAAAGGACTATGAGACGCTTATTAAAAGTGTTGCGAGACTGTCACGAAATGATTTCCGTCTCTGCATTGTAGGTTATGGTGTACTTGAGGAGCAAATTCGCACATGGGTAAAGGTGTATAATATTGAAAACAAGACTGATGTTTACATTAAACCAAATAATGTGTCCGAATTGGAGCGAAATGCAGATATCTATATTTCAACTAGTTTTTTTGAAGGAACAAGTAATAGCATAATGGAAGCCTTGAATTGGAGTTTGCCAGTTGTGGCTACGAATGTAGGTGATAATGACCATTTAGTGATTGATGGAGAGAATGGTTTCCTGCATCTTATTGGTGATGTCGATGGCCTATCTGCGTCTCTTTGTAAGTTGCTTGATTCGGCAAAACTACGCAATCAAATGGGACATAAAGGCAACCAAAATCTCAGAGAAAACTACTCAATTGAAATATTTGAAAAGAGATATATTGACTTGATAGAAGGAAAGGAATTGAGATGAGAACAGTATTCGTAGGCGCTCAGGAAAAGCCTAATGGCGTGAGTTCATACACATACAACCTTGCGGCAGAACTGAATAGGAAAGGATTTAAGTCGTCAGTACTGAGTTTCGGATCTTGTAACAAAGAATCTGAATATAAAGGAATTTTAATTAAACAATATAAGTGTCCGGGAGGAACGATGACTAGCATCCCAATATTGTATTGGAAATCGCTGCCATACATTATTAAACACAGAAGATCAGTAGATATTGTTTCTTATCAGACCACTACTTTTTCAATATTTCCATCTTTAATTGTTAGAATGTTTGGTATGAAAGCAAGTACCATCATTCATAGTTTGGCGGAAGATAGCCCCAAACATGGCAGGAAGATGAAATGTCTGCTTCGAGCCATGATGAAATTTTCATTGTTCTTCTCTAAAACAATCATAACTGTTAGTCAGACCAAAGCAAAAGAGATTTTTGATAGATATGGCGCGAAGTGTCATGTGGTTTCTTGTGGTGTGTTTTTGCCTGATAATCGCCCTTTGAATAGTGATGTGATAGAGCGTAATGGCATCAGGCAAAATAAATATTTTCTTACTATTGGTCGTGTGGATCCAATAAAGAACCTAGAAATCCTAATTGATGCTTTTAAACAGCATGAACATGGAGACTACCAACTGGTAATAGGTGGCGATACTGATACTGAATATGGCAAATCAATTGTTGAACGTGCATCTGATTGCAAAAATATCATTTTTGTAGGAATGGTATCTGGAGATGCTAAGGACATGCTATTAAAAAATTGCACGGCATATTGTCTTGTGTCATCTTCTGAGGGGCTGCCTATAGCCCTGCTCGAAGGCATGGCATACGGCAAGATACCGATAGTCTCTCGTATTCCTGCTATCCAAGAAGTCCTTGAAAAGCATAATATTGGACTTTGGAGTGATGTTAAGAATGTAAAACAATTGTCTGAAAATATGAAGTCTGTGGAAACTGACTATGATAGTTTGAAGGTACAAGGGGAGTTGGCTTTGAAAGTTATTAAGGAGAACTATACATGGTCTCAAATCGCTGATCAATATGTGGAACTAGGAAAGGAGATATATAATACTTAATGATACGATACATGTATGAGTAAGATACTATTGCTTGATGGAGAAGGCGTACAAGTGGTGTGTATGGCCCGCGAGTTGAATAAACTAGGACATGAGTTGACAGCCCTTTGTGCACAAAGGGTTAGCAGCGGGTATGCTACCAAATACCTTCAACATAAGTACAAATCCCCAAACTTACACCTTGAGCCAGAGGCGTTCAAGGCTTATTTCTATGAGCATCTTAAGTCACACCAATATGAATTGATTATTCCAATGGGAGATGAGTCTGCTTATTTCTTAAGCCTTGAAAAGGAAAAGGTTGAGCGGCAGTATAAGATTATTTGTGCGGTGGAGACATATTCTACCTTTGAGTTGGCTAATGATAAGCAGAAACTTATGGAGGTATGTGAAAAGTTCGACATCGTGCATCCACATACCAGGGCTTTACCTTCAATAAAGTTGGGGACAGAAAGTTCAGAGTTTAAGAATAATTTAAAATCTGTAGCAGAGTATGTAGGATTTCCAGCTATGATTAAGCCTAACTTGTCGGCAGGAGCTAAGGGGATTATTAAAGTTGGAAACTTGGAGGAACTGGAAGACAATTATCCAGTTATTGCTAAGAGCTTTGGTGCTTGTGCGCTACAGCAGTATGTGGAACAGCCTGATTATTATTATAATGTAATGTTGTTTCGTAGGTATGATGGAAAGACAGTTGCCTCAACTGTGATTAAAATCCGCAGGTTCTTTCCACTTAAAGGTGGTACAAGTTGCTATAGTGAGACGGTGGAACATCCATTTCTCGTAGGACAGTGTGAACGTTGTTTGGAAAAATTAAATTGGCATGGCTTTGCTGACTTTGACATATTGGAAGATAAACGGACTCATGAACTTAAAATTATTGAGATTAACCCTCGCGTCCCATCAAGTCTCCAGGCTAGTTTTGCTGCAGGTGTCAATTTTGCGAAAATATTTGTAGATGAATATCTTGGCAATGGCGCAGAACTGTTTGATATGACTAAATATAAATCTGGTCAGCAGGTTCGATGGTTTGGATTGGATGTGATGTGGTTTTTGTTTTCACCCGAGAGATTCAAGTTTAAACCGTCATGGTTTAAGTTCTTTGGGAAAGATGTAAGTTATCATGATGGCGCATGGAATGATCCATTGCCTATGATAGCCGGATGTCTTCAGGGAATTATGAAGTATTTGGATCCAAATTTTAGAAAAGCTAAACTGAAAGGATAAAACATAGGAATATTATGGATAGTACAAGACTGGAGAATCCGATAGGGGGGGGGTAAAAGATTAGATTACAATGACTTAGCCAAGGCTTTTGGAATGTTGGCGATCATTTGGGGCCATATCCGTCTTACAGGATGGAGTAATGCGTTCGTATATGCATGGCATATTCCTTTATTTTTCTTCCTGAGTGGTATGGTTTTCAATAAATGTAAATATGCTGATTTCAGGACTTTTTTTATGAAGAAAGTGAAATCGCTGCTCGTGCCTTATGTGATATTTTCGTTCTTGACATGGTTTGTGTGGGCCGCATTTTCCTTAGTGACACATGCTCAAGTGGATAGTTACTGGATGCCGTTGGCGCAGACTTTCATCGCTCAAGGTAGTGGTGGTTTCTTGGTTCACAATGTGCCGTTGTGGTTTGTAACTTGCCTGTTTGTGATGGAGGTCATCTATTATTTCTTGTCTGATTTCAAGAAAGTATGGATTTTGATTGTCAGCATTGCCTTGGCATCGGTAAGTTATTGCATGATTACGTATGTCGATGTCGTAGATATTACTTTGCTGCCTTGGAATTTGGAGGTCGCTTGTCTTGGTCTGCCTTTTTTCGCGATAGGACATCTGATAGTGCAGAAGTTCGGGCATCAGCAGATGCAGAACTGGGTGGATGGGCATCGTGTCGTTGCACTTATTTCATGCATGTTGCTTGGTTCTCTTGTGTTTATTGGAAGTAGTTGCAATGGCAGCATATCATTTGGACATGCAGATATACATAATCCGTTGATTACATATCCATGTGCATTGGCGGGAATAACGATGATGCTTTTGTTCTGTATGTTGCTTGCCGGTACTGAGTCTTGTCTGAATGATGTAAAGTGGATGCATTGGATTAAATGGTTCGGTCGCAACAGTTTCACTGCTATGGCTATCCACAATCCGATCAAGGGGTTTGTCTGTGTGATCGTTGGTGTGCTTTTCGGATGTGGAAGTGCTGCAGTTTCTAATAACGGTAGTTATTCGGTGGTGGCATTTGTATTGACATTGACAATTACTATCGTTGGTATTTCTCTGGTTAATTGGGTAAAGACAGTATATAATAAGTTGGTGATGAAATAGATGATAGCTGGAAGCGGAGCATAAGTGCCAGTCCATATTCCAACTATTGCATATTTGAATTTTTAAAAATGAAAAGAGTATTGATAACTGGTGCCAATAGTTTTGTGGGTACTTCCGTGGAACGTTGGCTGATGCGTGAGCCTGATGAATATCAGGTGGATACGGTGGATACTATGGATGGAGTTTGGAAACAAGCCGATTTTTCGAAGTATGATGCTGTATTTCATGTTGCAGGTATTGCGCATGTGGATCCGAAGCCGGAAATGGCTCCTCTTTATTATAAGGTAAACAGAGATCTGGCTATAGAGGTGGCTAAGTGGGCGAAGTCTCATGGAGTGAAGCAGTTTATTTACATGAGTTCGAAAATCGTTTATCACGCGAGCACGTCATTGAAGGGGGATGTGGTAACCAAAGATACGATGCCTAACCCTAATGATTTCTATGGTGATTCTAAATTGCAGGCAGAAAAGGGCTTGAATGAATTGTCGTGTGATACGTTTAAGATAGCTATTATTCGTCCGCCAATGATTTACGGGCCTACCGGAAAAGGTAATTTCCAAAGGCTGGCTTGGCTGGCCACTAAGACACCGGTATTTCCGGCGTGGCACAATAAGCGGTCGATGCTTGCCATTGACAATTTGTCTGAATTCGTGAAGCAGCTGATCGAGAGAGAACTGGACGGTACATTCTATCCGCAGAATAAAGAGTTGGTGGATACTGTGGAGTGTATCCGGTTTTTTGCGAAGATGTACGGAAAGAAGGTCTGGATAACCGGTTTGTTTAATCCTTTGGTATGGTTGGGTTCTTTTGTTTTGCCTCAGATTCCTAAGATGTTTTCGGATTCGTATTATGTCCCGGAGATGTCAAAATATGATTTTGACTATAATGTGGTGACTTTTGATGAGAGTCTTAAGGGGATAGAACCGAAGAAGACAATGAGATAATGGTTTTGTTTTATGGCGTATAGATTTTTCAAGCGCTTTTTCGACGTTGTTTGCGCCATTTTGGGCATCGTCGGCACGTCACCGATATGGATTGTTTCTATTATTCTGACGGAAGTCAGCGATCCCGGGCCGTTGTTCTATTTCGCCAACCGCGTCGGGAAGGATAACCGACGGTTCAAGATGTGGAAGTTCCGTTCCATGCGAGTGGCTCGTGGCGCAAGCGAGGCTTCGCTTCGTCCGGAGCAGGACCGGATCTTTTGGTGGGGAAGGATCATGCGGAGGCTCAAGATTGATGAGCTGCCGCAATTGTTGAATATTCTTAATGGGACGATGTCGATTGTCGGCCCTCGTCCGGCGGCGGTGGATCAGGTTGAGGTCACCCGTGGTGGAGAGAATGCGGTCGCCTCAACAGTGCCTTGTGGACTGACAAGCCAGTCAAGCCTTTGGGACTACATCTATGGTGATCAGTTCCCGGATGAGAAGGAGTACAATGAAAAAGTACTGCCTATTAGGCTGAAACTTGACGTTTATTACGTGAGGCATGCCTCTTTCTTCGGCGACTTGAAACTCATCCTCTGGACAGTCATTGCGATCGCCTACACCGCCTGTGGGAAGTACCCTAAATGGATGCATGATAAGTTGGTGGGATATTCGAAGACTGTTTAATTGTTATCTTGTTGGACGTAAGCAAATGAACGATTTCATCGCTTCCATAATGCTCATGGGTGCCATGGCATCTTCCGAGGGTTATTTGCCGTACTGGATGACGACCAACCAGTACGGGCTGATGCCGGAGAGGAATGGCGGGTTGGCGCTGCTGCAGGCAAGCACACAATTTGATCAGTCCAAGACTATTCAATACAGGTTTGGCGCTTCTTTGGCGGAGAATAGTTATAAAAACCCGCTTGGTCTTTCATCAAAATCTGTGAATATGATGGTGGATGAGCTCTATGGCTCGATCAAATGGAAACCGTTTACATTGGATGTCGGGATCAAGCATCGGGACAATGATTTCATGGGCGCATCATATTCACTTGGATCATTGTCTGTAACAGGAGGGCATCTTGTGGAAACGGGCAATGCCCGATCCATGCCTGGGTATCTTGTCAGCATGGATCCAGTGGCGGTGCCGTTGACTCGTAAGCATTTGTGGATTTATGGTGCATACGGGGATTTTACGACTACAGACAATCGCTACGTTAAGGATGCGCTGGTGCATCGAACAAGGATAGGATTGCGTTTTTCACTGACAAAGAGGTTGTCATTGGATGCGGTGTTGGATCATTATGCCATGTGGGCAGGGGAACATCCTACGGATGTGAACTACCCGGTTTCGCTGAAGAATTACATAAGGGTCGTGACCGGCAGCAGCGCCGGTGGCGACGGGACGATGAGCGACCGGTTGAACGTCATTGGTGACCAAGGAGGAAGCGAGATCATCCGAGTGTCTTACCAAGGTGAGAAATGGGTCTTTGTCGCCCAACATGACATTCCCTACAACGATGGATCTGGGATGGGATTCTATAACTTCCCCGATGGTGTGAACACGCTATCCTTTAGTTCCAATGATAAGAACAGATGGATTAGCGATGTTGTGTACGAACATCAGTATACCATGTATCAGTCTGGGCCGATTAATGGCGAGGCTTTCGATAAGGACGGGCATTCAATCACTCCTCCCGGAGTGTCCACAGTAGGTGTTGATAATTATTTCCATAACTCATATTACAAATCTTGTTGGACTCACCACGGAAGGTTGATTGGTGATCCTTTGTTCTTGCCCAAGGGTGTGCATGTTGGCGAATGGTCGTCTGCCTTGGTTAATCTTGGCATAGAAAACAATCGAGTAAAATCGCACCATCTTGGTATAGGCGGGAAATTGTTCCGCAAGTACCCTTACAAACTGATGCTGACCTATAGTGAAAACTATGGAACATACGTTACTCCTTACACGGGTGAATCTCAATACCAGAAGCCTTGGGGAACGGTCAAAGAGACTGGCTTAAAGCAGTTTTCGGGTGCGTTTATGGGGCAAGTAGATTCCATTTTCAAAGTTAAAGGTCTTACTGTTTTGTATGGTTTATATGCCGACAAAGGACAATTGTATCAGGACTCTGTCGGTGTTACGTTCGGCGTGAGATATTCAATAGGAAAATCTAATTAAAAATATTCACAATGAAATATTTACTTGTAGTCGCCCATCCTGATGATGAGGTGCTTGGGGCTGGTGCGTCCATGTTCAGATGGAGTCGTGAGGGACATCAGATTGATGTCGCCATCATGTGCACGGAGGCGAAGGCGCGCGCTTTCCGCCCGGAGGATAAGGAGTTGGATGAAGATTTGAACGCTTCGTCGGACTTCCTTGGAATACACCGAAAGTTCGAGGCCACATTCCCGAACATCGAGATGAACACGGTTCCTCATCTGAAACTTGTGCAGTTCATCGAAAGCGCTATACGTGAGAGCGAGCCGGACATCATCATCACCCATCATCCGGCGGACACGAACAATGACCATCTTCAGACCTCAATGGCGTGCCAGGAGGCGGTGCGTCTGTTCCAGCGCCGTCCGGAGGTGAAGCGCGTACGGGAACTCTGGTACATGGAGGTGCCGTCATGTACGGAGTGGAAGATCAACAGTGCGATGGTGTCGTTCAATCCGAATTGTTATGTGGAGGTCGGCAAGGAGGGTGTGGATGCGAAGGTGAAGGCGCTTTCGATGTACAGGGGCGTGATGAGGCCTTATCCGCATCCGAGGTCGGCGGAGTTTATCGAGGGCCTTGCGGCGTATCGTGGCGGACAGTGGGGATTGATGTATGCTGAGGCTTTTGAGGTGGTGGTGAGAGCGTATTAGTGGAGGGGAGGCGAACGCATTGACATTGACTTCTGTATTGCCTTGGGTTGATTTGTTGTGACAGGGATTTGGGACAAAATCGAGACACGTGCTTTATCAGAGGCTTACTGTTTTGTGAACAATCAGATATTATTTCAATACGAGAAGTGTTGTTAGTAATGCTATACAGACTTGTATCAAGTTTGTACCAAGTCGATAGCTTGGCAGCACATTTTGATAATCAACGTATTACAGAAACGCTCAACACATTTAAATCCAATTTTGATGTCGTTTGTACCAAGTCTTTAGATGCATGGCGCGACATTCAGACGCTTGATGTTGTTGCGAAAGCAATAAGAGTTATGAATAATGAGACATCATTGAAGTCTCTAATGGATTTAGGGGATTATGATGGAAATTGACAATAAGTTCATCTCGAAGTTGCTGTACGAGGCTGCGGAAAATCCACGGCTTCGTCAGAACTATGACCTACGCACGTCATCCGACGACAACAGCCAGCGTATGCTCAATGCTCTTCTTCCTGGCACTGTGGTTCCTATCCATCGGCACCCGAACAGCACCGAGAATGTCCTACTGCTTCATGGAAAATTGGTCGAGGTTCTTTACGAGGAAGCGAGACCTGGAGATGGCATTGAACAGAAGCCTGACAAAGCAATTGGGCGTCGCCTCCATGAAACAGCACGCATTGTCATGGACCCGTCCTCCGGCAGTTACGGCTGCGTCGTCCCCGCCGGCGTCTGGCACACGGTCGAAGTCCTGGAGCCGTCCGTCATCTATGAAGCCAAGGACGGAAAGTACGGCGAAGACGGGAGCGAGGCGGTGTGAGTTTTGGGGTGGTGGTGATCTATGATTTCCAGTGTAAATGTCGGAAACGTGTCGGAAAGCTTGTCGAAATCGCCAGGCGCAATCTCCAATTGTTGAGTCATTACGAAGGCGACGCGCTCGCCGCCCCGTTCTGCTACATCTGACACTTCTTATGGAAACGGATACAGATTTGCATGATGTGGTTTCAGATGTCGTGTCTGATTGATATTGTCTCGGTGACAGATCGTAGGCTTTTGTCCACGGCGGAAGTCTCGGTGAACTCAGCAGGCGCGCCAATTGAGGTCACGGGAGCGGGTGTTGAAGTCTCGACACCGCTACCATATAACCTGGCGATGCGAGCAAAAAAAAGTCGGATGTCTGTCGGGCGTTAAAAATCGGTCCCTGAATACAGGGACCGATTCAAGATTAAGATTTTAGCTTACAAACTCTACCATTTAATCGGATAGATAGGATTTACCGGTACAAGTGGGCCATTCACATAAAAATTAGCTCCAAACTGCGTGTTGCAGCCATGACAAAGTGGTACGATATACCACTCATTGCCGCCATTAACAATTTGTACATGCGCTCCATCAGTGGCTGTTTTATAACACCCAATCCGATGGCAAGTTCCAGCTGGTAAGCCTGTCCTCTTTTCCCAGTAATCAAGCCAAGAAGAATAACCGGCAGGTATAGGACTTCCTCCCTGCCTCAAATTACGCACATAATATTGCGCCATATTATAATCACCCCATATTAGCTTGCGGTTTCTGCAGCCTGTCATTTTATTGTTAAGACGAAGTTGACAGTGACTTCAAACCCACTGCCATCAACAATTAAACCGAATAAAGAATTGCATCATTTTGTCAGTTTGTTTCGTAATTAGACTGTCATATTTGCAAAATCCGAAATAAAGTCACAATAAATTACCTGTTCTATTCAAAATTTTAAAGAATAATCACTACCTTAGCCGAAAATTTCGGACGCACTATGATACAGGAACTCAAATTCAAGAACTTTTTGTCATTCAGGGACGAGGCCGTTTTCAGTTTCGAGCCCACAAAGGACGAACCTGCCAACCGAGTAGCCATAATGAAAGATGGTACAAAGCTGCTCCGCTTCACCGTTGTATTCGGAGCCAACGCCTCCGGAAAATCCAACTTCCTTGAAGCCATTGACTTCCTGCGCCGATTCTGGACTCTGGTACCAAGCCGAAACGACCTCTCCACAAGAGTGGTTCCATTCCTTCTTGATAAGAACACCCCATCTGAGGATAGTACATTCGAGATGCGATTCTACGTGGGCGATGTCCGCTACTGGTACAAACTCAGCCTGAACAAAGAGCGTGTATCATACGAATCCCTCTACTTCTACGATTCTGTGCAACCAACCCGAATCTTCTCCCGCGAATATGTTGACGGCCAGTCCATCATCAAATTCAATCCTGCCGCCACAAAGCTCAAAGCCGCAGAGATTGATGCCATCAATCTCAACTGCTGGAAGAATATGTCTTTCTTCGCCTCTATGGCTAAGGTGAATATGTCCATAGATAAGGTCAGCGATGTCATCCGCTGGATCAATGAAAAGCTTATGCCCGGCATCAACCGCAGCACGGAACTCTCCAGCTTCGCAAAAGAGAAGATGCTGAAGGACGAAGATTTCCGGAATTATCTCACTTTATTCATCAAAACCGCTGATCTAAGAATCGCCAATGATGAAGTTAAGGAAACTCCACAGCCATTGACTGAGCAGCAACTTAAGAGGATTGCTGAGGCCCCATTCATTGATGACAAGCAAAAATCTGTCATTCTATCCAGCAGAACTATCAGCGACATCGACACCGGCTTTAGAGTCCGCGTCAAGAACTCACGCGGAGAAGAAGAATACATACTTCCGGAGGACAGGCAGTCTTCCGGAACGACCCGCGTCATCGAGATTGAAGCCGCCATCTACACCGCCATTAGGGAGCAGGCCTTCCTGCCGGTGGATGAGATCGAGTCCTCGCTACACCCGTCTCTTCTGGACTTCGTGCTCAACGAGTTTCTAAAAGTAAACGACAACAACCGTTCACAACTGCTCGTCACCACCCACTACGACCCGTTGCTTGATAGCCTGGACGTGAACGACCTCTTCGGCAAAGACTCTGTCTGGTTTACGGAGAAGAAGGAAGACGGAAATACCGAGCTCTACCCCCTGACCGATTTCAAAGGGCTTGGCAAACTGTCCTCCATCCGCAAATCCTACAAGAACGGCCAGTTCGGCGCCATTCCGGAAATCTATATCTAAGGACTATGGCAAGAATCAGAAAAGAACGCGAGCTAAAGCGTTCGCGAATAACGGTGATAGGAGAGGGACTCACCGAGCGCTGGTACTTTGAACATCTCCGCACGCTCAAAGGCTACCACTACGACTGCAAGCCAAGATTTTTTACCCACCAATCCTACGAAGAGATTGGTAAACTCATTGACTGGGTGCTCCAGAACGGCGGCATCGCCGTATGCGTCTGTGACGCTGACATCACAAGGACAAACGAAGAGCGCAGAAAACTTTCCAGACAATGAAAACAAAATACGCTGGAAACAAGAACGTCCTCATTTGCGACAGTATGCCATCCATCGAGTTCTGGTCCTACTCAGAGATCCATCGCGCCATCAAACTTTTCACAGACACGAAATAATAGTCTACCCGGGATGCGAAGCATCCGAGGTGGACTAGTTACAGGCACATGGCAATAAAATTCAGGGATAGGTAGTGCAGAAGTTGGACAAGGATTATGAACGTCATAATGCGCTGTCTAAAGTCCTGAGTATTCCCAATTAACGAACTATTGTAAATACAAGATTATCCCATTATCATCATCCCAGCCAACTGCACGAAATAATCATTTGACCAAATGTCAAGTTCTTTTGGATTGCGCACGAAAGGCAATACATCTTCTTTCACTTGTTTTATATCGGCTGTAGAGAGACGCTCAATGAGTTTCTCTTGGAATAACTTTGGAGTGATATCCTCATTGTTGAATTGCTTGCACCGTTCTGCTAAATGAGTGAAATCAAATGGGACATTATGGCGTACATACCATTCAAAATCGTACCAATCACGACCTTTTACTCTGTTCTTCCACGCACGATATACTAATGCGTGCATCTTGCCTGCAAACAAGTCGGGAAGTGTAAGACAACGGGTCATAAATGAATATGGCTGAAGCAATAGCTTCTGTTCCGTCTTGAAGTTCAACGGTGGGCAAGTATCTACTTCTATCTTTATCTTTATAGACTTCTCTGTTTGGAAAGTCACATCATATACATCGGTGTTGTCTTTAAGAAATGCAGATTCGACCTTTCCGAAATTCCTCTTGTCTTTTTTCTTTATTTCAACCTCACGGCCTACCATTGTAAAAGCATCAATGATAGCAGGAAAATATTTTGTGAAATCGAACTTGTCATCTTGTGTAAGCAATGAAAAATCCATATCCTCACTAAAACGCTGCAAGCCATGAAAGATTCTCAGGCAAGTTCCGCCATAGAACGCAGCCGACTCAAAGAAGCCTCCGGCATACAGGCCAGCAAGTATCACTTGTTGGTTTACTTCAAATATGGCGTTTCTTTTCTGTTGCTCTGTTGTTAAATCATAACGGGAGAGCATATTGTCGAATATTTCATTTTTCATCGTCTTAAGAATTTTAAAAGTGTCGAAATTGAATCAGCCTTTTTGCCTACATTAATATATTCTTCAAATATGTTTGCGTCCATAATATAGAACTCATCCATATCCATACGAATATCCTGCTCAAGATATGCCTCTACATCCTTCATATAACGAAGAATGACTTTTGAGGAATTGGCAATCAAATCACACAATGCCTTTTCCGGTGATGCGATAAGAAAAGCATAATTATCCTTATACATACTCCTTACTCCTATCGGGAATGCCTCTTTTGAGATATGTTTGTAGTCATAATAGCCGACCGGAGTTTGAAAGCTGCGGGAGTGCTTTACCGTCATTGATTGATGAACATATACAGCCTCGGGGATAAGTCCATAATATCGTAGTGCAGTGGACATTGAAATATACGAAGGTGTATAGAGATGATTGGCAATCAACTCACTTGATAGAGTCTTTCCTGAGTGTTTGGGATTAGCCACATAAAGTCCCCGCTTCAGTCTGATGATAAATCCTTGCTTCTCAAGCCAAGTTACTTTCTTGTTGGCAGACTTCAGTTCCGGATATAACGATTCAATGATTGAAGTTGTTGCTGGAATGGTTCCTATTTCACTTAATTCTATCTTCATGCTGCAAATATAGCAATAATTTGAACAATAAAGGAAATATTACTTCTTTTTCTGTTCGGAATATTACTACTAAGGCTATCTTAGCGACCGCTGTCACATAAGTCAGAGGCAGCCTTTCTTGAGAGCGACATGTCGGGGTATTCCGCAGACAAATCGGGATGAATGAAAGCCACTTCTATTGCTGAAGGGTAGAACTATAAGCTGTTGGGAGAAATAATTCTGGAACTTGCCGGAGTGAGAGCGGCTGGCTGATTGCGGGTTTTTGCCCCCGTCGTTGGAACCACGTGTGCGGATCGGGCTCTTTTGCCCCCGTCATCCTGTTACGCGTTCTTCTTGGGTGCAGATCGTAGGTTTTTGCCCACGGCAGAAGGCGAGGTGAACTCCTAAGACGCACCGTTCGAATTCACGGGGGAGGGTGTGTCGCGGGGAACGGATGCCGAGGGAAAGGCGAGTGAGCCGGAAAGGTCAAGCCGATATGCAAACATTTGCAAGGGACGGTTGGCTCATCTGTAAGGTGTGGCAAAAATTTGGAATTCAGTATAATTGTTTGTAAATTTGCCACAGATTAAAAACAACTAAAGCGCACGGAAACGCCATGGACGAAAGACTCATAATTGCAAAAAACATCAAATTGATGCGTGAAGTCAGTGATTTCACGCAAGAGAACGTCGCTTCATTTCTGGGGATAAATCGCTCTGCATATTCTAATTATGAATTAGGCACGAGAGAGTTGCCACTGGAATATATGGAAAATTTAGCTGACTTGTATGGATGTGATGCTTACATTCTATATGAAGAGAATCCAGATGTGGTTAAAAACATGTTGACTACGGCATTTAGGGTGGACAACTTATCTGCCGATGATATGGCGCAGGTAGCAGCGTTCAAGCGTATGGTGAAGAATTCTCTTATGATGGATAACTTATTGTCAAAATGAAAAAACTATCAATACAGCAAGCGGAAATATTAGCTGGTAGATTTCGTGCTTTGAATGAATTGGGTCCGTCCGAGCCAATAGAAGCAAAGACCTTATTGCGCAAGCTTCAGATTTCAATTATGTATCGCCCGTTGTCCAGCACGTCATTTGGTATAAGTTGCAAGTCACCAAGCAATAAAATGTTCATGCTGATAAACAGCAATTCTACCAGAGGACGACAGCATTTTACGATCGCTCATGAATTATATCACCTTTATTTCGATGAAAATCCCACACCACATATGTGCAGCGGAGCCACGACTATGGAGGAAAAAAACGCAGATTTGTTCGCATCGGTTCTGCTTCTTCCTAGAGAAGGAGTGTATGCGATGCTCAGCACAGATGAAATACTGCAGCATGATGTAAAACTCGCAACCATCCTAAGAATAGAGCAGTTGTTCCAGGTCTCCCGGTCAATGCTGCTTATCCGCTTGAAAGATATAGGGGTCATTTCCGAGAATAAACGTCAGGAGCTACAAATGATACCGGTAAAAGAGTCTGCTATGAATTACGGGTACGACAAATCATTGTACGAATCAGGAAACGATGGCGTTTTTATCGGAGATTTCGGAGAAAAAGCCAGATTGCTTTTCGAAACGGGAAAGATTTCCGAAGGGCATTATACGGAACTGCTAAGCATGATATCGAATGGGAGAGAAAAAGACTAAGATAGTGCTTGATGCAGACGTAATCAATCACTTCGTCAGAGGGGGGAAACTATCATTGCTACCGAAGATATTTCCGGAATTTCAGTACATCGTTCTCGATGTTGTAAAAAAGGAACTTCCGATGTTGATACTTTCAGAATTAATCAAACAGATATCTCATGGAATAGATATTCGCGAAGAACTATTCAATGTTTCAGGAGAAGCGAAAAAGGAATACTTCAGATTAACGGCTACAAACGGGTTGCATCTAGGTAAAGGGGAAAGCGCCTGCATGGTGTACTGCAAATTTCACAACGATGTTGTAGGCAGCAGCAACACCAGAGATATAACCAATTATTGTAACGAACATGGAATAACTTATCTGACCACAAACGATTTTCTGTTTTACGCTATTCAACGCGGCTTGTTGACAAAAGAAGAAGCCGAAGACTTTATACGTATTGTGATAAGCATGGGCAGCAATCCTCCAAAAGTAGACTTCGATCAGTATATTTGTAGAACAATATAACTATCATCACCACTAATACTATCTGACAAGAGTAGAGTAGGGTAGGAGCTGTTTGGCTTGGCTCCTTAGTGCTTGGCTTGAGCTACGCATGTGCTCCTTTCATTTAGCTAGCTCACGTTTAGGCTATCGGCTTTAGGCATGGGCGCTTAACTTCTAAGAAAATGAAAAGATATTGTCAAACACTTGATCTGGTTGGGGACAGTCAGATGATTGAGATCTACATCGAGGCTCGCCGGCACGTCTGGCCCGAGATTCAGGAGGGGATCCGCTCAGTCGGCATCCTTGACATGCAGATCTACCGCCTTGAACGCCGGGTCTTCATGATCATGGACACCACAGATGACTTCGACTTCGTCAAGGACAACGCCCGTCTCGCCACCTTGCCCCGCCAGGCAGATTGGGAAGCCTACGTCGCCCGCTTCCAGGGCTGAGACCCCTCCATGACCTCCACCCAGAAGTGGCACCTTATGGAAAAGATCTTCCAGCTGGATCCTGCGGCAACCACGTCTGAAGGGCAGCGACCGGCAGAAGGATAAGTCTGGCTAAGTGAATATGCTCCCTCGTGCGCAGGAAGAGCAGTCTTGCTCACGAGAGGTTGCGGAGCGGTTCCCTGGTGCGCAGGAAGAGCAGTCTTGCTCACGAGAGCATGCGGAGCGGTTCCCTGGTGCGCAGGAAGAGCAGTCTTGCTCACGAGAGCATGCGGAGCGGTTCCCTGGTGCGCAGGAGGATCGGTTTTGCTCACGAGAGCATGCGGAGCGGTTCCCTGGTGCGCAGGAAGGGCAGTCTTGCTCACGAGAGCATGCTGAGCGGCTCCCTCGTGCGCAGGACGGGCGGTTTGGCTCACGAGAGGTTGCGGAACGGCTTCCTCGTGCGCAGGAAGGGCTGTTTGGCTCACGAGAGCTTGCGGAACGGTTCCCTGGTGCGCAGGAGGGGCAGTCTTGCTCACGAGAGCATGCGGAGCGGCTCCCTCGTGCGCAGGACGGGCGGTTTTGCTCACGGGAGGCACTGCATGTAGGCCTTCACAATCGAGATCACCACATCGTTGGTGCTTTCCTCCACCGACAGCGAATCCAGAGAGTTCTGCAACCGGCTCTGCCTAAGGGCGGTACGCAGGCTGCCTCCGCTGTAGAGCGTCATGCCGGCGTCAATGCCGTAGTTTCCTGACCAGCTTGTTGCTTTTGATGTGCTGTAGACATCCGAACCGACCACGATGCTGTTACCGCTTTCGGAGAAGGGTCTGTTGGTGAGTCTCTGGCTTGCGGACGCGTTCAGCGACGGAAACATCGCAGCCTTGGCCTGGTAGGTGTCCTCAAGCCCGGGCAGATGGGCGTTCCGGCTCTGCCTCAGGGAGATGTTGTTCTCCACGGCGTAGTCGATGCATTCCTGCAGTGTCCATTTCTTGTTCTGCGCGCCGGCGGCCATGCCTGTGACCGTCAGTGCGGTGATTAGGATGATTGCTTGTACTTTCATGTTCGTAAGAATCTTGTTCCGGATGCGAAACTAACGTCGGCGGAAAAGAATTTCAACTCAAATCGACGAACGCCCGCTTTTCATCGATGAAAATTCGTATCTTTGTCTCCTTCCAAAGGGGCGCTCGTCCCTTTGCGGACACGAGAACAATGATCAATGTATATTACAATGAAACTTTCAAATCTTATCAAGATGGCCGCCGTCGCGGCCGCACTGACTCTCGGAGGCTCGCCACTGGCCGGCTCGGAGTCCCGTTCTGATTGGAAGGCTCACTGGATCACCCCATCCCTGAGCCAGAGCGCGACCAACACCTGGATCTCCTACCGCAAGGAGTTCAAGGTCTCTGAATGTCCCGACAGACTGGTCGCCCGCATCTCGGCGGACTCGAAGTACTGGATGTGGATCAACGGTGAGCTGGCCGTGTTTGAGGGAGGCCTCAAGCGCGGACCGTTCCCCAACGGCACCTACTACGACAAGGTGGACATCGCCCCTTTCCTCAAGGAAGGCGACAACACGATAGCGATCCTTCTCTGGCACTTCGGCAAGCAGGGCTTCAGCCACAACAGCAGCGGCCAGGCTGCCCTGATCTTCGAGGCGGTCTCGCCCGGACTGGAGATTCTCTCGGATCAGTCCTGGGTCTGCGCCCTCAATCCTGCCTATGGCAGCACGGACGCTCCTCATCCGAACTACCGTCTCCCGGAGAGCAACATAAGGTTCGACGCGAGAAAGGATATGCCGGGCTGGAATATGCCTGGGTTCGATGTCCGCGGCAAGATGCACGGAGCCGACAATGTGGACGAGATGGCCTGGCCTGCGATGGGGCGGATGGCCGAGCGTCCGATCCCGATGTGGAAAGACTATGGACTAAAGGAATATGTCTCTGTGCGTCAATCCAATGACACGCTCTATTGCAAGCTGCCCTACAATGCGCAGGTCACTCCTTACCTGAAAGTCGAGGCCAAAGGCGGCGAGATGGTCAGGATCATGACCGACAACTACTTCGGCGGCAGCGCGAACAACGTGCGCGCCGAGTACATCACCCGGGACGGGGTGCAGGAATATGAAAGCCTGGGCTGGATGAACGGCCACGAGGTGTGGTACATCGTGCCTTCAGGAGTGAAGGTCGTGGACCTCAAGTACCGCGAGACCGGCTACGACACGGAGTTCTCGGGGACGTTCGAGTGCGGGGACCCGTTCCTCAACGAGCTTTGGAAACGCTCGGCCAGAACGCTTTACATCACCATGCGCGACACCTACATGGACTGCCCGGACCGCGAGCGCGCGCAGTGGTGGGGCGATGAGGTGAACGAACTTGGAGAGGCGTTCTACGCTTTGTCACCGTCAGGCCAGCTGCTTGCCAGAAAGGGTATCCTTGAGCTGGTGAACTGGCAGGAGGCTAACGGGGTGATCTATTCTCCGGTGCCGGCCGGCAACCGTGTGATAGAACTCCCGCTCCAGATGCTCGCATCCGTGGGCTGGTACGGTTTCCACACCCAGTACTGGTTCAGCGGCGACAGCACCTTCGTGGCCGAGGTCTATCCTAAGGTGGAGCGCTATCTGCTCGGAAGCGGTCTTTGGGAATTCAAGGACAACGGTCTTCTGAACGTCCGTCCGGGCGACTGGAACTGGGGCGACTGGGGCGACGACATCGACACCGAGGTCCTGACGAACTGCTGGTACTATCTTGCCCTCAAGTCTCAAAAGGATTTCGCCCGCATTCTCGGCAAGCAGAAGGATGTTGAGATGCTTGAGGCTTTGATGAAAAGAATCTCCGACAGTTTTGACGCTCAGTATTGGACTGGTTCGGCCTACCGTGATCCGGACTACAAGAAGCAGACTGATGACCGGGCGCAGGCTATGGCCATTGTTTCCGGCCTTGCCTCACCGGATAAGTATCCGGCTCTGTTCGAGACTCTTAAAAAGGAACATCACGCCAGCCCTTACATGGAGAAGTACGTCCTGGAGGCTCTTTTCCAGATGGGGCACGCTGATTTCGCCATTGAGAGGATGAAATCCCGCTACGCCAAGATGCTCGCCTACGACTACACAACCTTGTTCGAGGGTTGGGGCATCGGCAGCGAAGGCTTCGGTGGCGGCACGGTCAACCATGCGTGGAGCGGAGGCCCTCTGACCATCCTGAGCCAGAAACTATGCGGAATCGAGCCGACGGCTCCTGGCTTCAAAGCCTTCGAGGTTAAGCCTCGGATGGGTACTTTAAAGACCGCCTCGGCCTCCGTGGAGACGCACTACGGTATGATCCGTGTCCAGCTCAGCCGTCGTTCGGCCAAGTCCGGCGTGGCTTCCCTCACGGTTGAGGTTCCCGAAGGGACAACGGCCACGGTGACGGCCTCCAACGGCAGACCAAGGACGCTGGCCACGGGAACATATTCATTGAAAATCAAGGTTGACTGATGAGCGCTCGTCGTTTTATAGTTTGTGTGGCCGCCGGTATTTTGCTTGCGGCCACCGCGCTTTCCGCCCGGGAGACCGCGTGGAAGGCCCGCTGGATAGGAAAACAGGAGTACCGGAGCGAGACCAATTCCTGGCTCGCGTTCAAAAAGAAGGTCACCGTGGCGGAAGTCCCGGAAGTGATGACGGCCAGGATCGCCGCCGACTCCAAGTACTGGCTCTGGATCAATGACTCGCTGGTCGTGTTCGAGGGTGGCCTCAAGCGTGGCCCGGCTCCCGGAGACTCCTATTATGACGAGGTGGACATCGCTCCTTTCCTGAGGAAGGGAGAGAATTGCATCTCCGTCCTTGTCTGGTATTTCGGTCGCAACGGTTTCAGTCACGCCGGCAGCGGACTCGCGGGACTGCTTTTCGAGGCGGAGGCTCCCGGGCTGGAGGTCCTCTCTGACAAGACTTGGGAGGCGACGGTCTTCGGCGCCTATTCGAGCGCGGGGGAGCCGGAGGCCAACTACCGTCTTCCTGAGAGCAACCTGCGCTATGACGCCAGAAAGGAGATCCCTGACTGGCGCGACCCTGCCGCCAAACGCCTCGGAAGTGCGATGGAGCTTCCGGTGATAGTCGGCCAGGCTCCTTTCGGCAAGCTTGTCAAAAGACCCATACCTCTTTGGAAGACAAGTGGTCTGCTCGACTATCCTGAGGTCCGCAGGTCGGGCGACACCCTGGTCTGCGCACTTCCGTACAACGCCCAGATCACGCCGTACCTGAAGGTGAAGGCGCCGGCGGGCAGGACGATCAGGTTGCAGACCGACCACTACAAGGTCGCCTTGGCCAGGACGCAGTGCCTTTGGGCTGAATATGTCACCAAAGATGGTGTGCAGGAATATGAGAGCCTCGGCTGGCTGAACGGTGACAAGATGTTCTACATCCTTCCGCCCGACGTGGAAGTCCTTGACGTGAAGTACAGGGAGACCGGCTACGACACCGAGATCTCCGGCACGTTCGAATGTGACGACCCTTTCCTGAATGAATATTGGAAGAAGGCGGTTCGTACCCTCTATGTCTGCATGCGCGACACCTACATGGACTGCCCTGACCGTGAGAGGGCGCAGTGGTGGGGCGACGAGGTGAATGAGCTGGGAATGGCCTTCTACTCCTTGTCACCGTCGTCGTGGGCGCTGGCGGTAAAGGGAATACACGAGCTGGTGAACTGGCAGAGGGTGGACGGTGTGCTGTCCTCTCCTGTGCCGGCGTTCAACTACTCCGCCGAGCTGCCGTCCCAGATGCTCGCCGCCTTGGGCTGGTACGGATTCCATGCGCAGTACTTCTACTCAGGCGACGATTCCTTCGTCCCGGTCGTCTATGACAGGATGAAAAAGTACCTGCATGAGGTCTGGAGGCTTGATGAGAACGGGATTCCGGTCTACAGGACAGGGGACTGGGACTGGCCGGACGCCGACTCTCCGGTCGATCAGCTCGCCTTGATGCCGTGTCTGTATTACCTTGCGCTGAAAGGCGAGCTGGAGTTCGCCAGATTGCTTGGCAAGACCGGGGACGTGGCCATGATCAGTTCGGTCATGGAGCGGCTCAAGGATTCGTACAACAGGCTGTACTGGACCGGCGAGGGCTACCGCAGTCCGTCCTACAGGGACCGTACCGATGACAGGCCTCAGGCTATGGCGGTACTTGCCGGGATAGCCTCGGAGGACAAGTACCCTGCGATCGCTCGTGTACTGAAGACCACGGACATGGCCTCGACCTACATGGAGAAGTACATGGTGGAGGCCCTGTTCGTGCTTGGAGAGCCTTCCGCGGCTCTTGACAGGATGAAAAGGAGAATGGCCACGATCATGGATGAGCGAAGCTCGACTCTCTATGAGCATTGGAACTGGACGAATTCCAGCAACCATGCCTGGTCCGGCGCCAACATCATACTGCTCGGCCAGAAAGTCTGCGGCGTGGCTCCTTTGACTCCCGCCTTCGAGACCTTCTCCGTCCGTCCGCAGATGGGCTGGCTAAGGCGCGCCTCGACCTCGTTCGAGACTAAGTACGGCAGGATCAGCGTCTCCCTCTCCCGGAAGACCGCAAAATCCAGGTCAGCCGTCCTTGAGATAGATGTTCCAGCCGGCACCAAGGCCGAGGTCGTCCTGAAGAATTCCAGGACAGCCATCCTGGAATCAGGGCATCACAAGGTGGAGGTCAAGATCTGACCCCATTGACAATCAGGATCCGGAGGCCTTGCTCAACGGATTATTGCAAATATTTTTGATTCAGCATGCTGAATTATCCGAAGATGTTAGTATCTTTATCAAGCGAAATGACAAAACATTTTTTTTCGATTATGACATACAGAACTGTACTGGCAGCCGCCGCATTATTCACGGTTGCCTTCACCTCGTCCGCGAAGGACGGATCCTACAAGGTTGTCTCACCTGACGGTCATCTCTCGGCCACGGTAGTGGTTGGTAAGACAATCTCCTATTCGGTCTCAAGGGACGCTGTCGGCCTGATTGATGCGTCGGAGATCTCGATGACGCTTACGGACGGCATAGTCTTCGGAGAGAACGACAAGGTGCGCAAGGTGCGTAAAACCGCTGTGGATCAGGTGATTCCGACAGTTGCCTACAAGAAGTCGGAGGTTCGTGACAACTACAATGAGCTATCTCTCATATTCAAGGAATTCTCTCTTGTTTTCCGCGCCTACGACGAGGGTGTCGCCTACCGCTTCGTCAGCTCGCTGAAGAAAGACGGCAAGGTGCTGTCGGAGAAGGCTCGCTTCAATTTCGCGAAGGACTGGAGCGCCTATGTCCCTTACGTGGCTCAGCACTTGGAAACCCTTGAGAGTCAGTACTGGAACTCTTTCGAGAACACCTACACGGTCACTCCTCTTTCCGGTTGGAACAAGGAGCGCCTCGCCTTCCTGCCGATAGCGGTTTCCGCCGATGACGGGATGAAGGTTTTGATCACCGAGTCCGACCTTCTGGACTATCCGGGAATGTACCTCTACAACGAGGGCGACGCCACAACCCTCTCCGGACGTTTCGCGCCGTACCCGAAGACTGTTGAATATGGCGGCCACAACATGCTTCAGGGCATTGTCAGGGAGCGCGAGGACTACATCGCGTCCTGCTCGGCCGGCGAGTCTTTCCCGTGGAGGATAATCATGGTGACGACAAACGATGCGGACCTGGCCGTCAACGACATGGTCTGGAAGCTCGGAACGCCCGCCGATCCTTCGGTGGACTACAGCTGGGTGAGGCCTGGCAAGGTGGCGTGGGACTGGTGGAACGCATGGAACATCTACGGGGTGGACTTCCGCGCCGGCATCAACAACGACACCTACAAGTACTACATCGACTTCGCCCAGAAGCATGGCATCGAATATGTCATTCTCGATGAAGGCTGGGCTGTCAACAAGAAGGCCGACCTGATGCAGATCGTCCCTGAGATCGACCTTCCGATGCTTTGTGAATATGCCAAGGCTCACAACGTCGGCCTCATCCTGTGGGCCGGCTACTATGCCTTCGACCGTGACATGGAGAATGTCTGCCGCCACTATTCTGAAATGGGAATCAAAGGCTTCAAGGTGGACTTCATGGACAGGGACGACCAGATGATGGTGGATTTCTTCAGGCGCGCCGCCGCCACCGCCGCCAAGTACGGACTCTTGGTTGATTTCCACGGGGCATTCAAGCCGGTCGGACTCAACCGCACCTATCCAAATGTCATCAACTATGAGGGAGTCTTCGGCCTTGAGCAGATGAAGTGGAGCAAGTCCGACGTGGATCAGGTGACCTACGATGTCACCGTACCGTTCATCAGAATGGCCGCCGGCCCGATGGACTACACGCAAGGCGCTATGCGCAACGCCACAAGGAGGAACTACCATCCGGTCAACTCCGAGGCGATGAGCCAGGGCACACGCTGCCATCAGCTTGCTGAATATGTAGTTTTCGACTCTCCTCTGAACATGTTGTGCGACTCTCCGTCCAACTACATGGCCGAGCCGGAGTGCACCAAGTTCATCGCCGACTGCCCTACGACATGGGATGAGAGCGTGTCCGTCAACGGTGTTCTGGGCAGCTACATAACCCTTGCCCGCCGTAGCGGCGACATCTGGTACGTCGGCTCTCTAAACGACTGGACCGCCCGCGACCTAACCCTTGATCTCTCCTTCCTTGGCGAAGGTGACTGGACCATGGAAATCTTCCGCGACGGCATCAACGCCGACCGCGCCGCCCGCGACTACAAACGTGAGTCCGCCCAGCTTTCCGCCGACCGTAAGTTAACGATCCACATGGCCCCCGGCGGCGGTTGGACAGCCCGCATAACCAAAAAGTAATGCACCACCACCTGCCGTCTGACAGACAGCAGCCAGACACGCCCGCCCCGTCTCTTTCGGGACGGGCTTTTTTTGTTCTCGAGCAACATTTGCAATTGTTGATAATTTTGAATATTATTGTCATAGTGAAAAAAGTCAGAGTATTGCCCATCATAGTCAGGCGTTACTTTAATGATAAAGTTTAGCGATGATCAGCCATGCCGGACACGATGACTAAGGAGCAGCGGCATTATTGCATGTCGCGGATCAGGGGGAAGGACACACGGCCGGAGATGGTTGTGCGCAGGGGGCTGCATTCGATGGGGTTCAGGTATTCGCTGCATTCAAGGAGGCTTCCGGGGTGTCCGGATCTTGTGCTTAGGAGGTATCACACAGTGATATTCGTGAACGGGTGCTTCTGGCACGGGCATCCGGGGTGCGGGAAGTTCAGGCTTCCGCACAGCAACGTTGAGTTCTGGGAGGAGAAGATCCGCAGGAACAAGGAGCGGGACGCTGCCGAGGCCGCCGCTCTTGAGGCGCTGGGATGGAATGTGATTGTGGTGTGGGAGTGCGAGCTGTCGCCGGTGGATAGGAGAAAGACCCTGGAGAGGCTGGCCTCCACGTTAAGACGGAATGTCGAACCGGAGTCGATCCATCCTATTCCTTTGTCAGTAAGGAAGTTGTCCTTGGAGGAATGACGGCGGTACATGACCATGGCAATGGTTTGTGAATATGATTGTTTGACTTTAGTAAGCGTTAAAAAATAAGTTGGTAAAGATTTGTGAAGAATTTTCGAGGATAG
>ERZ1026772.324-NODE-324-length-36920-cov-107.004693_pt1 | contig 36920 bp, 32 predicted proteins | sample MGYA00380124_ERZ1026772 | MGnify/ENA primary metagenome ERZ1026772 (study PRJEB33269, sample SAMEA4719760) | human gut metagenome | biome: human-associated habitat; feature: organic feature; material: feces | place: Cameroon | collected 2013-10 ...
AGGGATCATCTTCTACCCAATAACCCTTTGAAGATAGATATATTTCTTCAAAATCTTCATATACCAAAGTATCATCTATTTTTTTACATACTTTATAGCTGTTCCTATTTTTATATTATTAGGTAATTTAGCCTCACACTTATTCATAATATAGATTTTAAACAATTTGTAGTTTCCTTCAGAAAAGAATAATCCGATAGAGTTATCAACCTTCAACAAATATCAATTATACTTAACATCACAATCACTATGGTCATAAATGTTTTCTTCATATTTGACGTGATTTTTATCTAAGTATTCTTTTACATCATCTAGTTTTGTATAAAGTTTAATTTCACCCAAACCATCATAGGGAACAATATTATTAAATGTCATATATCTTTCATACTTTCACCAAAGACTTGCTTACTACATTATTGTATATTTAAGAAACAGATGTCAATCAATCAAAGATGTTAACACCTGTTTTTTGTAACCTAATCACGCTTGATAAGCACCTATTAAATTAAGAGAAACTTACATTCTTTAAGCTTTCAGCTATCCAATCCTTATTTTTAAACGCAGAATCATAATCACCATAGACAAAGATAGTATAATAATTATTACCATTTTTAAATAGTGCATTAAAAGAGTAGTCTCCATCATCATGACTAGTACTAGACTTCAAATCTTTATCCATTAAAACAATAGTATCTTCATTATTAACTATAACTTCTTGTTCTCTTTGTTTATTAAAATCATCTTCAAACTTAGATGACATATCTTTGAATTCTGGAACATCAGTTGAATATTGAAATTTTTCAATACTGATAGATAGATTTAAATCATCATCTATAAACAAATAATTCGTATTTGACTTATATGCAACATCAAAAACACTTCCTTCTTCGACAGGAATATTTACACCTAGACACTCAACACTTTTACTTAGATTGTAATTACTTTTACAAGAAAACAAACAAGAAACAATCATAATGACAGCGATGATCTTAAAATACTTCTTTTGCATATAGTACCTCCTGTAATTCTATCAATATATGCTTATAAATATATCTTCATTGTCTCTTTCTTTAGTTAATTAAATTATATCATGCATCAAAAAAACACTATTTGCTAAAAAACAAATAGTGTCCTTACAGAAAATATTATTAAATATGGAAACACTTCTTAATAGAATCGTAATCACCAATTACCATTAAACTTACATCATCACTTAAAGGTAAATCAGGAGGTACATTAACATCCATCTTGCCATTCTTCTTAATACCAATGATATTTATATTATAACTATTACGAACATCAAGTCCCCTAATAGTCTTGCCAATCCACTTAGGAGGTACTTCCACCTCAAATAAGGCATTATCCTTATCAACCTCAACATAATCCAAGACATGATCTGCCGTATATCTAATCGCAGTCCATCTAGCTATTTGTTTTTCAGGATATACAATATCATCAGCGCCATTTCTTAACAAGAACTTCGCCTGAACATCCCTCTCGGCTCTTGAAATAACCTTCTTAGCCCCTAATTCCTTTAATAAAGAAGTAGTCTCTAAGGAATTTTGGAAATTACTACCAATAGCTACGATACAAACATCAAAATTAGAAATGCCTAATGAATTCAAGAAATAAGAATTAGTGCTATCACCAATTTGAGCATTAGTAACATAATCTAATACTTTATTTACTCTCTCTTCATTACTATCAACAGCCATAACCTCATGGCCCAATTCATTAAGTTGCATCGCAACATGCTTACCAAAACGACCCAAACCTATAAGTAAAATATTTTTCATAATAACTCCTTATCCTACAGTTACCTTCTCAAGTGGATATCTGCCATCGATACTGCATCTTGTTTTAAAAGCTGCATATATTAAAGTAAGACCCCCTACTCTACCAAGATACATCAATATAATCAAAATAATACGTGAAGCGCCACTAAGCGATGGTGTTAAACCAAGAGATAACCCAACAGTACCCACAGCACTTGCCGTCTCAAACATACAATCAATAATCGGCAAACCTTCAATAACACTTATCGCGATACCACCAAAGAAGAAGATGAAGATATAGAAAGTAGCCACCGTACAAGCATTCTTCACAATCGTATTCTCAATCCTTCTATCAAAAGCCTCGGTATCCTCTTTTCTCAAGAAAGTAGAAATAGTATTCAAGAAAATAACCGCAATAGTTGTTGTCTTCATACCGCCAGCTGTAGAACCAGGACAACCACCAATCAGCATCAACATAATCATCAACATCTTACTAGCCTCACTCATTTGATTCAAATCCACCGTATTAAAACCAGCTGTTCTTAAAGTAACTGATTGAAATAACGAAGCTAATATTCTACTAGAACCACTTAAATCATTAAAATCAATATAGAAGAAGAATATTGCAGGAACTAGTATCAATATTAAAGTTGTAATTAAAATAAGCTTAGTCTGAAGACGATACTTTTGAAATTCCAACTTATGTTTACAAATATCTTCCCAAGTCAAAAAACCAATACCACCAATAATGATTAACGATATAATCACAATATTAATAATTGGATTACTTACATAATTAACAAGCGAAATAAATTTATTATTAATAGTACCCAAAATATCAAAACCTGCATTACAGAAAGCTGATATTGAATGGAAACATGCTAACCAAATACCCTTAATTCCATAATCAGAAATAAAAGTAGGCATCATACATAAGGCACCAATAAGTTCAATAATAAAAGTACCTTTAAAAATAAATCTAGTTAAACGAACAATACCACCCACATTAAAGGCCGCAATAGAATCTTGTAAAGTACTTCTTTGCATAAGCGATATCTTCTTACCAGACAACATCGCCAAAGCTACCGCAATAGTAATTACACCCAAGCCCCCTATTTGAATAAGAACTAGGATAATAAATTGACCAAACATTGACCAATAACTACCAGTATCCAAAACAACTAAACCAGTAACACAAGTAGCTGATGTGGCAGTAAACAAAGTCTTACTAAAAGGTGTTACTTGTCCACTTTTACTAGATATAGGAAACATCAATAAAACTGCACCCAATAATATAATTGCCGCAAAACCCAAAGTTATCGTTTGAAAAGATGACAACTTTTTTCTAACAGGTGCTTGAGATAAGTTCTTTTCCATCTAAGTTATTATATAATTATTCTTGGAGGATAATTATATGAATAGATTCGTTTTAAATGAAACATCTTATCATGGCGCTGGATGCATTAGCGTAATTCCTGATGAATTCAAGGCTCGTGGCTTCAAGAAAGCCTTCGTTGCATCTGACCCTGATCTTGTAAAGTTTGGTGTTACTGCTAAAGTAACTGATTTATTAGAAAAGGCTGGTATTGAATATCACTTATATTCAAACATCAAACCAAATCCAACTATTGAAAACGTTAAAGAGGGTGTTAAGACTTTTAAAGAATGTGGTGCTGACTGCATTATCGCAATCGGTGGTGGTTCTTCAATGGATACTTCAAAGGCAATTGGTATTATCATTACTAACCCTGAATTTGAAGATGTAAGATCTCTTGAAGGCGTAGCTCCAACTAAGAACCCTTGTGTTCCTATTATCGCTGTTCCAACAACTGCTGGTACTGCTGCTGAAGTTACAATCAACTATGTAATCACTGATGTTGAAAAGAAGAGAAAGTTCGTTTGTGTTGACGTTCACGATATCCCAGTAGTAGCTGTTGTTGACCCAGAAATGATGTCTTCAATGCCTAAGGGCCTAACTGCTGCAACAGGTATGGACGCTTTGACTCATGCAATCGAAGGTTATACAACTGCTGGTGCTTGGGAATTATCTGATATGTTCCATATCAAGGCTATTGAATTAATCGCTAAGAACTTAAGAGCTGCAGTAAATAATGAAAAAGATGGTAGAGAAGGTATGGCACTTGGCCAATACATCGCTGGTATGGGCTTCTCTAACGTAGGTCTTGGTGTTGACCATGCTATGGCTCACACATTAAGTGCTTACTACGATATGCCACATGGTAAGGCTTGTGCTACATTACTTCCAACTTCTATGGAATTCAACGCTTGTGTAAGTGGCGAAAAATACCGTGAAATCGCTCGTGCTATGGGTGTTAAGGGTGTTGATGAAATGAGCCAAGAAGAATACCGCAAGGCTGCTATCGATGCTGTTAAGCAATTGGCTAGTGATGTAGGTATCGAATGCTCTTTAAAGGGTGTTGTTAAGGAAGAAGACCTTCACCAATTATCAATCGACGCATTCAACGATGCTTGCCGTCCTGGTAACCCAAGAGAATGCACAGTTGAAGATATCGAAGCATTATATCGTTCATTAATGTAATTTCATTTAAGACAAGGGAATACCCCTTGTCTTTTATTATGCCCAAATGAAAATACTATCATTTGAATATTGAAAAACATGTAAAAAATTATTGTAAGTCAAGAAAAAAGGTTGCTATAATAAGTTGTAAGAAATATCTTACAACAAAACAATTTTATAAATAATTTAAGAAAGAGAAGTTTTATTATGGAAAGAAAAATTGGTACAGTTTCTAGAGGAGTAAGATGCCCAATCATCAGAAAAGGTGATGATTTAGCTAAAATTGTTGTTGACAGCATCATCGAAGCAGCTGAAAGCGAAAATATCGAAATTAGAGATCGTGATGTTATTTCAGTTACTGAATCAGTAGTAGCTAGATCACAAGGCAACTATGCAAGTATCGACGCTATCGCTAAAGATGTTGAAAACAAATTTGGTAAAGATACTATTGGTGTTATTTTCCCAATCACATCTAGAAATCGTTTCTCTATTTGTTTAAAAGGTATCGCTAGAGGTGCTAAGAAAATTGTATTAATGTTAAGCTATCCTAGTGATGAAGTAGGCAATCAATTAATCTCTTTAGACTTAATCGATGAAAAAGGTGTTAACCCATATAGCGATGTATTAAGTCTTGAAAAATACCGTGAACTATTTGGTGAAAATAAGCATGAATTCACAGGTGTTGACTATGTTGACTACTATTCTTCTTTAATTAAAGCTGAAGGTTGTGAAGTTGAAGTTATCTTCGCCAACCAAGCAAAAGCAATTCTTGATTATACAGATAAAGTATTAACATGCGACATTCACACAAGAGCACGTACTAAACGTATCTTAAAAGCTAACGGTGCTAAAGTAGTGTATGGTCTTGATGACATCCTAACTGAATCAGTTGATGGCAGTGGTTATAACACAAAATATGGTCTATTAGGTTCTAACAAATCTACTGAAGATACTATCAAGTTATTCCCTAATGAATGCAAAGATCTAGTATTAGATATTCAAAAACAGTTATTAGACAAGACTGGTAAGCATGTTGAAGTAATGGTATATGGTGATGGTGCTTTCAAGGATCCTCAAGGTAAGATTTGGGAACTTGCAGACCCAGTTGTATCACCTGCATTCACTGATGGTCTTATCGGTACACCTAATGAATTGAAGTTAAAGTATTTAGCTGATAATGATTTCAAGGACTTAAGCGGTGAAGCATTAAAAGAAGCTATTTCTGAAAGAATTAAACATAAAGATGGTAATCTTGTAGGCAACATGGCATCTCAAGGTACTACTCCTCGTCAATTAACAGACTTGATTGGTTCACTATGTGACTTAACATCAGGCTCTGGTGATAAGGGTACCCCTATTGTATGGATCCAAGGTTACTTCGATAACTATACTAACTAATTAGACTAAGGTCACATATGTGGCCTTTTCTTTTTAACCTACTTTTGATATCAAAAAACGTAAGTATTATATCAAGCAGGGTCTTAAGAGAAAGCTTAAGTCTGAAGCAGCTAGAAAAGCAAGAAGAGGAAAATAGTGTTAACGCACTATTTTTTTATACCCAAATTATGACCAAATAGAACATATACAAATAAAGTTTATTTTCTTAAAATATTGTTAATGATTACACAATTAGAACTTTTATATATAAAGAATTTACATAAGGGTAAAGATGATACCAAAACACTAGCATCTAAGATAGGCATTAATCAATCAATGTTATATGATATTGAGGCTGGTAGAAGAAATATTACTAAAGATATCTTTAATAAGATTATTAAGTACTATAACGTTACTTATGATGATAGACAATCAGTTTATGATGAAGCATATAATCTTACTTTAGAATTGTTTTCTTATTTAATTTCTTTTGAAAAGCCAAGATTGTTTGAAAGATATGATGAAATGCATGATCGTATAGAAATATATCAGCATTCTAAAGCTTTTATTTTCTATGACTTACTTCAGGCTATCAGAAATAAAGAAAATAATGATGAACATAGAAAACAATATCTTTTAAGATGTAAGGATTATATCGATGTTTTTGACAACAATGTTATCTTTATTTATTGCAATTTGTGGGCTTTTGTTACTGACTTGCCATACAATTATAAAAATCTAGAAGAAATTGTTCTTAAATCATATCAAAGATATTCATTAGTTGGCGTGAATGATGATATATTAGCAATGTTGTATTATCAAATTGGCAGAATATATGAATCAAAACATGATAATTTTGTAGCTATTAATTTTTATAATAGGTCTATTGAAGTGTTTAAGAATAGTAATAATATTCAAAGAATTATACAAGCAAAAATTTCTATAGCTGGTTGTTACTTTGATTTGAAAGATTATGATAAGGCTGAAGTTGAATATTTAAAATTGTATGAAGTATCATGCAAACACGGTTTTGATAGAAGAATTACTGCTTGTTCTAATAATCTCGCATTTTTATATTTTATGAAATATGATTTTGATAATTGTTTAAAATTTATAAAAATTTCTAATGACTATGGTTCTAAAATGTCTACTATTAATTATTATTTAGCTTATATTATCTATAAGACTAAAGATATTTTTGTTGCCAAGAAAGAAATTAATGGCTTATTAGATAATGTAAATGATGTTGTTACAATACATGTTATCAAACTTATCAAAGCTTTCATTAACGAAAACGATGATAATGTTGATTATTACTTTAAACTTACAATTAAAGATTTTGATAATATGCAATCTAAATTAGATATCCAGTTAATGTATGAAATGGTATTAGATTACTATAAGGATAGAAACCCTCAAAGAGTTAAAGAGTTATTACCTGAATATATTGAATTAATAAGATGATAAAAAACCTTTCTGTTATGACCAAATCTGATATAGAACTATTAAGTTGTATTCTATATAATTAGAAAAACAAGAAAGGTTTTTACTTTATGATTAGATTCAATTTAGCTAGGTACAAGAATGGTGATGCTGATATAAATAATTGTATTCAATGTTTTTAGTTTTTAGATTTTTTAAAGGAGATTAAATATGAAGAAAATTAAATTATTTTTGTCTATTGGATTACTTATGGCTTGCTGTTTATTTGCGTGTTCATCTACAACTTCACTATCAACATATAAATTTAGAGATTTAACTATTGAATATCCAAGTGATATAAATATTAAGACAAATGTTTTAACTTCAAATAATGTTGATTTAAGAAGTGATAATTATGTAATAACAACTCAAAGATTATATAACAAAAATAATCTCTCTTTTGCCGATTTGAGAAAACATCATGAAAGTTTACCAATTTTTGAAGATGGATGTACTTTGCTTGTAAATGACAATAAACATGCTATTTATCAATATGGTGATTATGGACTATCTTGTATTTTTCTAGGGAATGATAATCACTACTATAGTTTGATTGCCCAAGGTGATAAGGATGCTCTTAAAGACAATTACGATTGGATTTTAAAATCATTTAAGAACATTAAAATTTCATAAGTTTTACTAAAAATGCTGGTAAAACAAGGCTCACCAAATAAACCTAAGATATGACAAAAACCATGTGGTTAAAGTTTGAAGCCTCAATTTAAGAAATACAAAAGGTGATTTAGGTGTCATATTCCTACTCACCTTTTTATTATGATTAGGTCACAAAATGATGCCTCATCTTTTCCTACTTCGGCAATAAACACGCTCTACTGCCGAAGTGATATTCATTTTTTAATTTTCACCAACTAAAAAGCGACTTCATCAATAATCAGAAATGGCTCATTTGGAGTAAAGGCTTTAATCATCAAGTAAAGAAGCTCTCATTTGCTTTAGATCTTCATAAGTATCTAATTCTATATCTCCATTTTATAATCTTCTACTTCTTTTAATGACTCTAATAATTTTTCACTAGGTTTTTCGTTGCCCTTATATTTCATAAAATCTCTTACAACTTTCTTTAACAACTTTAAATTAGTACAACCATATAAATCACAAAGTATGTTTAAATCATCAAAATTTAATTCTTTAAACTTATCTTCATCTATTCTTAAATCATCAAATAATAGGTTATACATTTCCTTCTTATTCTTAACTGACTTAATTGTATAAAGCTTGTCACATATTGCCTTCTCAGGACAGGCAAGCAAATATGTATAATCACCTTCTTCCTTAATATTGATACCATAAGGATAAACCTTAGATGGAACATCTCTATAAGTAAAGGTACCAAGCTTGTTTATATATTGTTTCTTCTTTTTCTTATTAAAAGTCGCACTGGTATAAGTATAAACCATTTCAGGAATTAAACCATAATAAGACAAGGCATAATCAAATGATAAATAAGATGGCGAATAAATGGTATCCGCAGCCAAATGACCTGGTGTATTAACATTTGTTTCATACAAGTTCTTTGTAAGCCTAACAATCTCACCACCATCACTCATTCTCTTAATCTTATTATCAGGATTCTTATAATCACTCAATGATTCCTTTAACATTTGATATGTAACTATCACAATTTCATTTTTTAATAACCAAGTTATAGTTACTATCATAATATAGCCCTAGCTCTCTACAAATTTTGTCATTCACCTTATCCAGATTCGCTTTATATTCAGCATACAAAGGTGATAAAGCTGTCATATTAGGAATCAATATATCGTTGTATCCTTTATTCTGAAATTCTTTTTGTAGCTTTCTTTGTGCTACAAAGGCAGGGTGATATTTTAGTATTCCTGATTTAATTTTGACACCTTGCAACGTCATTTCTTTTAGCCTATTATATTCACTTTCGCTCATATCACGATAATAAGCTGTCATTTCATCTGCGGTTCTTATTTCCTTACTCACACCACTATTAATTTTCATACCCATTCTCATAATAAGAGGTATTTTTAATGTTGTTTCATCACAATACGTCAAAATGTTTCGCAAAGCCTGTTTCTGTTCAGTAGTTTCTAATCTTATATTAAGAAATGGTTTAAAATGACTCTTTAAATAATCGCCCCATTCTTTATCGGGTAGCAAAGACTCTATTGCATCCTCAACACTTTGATAATCTAACATCTTGTCTATTTTATTTACATCATTATCTTCTATAAATTGTTTTAAAGCATTAAGTTCATGGTCTTGTAAGATTTTATCTTGCATCTTTTCGTTATAAATACGAACAAAAACATCTTTATCATTATTTTCTAAGAGACTTTTTATATCTTTAATGCTAACTCCTAATTTTCTATAAACTGAAATTCTTTTTAAAGTATCAACATCATTTGCGGAATAGTCACGATAACCATTATTACTTTTATTTACTGATAACAGACCTTTCTCTTCATAATACTTAATGGCACGCTTTGTCATTCCTACTTCATTTGCTATTTCATTCAACAACATGTGTCTACCTCACCTTTCTTGATGACAGTATAAGCGCATACGCCACGTATAGGTCAACGGTTATTCCAAATAAAAAAGACGCAACTTATTAAAGCTACGCCCTTAATCAAACTATATTAATACAACTTAGCACCAGCGGGAATCTTGTTATCTAACATTAACAAGTTAAGACCTTCATGACCATCTTCCTCATGTACTGCAGAAATTAACATACCCTCAGAATCAATACCCATCATCTTTCTTGGAGGCAAGTTAACAATCGCAACAGCAGTCTTACCAACTAACTCTTCTGGTTCATAATAATCATGAATACCACTTAAGATAACACGATCTTTTCTTTCACCATCATCCAAAGTGAACTTAAGAAGCTTCTTAGACTTTTCAACAGCCTCACAAGCTAAGATCTTAACAACACGGAAATCTGACTTAGCAAATGTCTCAAAATCAACCATCTCAGTGAAAATTGGTTCAATCTTTACATTAGAGAAATCAACCTTTTCACCATCTGCAGTTGTCTTAACAGGAGCTACCTTAGCAGCCTTATTGCCATTCAATTGCTTCATTGTAGGGAACAAGATAACATCTCTAATAGACTCAGACTCAGTAAATAACATTACCATTCTATCGATACCATAACCGATACCGCCTGCAGGTGGCATACCATATTCTAGAGCCTCAACGAAATCCATATCGATATCACTAGCTTCATCATCACCTAATTGCTTAGCCTTTAATTGTTCCTCAAAACGCTTTAATTGATCAATTGGATCATTTAACTCAGTATAAGCATTTGCACACTCATGACCTGAAATGAACAATTCGAAACGATCAACGAAACGAGGATCTTCTTCATTAGCTCTTGTTAATGGAGAAATCTCAATTGGATGACCATATAAGAAAGTAGGTTGAATCAAAGTTTCCTCTACATACTTTTCAAAGAAAGCATTGATAATATGACCTGTTGTAAAGTGATTCTCAACCTCAATACCGTGTTCCTTAGCTAAAGCACAAGCTTCCTCAAAAGACATTTGTTGCTTAAAGTCGATACCAGTCTTTTCCTTAATCGCATCAGTCATTGAAACTCTCTTCCAATCACCATCTAAACTGATCTCGTGACCTAAATACTTGAAAGTTCTCTTATGACAAACATTATCAGCGATGTACTTATACATGCTCTCAGTAATTTCCATCATACCCTCAAGATTAGAATATGCTTCATATAATTCCATCAAAGTAAACTCAGGATTATGTTGAGGATCCATACCTTCATTTCTAAAAGTTCTACCAATTTCATAAACCTTTTCCATACCACCAACAAGTAATCTCTTTAAATCTAATTCAAGAGCGACTCTTAAATACATATCAATATCTTGAGCATTATGGTGAGTAACAAAAGGTCTAGCACTAGCACCTGTCAACAATGAGGTTAAAACTGGTGTCTCAACCTCCACGAAATCCCTAGAAGCTAAGAAAGATCTGATCGCATTTAATACTTGAGGACGCATGAACGCAACTCTTTTTGAATCCTCATTCATAATCAAGTCTAAGTATCTTCTTCTATATCTTTCTTCAATATCTGTTAAACCATGGAACTTCTCAGGGAAAGGATTAAGTGCCTTAGTCAAATGTGTATACTTTAAAACATAAACTGACAATTCACCTTGAGGATTTTGTTCAGTTGGATTAGTGCGATATACTTTGCCTTCAATACCTACGATATCACCAACATCACTTGCCTTAACTAATTCATAAGGCTCCTCACCTAAATCATTCTTATTAATAACAAGTTGAATCAAACCATAACGATCTTGAACATGCATGAAACACATCTTGCCCATTCTTCTCTTTGACATGATTCTACCAGCGATAGAAACCTCTACCTTCTTCTCTTCTAATTCTTCTTTAGAACATGCACCATAAGTATCCTTGATAATCTTACTGTTTGCAGTTCTTGTGTAGGCATTACCAAATGGATTAATGCCCTTCGCAACTAAATCATCTAACTTTTTTCTTCTTGCCAATTGTTGGTCGTTAAACTTTCTTTCCATCTTTTCTCCTTTTCCAAAATAAAAAAGGTAGCCCAAGGGCGCTAAAATGCGCGGTACCACCTTTGTTTGTATCTTTCATGCTTTTAACGCAAGCCTACGATTTGCTCCAAGTCCTTTTTCACATGCTGTCCCTAAGATCTTACACCAACCGACCCCTCTCTTTAAGAAACTACACAAGCTACTCTTCTCTTCAACGCAATTAACACTTGTATTCTAGCATAAAAGATATAAAAAAACGCTAATAGTTCTATAATAAAGATGAAAGGAAGGTAAAAAGTATGTGTACAGCCGCTTCATTTAAGGGTTTCTTTGGACGTAACCTCGACTTTGACTTCTCATATGGTCAAGAAATCGTTATCACACCAAGAAACTATTCTTTCTCATTCAAACACGAAGAAAACATTGATAACCATCCTGCCATCATTGGTGCAGGCATTATCCAAGAAGGCTACCCTCTATATTTTGATGCCATTAATGAACATGGCCTAGGTATGGCAGGCTTAAACTTTGTTGGTAATTGTGTTTATAGAGACGTAGACGATACTAAGATAAATATCGCCCAATTTGAACTAATTCCATATGTATTATCTAAATGTAAAACATTAGATGAAGCTAAGGAATTATTTAAAAACATTAACTTATCTAAAGATTCTATCAACGACAAATATCCACCAACTCAGATGCATTGGTATGTTAGCGATGGCTACAAATCTATTGTTGTTGAATCTGTTAAAGATGGTGTAAAAGTTTATGATGATCCAGTTAATGTCTTAACTAACAACCCACCATTTGAACTACAAATGTTCAACCTAAACAACTATCAACACCTATCATCAGTAGATCCTGTTAATAACTTTGAAGGTGTTGAATTAACAAAATACTCAAGAGGAATGGGAGGACTTGGCCTACCAGGTGACTTATCAAGCATGTCCCGTTTTGTCAAAGTTGCCTTTACTAATCATTTCTCATTATCAGACAATGGTCTAAATCAACTTTTCCACATTCTACATAGTGTTGAACAACAAAATGGTTGTTGCAAAGTTAAAGAAGCTTACGAATATACCATCTTCACATCAGCATGTGACTTGGCTAAGGGTATTTATTACTACACTACCTACAACAACCATCAAATATCTGGTGTTGATATGCACAAGGAAAACTTGGACGCAAGTGAATTAATCACTTATCCAATGTTAGAAGAAGAACACATTAATATGCAAAACTAAGGACTCACGTCCTTAGTTTTTCTTAATAATCGGTCCTTTTAATGGATGAGGTACATACAACTCTTCTAAATAAGATACTTCCTCATCGCTCAATTCAACATTTAATGCATTAATCGCATCATCAATATATTTAGTCTTACTAGCACCTATAATAGGTGAAGCAACACCTTTCTTATACAACCAAGACAAAGCAACCTCACTCATCTTGATATTTCTTTTATTTGCCAACTCGGAAACTCTTTCAACAATCAACTTATCAACATCTTCTGTTGATCCATATCTTCTTTTCGCAACATCATCACTAAGACTACGAATACTATCACTATCCCAATTAATTCTTGCTAAATGACCTGCAGCTAAAGGAGAATAAGGAATAAGTGAAACATCTATTTCCTTACACAATGGAATCATCTCCCTTTCTTCCTCACGATAAAGAAGATTATAATGATTTTCCATCACTTCAAACCTTGCATGGCCCTTTTCTTTAGCAAAATTTTGATACATCAACATTTGATAAGCAAGGATACTACTAGAACCCAAAGCCCTCACCTTACCTGATTTAACCAAATCATTTAAGGCATCCATCGTTTCTTCAATTGGAACATTATAATCAAAACGATGTATCAAATATAGATCAAGATAATCGGTACCTAATCTCAATAAACTTTGATCAATCTCTCTTTTAATAGCTTCTTTAGATAAACCGCCTTCATTGAAAAATACCTTAGAAGCAATAACTACATCCTCTCTTCTAATACCAAGATCTTTTATGGCTTTACCCAAATATTCTTCACTAGTACCATTAGAATATTGATTTGCTGTATCAAAGAAATTAATGCCTTTATCATATGCATAAGCAACAATTTCCTTAGTATCCTTTGGACCCAGTGACCATTTATACATGCTATCATCACCAAAGCCCATACAGCCTAAACAAATCTTTGATACCTCAATATCAGTTTTACCAAGTTTTATATATTTCATGTTAGTTCATATATTCATCTAGATAAGAATCGACATAAGCATTACGCTTAACCTTTGGATTGTCATAAACCTTACCCCTAGCAATAACCATATCGACTTTTCTTAAGTTATTTAAATTATCTAGTGGATTATTCTTACAAACAATCAAATCAGCACACTTACCTTTCTCAATAGAACCGGTTTCCTTATCAATACCAGCTAGCTTTGCGTTTACAAGTGTTGCGGTATGTAAAGCTTGTGCATTAGTGGCACCAACATATTTGTGGAAATATACGAGTTCTCTATAGAAATCATATTGAGCAATCCAAGGGCAACCCACATCGTTACCTAGACCTACTGGAATATTATTCTTAAGACATGTTTTAGCACCTTCGATGAAGCCATTCAATACAAGCTCACCATTATATTTTTCAACATCACTTGTATGAGAAACACTTTGATCAAATAAAGCATATGGAATACCAGGCGATACCGTACAAATCATAAAGGCATTATGTTTCTTAAATAATTCGATGCATTCATCATCCATAACAGAACCATGTTCAATAGAATCCACGCCATTCTCAAGGGCAATTTTGACACCCTCTTGACTTTCAACATGAGCAGAGACAATAAAACCATATTCATGAGCCTTATCACAACATGCCTTAATAATCTCAGGGCTCATTTTCATTTGACCAGGAACACCCTTTTCCTTGGCATCCATAACACCACCTGTAATCATTAATTTGATTAAGTTAACTTTTTCGCCCTTTAACTTGTCTATTTGTGCAAGAGCTTCTTCAGGATTATGACAAGCAACAGCTACCGAACCTGCCATATGTCCTCCTGGTACTGAAATAGCTTCATTGCTGGCAATAATTCTTGGTCCATCTATTAAGCCTTTATTGATTTTATCTCTTGTCTTTGTATCTAAGTCTCTTAAGCCTCCAACTGTTCTAATGGTTGTTACACCAGACATTAGTTCAATCTTGGCATAATTTTCAACCAACTTTGTAGCTGCAAATCTGCCAATTGGTGTCGCAAAAACTCTCTTTACTAATTTTTCATTGTCTCTTTGTTTCTTTTGTGGCTTACCATTACCAGCTAGATGTACATGCATATTAATTAGACCTGGCATGATGTATTTACCATCTAAATCGATTTCTGAGCACTCTGAAGGACTTTTTCCATTTGTGATGATATCTTCTATTATTCCATTATTTACAAGAATATCAGCCTTATATGGCTTCATATCCTCGCTACCATCAAGAATGATTCCATTTTTTAATATATATTTGTTCATAACAATAACCTCTTGTTTACATTCTATACCTGTCTAAAGAAGATAGGTGATTAAAAAATAAATTAGAACCTCTAATCACTATTCTATTAAGTTCACAACAAGTTACATATGTGGTTGCAAACCCGTGAATGCGTAAAGGGCAGTGTATATGCAAATGGTGCTTGAAACAGGATAAGAACCTGTTAATCACTATGGTTAAACAGCTGGACGTTCTTAAGAGCTGACTAAGGTGCTATTCGGGCATACCAATAGCAATTTTCCACAGGCTTAAAGGTGATTTTGGTGAATTTTTTTAAATTTTTTTAAAAAAATGTTGCTATTGGTATGAAGCTATGCTAATATAAATAGGCAAACACGAGTGCCCGAATAGCTCAGTCGGTAGAGCGTCCGGCTGTTAACCGGCAGGTCACAGGTTCGAGTCCTGTTTCGGGCGCCATTTGTATTGGTAGGTTGGTGAAGCGGCTTAACACACTGCCCTTTCACGGCAGCATTCACGGGTTCGAATCCCGTACCTATCACCAGATTTGATTCTCTAGCTCAGTTGGTAGAGCATCTGACTCTTAATCAGAGGGTCCAGGGTTCGAATCCCTGGAGAATCACCATTTAGTTCTAAACACTCCATTAAGGAGTGTTTTTTTATTTAAGTAACAGGGATTCAACCCTAGTCCCTCATTAAGAGTATTTTTATTCAAAGAATAAAAATAGATGCTTAGGTACGGGATTCGCACCTAAAACCCACAAAAATAATAAAAAATCATCTTTTTTACAATTTGGGGTAGGAATTTTCAAGTTTCACAGCAATAAAGAAGTATAAAGGATGGAAAATACATGTACAGAACTTATATACTTCGTTTAAAACCAAATAAAACGCAAACAAAATTATTAGACAAAACAATTTCTTGTGTACAGAAATTTGATGATATTTATTTAAATCAAATTAAGGATAAATATACCTGTTCAGGTTTTCAAATCATAAAAGAAGCTAGAAATATTGATTCTAATCTTATATCTGTTGATAATACAATTCTATTTTGCGAACTAGATATTATACAAAAACTTAAAAAAGAGAAAAAATTGGCTAATAGATTTGAATTTAAAACTAATTATTGTAAATATGTTGAATCGATTGAAGATGTAATTTCCAATCATACTCTCTACTTGCCATCTATTGGTCATATTAAATTATTCAATAAACGTGATTATGACCAAGTAGAAAAATTTATTAGCATTACAGTTTATCGAACAATTGATGAAAAATATTTTGCGAATGTCTTATTTAGAAAGAAAAATAGAACAGTAGATAAAAGTCTTGACTTAAACAATTCAATAGGACTAGATTATTCTTCCAACAAATTCTATGTTGACAATAATGGAGAAAGTCCTAAAAAGCCAACGCTTATAAGGGATTATGATAAAGAAATTCTAGCTATGCAAAAGAAATTTACTGAGCTAAGAAATGATAATAAGCCACGTCAAAAGTTATTAACAAGATATTGTAAAACTCAAAGACATGTGGCGAATAAAAGAAATGATTTCTTACATAAAACATCAAAGGAACTTGCTGATAAATATGATTATGTATTTGCGGAAGATATCAATTTCTCAGAGATAGTTACATATAGAAAGCTTGGCAAAGCTACCAATGACAACGCATATCATAATTTTTTAGAAATCTTAAATTACAAGATGGAAGATAGAGGAAAGAAACTGGTTAAAATTGATAAAAATTACCCTTCATCAAGAAAATGCAGTAATTGTGGCTATGTTAGAGAAAAATTAGCACTTGATGAAAGAAGTTGGGTATGTCCTGAGTGTGGTGTTGTACTTGATAGAGATATCAACGCAGCCATAAATATAAGAAATAGAGGTATTGAAATAGCAAGTCAACAAGCCGCTGGACGAGCGGCACGTAGCTACGCGTAAAGTTTGCTTATACAAACACGTCAACGACAAAAGAGTTTCAAACTCAAAAGTAGCTGGATCCATTAATTCGACGGGCGGTCGATTTGCACTATGCATAAAGTTAATAAATTTTAACACGTCACGGGCTCGAACAAATAATAACTCCATGTTTTGGAGTAAATATAAACCAACAATAAAAGCTCTCAGTTATAAGAGAGCCTTTATTAATTTGCTTAGATATTAATCATCACTGTTTTTCATCTTACCAAAGATTTGAAGTAATCTTAAGAATAAGTTAATGAAATCAAGATATAGTTGGAACGCTCCATAAATCATAAGTGCATCATTGATAGAAGCATCCTGTAAACCGACGTTGTATAAGTTTCTTAACTTTTGCATATCATAGGCAATCAAGAACAAGAATAAGATAATACCAAGATAATTTACAACCCATTGAACCATTTGGCTTCTAAAGAAAATTACATTCACAATAGAAACAATGATAATAGCCAACAAGCCTGGTACGATAATGCCTGAGAACTTTGATAAATCTACATTTGTGTTATTACCAATTAAAGATAAAACCACAAACATACCACAAGTAACCAAGAAAGTTACCCACACAGAAGTCTCAGTATAGGCATATAGAACCATAGACAAACTGATACCAGTTAATACTGAGTACAAGATATAACAAGTCCAAGCTGAAGATTTTGACATCTTTGTAAGTCTAGCCGCAAAGACAATCGCAATCACAAACTCACCAATCATAGCCATTAGAGAAACAGTCGCAAAAGCAGCGCCGTAACGTGTAAGAAGTGCCTCCATAAAGAACTCACTAATCACAAAACTAATAACAGCTGTAATACCTAAACCAACACTAACAGTTAAGAACACTTTTCTTAAATATTCACTAAATGTTAGCCCATTATTTGAATAAACATTTGTATATTCGTACATTTTTGTACCTCCTTTAACAATTAAAATTTAACACTATTGATAACTGTATTAACCTCATCTTCACTCACATTCATCAAACCAATTTGAAGATATGTGTTACCATTATGGAAAATGCAAATATCAAAAGTTCCACTTTCATCTTCTGTATGAACCTTGTAGCCAGTATTACCATTAACAGTAATCTCACTTAATTCATAATAATTCTTCAAGGCATCAACAGTAGTCGCAAAATCCTCTTCACTCATTTCAGCTCCTAGAACTTGACCAACTAAAGTAAGCTTATTATCTTCATTCTTAAATAATTGCCCTACTTCTGTATAAGCCCAATTCTTTGGTAACTTAATTTCACCCTCCACCTCTGCAAAGTATGTTGGATAAATAGAGCTCAACTTATAAGTATTATCCTTCTTAACATTTGTAAACACTAGAGCTAATAGAATAACAATCGCAACTAGGGCAGCTACTACATATACCGTATTCTTCTTAGTAGGAGCCTTTTTATCAACTTCAACCTTATTATCTTCACTTACAGTCTCAACAGTTTCATCAACAGCAGTTGTTTCTTCCTTATTTTCTTCAGCTTCTTTTATATCTTTTTCTTCCATTTAAACCTCATTTCTTATTCTTTAATACAACATCGAATCAAGGCACATATGCCTTGAGATATTATTTTACCATTTAATTAATTATTAATGTATGTTACGATAAATCCATTGAGGGAGTAGCAAGCCCACATTTGGCTGTATATCAACATTCTGGTTTTTTACCTGGTATACATTAAATTGCGAGACTCATGTATATTTTGTTATACATGGGAATTAGTCTTGTGTATAACGCACAAGTTTTTTTATGGAGTAACAAGGGTATGAATTTCTTATTTTTCACAAACGCAATTTTATTAGGAGTAGGTCTAGCCATGGATGCCTTTTCCGTATCACTCGCAAACGGACTAAATGAATCGCATATGGGCAAGAAAAGACAATTTCAGATTGCCGGTTGTTTCTCAATCTTTCAAACTATCATGCCACTTATCGGCTGGTTCTGCGTTCATACCCTAGTAGACACCTTCACGGTTTTTCAAAAGTTCATTCCTTATATTGCCCTAATTCTTCTATTATTTATCGGTAGCAACATGATGCTTGAAAGTTTTAAAAAAGATGATGGCAAAGAAGATAATAACGAAAGTCTATCATTCTATGGTCTAATCATCCAAGGTATAGCTACATCAATCGATGCCTTATCAGTTGGTTTTACTATCGCCAACTTTGCATTTCCTTTAGCCCTAATAGAATCTATAATCATTGGCATCGTTACTTTCTTTATTTGCGTGTTTGGATTAAAACTTGGCAAAAAGTTTGGATTAAAATTAGCTAACAAAGCTAACATCCTAGGTGGCTCAATTCTTATCTTTATTGGCCTAGAAATCTTTATAAAAAGTCTACTATAATCACTCATAGTAGACTTCAATTCGATCAACCTTATCAACATTATCACTTAAGATATCACCATATAATACGACATAATTGTCGTGTTTTTTAATTCGCTTACCAACCACACAAGCATGGCCATTTTTTTCGATATACTCACCCGAGAAAGCACTACATGTATCCTTTATACTGTTTAATTCATAATCATTTAAATAAACAGGACCATCAACATCATTTAGATATAAGACTACCTTACCAAGCACTGTCTTCTTCTTTAATTCAGTCATCCCATATTCAATTGGTAATGTTTCATCAACAGTCTCATCAAAACCAACAACCAATTCTTGGTCATTAAACTTCAAAGAATAGAACTCTTCCTTTTTAGCAGCACAGCCAAATAATAATATTAAAACAAGTAATAATGTTACAATCTTCTTCATAATCAATTACTATGATGAATCTTATTAGCCTCAAAGAAAGCATCATCTGACTTCTTAGGATGGCCAATAGTTCTTCTTAAAAAACCAATCACTGGATGAAACTTTGGATTAATCATACCTGTAAGCTCAATAAACATCCAAGCGATACAACACAATATAAACAACATAATCAAACCAGCAGTTTGATGGAAATACATAATAATAGCATCACAGCCAAATAAGAAACTTACAAGATACAACAACAAAACAGTATTTCTATGAGACAAGCCAATCTTATACATCAAAACATGATGTAAATGCGATCTATCAGCCTCAGAAATCTTTTGACCCTTAAGTTTTCTTCTAATAATTGCCAAAGAAGTATCCGCAAGTGGTACAAACAAAATAATAAGTGGGAACACAAGAGATACGAAAGCAGTTGACTTAAAGCCTAATAAAGACAAACAAGCAATCATATAGCCCATAAACAAAGCACCGCAGTCACCGACAAAGATGCTAGCTGGATGGAAATTATAAGGCAAGACACCCGCAATCGAACCAACCATAATAAGCGCAACAATTGCCGCATCAATTCTTCTCATTTGATAAGCGATAAAACCAATTACACACAAAACGATAATAGAAATACCACTAGATAAACCATCTAAACCATCAATTAAATTAATCGCATTAGTAACACCAACAATCCATACAAAAGAAATCAAATAATAAATTGGCCCAATATTAATAGTAATAAAAGGTAAATTAATTTCATTCATCTGAATATTACCAACAATTATGACATAAAGTGCTGCCGCAATTTGAAACATCAACTTAACAATTGGTTTAAGATCAAACATATCATCAATCAAACCACCAAGAAAAACAATACAGCCACCCACAAGAATCGCATTAAAAGTACTATCAGGGTGAACAAAAATTGCCATTGTGATGACAAAGGCACAATACATCGCAAGCCCACCTATTCTAACAATCTTGCCATGGTGAACTGTACGCTTATTCTCTATTGCATACGTATTTGTCGCTAAACCAATCTTCTTCGCCAACGGAGTAAGCGCGAAAGATATGATAAACGCAACAAGCACATATGGAAGTGCAACCGACAAAGTATAATACATACTTAGTAAGATTATACCATCTCTTAATTAAAATAATAAATGATAGACATTAAAAACGAGCCTACCAAATATGCCAACGCAAAGGCAATCGCAAAATACAAAATCCAACCTTGAGCCACTTTACCTTGTTTAATAAAACGGTTATAGTCAAAAGAACTCATTCCAAATAGCACCATGATAAAACATATTATGTAAATTAAAACTCTTAAATAAAATCTATACATCCAAATCTCCAATCGCTTCAATAGCGCTTGATTTGCCCTTAATCAAAGAACCTCTTTGTTTATCCAAACCAAATAACCTGTATGCATTCAAACTAGACATCATCAACAATTCATTGAAATTAGCACCAAGCTTATACATTTTCCTAATGCCTTCTTCAATATTACCAATCAAGATAATTCGATCTTTTCGTTTAAGACGATAAACCACACTCAAGATAGTCTCATCAAGAGAAGAATCAAGTTCAACATAACGATCATCATTAAACGCTCCATTAACCAAACCAAATCTATCAACACTAAAACCTGTCATATTATTAAACAAGTCATAGTAACCATCATATTCAATATGAACTTCATCCATGTATGCCTTACTATTACCTAACATTATCTTTTTATCTGTCTTAATATTATCTAAAGGATCAACAACCATTTGATATTCATCCAATATTCCCAAATCCAAAAACTTAGGAAATACTAACTTCCCTTTTAAATCAACCACACTAACATCATCTAACTCAACATATTGCGGATACACCTCAAGAATATGTTTATCATCAACCAAAAGACTACCGTCTAAAAATTGACGGTAGTCATCGATTATTAAATGTCCATGAATTAAAAGCGTCTTCATTAAGACAAGGCCTCAATTACCTTAGGCAACAACTGTTTCTTTCTAGAAACAAGTTTACTGATTAACTTATCCTCATCATAATCATTAAAGATTAAAGTCATACAATCGCTCTTATCACCCGCATACAACAAATAAGAACCAGAGCCATAGTTATCAGTCATCATACACAACATCAAATCCAAACCAGCAGACTTACAATTATCCGCTAAAGCCCCCTTAATTGACTCTTTAACAGCTGCATATTCCTCTTTATTCTTACAAGTAGCTTGAGCAATACCAACCTTATAACCATTGATATCGAATTCCTTATAATCTTCATGCAAGATATCAATACTCTTTCTATTCAACAAAGAATCACCATGTTTAACGATAGCCTCATATAATTCATCAGTATTAACATCCGCAATATATTCAAGAATATGAGCAGTCTTAATATCAACATCAGTAGTAGTTGGACTTGTAAAATTCATTGTATCCGCCAAAATAGCACTCAACAACAAACCAGCCATATTTCTAGTAAGTTCAATCTTAGCATCAATATACTTATTTGCCACAATCGTAGCCGTAGCACCAACAACCTGAGTAGTGATATTAATAGGAGTATTAGTCATCAAATCACCCAAACGGTGATGGTCAACAACTTCAATTACCTCACCGAACTCAATATCTTCAATAGATTGCTTAGTCTCATTATGATCCACAAGAATCAATTGCTTCTTATTATAATTATTCAAGTGATATCTACTTATTGAACCAACAACACAGCCGTTTTCATCCAAAATAGGATAAGAACGATATCTTGTCTTAGAAATCTTATTCAAACAAGCATCAACAGTCTCATTATGATTAACAGTAACCACCTTATTAGCCTTAACCATCACACACTCAATAGAAGGTGCCTGATAAATAAGCTTAGAAATCTTCATCGCATCCAAATCAGTCTTAATGACATTGACATTAGCATCCTCAAACAACTTCAAATACTCATCACTCTCAAAAATATCAAAATGACCAATGATAATAATCAAACCAACCTGAGCCTTTAAAGCTTGCTTAACTGCTCTTTCACTTGCGGTAATGACAATATCACCCTCATGTACTTCCTTATCAGAAGTAGGAGCCATTTCCACATTACCACTAACCTTAAAATAATCAGCCTTGTAATAAACAGTGCCCTTTAAAGTCTTCATAATATTATCAAAAGTTACTGTCTTCATTACCTTAGCCAAATAACGACTATTCGCAGTCCACAACTCGTTCAAATTACTCAAAGAAACAACACCCTCTAAACGATTATTCTTTGTCACAAAAACAGTCTTAGATGCCGTTTTAATAAGCTTATTTAAAGCTTCTCTGATTGTAATGTCCTTAGAAACAACTACAGCCTGATCATATTCAATTTCTCTAATTGTGCATTTAGCTGTATATAGATGCAAAGGATCTTCAAATTCGAAGCGCTCTAAAAGATACTCCGTATCGCTTCTTACGGGACCAACTCTACCCGCTACCACATTGTAGCCTTGTTTCCTCTTGAACTCCGCATACGCAATACTAGAAACAATTGAGTCAGTATCTGGATTCTTGTGTCCTGTCACATAAATTGGGTTTTTCATTGAATTACTTCTCTAATCTCCTTTTCACTAATAGGCCCTTGTCTTAAGATTTTTATTTCCTCACCACTACAATCAACGATAGTACTAGAACTACTGCCACTAGCATCCCTTTTCACTATACCATCGATTCTACCATCAAGCTTCTTATACACTTCTTCCCACTTTAACTCCGATGGTTCATTAGAGATATTCGCACTAGTAACTAAAAGTGGTTTTTCTACTTCCCTTAATAGACTCAACACGAAGTCATCATTAGGAATACGAATTCCAATAGTATCCATACCACTAGTAGCCAAATCGCTGATGCATGGTCTTTTCTTATAAATAATTGTAATAGCTCCCGGCATAAAAGCTTTCATAATCTTGTAAGCATCATCACTTACATATGCCACTTCCTTTATTATATCAACACTTTTGCACATCATAGGCAAAGCTTTTCTCGCTTCCCTATTCTTTGCATCATAAACCTTCTGTATTGCCTTAGGATTATCATAAACACAAGCCAAACCAAAAACAGTATCAGTGCCAAAAGCCACAATCTCACCATTTAAAAGATCATTCTTGATTCTTTCAATTTCATTAGTCTCATATAATTTCATTTTTCTTTCACCAAAAAGCTCAATAAATAAAATAAGGCCATACCAACCCCAACAATTATCCACAACACATAGTTGTTTGTCTTATAACCAATATAAAGACAAATAAGAATAATTGATACGATAGTAAAGCCTAAATTTATAAACCTGCCAATGTCTTTCACTCTTGTATTATACTACTATCCACCTTTAACCATGTTCCCTTATGATAATAAATAAGGAAAATGACATCAGTAACAACCCAAGAGATAGGATAACAATATAATGTTTCAATTACGGTAGTAGAAGGATATAAAATAATCCACAAAACTCTAAAACCACAAATAGTAATCGCCGTAATAATCATCGGCTTCAAAGACTCGCCACATGCTCTAATAGATGAAGACAAAATCTCGATTAAACAGAAAGTAACCCAATATGGAGCCAAGAACTTAAGCATATCCATGCCAATTCTAATTACCTCGGTATCACTTGTAAACATCTGATACAAATAATTACCACCAAAGTAACAAATAGATGCAATCATAATAGCTGTCACACAATACATCCAAATGGCAGTCCTGACAGCCTCCTTTAGACGTTTAATCTTGCCAGCACCATAACATTGTCCAACAATCGTTATAATTGCCACGCTATAAGCACCAGAAATCATCCAAAACAAGGCATCAATCTTACCAAAAGCCGTAAACGCCGCAATAGTATCGGTGCCATAACCATTAACCTGAGCCTGAATAAATAAGTTAGAAATAGAATACAAAATAGATTGAATTCCAGTTGGTAAACCAATAATGATAATATTTCTTAAGAAATCAGCCTCATACTTTAAATTCAAACGATAATGATAACAAGTACCCTTCTTAGACAAAGCCAAAAGTACCAAGACACAAGAGAATATTTGTGAAGCGATGGTTGCTAGTGCAGCACCATTAACACCTAAGTTAAAAACACATACAAACAAGATGTCACAGACAATATTGATAAAACAAGACGCAACCAAGAAATATAAAGGTCTTCTTGAGTCACCTACCGCCCTTAAAACACCAGAGCCAACATTATAAATCATTGTTGGAACAAGACCCAACAAATAGATTCTCATATAAGAAACCGCCAAAGGCAAAATTTCCGGTGTAACATCCATCATCACTAAAAGTTGCCTGGCACTAACAATTCCGACAATCATCAAGACAAATCCTAGGGTAATACCTAGAAACATACCTGACTCTGTTCCTTTTTTAACTCCTTCCATGTCATTTTTACCATAGCTTTGTGCAATAACAACCGTTGCACCACCTGCCAAACCACTTATAAAATTAATCAGTAAATTTATTAAAGTACCTGTCGAACCACCAACAGCACCCAGGGCCACCTTACCAACATAATTACCAACCACAATCGCATCGACCGTGTTGTAAAGTTGTTGGAAAAACGTACCCAACATAATCGGGAAAAAGAACAACAATATCTGTTGCCACATTACCCCATTTAAAATATCAATCTCGCCAAATCTCTTACGCATAGCTCACATTGTAATACGAATATTTTCAATTGAAAACACCTAAATTAAATGTAATCGCTTTACTTTAAACTTGCCTTTATCAAGCCCACAAACAATGGATGCGGTTTGTTAGGACGAGACTTGAATTCAGGATGAAATTGAGCTCCTACATAGTAATTATTAGAAGGATATTCAACACACTCTACCAGCCTTCCATCAGGAGAAGTACCCGATAGAATCAAGCCATTAGACTCAAATTCTTCACGATATTCATTATTAAATTCATAACGATGTCTATGTCTTTCAACAATCTCATCTTTCTTATAAGTTTTATATAAGACACTATTCTTCTTTATCATGCAAGGATAATTACCCAAACGTAAGGTTCCACCCTTATCAATTTCATCACTTTGATCAGCCATAAAATTAATGATTTGATGCTTACTCTTAGAATCAAACTCTAAACTGTTGGCATCCTCATAGCCTAAAACATCTCTAGCAAATTCAATGCACATCACTTGCATACCAAGACATATACCCAACAAAGGAACATTATTGATACGAGCATACTTACAAGTCTTAATCATGCCCTCAATGCCTCTTTTACCAAAACCACCAGGAACAATCAAACCATCAATATCTTTAAAACTATTCTCATCAATCTTTTCTGAATTAATCCACTTAATATTTAACTGAGCACCACATGAATATGAAGCATGTTTTAAAGCCTCTACAACAGATAAATAGGCATCATGTAAAGCCACATACTTTCCAACTAAACCGATAGTTACTTCCTTAGTAGGATGATTTTGTTTATGAACCATCTTCTTCCACTTATCCAAATCAATAGGATATGCTTCACTATCCATACCCAATTCCTTTAATACCACAGAGGATAAATTATTCTTTTCCAAAGCCAAAGGTACTTCATAAATATTAGATAAAGTTAGATTCTCAATAACACAGTCTTCACTTACATTACAAAACATTGATACCTTCTCAATAATATGCTTATCAAGCTTTGTATCACTTCTAAGTACCACAATATTAGGTCTAATTCCCAAGCTTTGAAGTTCCTTACAAGAATGCTGACAAGGCTTAGTCTTAAGTTCATCAGAACCACTTAAATAGATAATAGGAACCACATGAATAAAGATACAATTCTCACTTCCCACTTCCACCAAAACCTGTCTTGCAGACTCTAAAAAAGGTGTTGATTCAATATCACCAACCGTACCACCTATTTCACTAATAACGATATCTGCATCGCTCTTAGAGCCTACTTTATAGATAAAACTCTTTATCTCATTAGTGATATGAGGAATAACTTGCACTGTACTTCCTAAATATTCACCCTTTCTTTCCTTGGCAATAACTGAAGAATAAATCTTACCAGTTGTAATATTAGAATACTTATTTAAGTCCTCATTAATAAAACGCTCATAATGTCCTAAGTCCAAATCAGTTTCAGCACCATCAGCTGTTACATAAACCTCGCCATGTTGTAAAGGTGACATGGTACCTGGATCCACATTAATATATGGGTCTAACTTTTGAGCAGCTACCTTAAACCCTCTCTCTTTCAACAAACGACCAAGTGAGGCAGCAACTAAGCCCTTGCCTAAACCTGATACAACGCCCCCTGTAACAAATATATATTTACTCATATTCCTTCCCTCCAATAAAAAATGGTGACTAAACCTTGTAATCTAACAAGTAGTCACCATATCACAGAACAAATATGGAATAAATTATAATACTATTTTAAAAACTTGAATCAACAAATTTTAAAAATTTTACCCTTCGAATTGTAGTTGATAAAGCTTATAGTAATAACCATGCTTATGAAGCAATTCTTGATGATTACCACGCTCTATAATCTCACCATGTTGCAAGACAATAATCTGATCAGCATGTTGAATAGTTGATAATCTATGAGCTACAACTAACATCGTACCAATATTCTTCATCTTCTCCAAAGACGCTTGAATCAAGACTTCTGTCTCTGTATCAATATTAGCTGTTGCCTCATCTAGAATTAAAACCTGAGGCTTGTGAATAACGGTACGCGCAAAAGATAATAATTGACGTTGACCTTGCGACAAGTTCTCACCCTTTTCAATAATCTCTTCATCAATTCCATTAGGCAACTTATCAATAAAACTATCTGCATTTACATACTTACAAGCTTCTAAGATATCTTCGTTAGAGAATCTATCATCATGTAAAGTAATATTAGAAGCAATCGAACCCGAGAATAAGAAAACATCTTGTAACATTTGGCCAATAGCTCTTCTAAGACTTGATATTTTAATCTTGTTGATGTTGATACCATCAATTAAAATCTCACCTTTTTGTACCTCATAATTACGCACAATAAGTTGTAAAATAGTTGTCTTACCAGCACCCGTAGCACCCACAAAGGCACAAGTAGTCTTAGGTTCTATCTTGAAAGACACATCCTTTAAAATCCAATCTTCGCCTTCATAGGCAAACCAAACATTCTTAAATTCGATATGTCCTTTAAAATTATCAATCTCTAGAGCATCCTCACTATCTAAGACATCAGGTTTTACATCCAATAAATTAAATATACGTTCTGATGCGGTAAAAGCCTTTTGTAGAGCATTCAATTGATCGGCCAAGTCTTGAATTGGATTAAAGAATCTTGATAGGAACAAATAGAAAGCTACAATCTCACCTGCTGTTAAATGAAAGATAACACCCAATGTAAAACTTAACGCAACAGACAAGTTATAGATAGTAGATACTAAGGGTCTAAAGATTCCAAAGCCCTTAATAACTCCTCGTGTTTGTTTATAGATTTCATTATTCTTCTCTACAAACTCTTCATCTTTTCTCTCTTCTTGATTAAAGATTTGGGTTAGCTTCATACCTGCAATATTTTCAGATAAGAAAGAATTCAAATCACTGATCGCAGCTCTTTCTTTTCTAAAGACACCTGAAATATATTTAGAGAAGACAAAAGAAACCACAAAGACTAAGATAATAATGCCAACCATTACTAAAGATAGTGATGGCGATATGAAAAACATCACCACATAAACACCAATTAAGGTTGTGATATCTTTTAATATTCTGACTAATACACCAGTAAATAAATCTGACATTGATGCAGTATATGAAGTAACTCTTGTAACCAAGGAACCAACTGGCATTTGGGCAAATTGGTTAAGTGACATATTTTCGATATGCTGGAATATTTCATTACGTAATCTAAAAATAATTCTTTGACCACAGTTTTGAAGAATCTTTGATTCAATGTATAAGAAAGTTTGGCTTATCACTACTATCACAAAAGCTAAGATAGATATGTTGATAATAAAACTTAAACGCACATTATCACTTACTAATTCATCAGTTAAAGTTGATGTCAAAAGTGGTGATAACATATCCAAGATAACGTTGACCATAACCATCAACAAAGACACTATAAAAGCCTTCTTCTCTGGTCCAATATATACTAAAGTTCTCTTGATAAGAGTCTTTAGGGGTATCTTTTTATCACCCTTTAATGTTTCTAATTCATCATTCATAATTAAAGCTCACTTTCTAGCTTTTGTAGATAAACCATCTTCTGATAAGTTGGTGAAACCTTTAATAGATTCTCAGGACTATCAAAAGCCTCTAGTTCACCATCTTTCAACACAAGAATACGATCGGCCTTAGATACAGTAGAAATACGAGAGGCAATAATAATAGTTGTCTTACCAGCTCTTTTTTCTTGAATATTACTTAAAATAGCTTCTTCGGTCTTGACATCAACAGCCGAAACCGAATCATCCATAATCATAATTGGTGCATCTTTGGCATAGGCTCTAGCGATTGAAATACGTTGTTTCTGGCCACCTGATAAAGTAACACCTCTTTCGCCAGTCATTGTATTATAACCATCTTTAAAGTTAGTAATGTTCTCATGAACATCCGCAAAATTGGCAGCCGATTTAACCTTATCAATACTCATTCGCTTGTTAGAGAAGGCAATATTTTCTTGAACCGTACTTGAAAACAAGAAGTTATCCTGTGGTACATAGGCGATATTGTCTCTTAAACTCTTAATATCTAGATCCATGATATCCACACCATCAATAAAGATTTGATTCTTTTCGATATTATATAAACGTAATAATGAATTAACTAAGGTAGTCTTACCAGAGCCAATCTTACCTACTACGCCAATTAATTCTCCAGGATTAATCTTAAAACTAATGTCTTTTAATGATTCATTACTGCCATCAGGATAGATAAAACTAAAATGATTAAAAGTAATCTCGCCTTTACAATCATCTAAACTAATTGGATTATCTACATTATGAATTTCTTCTTCTTCGTTTAAGTAATCAAAGACTCTCTTGCTAGAAGATTTAAAACGAGAAAACATTTGTAAGATTTGTCCCATGGCAATCATTGGCCAGATAAGAACATCAACATAGCCAATAAAAGTAACTAGTTTACCTGCAGTTAGAATAATACTATGTCCAAATAAAACTACTGGATTGCCTGTTACATAGTAATAAACACAAGTTCCACCTAACCCCATCAACAAGGCAACGACGGCACCGATTAATAATTCGATACATACATCAAAGCGTACTGACATCATCGCAAAGTCAATGTTTACATCTGAATTTTCTTTAGCCACTTTAGAGAAAGCTTTAAATTCTTGGGCTTCCTTTACAAAGGCTTTAATTACACGAATACCTGTAAAATTCTCTTGAGTGAAATCAAATAACTTATCAAAACTCTTTTGTCTTTCAGTCCACTTATCACTCATAGCCTTTTCAACTTTATTGCCCCATACAATTAAAGCCAACATTGGAATAAGGGTAATCATAGTTAGAAACATATCTAGCTTAATCATCTTATATAGTGCCATTACACCTAAGAATAAGGCGTCGATAATCATGACTGTGCCCCAACCAGTGAAGTCACCAATAGCTTCAATATCGGTTGTAAAAGATGACATGATACTACCAACTTTATTCTCATGGAAATATCTTTGAGATAATCTCTCAGTCTTTAGAAACATATCATGTCTGATGTCTCTATCAATCTTAGATGAAGCAACTAGAATGGTAAAACGCATGATGATTCTGCCAATAAACAATGTAAAGGCTACAATTATCAAGCTATAGACAATCTTTTTAATATCATCAAAAATAACGTTAGTATTTAAACTAACAATATCTACCATGTCACCTAAGAATTCAGGAATATATAATTGCACATAGTCAACAACTACATTGGCAATTACCCCTATGATAAATAGGATTAAATATCTCTTATAATACTTCTTCATTTAGTTAAATCCTTAATTACTTCACTACATATTATTAAGCCAACTACACTTGGTACATAGGCAATGCTGCCAGGTATAGAACGTTTAGCGCTAACCTCTCCACTGCAGATTCGTGCCCCATTTTGAGCCCGAATAGGTTCTTCAGTCGAATAAACCACTTTAACATCCTTGATATTTCTTTTCTTTAGTTCATGTCTCATCACCTTCGCGAGTGGACACATAGAAGTCTTTGAAATATCACTTACTTTAAAAGATAGAGGATCTAAGTGATTGCCAGCACCTAAGGAACAAATAATAGGTGTTCCACATCTTTTAGCTTCTTCTATCAACATCAATTTGCCTGCCACTGTATCAATAGCATCAACTATATAATCATATTCCCTAAAATCAAACTCTCCAGCTGTCTCAGGTAGATAGAAGGTCTTATGGATATTTACCTTACAATTAGGATTAATATCAAGCACCCTATCCCTCATCACTTCAACTTTATCTTTACCAATGGTTGAATGTAAGGCAATGATTTGTCTATTAATATTAGTTAAGCTTACAGTATCGTTATCTATTAAATCAAGACTTCCAACACCAGTCCTGGCCAAACCCTCAACAACATAACCACCAACGCCGCCAACACCAAAAACAGCTACTCTTTTGTGCTTTAAAAGACTAACTTTATCCTCGCCTAGTAATAGTTCACTTCTAGAAAATTCATTCAGCATATTATATATTCTACACCCAAGATAAGCTATTATAAGGAACTTCTTATAAAGCTCCTATTTCTACTTCTCAATCAATTCCCAATGACCACCATAACCACTTCCTACATATGATACATTTGGTAATTTTTAATTTTACGCTTAACAGTTGCAATGCCAACCCCTAATTTTTTCGCTATATCTGCAGTTGATACTTTTGGATTTGTTTGTATCATTCTTATTATCTTTTCTTGAGTATCATCTTGGGTATCATCTTCGGTATCACCTTGAGTATCATCTTGAGTATCATTTTCTACCATTGCCTTCCCTAAACAGTCATCGTTACCATTATCAACATGTTCCAAATCAGCCTCTTCGGCTAGTAATAATCTTGAAATATTGTTATTTAACTTTATTTCCTTTTTCTATAAGAAAAATTGAATCATTTATTTGGTGAGGAATGTCTTGAGCGTCACCTTGAGCGTCACCTTGAGCGTCACCTTGAGCGTCACCTTGAGCGTCACCTTGAGGGACATCGTGAGGGACATCGTGAGGGACATCGTGAGGGACATCGTGAGGGACATTTTCTACCCACATTATTTCCCAGTGACCATTATTGCCGCTACCAACATATTTTAAATCATCAATTTCATTTAACGCTCTTTGAATCGTTTTAACGCTTACTCCTGCCTTTTTAGCTAGTTCTTGTCTTGAAATTTTGTTATTTAATTTTATTTCTTTTGTTATAAAAGATAGTAAATCATTTGGTTGTTGAGGGACACCTTGAGGGACATCTTGAGGGACATCTTGAGGGACATCTTGAGGGACATCTTGAGGGACATTTTCTACCCACACCCTTTCCCAGTGACCACTATAACCACTTCCTACAAATCTTAAATCATCAATTTCACTTAAAGTTCTTTGAATTGTTTTGACGCTAACTCCTGCCTTTTTAGCTAACTCTTGTCTAGAAATTTTGTTATTCAATTTTATTTCCTTTGTTATAAAAGAAAGTAAATCATTTGGTTGCTGAGGGACATCTTGAGCGTCACCTTGAGCGTCACCTTGAGCGACATCTTGAGCGACACCTTGAGTGACATTTTCTCCACCAACTCTTTTAGTCGCAATCTTTTTTAAAGGAATTATTGTTTTGAAGGTGTTGCCTTCCTCAAATAGTGGCTGTTCTTTAGAATATAGCTGTGTATATTTGTAGGTGTTTCTCATCCCCGAACCTAGTTCATCCGCAAGTCCTATTTCTCTAAACACCTTTGATATAGATGGATTTTTAGGAAATGGTTCAAATTTGTGTAGGTCTAATGGGCCTATTCCATGAGACAAGTTACTGTTTTCGATGACAATCTTTTCGTCATCAATAATCATTTTTGCCGGAAAACCACTAGAATAGTCTCTATGTGCTAGTGTATTAGAAACGATTTCTCTAAGAATTCTATCTCTTGCGTTAACATTAACAATTCCATCCAAAACAAATAAATCATTTAAATGTTTTTGACCAAAAGAAATTAATCTTTCATAACTATCAATTAAATTAGTTGTGATAACATCCCTATCGTCATATCTATCTATGTTTTCTACTCTAAAAATCGCATCGGTCTTATGCTGTGGCAAAACTGACATAATTGTATTTTCTTTTCCAAATAGTAAGATAGCCGCTAAAGTAATCCCTTCTGTTTTTGTATCAGGATCTACTAAAATTAAATTAGCACTTCTTAAAAGCTCTTCATTATCCATACTGCCCCAAGCATGATTTTCGTTTCTAACTACTGCCATTTTTCTAGCTTTTTCGATAACAGCAGAATCTAAGAAACTTATGTCTAAGTTTGGATATACCTTATTAACAAAATAGCTGCTTTGTTTTCTTGCATACAATTTAAAAACCAAATCCGCATGATTAGTGATATTAATATCCCCTTCATAAGATCTATCAAAAATCCTTCCATTATGCCTATATACTTGTGTTCCTTCAGGTACTCTAATATAGATTACTTTCTTACCATCAATAACAAAAACCTCAGGAATAAGATAGAGAGGTGGGTATAATTTTTGAGGACTATTTATAGAATTCGTAAAATCTTTAATAATCTTATCAACCCTATCTTCATTTACACCAACAATTTCTTTTTGATCATTAACTCCTAAAAATATATGGCCACCATTCCTATTGCTAAAAGAGCAGACTGTATCAAAAACATCCTTGTTTAAAGCTATCTTCGATTCTTTGAATTCCACATCAATTTTTTCACCTGTTTTTATTAATTTCCTTATTTCATCGACCGTCATTTTTTGTCCATTTTTATTCAGGACTTTTAGATTAAATATTTCTTCATTTTCCATTAAAAATTTTCTCCTTATACTTCTTTATTGCCGTACAAAGAGAAAATTCCTTAATATTTTTAAAAATCATTAGCACACTTCTGCAAATAGTGATTTCCATTTAAAAAAAACCAGCGATACGTATACCACTGATTTTTACGATTAGATATTATCTATTTCTTTTTAAATACAATATATAGAATTAAACCAACATTACTAATTAAAGCAAGTCCAGCAATAGTTCCAATAGTAATTATGACAGGAGAATTAAGCAAATCACTTTCTAAGACCGCAATAGAGCTTACTCCAGTATCCTTTTCACCAAGCCACCAATTTCCATTATCACCAATATAAGGTGTTAAACCATCTTCACCGACAACTCTTCCAAGATTAATGGATGCGCCATTGGTATAAATAAGAATAAGTTCCCCTTCTTCATTAATATTTGCGCTAGAAATTCCTACTCCATTTTCACCATCCACACCATTACTTCCATCTTTTCCAGAAGCTCCAGTATCACCTTTTTTCCCTCTTATACCGACATCACCGGTTGCTTTTGTACCAAGTGACATCCAAGTATTTCCACTATCATAAGAAATATGCCACAAATTATTATCACCAACTTTAAGCATAGGTGTTATACCATCTTTGCCATCAATACCATTGATTCCATCTCTTCCAGAAGCGCCTGTATCACCAGTGGCTTTAACATTAAGAGATGTCCAAGTTTGTCCCCCGTCATAAGAAACAGACCATATATTGCCACCATCTATTTTTAGTTGTGGTGTGATTCCATTTTCACCTTGATCTCCTTTAATAGAAGCTTGCACACCTGTATCTGTATTATCTAACCACCAATTTCCATTTGTACCAACATGTGGAATTAGTCCATCTTTCCCAGAAGCTCCAGTATCTCCTTTATCACCTTTTGCTCCAGTTGCTTTTACGCCAAGTGAAGTCCAAACGTTTCCATTATCATAAGAGACATGCCACAAATTATTATCATCAACTTTAAGCATAGGCGTTATACCGTCTTTCCCATCAGCACCGTTAGCTCCATCCATTCCAGAAGCGCCTGTATCACCTTTGTCTCCTTTTTCTCCAGTCTCACCTGTAGCTTTAACATTTAATGAAGTCCAAGTTGCACCATTATCATAAGAAACTTCCCATTCGTTAGTTACAGAATTGATTTGAAGTAAAGGCATGTTAGAACTTGAATTTTCAAGAGAAAGTTCCCGCAACGGACTAGCACAATCTGTCTTATAATCACCATTGCATTGTTCATTAAACACAAACAAACGATCACCATTATTTGCATTTACAGTGCTTGGAATAGAAAGAGACAGAGTACCACTTTCGTCATTAACATTCTTTATTCTTCCATAATACTTTACAGTATTACCATTAACTACCATTGCCGAAATAAATTCTTTATTACCTGTTTTTGCAAGTTCGTAATCAAATTCAATAATATCTCCTGATTGAGATTTTTTTGTTACTAAAAAGTTACTTCTATCAGCATCTAATACTGTAAGTTTATATTCATTTCCACTATAATCTGAAACTACAATTAAGCCAGATTCAGTTTTACCTCCACTAGCAGGTGATGTAAATAAGACTTTTGAATTATCTAGATACATTGATGGACGAACACCAAATGCCATACCAGCATCAAAAATACTAAAATCATAGCTGCCATCATTCTTAATAATATCTAAATAATCATCAGGATTATCGCTACGCAAAGCATAATAATTAGCGTCCTTGGTTTGATTTATTGTTCCACCATCCCTTACAAATGCAGTATCAATACTTGGCAGAATTGCTCTCTTATTTGAAGACCATGAAGAATTTTTTACCTCTTTATCGGAAAGAAGCATAACCTTCCCCAAATCTGCACTCTTTAATAAAATTGTATCTAGTTCTTTAGAACTAAATGCTTTATCAGAGAAGCCTCCTGTTGGATCCTCACTATTTAACCATTTCTTCATTAAAGTATCTTTCCAATAAATACTCACATTGATGCTGTTTTCATTATGATAATAATAAACATCAAGAATCTTATCGGAAAGAAGCCATGCAGTATTATTTTCATTAGACAACACACGCCACTTAATAGGTTCAGGATATAAAAAGCCAGCTCCATCGCTAAATTGTTTATAATTTCCAAAATACAAAAAGCTATCTTGATTGTTTTTAAGAGCACTTAACCCAAGACTTATATTTTTATTAGATTCACCATCAGCAAATATTCCTGTTGGTATAAACAAAAGAATCATACACAGGGAAAGCAGGATACTAAACATTCGTTTTCTCATTTCAAGTTCCTCCAGTATTAATGTTTAACTCTTTTAATAATAAGAATAATTCCACTCATAATAGCCACACCAACAACAGGCACAACAACCCATATGATAGGATTAATATCTTTATGTTCTATTTCTACTACATTATCATCTTTATTAGTATTATTATCCTTAAGTCTTTCAATTATAGTATCCTTCTTAGATATCTCATTTAAGCCATCCTTATCACTATAATATCTATCACACTCTTCACAATACCAATATTCCTTATTACCATCACTTGTACTTGTAGCTTTTGTTTCCTCAATATGTTTTAGATTTAAATGCTTACCTAATTCACCATATTCTTGTCCACATATTTCACATATACTCTTCTTAGTACAAGTTGTTTCACCACCCTTATGTGAAGATATAGTCTTACCACAAATATCACACTTATGATTCTTATTTAAATCAACACACTTACTAATTTGACCACTACATACATCACACTTATGATCTTTGTTTTCATCTATGCACTTATAAGTCTCACTACTTCCACAAACACTACACTTACGAGTATGTGTATCAACACCATCAAAGTTATAACCACCAAATGAATGTCCATTATTAATAGTTACATTCACTTCACT